>Ga0335080_10002200_pt1 | contig 19373 bp, 17 predicted proteins | sample Lox_Sample_34_FD_206720 | JGI IMG/M metagenome (GOLD analysis project Ga0335080, IMG submission 206720) | Soil microbial communities from Loxahatchee National Wildlife Refuge, Florida, United States - Lox_Sample_3.4 | ecosystem: Environmental > Terrestrial > Soil > Wetlands | place: USA...
TCGAGGGGACCAAGAGGCAGGCGAGCACGGCCAAACGTGTGCGCAACATTGTCGTCTTCTCCTTCGCGAGTCCCCGAAACAACTGCTCGCCGTGGGTTCGGTCCTTCACACACCCCGTGGGGACGGAGGTTAAGCTGACGTTTCCGCCGGCGAGGCCGATTGCCCCTTGCTCGCCGTGGGGTTCGACGGCGGTGAGAGAGACGCCCTCCTGGAGGAGAGCCCCATCGACGCCGTCCGGCGGCACCGCGCGCTCCCCGGGCGAGGGCGAAGGCGTCCCGCTCCCCGCGCCTTCGCGAGGACCGAGAGAGGGGGCATCCCACCCCCTGGCCGGGGCGACGCAAGCCCGCCGGCTCGGGTGAGCGCCTTGCCGACCCAGGAGAAAGGGCGGCCCAGGTCGCGCCGCACACCTAAGGCCACCCCCGGGTGCGCGAGAGGTTAAGCCCAGGGTTAAGCCTTGGATGGCCCGGCGGCGGTCGCAGCCGCCTGGAGGCCATCCCCCTTGCCGGGACCCTCGCCCGGAAAGAGCCGCGTTTGCCAGGCGCTACGCGGCCGAGGCGCCGCCGGATTGCATCGCGCTCTCGATGATCTGGGCGAGGTCGAGGGGCGACTGCTGCGTCGAGTCGCGCGCCCCCTGAGCCCCGTCGCTCGCGTCGCCGGTCGACGCCGACTGCTGGGTCCCGTAGCTCTTCACGCCGCGGTGGTGGTGATGATGCCCCTCCGCCCGGGGCGACGCCGGCTCGAGCGACGCCATGCTGCCCGTCTGCGATGCCTGCTGGAACTTGTCGGCGAGCCCGGTCAGGAACTGAGCCTGGGAGCCGGTCGCCTTCGCGGCGTCCGCCTGGAGGGCGCTCGCGATCTGGCCGGTGACCTCCTGGAACTGTGCCGGATCGCTCTGGGAAAGCTGCTGCAGGGCGCTCATCGCGCTCGCGAAGCTGGAGATGTCGGCGCTCGTCGAGCCCGCGGCCGCCGACGAGGCCGTCCCCGCCTGGGCGACCTCGGTGTCGAGGGGGTAGAGGGCGGAGATGCTGCAGTCGTTCGCGACCTTGTTCACGTTCATGAGCTCGACACCTTTCGTCCCCGTTGGTTGGCGGTACCGGCGCGCCGAGCGCCAGGCGCGGAGGATCCGTCGCCCGGGCCGCCCGGGGGCCAGGAGCCTGGCAGAGCAACCCTCGGGCCAACCGCGACTCCCCGTCGCGACGAGGTCTTGCGAGGCGCGCCAGAACAGAACCAGGGCCGGGACCGCCGGGCGGTGGGCAAGACCGGCCGAGCGGCGCCTCCCCTCGCCTTCACGCTTCTTCACGGTTCGGCCTCCGGTCCGCGGCTAACGCGCAGGGGGGCTCGGGTGTCTTACCGGAGGGGAGCGAGCGCGCCTTCCCCGTCGCACTGCGCTCCTGACATGGCCGGTACCCGCAAGGATGCCGGCCATGTTCTTTTCTGGGTAAAAGATCATGCGCCATGGGAAGATGCGGCGCGCACGACGAGCAGCCGCGGAAGGGAGCCACCGTCATGGCCCGACGCCTCTTCGCCCCTCTACTCGCACTCGGCCTCGTTCTCTCGGTCGCCGCGGCGGCACTACCAGCCGTGGCGGCGCTCGGCGAGCCCGTGGCCTCCGTCGCCTCGGACACGAAGGCGCTCGCCGCGACGCGTCGCGCCGACACGGCCCGCCAGGGCTACACCGTCCACGAGCTCGCGACCGGCGGCAGCGTGGTGAGGGAGTTCTCCTCCCCTGCCGGCGTCGTCTTCGGCATCGCCTGGCAGGGCATCGCCGAGCCGGATCTCACCCCTTTGCTGGGCTCGTACCTGACCGAGTACCGGGCGAGCCTGGCCGAGACGCCACCCGCGCGCGGCCGCCGCAGCCAGCAGGTGATCGGCGCCCACGTGGTGGTGGAGCGCTGGGGGCACATGCGGAACATCCGGGGCCGGGCCTACGTGCCGGCCCTGCTACCCTCGGGGGTGACGGCCCATGACATCCAGTAGATTCCTCGTCGCGCCCGCGCTCGCCCTCCTCGTCCTCGGCTGCCCAGGCGGCGGCGGGAGCGGCGGTGGAACCGCGACCTTCAGCATCTCCGGAACCGTCTCGGGCGCCGTGGCGGCAAACGTCCTCGTGAGCCTCTCCGGCAAGGAGACCTCGAGCGCCACCACGAACTCGGCCGGCGCCTTCTCCTTCACCGGGCTGCCGAACGGGAGCTACACGCTCCGTCCCACCCTCTCCGGCTACACCTTCACCCCGCCGAGCGCGTCCGTCACCGTGAACGGCGCCAGCCAGAGCGGGGTCGACTTCACCTCCAGCGTCGGCCCGCCGGCCAACGTCGTCCCCATCACGGTGAACGGCTCGCTCTGCTCGTCGAGCGCCTACATGAACGAGCCCTGCGTCGCCGTGACCATCTGCTCCCCGACGACCGGGGCCTGCCAGACCATCGACGGCATCCTCCTCGACACCGGGAGCGTCGGACTCCGCGTCTTCGCGCAGCTGCTCACCGTCCCCCTCACCCCGATCGCCAGCGGGACGGGGCAGCTCGCCGAGTGCCTCCAGTTCGGGAGCTTCACCGACTGGGGTCCGGTCGAGACGGCCAGCGTCGTCCTGGGAGGAGAGCCGGCGGCCTCGATGCCCATCCAGGTCATCGAGTCCACCTACGCGAGCCCGCCGAGCGCGTGCGCGAGCGCGATCACGGACCCCACCACCGCCGGCTTCAACGGCATCCTGGGGGTGAACTTCTTCGCGCAGGACTGCGGCGTCGACTGCGCCTCCACCGTCGGCAACGGCGTCTACTACGCCTGCACCACGAGCGGCACCGCCGCCTGCAGCGAGGTCGCCGCCCCGCTCGCCAACCAGGTGCCGAACCCGGTCGGACTCCTGGCGACGGACAACAACGGCGTCATCGTGCAGCTGCCGGTGGTGCCCCCCCAGGGTCTGCTCTCGGCGAGCGGTACCCTGCTCCTCGGGATCGGCACCCGCTCGAACAACGTGCCCTCGGGGGTGACGAAGTACTCGGTCGACCAGTTCGGAGGCTTCGAGACGCAGCTCGGCGGCGTCCAATACCCGGGCTCCTTCCTCGACACCGGCTCGAACGGCTTCTTCTTCGCCGCGCCCGACCCGAGCCAGCTGCCCGCCTGCACCTGCCCGACGGGCATTCCCCCCTCGGAGTGCGCGGACTACACGGGCTGGTTCTGCCCGGCCTCGACGCTCTCCCTGACGGCCACCAACATCGCAGCGACGGGGTCCCCGAGCGGCCCGGTCTCCTTCTCGATCGCGAACTTCCTGGCCCTCAGCTCCAGCCTCAACGTGTTCCCCGACGTGGGCGGACCGGACCCCTCGGCCTCGGACGGGTTCGACTGGGGGCTCCCCTTCTACTTCGGGCTCGACGTCTACTTCGGGCTCGAGGGGACGACGTCGAGCCTCGGCACCGGCCCCTACGTGGCGTACTGAGGCCTGGCCCGCCGCCGGCGGGCGCTGCCCCACCGTCCTCTTCCCGCCCGCACCGGTCCGGGGGGAAGCCGCCTCAACCGGGCGCCGCGCCCGGCCCGAGCGCGAGCGCGTTGATGTCCCGGGTCTCGAGCACTGGCTTCGGCGCGCCGTGCCTCGCGACGGCGAGCATCGCCCGGCCGAGCCGCTCCGTCGTCGTCACCTGGTCGGGGAAGGCCGCGTTCAATAGCGGGAAGAGCGGCGAGAAGACCGCGTAGGCCGCCCGGTACGTCCTCGTCCGCGAACGGATGCCGTGAAGCGGCTGGATGAAACCCGGCCGGAACATGACCGCCGCCGCGAAGGGCAGCCGCAACAGGTCGTTCTCGGTCTGCCCCTTCACGCGCGCCCACATCGTTCGGCCGCGCTCGCTCGCGTCCGTCCCGGCTCCCGACACGTAGACGAACCTCAGGGCGGGGTTCAGGGCGGAGAGGGTGCGGGCGACCGCGAGCGTCAGGTCGTGGGTCACGGCCCGGTAGGCCGCTTCCGACATCCCGGCCGAGGAGACGCCCAGGCAGAAGAAGCAGGCGGCGCATCCCCGGAGCTCGCCCTCGAGCCCGGAGAGATCCGCCGGATCGGGCCGGACGATCTCCCGGAGCTTCTCGTGCCGCTGCTCCGTGGCACTCCGCCCGATCGAGACGACGGCCTCGACGTCGGGGGCGAGCAGGCACTCGCGCAGCACGCCCTGCCCCACCATCCCGGTCGCTCCGAACAAGGCGATCTTCATCGGGCTCTCCTGGCGAGGGGTGGCGACCTCACGGCCTCGTCGTCACCGACGACCGGGCCGCGTCCTCGAGGTCGAAGACCAGAACGGGAGGCGCGCCCTTCCCCGGGACGCCCGGGTCGACGAACATCCGCCGGTCGCCCTCGGGCCCGCGGCCCGGCAGGAGCACCGACCAGCTCTCCGGCAGGGCGAGCACGCGCACGCCGAGCGGCCTGCCGGCGCCGTCGTACAGGTAGCTCACCACGAAGGAGATCTTCCTCTTGCCCGTGTGGAGGGCGAGCGTGAAGACCTCGTCGCCCCCGGGGAGGACGCGGCGGAGGTCCTTCGCCTGCTTGGAGTCGAGGTGATCGGCGAAGGCCCGCTCGAGGATCGCGGTGAGCTCGAGCCGCCGGAACTCCTCGGAGGTCTTCTTCGCCCCGCTCTTCTGCAAGGCCTTCATCTGCCGATCGAGTTCCTGCAGTCGGGCGGTCGCCTCCTCCGCCCTCGACCTCCACGCGGACTCCGGCGAGGCGGTCGCGCCCCCGGCGGGAGCGGCAACGAGGAGAACCATCTCGACGAGCGTGACCCAAGGTCTCATGTTCCTCTCCTCCCGCCCGACGACTCGCGGCGCGATCCGCCTTCTCCGCCAGGCGCGGGGCCGGCCTCCGGGGCGAGCGTCGCAAAGGTCGCGTTTCGGCTCAAGCGAGGATCGTGAAGCCGGGCCCTCCGGCGAGGGGCTCCCCCTTCACGGGTGGTTCCCTGGACCGGGCCGGTTCCTCTCCGTTGCGCTCTCCGTGGCCCCCCGATAGGACGCCCTCGCCGGAGATGTCTCGACCGGAATTTCGCGACGCGTCGCTCGGTCGATCGCATCTCCCGGAGACCTCGGTTCGGGGAGTCGAACATGGACGCCAGGACTTGGGCACCTTGGGTCGCAGCTCTTGCTTCCTTGTGCTCCTGTGGAGGGGGCGGGTCTTCCGGCGGCGGAGCCGGGATGAGCGTCACGCTCGGGTCCCCGACCCCCTTTGCCACCCACGCCCAGTTCGCCGCGAGCGGCTTTCAATGGGGCCCCCCCGACGGAGCCCTGGGTGCCGTCGCAAGTGGCGGCGGGAACTACACCTTCTTTGGATCCGCGATGGGGGCGGCAACGGCGTCGGCATCGGGCCCCGCCTGCTCGGGATCGGCAGGCCTGCAGGGCGCCTTCGCCTTCGAGGGCTCGCTCGAGAAGTTCAGCGGCCTGACCGGGGCCGGGTGCAAGGCGCTCTTCACCAAAGGGGCAGCGCCTTCGGGGTGGGTCTTCGACAAGGACTACGCCGGCGGGGGGTCCGTCATGCCCTTCGCGGCCGGGGCGACCGGCGGACTCCTCATGACGTACCACGGCGAGGTTCACTGGAAGAACCCCGGCACCGCGAACGGCCTGTGCAACAGCGTCCCCTGCTTCTACGGCGGCATCGGGCTCGCGGTGTCGCTGGACGGCGGCGCCGTCTTCAAGTCGGTGGGCCAGATCATACAGCCCTACCAGCCGCTCTCCGTCTACCAGGGCTCGAGCCAGAACGTGGGCGTCGGATACGGGTCGATGGTGCTCGCCGACTCCTCCGGCAACTGGCTCGCCGCGCCGGCCGCGAACCCGTCCTCCACCTACCTGTACGTCTTCTACGAGGACTACCTCCCGACGGGCGCCGGGGGGACCTGCGCGAACGCCGCCTGCGTCACCGTGGCGCGGGCGCGTCTCGACCAGGTCCTCGCCGCGGTGGTGCCGCTCGCGAGCAGCAGCCCGACGACCGTCGCCGCTCTCTTCCGCAAGTACGACGCCACGGCGAGCGACCCGTGGAGCGAGCCCGCGACGAGCGGGGACCCGACCGAGAACACGGCGAGCGGCTCGTTCACGCCCCTCTTCCCCGACGGCAACAGCTTCCTCCCGAGCGTGATCTGGGACAGCGCCCTGAAGGCCTATCTCCTGGTCCACCAGCGAGCGGTCGGAGGCGCCCAGCCCACGAACTTCATCGTCCGCAGCTCGACGGACCTCCTCCACTGGTCCTCGCCGCTCGCCACCTATGCCCCTCCGCCAGGCAGCGAGCCCTTCTACCCCACCCTCGTCGGCGAGGGAGGGGACCCCCTCGTGGGCGGCTCGGCCCCCCGCCTCTTCTTCGACACCTTCCCGAGCAACTTCCCCAACTGGGAGACGTCCGAGCTCGACAGCCTTCCCGTGCAGGTCTCGGCGGGCAAATGAGCGCGGCGAGAAGGCCCGCCTTCAGTCGACGAGCTCCGCCAGCCGGCGGAACCAGGCGAGCTTCTTCTCGAAGCCGGGGTACGCGCGGTTGCGCCCGCTCGGGTTGGGGAGCACGAACAGCCGCGCACCCGCGAGCGGAGCGGCCTTGAGCCCGGGCCCGGGCTCGTCGCCCCCCGGGACGACCACGCGGTACAGGGTCAACCCGAGGAGGGCGACGAAGCGGGGGCGGAGCCTCTCCAGCTTGTGGAGGAGCAGGCGCGCTCCCTCCACCTGCTCGGCGCGCGAGAGCTCGCTCGCCGCTCCCGTCGGCCGCGGGCATCCGCTCGTCATCCCCAGGCGGAACTCGAGCAGCCGACGGTCCTCCTCGGGACGCAGGAGAACGGGCGTGAGCCCGGAGGCGTGGAGGAGGCGCCACAAGGAATTGCCCCTCGTGGCGAAGTGGTGGCCCGCGCGGGCGGAATGGGTGGAGGGGTTTATCCCCACGAAGAGCACCCGGAGGTCGAGCGCGGCGACGTCGGCGAGGGCGGTCGGCGGGTGCTCGACGGCGGCGCGGCCGGGGGCCATCACCCGCCTCCCCTCCGCCCCACTCTCTCCGCGCATGTCCTCGTCTCCCGGGCGCCAGGGCCATTCTTGCCCAGAACCCCCGCGGCAGGTATGACGGGCACCCGATGGTCTCTGCCACGCGGCCCGGGCGCGGGGCTCGCTCGCCGCATGCATGCCCGGGGCCAATCCGTTTGCTCGAGTCCTCGCGCGCGGGAGCGGATCACTCCGCCGGGCCGACCCGGACGTCCCACGAGGTAGCATCGACGGAGCTCGCGGGGGGGTGTAGCGGGGGTTCGTTCGCGGCACGGCCACTTCCGCGCCCTCCTCCCGCGCGCAAAGTGACCCGCGAGAGGCAGGGACCGGGCCGCCCATGCAGGGTAGGGGGTTCATGGTAGGGCCTTTCCTGGTACAGCCATCGCTCGAAACCCATGAGAACGTTGGCCCGTGACCATCGCCGGCGTTAACGAAGCGCGAGCCTTCATGGAGGCGCAATCGCACTGCGCGGGGCCGCAATCGAGGCCATCTTCCGGCAAGTCCGTGCTGGTGGTCGAGGACAACAGGGAGCTCCGCGAGCTCCTCGTCGACCTGCTCGAGAGCGACGGCTACCAGGTCTCCGCCGCGGAGAACGGCGAGGAGGCCCTGGAGAAGGCCAGGCTGCGGCGCCCCGAACTCATCCTGCTCGACCTGATGATGCCGGTCATGAACGGCTGGCAGTTCCGGGAGAGGCAACTGCAGGACCCCTCCCTCTCCGACGTCCCGGTGATCGTCCTCTCCGCCTTCGCGAGCAACCTCGACTTCGCGGGCTACCTCCCGAAGCCGTTCCGGGTCGCCGACGTCCTCGTCGCGGTGCACGAGTGCGTCTGCGGCGGCTCCCACCTCGACGCCGGCTGAATCCCTTCGATCCTGGCGGAACCGCGAGGACGCCGACGCGAGGGAAGCCCGGCGCGCCCAGCCCCCCGACCCTAGACCCGAAGACCCCCGTCTCCTAGGTAGGCCGACCGCCCGGGGGCGCCCCGAGCATGGCGACGCGCCCGAGCCGACGCGAAGGTCGCGCGATCCATTCGCCACGCCCCCCACAAAGAACCAGTGGACGGCAGCTCCGGAGTTGGTGTCTCTTCCTGCGACGCTCAACGGACCTCTCGATGACCATCGCCCGACACCGCCCCGACCCCTCGCGGCTCTCCCATGGCCGCCCTCCTCGACTGCCGGAACACCCCAGCCCGGACGCCCGCGGACGGCCTCGAGCCTCGCCGGGCGCTCCCGTGAGCGGAGGTACGGCCCAGTGAAATGGAAGCGGCTGGCGCCGATCCTCGCTGCCGTCGTGGTCATCGCGGTGGTCGCGCTCGCGCTCGCCCTGCGCGGCGGGTCGACCCTGGTGCTCACGGGGATCGTGACGACGAACGACGTCATCGTGAGCCCGCAGGTGGGCGGCCGCGTCGACAAGTTGCTCGTCCGCGAGGGCGACGCGGTGACCCCCGATCAGCTCCTCGCGGTCATCGCCCCCGCCGAGCTCGAGGCCGACCGCACCTTCTACGTGCGGAGCGCGGAGGGGTACGCCTCCCAGGTGGCGCAGAACGCGGCCGCGCTGCGCTACCAGGAGGAGGAGGTGGCCGCCCAGATCCGGCAGGCCGAGGCGAATCAGGCGGCCGCGGAGGCGCAGCGCGCGGAGGCGGTCGCCAACCTCGCGGACGCGCGGCTCAACTTCGAGCGCCAGGACACGCTCGCCCGCAGCGGCTCCGCCGCGGAGCAGGACCGCGACCACGCGCGCACCGCCTACGAGGTCGCCCGGGCGCACCTGGACGCTCTCGACCGCCAGGTGGAGGCGGTGCGCGCCGCCCTGGCGCTCGCCCGGGCCAACCGGGAGCAGATCGCCGTCAAGCGGAGCGCCCTTGTGGCGAGCGAGCAGCAGAGCGCCGCCGCGCAGGCGCAGAGGACCAAGGCCGACGTCCGGCTCGGCTACTCGGAGATCCGCGCCCCCATCGCCGGCATCGTGGACGTCCGCGCCGCTCGCGTCGGCGAGTTCGTGAACCCCGGCCAGGCCATCGTCACCCTCGTCGACCCTGACGATCTCTGGGTGCGCGTGGACGTGGAGGAGTCGTTCATCGACCGGATCCGGCTCGGCGACCACCTCACCGTCCGGCTGCCCTCGGGCGAGGAGAGGACGGGCACGGTCATCTTCCGGGGCGTGGACGCCGGCTTCGCCACGCAGCGCGACGTGAGCCGCACCAAGCGCGACATCCGGACCTTCGAGGTCCGCCTCCGGGTCGACAACCGGGATCGCCGCCTCGCGCTCGGCATGACGGCCTACGTCCTCTTCCCGGTCAAGGGGTGACGGGCGCCATGCCGGCCATCGAGGTCCAGGCGATCACCAAGCGCTTCGGGACCTTCACCGCCGTGGATCAGATCTCCTTCGCGGTGGAGGAGGGGGAGATCTTCGCACTCCTGGGGCCGAACGGCGCCGGCAAGTCGACGCTCATCCGCATGCTCACCACACTCCTCCCTCCCACCTCCGGCACTGCCCGGGTGGGCGGCTGCGACATCGTCCAGGATCCCGACGGGGTGAGGCGCTCCATCGGCGTCATCCCCCAGGCCATGACGAGCGACCTGGAGCTCAGCGTCGCCGAGAACCTCACCGTCTTCGCCAAGCTCTACGGCGTCCCCCGGGAGCGGCGCCGCCAGCTCATGCGAGAGCTCCTCGCGGCGGTGGAGCTCACCCAGTGGGCCGACCAGCCGGTGAAGAACCTCTCCGGCGGCATGCGCCGGCGGGTGGAGATCGCTCGCGGCCTCATGCACGAGCCGCGCATCTTCTTCCTCGACGAGCCCACCACCGGCCTCGACCCGGTCTCCCGGGTCGCCGTCTGGGAGATGCTGCAGCGCATCAAGGCCCAGCGCGGCCTGACGGTGCTCCTCACCACCCACTACATGGACGAGGCCGACAAGCTCTGCGACCGCGTGGCCATCATCGACCACGGGCACCTCGTCGCCCTCGACTCTCCCCTCAAGCTCAAGGCGAGCGTGCCGAGCCAGAACCTCCTCGAGGTGGGCTTCGCCGGCGCCCCGCCCGACTGGGCGGAGCGGCTCCGGCACCTCGCGGCGGTGGAGAGCGTCACCGGGGAGGCCCCGGTGTTCCGCATCGCCTCCGCCGACGGCGCCGCGACCACGAAGGCCCTCATCGAGGCGGCCGGGGCCGCCCACGTGACGCTCGAGTCCCTGGCGGTGCAGAGCACCACGCTCGACGACGTGTTCGTGCACTACACCGGCCGGCAGCTCCGGGACGCGCTCCAGGAGCCCTCCTGGGCGGACCGCTCCGGGATGGTGCGTCGCCGCTAGGCGGAGGCCGAGATGCAGCGGACCTGGGCCATCATCGAGCGAGAGCTGCGGAGGTTCCGCCGCAGCCCGGTGCTCATCCTGGTGTCGATGATCTTCCCCATCGTCCAGCTGGTGGTGCTGGGCTACGCCTTCGGCGGCAACGTGAAGCACCTCAGGGTGGGCGTGGTGGACCAGGACGGCTCGGTCCCGGCGGTCCGGCTCCGGGAGCTCTCGGGCGCGGTGGCGGCGAACGCCGAGACCTTCGAGCCGGTCGTCTACCACGACGAGGGGAAGGCCCTCGCCGACCTGCGCGACGGCAAGCTGAACGGGGTCCTCACCATCCCCCCGGAGTTCTCCCGCTGGGTGTACGCGAGGGAGTCCCCTCACGTCGCGCTCATCGAGGACAACACCGACAACTTCGTCGCCGCCTCCCTGACGAACGCCTTCAACGGGCTCGCGGCCGCCTTCAACCAGTCAGCCCCGGACAGCCGCCGCCTGGCGGGGGAGCTGCGGCTCGACGTGGTCGAGATCTACCCCTACGTCCCCTACATCCAGTACCTCCTGCCCGGGTCGATCGTGATGTCCATCTTCATGATGGTGATGATCGGCGGCGGCATCATCTTCATCGACGACAAGGCGCGCGGCCTGCACGAGGGGTACCTCGTCACCCCCATCACCAAGTTCGAGCTCATCGCCGGCTTCAACCTCTCCGGGGCCATCAAGGCCGTGCTCGCCGGCGGCGTCCTCATGACCGTCGGGTCGGTCATCGCCGGCGTCCCGGATCCGTTCGAGCCGCTGCGCCTCCTCCGCCTCCTCCTCGTGATCGTGCTCACCGCCATGGCGCTCGTGAGCATGATGTTCCTCATCATGGTGCGCGTGAGCGACCCTCTCCTCCCGCGCGCCGTCTTCGGCGTCCTGAACACCCTCCTCTTCTTCCCGAGCGGCGCCGTCTACCCGCAGCAGGCATTCCCCGGGTGGATGCGGGTCATCGCGGAGGTCGATCCCTTCACCTACGCCGTGCACGCCTTCAAGTGCCTGCTCCTCAAGAACACCGGCCTCTCGGCGCTGGCCGGGGACCTCGCCTATCTCTCCATCTTCACGATCCTGGCGATGACCGCCGCCACGCTGCTCTTCAAGCGTACGCTCTGATTCGCCCCCCGACCCGCCGAAGGGCGGGCGCCTGAGCGGACCGCGGGCTCACACTCCTTCTCGACCCTCGAAAGGCTACCCGGCGGCCGCTCGGGCACCTCGGCAGGTCACCGAGTCGCGGCGGCGCATCGGGACCCGCCCTCTCGCCCCCGCATCACGCCCCCATCGCGGGGGGCCATGCGCCAAGGGAAGGACCCAGTCTCCGTTCCGCCCGTGTGAGTGCCTTCCCGACCTCCACCGAGGCGGGTCGGGTGATGACCTTATCGCACCTGCCACAGGCCGCGACCCGAGGACACGGAATTGTCCCGTGGCAATCGCGCCGATAAATTTGCGTGTCTACATTTCCTCACGCCGTGCGCAAATGTGGCAATGCAGACGCTTTCCGGAACTTGACGCTAATGGCGGATGTTCCTACGCTTCTCTAAGTGACAATTGCGCATTTGAACTCTCCGGAAAGAGCGCGGCCGCAATTATTGCCGCCGTCGCATATTTGTCGCATTCAGTTGCATGTCTTGACCGACGGAGAGAGGGCGTCCTTGCATGGGTCTCTTGCCGCTCTTCGATGATCCGTCGGTCAAGGGCGCTATCGCGGCGGACCTTCGCGGCCGGCCGCTCGAGCCCCCGGTTGGGTCACTTCAACTGACAGAGAAGGAGAGCACCGCGACCGCGGCCGCAATGCACGAGCTCGCCGCCGCCGGGAGCGCCGTCGGCTTGACGCACCTCGAGGCAGTGCTGGTGAAGGGTCCAAGCCAGGCGATCCTGACGGCGGTGCAGCCCGACGCGCTGCTCATGGCGGTCGTCGATCCCTCGAACGGGACCTCCAAGGTCGAGAAGGTGCTCCGCTCCTGGTCGACCTCGCCAGCATCGCCCGAAGTTGCCCGCCCGGCGTCGGCCGAGACCTCGCAGCTGACTCCACCGCCCTTGCCGATCTCGCGCCTGCCCTCGTCATCGCCGGCGGACGCCGGAGAGACGGCTCTCTCCCAGACCGACGAGTGGCTCGGCCTTCGCCGTGCGCTCGTGCGCGGGCAGCTCACCGAGGCCGTCGCTCGCCAGTCCGCGATCCGGGACGCCCCGGCTGGCGCCCGCCCGCAGCCGGGCGCCGAGCGCCTCGAGGCTTCCGAGCGCGACCGGATCACCCAGGTCCTCCTCGACGGCATCGGCAGCGTCATGGCCGGCGACAGCGTGGGGGCGGGCCGCATCCTGCAGGAACTCGCAGCCAGCCCGCAGCCCAACCTCTCGTTCCGCTGGCTCGCGCTTCACTGGAGCGCCCGCGCCGCCCTGAAGGGCGGCGACGCTCGCGCCGCCCGCCCCCAGGTGAAGGAGTCCCTGTCCATCGCCAAGCAGCTCGGCGTCGAGGCGCAGGCGGTGAGCCAATGGGTGGCGGGCGAGCTGCTCGCGCAGGGGACCGAGCCGGCCCAGGCGCTCGCCTGGCTGAAGAGCTCGCGGGCGCTCTTCAGCCGCCTCGGGGACAGCTGGGGCGTGAGCCGCACCTGGATGGTAGAGGCGCGCGTCCTCGCCTGCCTCGAGCGCGAGGAGGAGTGCGTCGCCGCCGCTCAGCAGGCCTGGACAGCGGACGTGTCGTGGGACGAGCCGCCCCTCTTCCTCGCCCGCCGAGCCCTCAAGCGCGACGACCTGGCGGGGTCGGAGTCTTTCCTGCGGACCACCGAGACGCCCGCCGCCAGCCGTCTCCGGTCTCTCGTCGAGGCGATCCGGTCCGGCACCGTGAGCCGCGCGAGCGCGAGCGAGTTCCTCCGGGAGGAGGATGCCCCCCCGAGCCCCAAGTCGGCCCGTGCCCTCGAGGCGATCGCGGCCGGCGCGCCGAACTTCTTCGCGGCGCACGAGGCCCTGGCCTGGACGCACCTCAAGCTCGGCAACTACGCCGCCGCGGAATCCACCTTCCAGGCCCTCCTGTCGCGCCAGCTGAGCGCCAGCGACCGGGCCTCGGTGCTCCTGGGCATCGGCTGCATCGCGCACGCCGTGCGACCCGGAAAGGCACCCGGGAAGCCGGCGGGCGTCGCAGCCAAGCCCGAGCGCGCGCCCTCCTCCGCGAACGGAGTCCCAGGCTCGGCCTCCGGCTCGCAGCCGAACCCCTCCACCACCCCGGCACGCGGCTTCCCCGCCGATGGCGGTCCGAGCGCGGTCTTCTCCGGACGCCTCAGCGCCTTCGCGCTCCCGGACCTCCTCGAGTTCCTCCGCGGCGCGCGCCGCACCGGACTCCTCGTCTGTACCTCCACGGCCGGCATCGGCACCCTGCGCTTCCGCAACGGGAGGATCACGAACGGCACCTCTCCCGCGACGCCCAGGATCGGCGACATCCTCCTGCGCAATCGCAAGGTCTCGCCGGTGGCGCTGCGCGCCATCGCCGCGCAGGACAACGACTGCCTCCTCGGCACCGCGCTCGTCCGGGCGGGGGCCGCCGACGCTGCCTCGGTGCAGGAGGCACTGAGCCAGCAGATCGAGATGGCGATTCGCGAGCTCTTCCACTGGAAGGACGGGGAGTTCGTCTTCAACCACGAGGCCGAGAGCCCCGATGCGGGACCGAACGTCATGGTCGAGCTCGACCCGCAGGCGGTGCTGCTCCAGCTCCTGAAGGACATGGACGAGGCGTCACGGGCCCCCGCCGCCCTGGGCAGCGCTCGCTAGACGCCATGCGGGTGCGACCTCCTACCCCTGGCCCGATGGCCGCGACCGTCCGGGCGACCGGACCGGCGCCCCCCTCCCGTCCCGGGGCCACCGCGTAGCTCCCATGGCCGATTCGCGAGCTCACAAGACCGCGGACCTGACCAACCTGGTCGGCGCCAAGCTCGGCAACTACCGGCTCGAGCGAGTCATCGGCCGCGGCCGCATGGGCGTCGTCTACCTCGCCCAGGACGAGGCCTTGCTCCGCCCCACCGCCATCAAGCTCCTCTCGTGGAGCGCGGCCGACGCGAACGGCCAGGACCCGGTGCAGTGGTTTCTCGCCGAGGCGCGCCTCATCGCCCGCCTGAATCACCCGCGAGTGGTCCAGATCTACGGGGCCGCCCGGCACGGCGACCACTGCTACATCGCCATGGAGTACGTCCCGGGCGAGTCGGCCGAGGCCATGGTCGCCCGCGGAGGCCCTCTTCCACCGGAGCGGGCCACCGACGCCCTCATGCAGGCCGCCTCGGCCCTGCACGCCGCCCACCGCTCCGGGATCGTCCACCGCGACGTGAAGCCCGCGAACCTGCTCATGAACAGCGACGGCACGGTGAAGCTCGGCGACTTCGGGATGGCGCTCGGGTCCGCCGGGCACTGGACCGGCAACGCGCACCTCCGCGTCGGGACCCCGTACTACACCGCACCCGAGGTCTGGCGCGCGCAGCCCGCCACAGCGGCCTCCGACATCTACTCGCTCGGAGCGACCTACTTCCACCTCCTCACCGGGCGCCCGCCGTACGGGGGCGACGACATCGGCGCCATCGAGCAGGCCCACCTCCGCGCGCCCGTCCCCGATCCGCGCGAGTTCGCGCCCGGCCTCCCCGCGTCCTGTGCCGCGCTCGTCGCGCGCGCGCTGGCGAAGTCCCCCCGGGACCGCCACGCCTCCGCCGAGGTGCTCGTCTGGGACGGAAGGCGCGTCCTCCAGGAGCTCTCCACGGACCGGGGGAACTCGTCCTCGAGCGGGCCCTCCAAGCCTGCCCGCCCGGGGTCGCCCTCCCCTTCCCCGGCCCAGCCAGGGGCCCGCACGGCGCGGCCGCTCCCTCCGGCTCCCGGCACGCTCGGCACGGTACTCGGGTTCGCCCGCCGCCCCTTCATCGACAGCCACCCCGGCGACCCCCACCGCCACGAGCCGCTCGCCTCGGTGGAGAAGCAGGTGCTCGCCGGTCTGGCCGACGAGGGCACGATCGTGATCGCCCTCGCCGGAGCCCCCCGAAGCGGCCGGGGCCCGCTCTGCCGGGCGCTCGCCGCGGAGCTCTGCGACTCCCGCCGCGTGCTGGCCGGATCGCTCGACGAGCTCGGCGGGGGGACGGTGCTGCAGCTCCTCTGCCGCGCGGCTGGGGCTGCGGACGAGGGCACGGAGGAGGCGAGGCTCGACGCCCTGGTCGAGCTCCTTTCGGCGGAGCGCCGCATCCGCCTCCGATCCGCAGTGGTGGTCCTCGACGGGGTGACCTCGGCCTCGACGGCGCTCCCGAGCCTGTCGCGCCTCGTCGCGGCCGCGCTCTGGACCCGAGCCTTCAAGGTGGTCCTGGGTGGCGAGGCCGGTATCGTCCCGGCGCTCTCCCGCGCCGGAGTGGACTTCCCCGGGGGTCGCGCCACCGAGATCGCGGTCCCGCCGCTCCCTCCGAAGGCGACCGCGCCGTACCTGCGCGGCTGGCTCGACGCCGCGCTCGGCCGGCGAGCGCCCCCCATCCTCGTCTCCCCCGACGCGGCCTTGCTCGTGAGCCATCGCTCGGAGGGGGCCATCGAGCGGGTGAACTGCATCGCCGAGAACATGCTGGTGCTCGCCGCGGCCGGGAAGGGTCGCGTGCTCACCTCCTGGCACGCCTGGGCGGCTTCCGACAGCGAGCGATGGGCCGAGGCGCGATCCCCGGCCCTGCCGCGGCGGCCGCAGACGTGGCCTTCGCCCGAGATCATCGACGTCATCGACGCCTGCCGGCGAGCCGCCGGAATGCCGCCCTGGCCGCGGGGGCCCGGGGCCGGAGCGTGACGGACCATGCCTCGAAGCCGAACGGACGTACAGACCCGACGCCGAGGAGGTCACCCCCTCCTCCTGGAGCCCCCATGCCCATCCCACCCCTGATCGCGAAGCTCCCCGAGGTGAAGAGCGCCGTGGTCAGCGACCGAAGCGGCGGAGTCCTGGAGGCGCTCCGCCAGAAGGATGGCGAGAGCGTGGCGGCGGTCGTCGGCTTCCTCTCGGGCGCCATCGCCGAGGCCGGCGACCACCTCGGGCTCGGCGCGCTGCGCCTCGTCTCCTTCACCGGCCCGGCGCGCGGGGGCGTCGTCGCGGTCGCGGGCGCCGAACTCGTCGCGGCCTTCGTGGAGCCGCCCGGTTCCCTCTCCTCCGTGGAGAGGCTCCTCACCTCCGCCCTCGAGCGGAAGGAGACGTGACATGGAAGCCATCCTTCAGGGGCTCCTCGACCTCGCCGGCGTCGGCGCCGCCATCGTCTTCGACGCCACCGGCCAGATGGTCGATTTCCGCGGCCGCGCCATCTACGACCGCCCGCTCTGCGAGCAGGTGAGCGGGACCCTCAACAAGGCGGTGGACACCGTTCGCCTCCAGCAGGAGGAGTGGGAGTCGATCACCGCCCAGTTCGCCGACGGCCGGCTGCTGCTGCAGAACCTGGCGGCGCCCGGCGCCCGCGGCCACGTGCTGGCGGTGGTGGCCGACTCGACCCTCAACGCCTCGTTCGCGACGGTCGCCATCCGCGTCGCCACCCAGAAGCTCCGCAAGGCCATCGCCGGAGGGACGCTCGAGCCTTCCGCGTCCGGCTCGGGCACGAGCGCGCCGGCGGGGAGCCAGACGCCGGCGGGCTCCAGGCCTCCGGGCTCCGGCTCGCAGCCGGGCTACGACTCCAGGACGCTCGCCAGCACCGGCACGACCTGGTCGAAGTCGTCCTCGTCCTCGGTGGGCCTGTCGCGCGTCGCGAGCGCCAATCCGGCGTCGGCGGCCTTCCTCGCCCGCTGCGCCAAACAACTCGCGCGTCACGTGGGGCCCATCGCCAAGGTCTACGTGGAGGAGGCGGTGCGGCGCGTGTCGCCGGACGCTCCCTTCGCCCTCGCGAGCGCGAAGAGCCTGGTCGAGGACCTGGCCGCGCAGATCGAAGACCCCGCCGACCGCACCGAGTTCATGAAGGCGCTCGAGAAGCCCTAGACCCGCCGTTCCCCCTCCCGGAGGTCAACGATGTCCATCGCCACGTCCTTTCGCCGAAGCCTCGGCGCCAAGATATCGCTCAAGCTCGCGGTGCTGCTCGTGCTGCTCACCGCCGGGGCCGCCGCGGTCATCACCTACCACCAGACCCGGCAGATGGAGGAGCTCACGCTCGAGAAGGCTCGCCTCGCCGCCACGCTCGGCGCCCGCCAGTACGGAGAGGTGTTCGACACCGCCATCGACAGCGGGATGGTGACGGTGAACGACGTCTTCGACAGGAACTACGTCGAGATCAAGGGGTACAACTGGGGAGCGATCCCCAAGTTCCACACCCGCTACGACGCGGTGACGGACCGGGCGGTGCTCGTCTTCCAGGACCGGTTCCTCGACAACGACGACTTCGCCTTCGCCGTCGGCGTCGACGAGAACGGCTACCTTCCCACCCACAACACCAAGTTCCAGAAGCCCATCACCGGCGTCGCCGACAAGGACCTCGCCGGGAACCGCACCAAGCGCATCTTCAACGACCCGGTCGGCATCGCCGCGGCCCGGAACGCCGAGCCCACCCTGCTGCAGGTGTACAAGCGGGACACCGGCGAGACCATGTGGGACCTCTCCTCCCCCATCTACGTGAAGGGCAAGCGCTGGGGCGCCTTCCGCGTGGGGGTGTCGATGGAGCGGATCCAGGCGCGGCAGCGCGAGCTCTTCCTCACCTTGCTCGCCATCTTCGCCGGCTTCGCCGCCGTGACCGTCACCGCCATGTACGTGCTGGTGCGCCAGGCCATGCGGCCGGTGGTCGCGCTCACCGCGGCCGCCGACGAGATCAGCCTCGGCGAGCGGCTCGAGGTGCCCGTCAAGTCCGAGTCCGTGGACGAGATCGGGCAGTTGACGAAGACCATCGACCGGCTGCGCGTCAGCATGAAGGCAGCCATGGACCGGCTCGGCCAGTAGCGAGGAGATCCCATGACCCACAAGCGACGCACCCTGTCTGCGACTCTCACCCTGGTCTTCCTCGGCCTTCTCTCCACCGGCGCCCGCGCCCAGACACCGCCCCGGGCGGTGGCCCTCGCCGCCGGCGACGGCCTCAACTCCCAGGAGCGGGAGATGCTCGCGCTCGCCAACGACTTCGCGGCGCGCTGCTCCCAGGCGATCGAGGGCTGGATCTCGAAGGGGGAGGTCCCCCAGGAGAGGCTCTTCGCCTTCCTCTACTACCCGATCCCGAAGACCGACCCGCCCAAGTTCACGACCGACTGGGACCGCCTCTCCGATCGCGACATCCTCCCCATCGAGGAGGCCGTCCTCTCCAAGTCCACCGCCATCTCCTTCGCCGTCATGGTGGACCGCTTCGGGTACCTTCCCACCCATAACCAGCGCTATTCCCAGCCCCTCACCGGCAACCTCGCCTCCGACCTCGTGAACAACCGGACGAAGCGGATCTTCAACGATCGCACCGGCCTCACTGCGGCGAGGAGCGAAGCCCCCTACCTCGTCCAGCGCTACCAGCGCGACACCGGCGAGGTGATGGTCGACCTCTCGGTGCCGGTCTTCGTCCGTGGCCAGCACTGGGGGGCCGTCCGCATCGGCTACCGGGCGCTCGACGTCCGCTGAAGCGGGGGGGCGCGGCTCCTCGCGACGGGCGGCGAGCCGCGCCCGCGGGGCTCTCCGGCCCCTGCCGCGTCCGGTGGGCCCTCGCGCGATCTCGCGCGGCCCGTACTTGGAGTCGCTCAGACCACGGTCGAGGCCGCGCCGCCGTCCATCGACAGGCTCACACCGGTGACGTAGCTCGCCCGGTCCGAGGCCAGGAACGCCGCCACCGCCGCCACCTCGTCGGGCCGAGCGAAGCGTCCCAGCGGGAGCCGGCTCTCGGCGGCGGTGCGCGCCTCCTCCTCGGAGATCCCGAGCCGCCTGGCCTCCGCCTCGAAGGCTCCCCGCGCCCGCTCCGTGATCGTCGTCCCCGGGTTGACGGCGACCACGCGGATGCCGTCCGGCCCGTGGGCAGTCGCGAGCCCGGCGGTCACGAGCATCAGTGCCGCATTCGCCGCGCCTCCCGGCAGGTGGTTCGGCCCGGCCACCTTGCCGCCCTGCCCCACGATGTTGACGATGACGCCGCGCTTCCGCTTCACCATCCCCGGGAGCACCGCCTGCATGGCGTGCA
>Ga0335080_10002201_pt1 | contig 19369 bp, 21 predicted proteins | sample Lox_Sample_34_FD_206720 | JGI IMG/M metagenome (GOLD analysis project Ga0335080, IMG submission 206720) | Soil microbial communities from Loxahatchee National Wildlife Refuge, Florida, United States - Lox_Sample_3.4 | ecosystem: Environmental > Terrestrial > Soil > Wetlands | place: USA...
GCGGGCCTCGTCGGCGTCCCCGAGCCGTCCGAGCTGTTCGGTCGCTCCGAGGCGGGCGAGGTCGGCGCCGCGGTCACCTGCACCCTCGAGGGGACGCGCCCTCTGCTGCTCGAGGTTCAGGCGCTCGTCGCGCCGACCGACCTCGCGATGCCCAGGCGCGTCGGCACCGGGGTCGACCCGAAGCGGCTCGCGATGATCGTCGCGGTCCTCGCCCGCCATGCCGGGCTGCCGCTCGGGGGCGCCGATGTGTTCGTCAACGTCGCAGGCGGCGTCCGGATCGACGAGCCGGGCGGCGACCTCGGCATCGCGTTCGCGATCGCGTCGGCGGCGAAGGGCTCGCCGGTGCGCGAGGGCGTCGCGGCGTTCGGCGAGATCGGCCTCACCGGCCGTCTGCGCGCCGCGACCCAGGCCGAGCGGCGGTCCGAGGAGTGCCGGAAGTTCGGGCTGCCGTCGGTGCTCGCGCCGGCCGGGACGCCGGGAGCCGAGACCTGCGCCGACACGCTGCGGCGCGCGCTCGCCGCAGGGCTGGCGCCGGGCCCCGAGAACCCGGGCTGAGCAGGGATTTTCCGACAAAACCCCTGCAAAACTCGCAGTTTTCCGACGGACCTGCTACCCTGTCGTTCCCCGCCGGTGGAGCCGTCAAGGCCACCGGCACTTTCGCGACTACGGACGGAAGAGGAGCGGGTTTGTACAAGGTCGGCGACAAGGTGGTGTATCCCCACCACGGTGCAGGCACGGTCGTGAAGCGCGAGAAGAAGGATGTTCTCGGCGAGAAACGCGAATACCTCACCATCAAGATCCTTCACAACGACATGACCGTGAATGTCCCGGCCGACAACGCAGAGCGCGTCGGGCTTCGCAAGGTGATCGACGAAGAGGCGGTCAAGAAGGTCGTCAAGTATCTGACGTCCGGCGGCACGGAGATGCCCAAGAACTGGAACCGCCGCTTCAAGCACAACCGCGACAAGATGAAGACCGGCGACATCTACGAGCTCGCCGAGGTCGTCCGCAACCTCGCGCTGCGCGACGGCGAGAAGGGCCTCTCGACCGGCGAGAAGCAGATGTACGTGAAGGCGAAGAAGATCCTCGCCTCCGAGCTCATGTACGCGAAGAACATGACCGAGGACGAGGCCCTCGAGTGGCTCGAGGAGACCTTGACCGAGGGTGCGAAGCCGAAGGCGGCGGCGCGCCCCGCGGTCGCGGCGAAGACCGCGACCAAGCCGGCCACGAAGAAGGCGCCGGCGAAGAAGACTCCCGCCGCCGCATAGGCGCGTTCCGGATGAGCATCTGGGCCGTTCTCGTCGCCGCCGGGCGGGGAGAACGGCTCGGAGGCGACCGGCCGAAGGCGTTCGTGCGGCTCGGAGGGCTTCCGTTGCTGGCCGAGCCGCTGCGGCGGCTCGACGAGTGCAGGCAGCTCGACGGGGTCGTCGTGGTCGCGCCGGCAGGGTGGGAGGAGCCGGCGATCCTGCTCGCCGAGGAGCTCGGTGCATCGAAGGTGGCCGCCTGCGTCACGGGCGGCGAGACGCGGGCCGATTCGGTCCGCGCCGGGGTCGGGGAGGTCCCGCGTGATGCCTCGGTGATCCTCGTTCACGATGCGGCGCGGCCGTTGCTTCCGGGCGGGATGGTGGAGACGCTGCTCCGGGCGCTCGGCGACGGGTTCGACGGCGCCGTGCCGGCGCTGGCCGTCACGGACACGGTGAAGCGGACGAGCAACGGCGTCGTTGCCGAGACGCTCGAGCGCAGCGAGCTCGTCTCCGTGCAGACGCCGCAGGCGTTCACCGCCGCTGCGCTTCGGGCCGCCCTCGAGCGCGCAAGTAACAGTCTGTTACAAGCGCCCGACTGCGCCTCGCTGGTCGAAGCGAACGGCGGGCGCATCAGGGTGGTCGAGGGCGACGAGCGGCTGCTCAAGGTGACGACGCAGACCGACCTCGACCGCGTCGCGGCGTGGCTGTAGAGGCCGTCGTGTTCGACGTCGGGGAGACGCTCGTCGACGAGACGGCCAACTGGGAGCGCGCCGCCGACGAGGCGGGTGTGCCGCGCTTCACGCTGATGGCGCTCGTCGGGGCGGCGATCGAGCGCGGAGATTCGCATCGCTGGGCGCTCGACCGGCTCGGGATCCGGCCGTCTCGCAGCGCCTTCCTCCACGACCACTGGTATCCGGACGCAGTCGCCTGTCTCGCCCGGCTGCGCGAAGGCGGGCTGATCGTCGGCGCGGCGGGCAACATGGCGGTCGAGCACGAGGAGCTGCTGCGGCCTCACGTCGCGTTCGCGACCTCCTCGGAGCGCCTTGGGGTCGAGAAGCCGGCGGCCGGCTTCTTCGAGCGTCTCGCCGGGCTCGCCGGGGTCGAGCCTGCGAGGATCGCCTACGTGGGCGACCGCGTCGACAACGACGTCCTGCCGGCGCTCGCGGCCGGCATGGTGGCGGTTCACGTACGGCGCGGCCCGTGGGGCCACCTGCACGAGCCGCCGGAGGACGCGATCTGCATCCGCTCGCTCGACGAGCTTCCCGGAGCGCTCCCCGCGTGACCGTCCGGGTCGGGCTCGGGTTCGATGCGCACGCCCTGGCCGACGGCGTGCCGCTCGTGCTCGGCGGTGTCGAGCTCGACCACCCGCGCGGGCTCGCAGGGCACTCCGACGGTGACGTGCTTGCGCACGCGCTCATCGATGCGCTCCTGGGCGCCGCCGGGCTCGGCGACATCGGCTCGTTGTTCCCGTCGGGCGACGAGCGCTACCGCGGCGCATCCTCGCTCGACCTGCTCGCCAGCGCGTACGCGCAGGTGCGCGCAGCGGGGTGGACGCTCGTCAACGCCGACTGCGTCCTCGTCGGGGAGGCGCCGCGGATCGCCGCGCACCGGGCCGAGATGCGCAGCCGTCTCTCGGCGGCGCTCGGAGGAGGCGAGGTCAACGTGCGCGCGACCACGACCGACGGCCTCGGCTTCACCGGCCGAGGCGAAGGGCTCGCGGCGCACGCGGTCGCGCTGCTCGAGCGCGCCGCGGCTTGACTGCGGGCTTCGAGATCCAGGCACATCGCGGGAACGATCTCCGGACGCTGCAGCAGCTGCTCGCCGCGAAGCCGTCGTCGGTCGAGGTGGACGTCGGGCTTGCGCCGGGCGGGCTGGTGATCGCCCACGAGCCGGACCTGAGCGATGCGAGTGGTCTCACGGTCGACGAGCCGGCGCTCGCGCGCTCGATTCTCTAGGAGGGGAGCGAAGCCGTGCCGTCGCGCAGGACGACGAGGCCGTCGCGAACGAGCGATTCGACGGCCTCGTCGTCCTGCGGATGGTCGCCGGCTGCGACCGCGCGCAATGCCACGGCGCGCCTCTGGCGGAACGAGCCCTCGAAAGGGCGCTGCTTGCGGAGCGGCTCATAGCGCGAGCCGCACGAGGGGCAGAGCTCCGCGAGCGGGCAGACGTCGCAGCGCGGGATGCGCGCGAGACAGATGGTCGCACCGAGATCGAACAGCGCCTGCGCGCAGGCCGCATCGAACGCCGCACCGGTGCGCTCCTGGACGCGGCGGACGTTCGTGTCGACCGGGAGGACGTTCCGCCCGAAGGCGAAGTTGGCAACCGCGGCCGCCGTGTACGGGCCGACCCCGGGGAGCTCGGTCAGGTCGTCCGGCCAGCCGTGCGCCGCGACCTGCACCGCCGCGCGGTGCAGGTTGAGCGCGCGCCGGTTGTAGCCGAGCCCCTGCCACTCGACGATCGCGTCCGCCGGCGCCGCCTGCGCGAGCGACTCGACCGTCGGCCACCGGTCGAGCCACCGCTCGAAGCGCGGGATGACGCGCTCGACCTGCGTCTGCTGCAACATGACCTCGGAAACCAGGATCGCGTACGGGTCGCGGGTCTCCCGCCACGGCAGCGGGCGCCGGTTGCGGGCGTACCAGCCGAGCAGCAGTTCCTTCACGTCAGAGCTCGGCGCCGTGCCAGCGAAGGTCGCGCCCTCCGACCTCGATCGGCTGCATCGGCGTCGCGTCGCCGACCTCGTGCGCGGGCGCCCACACGCCCCAGGAGCGGCGGTAGTACATGAGCGGCTCGAGGCCGTGCTCGAGCGCTCCGCCGTCCTCGACCCCGCCGATCAGCACGACGTGGTCCCCGATCTCGAGCTCCTGCTGCGTCCGCACCTCCGCCCACGCGAGGATGTCTTGCTCGAGCAGCGGCAGCCCGCTCGACGTGCGACGCCACGCGACCCGCGCGAACTTGTCTTCGGCCTTCGAGGCGAAGAGGAGGCAGAGATCGCTGCGGCCGGCGCGCATGAAGTTGACGATGAACCGCTCGCTCGAGCGCACGACGGGGAGCGTCCGCGACGCGAGGTCGAGGCAGACGAGCAGCGTGGGCGGGTCCGACGAGACGCTGGAGAGCGCCGTCGTCGTGAGCCCGAACGGCGCGCCGCTCTCGTCGGTCGTCGTGACGATCGCGACGCCCGACGGGAACGACGCCATGATGTCGAAGAACGCTTGGCGGTCCATCGACCGGACGTTCTACGCGGCGCTGCCGGCGGGCTGGCGCTCGTCGGCGAAGTGCGACATCACCGTGTGCGCGAAGAGCTCCTGGTTCTTGATCGCCATCCAGTGCGGTGCGCCGCCCGCGTTGACCGTGATGCCGACCTCGGTCAGTCCTTCGCAGACGCGCCGTGTCTCTTCGATGCGCTCGATCACCTGCGCCGGCGTTCCGACCCAGACGTAGTCGTCCTCGATCAGCTTGTCGTACGGGATCTCCGTGAGGGACTCCATGATCCCGGCGGCGTAGAAGCCGTAGCCGGCCTTGTTGAGGGCGTCCGTCGGCGGCTTCGGCCACTCGGTGAGGGGCGAGGCGTTCCCGTCGATGAAGCCCTTGATCCAGCTCTCGGCCTCGCGGTGCGCCGTGCCCTCGTCCTCGTCCAGGTGGCACGCGTGGATCCAGACGATGTCGGGCTCGGTGCCGTGCTCGGCGCAGGACTCGCGGTAGAGGTCCATCTGCTTCTCGAGCGCCGCGTACGGAAGCAGCGGCGGCACCGCGACGCCCCAGCCGCGCTCGGCGGCGAGCGTGTACGTGCGGTCCGATGTCCCGCCGAGGTACACGCGGTACTTGCGGTCGACGAACGGGACGACGTGCGAGTCCGGCACGTGGAAGTACGTTCCCTCGTGCGAAAAGCGCTCGTTCTCCAGCGCCTTCAGCAGCAGGTCGACCGCCTCCTCGTACCTCGGGCGCGCGTGCTCGTCGAGCGGCTCCCCGGCCGGGAGCGGAATCCAGCCGTGCCCGCGGCCGACACCCCATTCGTACCGGCCTCCGGTGAGGATGTCCGTCGCGTGGATCACGCCGGCCAGGATCGTCGGGTTGTGGTACGGCAGCGCGTGGAGCATCGTGCGGAAGCGGATGTTGCGGGTCCGCTGCGCGGCCGCGGCGAAGAGCGCGGTCGGGTTGGTCGAGACCGAGAACTTCGGGAAGAAGTAGTGCTCGATCACCGCGTAGGTGTCGTACCCGAGCCGGTCGGCATTCACGATCTGCTCGAGGACCTCGGCGTACAGCTGCTCGGCCGTGTTGCCCGGATGCAGCTGGAGCTCGGAGTAGAGGCTGAACCGCATCGTCCCGTCCTTTCTCGATTTCGCCAAGATCGGCAGGGTCGCCGGAGCCCGGCGCTCGGGCGAAGAAAATCAAATGTCAAAAGGCTGCGCTTGAGCTAGAGCAGTCCGTGCAGCGTCTCGAGCCGCTCGCGCGTGCGCTCGTCGCTCGGCGTGTACGTGACGATGCGCGTGCCGAGCCGGCGGTCGAGCCAGAGGTATGTGAAGTCCAGCTTGAGCAGCCCGACGACCGGATGCTTGATCCGCTTCACCCTTCCCTCCGGCGCCTGGACCTCGTGCCGGTCCCAGAGAGCCGTGAACTCGGGCGAGGCACGCTGCAGGCGCGCGACGAAGTGCTTCCACGCCGGCTCGGCTACGTGCTCTGCCATCGCAGCGCGGTAGCCGGCGACCATGCGCGCGGACGCGTCCTCCCAGTCGAGGACGACCTTGCGCCAGTTCGAGTCGGTGAAGATCAGCCACAGGCAGTTGCGGTCCTCGAGCGGGAGCTCCGTGAGATGCGGGAAGGCGCTCAGCCAGGTGCGGTTGTAGGCGAGGATGTCGTAGCGGCCGTTGAGCGCGAGCGCGGGGTAGGGGTCGAGACGGTCGAGGATCGCCTGCGCGGTCGGTGCGAGCGCCTGGCACTCGTCGGCGATCGTGGTGTCGGCGGCGCCGGCGAGCGTGAACAGGTGCGTTCGCTCGTGCGCATCGAACAGCAGGGTGCGCGCGATCGCATCGAGCACCTGGGGCGAGGCGTGGATGTCTCGGCCCTGCTCGAGCCACGTGTACCACGTGATCCCGACGCCTGCGAGCTGCGCCACCTCCTCGCGGCGGAGGCCCGGCGTCCGGCGGCGCCGAGACCGAATCAGCCCGACCTGCTCGGGCGCGATCCGCTCGCGCCGGCTACGCAGGAACGCGGCGAGCTCGTCGCGGCGGAGCGCGTCGCCGTCGAGTGAGGGAAGCGGGGCAACGGCCGCCATTTGCTCAGTATTCCCGTCCGCGGCAGGTCGAGAGGGGTGTCGTTGATACCTGGATGAACACGCTCTGGTACCGGGTTATACCGCTCAGGCAGTCTGGGTCGCATGGCACCGAGAACGACTCTCACACCGATCGCCCTCGCGGCCGTCCTGCTGGGGGCGTTCCTCTCGATTGCCGACTTCTTCATCGTCAACGTCGCGCTGCCGACCATCGATTCCCGGCTCCACGCCTCGAGCGGGACGCTCGAGCTCGTCGTCGCCGGGTACGGCGTCCCGTACGCGCTCCTGCTCGTGCTCGGGGGGAGGCTGGGCGACCTCTTCGGGCGCCGTCGCCTCTTCATGCTCGGCATGTCGTCGTTCACGGTGTTCTCGCTCCTCTGCGGGCTCGCGCCGAGCGTGGCCGCCCTGATCGCGTTCCGCGGCCTGCAGGGCGCGTCGGCGGCGCTGATGGTGCCGCAGGTGCTGGCGACGATCCAGGCGACGTCGACCGGGCAGCGCCGCGCGCGTGCCCTCGGCCTCTACGGCGCGACCGCCGGGATCGCCGCCGTCGTCGGCCAGATCGCGGGAGGCGCGCTCGTCGCCGCCAATATCGACGGCACGAGCTGGCGGCCGATCTTCCTCGTCAACGTCCCGCTCGGCCTGATCGGGCTCGTGCTGGCGTGGAGGGCCGTGCCGGTGACCCGGTCGAGCGAGCCGTCGCGGATCGACCCGCTCGGGACCGTGCTGCTCGCAACGATCGTCGTCTCGCTGCTCGTGCCGCTCACCGAGGGGCGCGCGCTGGGCTGGCCGGCCTGGAGCCTCGCGCTGCTCGCGCTGTTCGTCCCCGCAGCCGTCGCCTTCGTGGCGGTCGAGCGGCGGCTGGAGCGCGTCGGCGGACATCCGATCGTCCCGCCGTCGCTGGTGCGGCTGCCGGGGATGCACCGGGGGCTGCTGATCGCCGCGCCGTTCTTCGCCGGCTTCGGGGCGTTCATGTTCGTCAGCGCGCTTGCGCTGCAGCGCGGCGCCGGTCTCGGGCCGCTCGGCTCCGGGCTCGCGCTCGTGCCGATGGCGGTGTCGTTCCTGATCGCCTCGCTCTCGACCGCGCGCCTGACGGCGCGCTACGGGCGGCGCGTGATCTCGGCCGGTGCATTGCTGCAGGCGGTGGGCCTTGCCGGGCTCTCGCTGACGCTCGTCGCCGCCTGGCCGCACGTCGACGCGCTGAACCTCGCGCCCGCGATGATCGTGGCCGGCTTCGGCCAGGGCCTGATGATGAGCCCGCTCTTCGGCGTCGTCCTGTCGGGCGTCCCGGCCGACCGCGCGGGTGTCGGGAGCGGCATCCTCGTGACAGCTCAGCAGACGGCGCTCGCGCTGGGCGTTGCGGCGCTCGGCAGCCTGTTCGTGTCGCTCGCGGCTCCGGGGTCGATCGGCATGCGCGGCGCGTTCGTGGTCGTGCTCGGCGTCCAGGTCGTGATCGCCGTCGGCGTCGCGATCGCGGCGACCACGCTGCCGCAGCAGGCTAAGCCGGCGCCGCAGGCGGAGGCGGAGCCCGTGCGGCTCGAGCCGGCCACCGAGCTCGCCGCGTAGTCGGCGTAAGCTGACGTCGATGCACATCGCGCTGCTGCCGTTCTTCGCGATCTCGATCCTGCTGATCGTCATCCCCGGTCCCGACACGGCGGTGGTGACGAAGAACGCGCTGGTCGGCGGCCGGCGCGGCGGCATGCTCTCTGCGCTCGGCGTTTCGACCGGGCTCGCGGTCTGGACGCTCGCCGCGGCGCTCGGGATCGCCGCGCTGCTGCAGGCATCAGCGGTCGCGTTCTTCGCGCTCAAGGTCGCCGGAGCGCTGTATCTCACCTGGATCGGGATCCAGATGCTGCGCGCCCGCGACCAGATGAGCCCCGGCGCCGGGCTGCGCCTCGCGTCGGGTGGCAAGGCGCTGCGGCAGGGCCTGCTCAGCGACCTCGGCAACCCGAAGGTGGCCGTGTTCTTCACGAGCTTCCTGCCGCAGTTCGTGCACGGCGGCGTGGTGTTCCTGCCACTGCTCCTCCTCGGGAGCATCTTCGCGGTGCTCACGCTCGCGTGGCTCGCCGTCTATTCGCTCGTGATCGGGAACACGTCCGCGCTGCTCCGGCGCCCGGCCGTGCGCAGGACGCTCGACCGCATCACGGGCGTCGTGCTGATCGGGTTCGGCGTGCGCCTCGCGCTCGAGCGCCGCTGAGCCCGGGGCTACTCGCGACGGGTCGCCTTGCGCCTCCCCGATCGCCACGTCACGACGCCGATGCCGAAGAGGACGACCTCGACGACCGTGATCGCCAGGCGGTTCAGGAGCGTCGCGCCGAGGGCCGGACCGGGCGTCGTGATGGCGAGCAGCAGCCCGTACATCGACGCCTCGCGGACGCCGAGCCCGGACGGGACGAAGATCGCGAGCACCGCGACGATCGCGCTCACCGCCGACACGCCGGCGAGGAACGGGATCGTCTTCAGTCCCGGGTCGTCTCCGAGCGAGCGAAGCAGGAAGTAGACGCCGACGCCGCCGATCAGCCAGGTGCCGCAGTAGAAGATCAGCAGGCCGACCATCAGCGGGTACGGCAGCGGATCGATCGCCCCGGCCCCGAATGGACGCAGCAGCTTGTTGCCGATCGGCCGGAAGATCCGCGGATGGAGCAGCAGCGCGCAGAGAACGGCGAACAGGACGAGCGGCAGGAGCGGCGCGTCGACGCCGCGCACCCAGGCGAGGCTGATCACGAACACGACCACGCCCGAGATCGCGGAGAGCGCCGCCTCGACGAGGATCGAAGCGAGCACCGTCGGCGTCTCCGTCACTCCCGCCGACCTGCGGAGAGCGACCGTCCGGGCCGCCGGCATCCACAGCCCGCCCGGCAGGTACTTGGCCAGCATGGAGACCATCTCCGCCTGTAGCACCGGCCGGTACGGCGCGTAGATCCCCCACGCAGCGAGCATCCGGATCCAGCCGAGGATGAAGACGAGGTAGTAGATCGCGACCGCGGCGAACGCAGCCGCCACGTAGCCGAGCCGTGCATTCTCGAGGAGCGGTTCCGCCTTCGACCACTCGTCGCGCACCGCCCACACGCAGAACCCAACCGTCCCCACGACGAGCAGGACCTGCAGCGCGACGGCAAGCCGCCGGTGCGTCCGGACGTAGTCCACCACCGCCCGCGCGCGCCCAACGATGCCGACGTAGCCGACCCCCGTCATTCGCGGGAGTCTGCCCGTCGAGGCAGTCAGTCGGAGAGGCGAAGCCCGAGCACGAGCCCCGCGACGCCGCCGAGCGCGGCGCAGGCGACACCGGCGACACCGAAGCCGCTGTTACCCCAGAGCAGCGGGAGGAATCCGCCTGCAAGCGTGCCGAACCCGACGCAGAGGGTGACCACCGAGCGACCCATGCGCCTACCTTCGGCGTGAGCGCGGCTCTCGATGACCCTCGGCCCGGTCGAGCAAATCAAGCCTTAACGCAACCAGCGGGCACCCGTCCACCGCTCGCTTCGCGTGACGCTCGAGCGACGCAGGGATCGGTGCGGAGTCGATGATCGCGTAGCCCCACTCGTCCAGCGTGATCCGCTCGGGGAAGAGCTCCGCGCACAGGCCGCGCCCGTCGCAGGCGATCGGGTCGATCCGAAGCGTCTTCATCGACGCCTGCCGTTGCCCACTGCGATCACACGAGCGTCCCGACGCCCGCAGCTTCCGCGCTTGGTGTGTCGAGCGAAATCGTCGGCGAAGACGTCGAGTGCGCTCGAGAGGAAGCCGACCGCGCCGTCGGGGTGTCGGCACGCGCCGCGGCGGGCGACCTGCGCGGCCAGCTCCGCGAGCCGCGCGCCCCGGGCAGCGCTTCGCGACTCGTGCATCACGTCGGCAATCGCACGCAACCCGTGCACGCAGGGGCCGCACTGGCCGGCGCTCTCGCCGGCGAGGTACTCCAGGACGCGCGCACTCGGCGAGGGCGCAGGCGTCGTCCGGGACGACGACGATCGCGCCTGCGCCGAGGACGTCGGGTGTGAGCGCGTAGCCGGGAACGTCCCGCGGCGAGATCCATCGTCCGAAGAGCCCGCCGACGAGCACGCCCTGCACGGGTCCGGTCGGATTGCCGGCCCCTTCGAGAACCTCGGCGAGACCGGCGCCGAGCTCGATCTCGTACACCCCCGGCCGCGCGATCGAGCCGCCGAGCGTGACCAGCGCGGTGCCTGGCGTGTCGGGGCCGCCGGCGCCGCGAAACCAGGTCGGGCCGAACCGGGCGATCAGCGCCACGTGGGCGAGCGTCTCCGCATTCGACAGCAGCGTCGGGGCTCCGTCGACGCCCTGCTGGAACGGATACGGCGGCTTCAGCGACGGCCTCGCTTCGCCGCCCGAGAGCGCGTTGACCAGCGCCGTCTCCTCCCCGGCGACGAAACGCTCCGGGACCGCCGCGGTGCGCAGCCGGACCCCGCCGTCGCCGCCGCGGCGCCGGCCGATCGCCTCCTCGACGATTGCGCGTTCGCGGGTCGCGCCGTGGGAGACCGCGACGACGGCGTCACGTGCGCCGAGCGCGCGGCTCGCAGCGACCATTCCGTCGAGCACGAGATGCGGCGCAACTCGGAGGAGCGCGCGGTCCTTGCCGCTCACAGGCTCGCCCTCGACCGCATTGGCGACGACCACCGGCCGCCCGCCCGCACCCGCGACCGCCGTGAGCTTGGCCGCGGTCGGGAACGAGGCGCCGCCCCGCCCGCGGAGGCCCGCGCGCTCGACGGCGACGATCAGGTCGTCGTGCGCCCCGAGCGGCCCGAAGAGGGCGAGGTGGTTGTCGAGCGAGGGGGAGAGGCCGCCCGACACGCCGGCGAGCAATCGCGACGAGCTCAATCCCGCTCCGTCTGGGTCGTGGTGGCCGCGGTCAGATCACCGCGCACAGCGTTCGTGCCGCTGTCGATCGAGACGACGAGCGTCAGCCGCAGGTGGTCACCGGCCGCGTCGACGACGTCCGCTGCGAGCGCGTTGCCGTCGAGACCGCTCACATGCCCCTCGTAGACGGCCGCCGTGGTCGCCGGCACGAACGAGACGCCACTCGCGGTCAGCGAAACGCCGCCCCCCGAGGGAAGCCCGCGCAGGTCGATGCGCAGTGCGCCGTGCGGCGCGTTGCGCAGCCGGAGATCGAGGCGCACCGTGACCAGGCCGCCTGCGCCTTGACGCTGCGACACGGTCCCGCTCACCCTCGACGAGAACGAGCGCGGCTGCTGGGCCGTCGTGAGCACGCTCCCCGGCGACGCGCCCCGGGCGAGCAGCGTCGACGGCGTGCCGGCCCGGTGGGCCCAGTCCGACGTGAGCGGGCCGCTCCGGTACCAGCCGAGCACGAGCACGGGCACGACGATCGCGGCGACGAGCCCGGCCGCGCGAGCCCGTGGCGGGCCGGCCACGAGACCGAGCCGTGCGATGACGGCGACGACGACCACCGCGAGCGACCCGACGGCGACCGCCGCCAGCCACGGCGTGCGTGGATCGCTGCCCGTGCCGAGGGCGTGGACGAGCGCGATGGGCCAGCACGCGTATGCCAGCCAGTGCACCGATCGCCACACGCGCGCACCGATGCGCACGCGCAGCAGGCTCGTCACGACGAGGGCGAGCAGGAGGTCGAACGCGACGGCTCCGAGCCCGAGCCACACCGGCCGGTACGCCGATACGAACGGGACGACGGCATCGACGAGGCGAATCGGCGCGTACCCGTCCGCGACGGTTGTCACAACGTGCACCGCCACGAAGGCGATCGCGAGCAACGTGAGGTTCCGGTGCATCCCTGCGACGGCGAAGCGCGGCCAGCGGCGCAGTCGCAGCCCGAGCGTCGTCGTGACGCCGAGCAGGACCGACGCGGTGAGGAGGAGCAACGCGACGACTCCGGTGCCACGGGTCAGGTACCACAGCTCCCTGGCGTTGCCGGCCGCGAGGATCATGCGGCCTCAGCGTCGCGGGGCCAGTCGCCGACGTAGTCGACGCCGCCGTGGTTCGCCACGAGCCGCGCATGCACTGCCCGTGCGCGCAGCAGCTCGATCGCGCCTTCGCCTGAAACGATTGCGGCGGTTGCCGCGACGTTCGCCTCGAGGCAGGACGAGGCGGCGACGCTGACCGTCCGCCACGGCGTCGCGGCCGAGCGGCCGGTGCGCGGGTCGATCAGGTGGTGCACATCGACCCCGCCGGCGCGCCAGCGCCGTACCGTTGTCCCCGACGTGGCGAGCCCGCCCGCTCCCAGGGCGACGAGCGGGCCCGCGACGTCGTGTGGGGCGGCGTGGTCGTCCGCGATGCGAACGCACCAGCCGCCCCGTGGCGGAGTGCCGACGACGGCGACGTCCCCTCCGAGCGAGACGAGCACGCCGGAACCGAGAACGGCGGCCAGCTCGAACGCCGCGTCGTCGGCCTCCTTGGCTTTCGCAGTAGCGCCGAGGTCGAGCTCGACACCCTCGGGAATCGTCAGCATTCCCCGGACGTCGTCGATGACCACGTCACGCCAGCGCGATCCGGTCGGTGTTGCGAGTCGAGGCGTCCAGCTGCGGCGGTCACGAACGAGCGTGAAGGTACGGTCGTAGCCCGCGCTTCGCAGTGAGAGGCCGACCGTCGGGTCGACGAGACCGCCCGTTCCGGCCGCTGCGGCCAGCGCCGCCGCGACGGCCGCGCGCAGCTCCGGGCTCGCAGGCTGTGAGCGGCCTGCCTGCGCGTTCGCACGCGAGAGCTCAGAGTCCGTGCGGAAGCGGCTGCAGAGGCGGTCGAGCCGGTCGAGCCGTGCAGCGAGCAGGCGCCGTCCGTCGCGCAGCGCCTCGGGACGGGTCACGGCAACCGTGGCAGTCGTCCCGATGGCCGCAAACGTCGCCGTGCGGAGACCGGTCGAGCTCACGACCCTCCGGAGACGGCGACCGGCGGGGCGGCCGGTGGCGCCGCGGTCGGAGGCGGTGAGGGCGGCTGGGGCGCCGCCGCGGCCGCCTGCGAGACCGCGACGAGCGGCGGTGCGGGCGCGACGACCTGGCTCCGAGAACGATGGGTCGTGCGTACCGGGGCTCTCGTCAGGTGGTGGCGCGCGTGCGTCGATGCCGACGCCAGCGCGGCGAATGCGCCACCGAGCGCGACGCAGCCGGCGGCGACGACGGCCGTCGACCGGCGCACACGGGCGGCGGCTGCATCGCGCGCGGCGACGGCGCCGCGGACCTGGGCGGATCCCTGCGACATGCCGGCATGGTTGCGCGGGGGAATGAGATCCCCGTGAGCGGCGCAGGTGTCTCAGGACGCAGGGATCGAGATGCACACGTCCGTGCCGCCGGCCGGAGTGAGCGCGACGCGCGCAGCGCCCCCGTGCGCGCGCGCGATCACGTCGACGATCGCGAGCCCGAGCCCGGCTCCGCCTCCCTCGCGCGCGTCGTCGGGCCGGCTGAAGCGGTCGAAGGCGCGCTCGGCGAAGTCCTGCGGCAGGCCCGGTCCGTGGTCAGTGACGTGAAGCTCGACGACGCCGTTCGTTCGCGAGGCGCTCAGCGCGATGTCCCCGCTCGCGTGCACGAACGCGTTGTCGACGAGGTTGCCGAGCGCCTGCTCGAGGCGCACCGGGTCGGCCTCGAAGACGACGTCGGCGCCGTCGATCACAGTCAGCGGACGGTGGAGCTCGGTCGCGCGAACGGCAAACCGCTCGCGGACCCGGTCGAGAAGGTCGCGCCCGTTCAGCTCCTCCCGGCGGATCGGGAGCCGGCCCTCGTCCATGCGCGCGATCAGGAGCAGGTCCTCCGCGAGCCGCGAAAGCCGTTCGGTCTCCTCCGCCGCCGAGCGGATCGCCGCGGCGTACTCCTCGCGGGTGCGTGGACGGCGGAGCGCGAGCTCGAGCTCGGCGCGCAGGAGGGCGAGCGGCGTTCGCAGCTCGTGGCTCGCGTCTGCGACGAATCGCCGCTCGTGCTCGAACGCCGCTTCGAGCCGGTCGAGCATGTCGTTGAGCGTGACCGCGAGCGCATGGATCTCGTCGTGCGCAGGCGGAACGGGCAGCCGCTTCCCCGGGCTGTGTGCGGTTACGGAGGCAGCGCGGCGCCGCATCGCCTCGACCGGCCGCAGCGCAGCGGCGGCGAGCCCGTAGCCGGCCAGGATCGCCACCAGCAGCGCGGCCGGTGCGGCGAAGAGGAACTCCCGTCCCAGCCGGTCGAGGGTCTCCTCGCGAGCTGCGAGCGATCTGCCGATCAGCAGGACGCCCGGGCCGCCCTGCGCGTGGACGGGAACCGCGAGCACCCGCCAGTCGCCGCGGAGCCCCGTGAGGTCGGTCGTCGTCCGCACGTTTCGACCCGAGACAGCGGCCCGGCGGAGCTCCTGCGGCACGATCGGCCGTAGCCCGTCGGGGGAAGACCGCACGACCGTTCCGTTCGCGAGCTGCACCTGCGCGACGGTCGGTCCGTCGCTCACATCGCGGTCGAGCAATTCGTGATGCCCCTCGATCGCGTGCGACGTCGCCTCGGCGAGCTGTGCCCTGAGGTTCTGGTCGACGGTCGCGAGCAGCGCGCTTCCGACCCGCAGGTAGAGGACGAAGCCCATCGCGGCGAGCACGGCCGCCATCACGACGGCGAACGGAAGCGTGAGCCTGATCCGGATCGGAAGCCGGCTCACGACGGCAGTCCGCCGTCCTCGCGCATCCGGTAGCCGACCCCGCGGACCGTCTCGATCGAGGAGCGGCCGAAGGGGCGGTCGACTTTCTCACGGAGGTAGCGGACGTACACGTCGACGATGTTCGAGCGGCTCTCGAAGGCCATGTCCCATGCGCCGTCGAGGAGCTGTAGCCGCGTCAGTACCTGGCCGGGGCGGCGCATGAACAGCTCGAGGATCGCGAATTCGCGCGCGGTGAGGTTGAGCTCGCTCGTGCCTCGCCAGGCGCGACGGCCTGCCGGGTCGAGGCGGAGGTCGCCGAGCTCGATCACGGTCGGGCGCTCGACCGGGCCGCGGCGCGCGACTGCACGGATCCGGGCGAGCAGCTCGTCGAACGAGAAGGGCTTCGTCAGGTAGTCGTCCGCTCCGGCGTCGAGCCCTCCGACGCGGTCGATGATCGCGTCGCGCGCCGTGAGCATGAGCACCGGCGTCCAGACCTGGTTCGCGCGCAGCCGGCGGAGGATCTCGAACCCGTCGATGCCGGGGAGCATCACGTCGAGCACGATCGCGTCGTAGGGCGCTGCCTGCGCCATCCACAGCGCCTCGGTCCCCTCCGCTGCGATGTCGGCCGCATGCCCCTCCTCACGGAGCGCCCGCGCGACCAGGGCGGACAGCTTCGGCTCGTCGTCGATCACCAGCACACGCACGCGCGCATTGTTCCCGCGCCACACTGCGGTTTGTCGGCAGCTCTCACGCGGCTCTCATCGAGCTCTGAGGGACTAGAGCAGGTGTCGGCGGAAGGAAACGCACGCCTCACCGCCGCGACCGCGGCCGTCCTGCTCGTCCTGCTTGCCGCCGAAGGCGCGACGATCCCGTTCATCGGGCAGCTGACGACGCTTCACATCTTTCTCGGCGTGCTGCTCGTGCCCGTCGTGCTGCTGAAGGCCGGGAGCTCGGCGTGGCGATTCGGGTCGTACTACCTCGGGCGCGACGAGTACATCCGCCGCGGCCCGCCGCCGCCGTTCCTCCGGCTGCTCGTCGCGCCGCTGGTCGTCGTCTCGACGGCGGTCCTGTTCGGGACGGGGCTCCTGCTCGTCGCGCTCAGCCCTCAGCGCGGAGCGGTGCTGGGGCTCCACAAGGCGTCGTTCCTCGTGTGGTTCGCGGCGATGACGGTGCACGTGCTCGCTCACGTCCTGCGCATTCCGGGGCTCGTACGCGACGACCTGCGGGCCGGGCAGCGGGGCGCCACCGTCCGGCAGTTCGCGGTCGCAGGTGCCGTCGTCGCCGGGCTCGTGACCGCCGTCGTGCTGCTCCCCGAGGCGCACGGCTGGAGCCAGTGGGCGGCGTTGCACCACCGTCACCACGACGACGGCTGATCCCGGGCGGCTGTCCGCAGTTACGCTCCCACGGCATGACGCGGGTCCGCTTCGCGCCGAGCCCGACCGGGACGCTGCACGTCGGGAACGCACTCAGCGCCGTCGCGAACCGCGACTTCGGCGACTGGATGCTGCTGCGCATCGACGACACCGACCCGTCGAGGAACGTCGCGGGCGGCGAGGAGGCGATTCTCCAGGACCTCGCCTGGCTGGGGATCGAGTGGGACGAGGGGCCGGTCCGGCAGAGCGACCGTGCGGAGCGGTACCTCGACGCGGCGCGCACCGCCGGCGTCGACCAGCGGTTCGAGGGTGTGATGCTTTGGCGCGACGACGGGTCGCCGACGTTCCATCTCGCGAGCGTCGTCGACGATCACGACTTTGCGATCACGCATGTGATCCGGGGCTCGGACCACCGCGCGAACGAGGACCTTCACGCGGCCCTGCACCGCGTTCTCGGCTTCGAGCCGCCGGTGGTGATCCACCACGGGCTCGTCGTCGGCGACGACGGCAAGAAGCTCGCGAAGCGCGCTGACGGCGCGACGGTCGCCTCGCTCCGCGAGGCCGGCTACCCGGCGGAGGCGGTGCGCGCGTACCTCGAGGAGCTCGGCCTGCCGCGCCACGACGTCCACCTCGATCTCGAGCGCATCCGCTCGCTGTCGGTCGACGTGCTCGGAGCGATGTCGGACGACGACCTCGCCTCGAGGGTCGGCGTGCCCGTGGAGGCGGTCCCGCTCGTGCGGGGAGCCCACGACCTGGTCGAGGCGCGGTCGCTGGCCGCGAGCGTGCTCGAGGCCCCAAGTAACAGTCTGTTACAAGCGCGCAGCCCGGAGACGCTGGAGCGCTTCGTCGAGCTCCGCGCGCCGCTTCCCGAGGTGCTCGACAAGGACGAGGCCCGGTCGGTCCTGCGCGAGCTGAAGGCGGTCGGCGGCGACCTGCGCGGGTTGCGCGAGGCGCTGACCGGGCGCGACCGCGGCCCCGAGCTCTGGGCCGTCCTGCGCGCGCTGCCGCGCGACGAGGCGATCCGCCGCGCCCGTTTAACCTAGACCGCGTGCGCCTCTACGACACGCTGTCGCGCTCGCTCGTCGAGCTGCCTCCGCCGCCCGGCCCCGTGCGGATGTACTTCTGCGGCCCGACGGTCTATGCCCGCGCCCACGTGGGCAACGCGCGTCCGTTTCTCGTCGGAATGTGGCTCCGTTCGTGGCTGCGCGAGACGGGCTACGACGCGACTCTCGTGCACAACATCACCGACATCAACGACAAGATCTACGACGCCGCTCCGGGGGCGAGCGCCGCGCTCGCCGCCCAGGCGACGGAGTGGTACCTGGAGGACACCGGCGACCTCGGGATCGGCCAGCCCGACTTCCTGCCGCGTGCGACGGAGACCGTCCCCCAGATCGTCCACTTCATCGAGGAGTTGATCGCGACCGGGCATGCGTACCCGGTCGGCGGCGACGTCTACTTCCGCGTCTCGAGCTTCCCCGAGTACGGGCGCCTCTCGGGGCAGCGGCCCGACCAGGTCGAGGAACAGGAGCCGAACCCGCTCAAGGAGGACGGCCGCGACTTCGCGCTCTGGAAGGCGAACAAGCCCGAGACCGAGGACACGTGGTGGGACTCGCCCTGGGGTCGCGGGCGGCCGGGCTGGCACATCGAGTGCTCGGCGATGGCGGAGGAGATCTTTGGCCCGGCGTTCGAGATCCACGGCGGCGGGCTCGATCTCGTGTTCCCGCATCACGAGAACGAGGTGGCGCAGTCGCGCGCGCTCGGCCATCCCTTCGCGTCGATCTGGACGCACAACGGCATGCTCAGGTTCACGGGCGAGAAGATGTCGAAGTCGCTCCGAAACGACGTCACGCTGCGCGACGCGATCGACGTGTGGGGGCGGGAGACGGTGCTCCTCTTCTTTCTCGCGGCCCACTGGCGAAAGCCGGTCGACTTCTCGGACGAGACGATGGCCCAGGCTGCGGCGCGGGCCGAGACGCTCCGGAACGCCTTCACGCAGGAGCCCGCCGCAGCGGGGGACGACGGAAGCGGGTGGCAGGCGTTCGCCGACGCCCTCGAGGACGACTTCGACACCCCGCGCGCCCTGGCCGTGCTCCACGGCTTCGCCTCCGCCCGCCGGCTCGACCTGCTCCGGCGCGGGCTCGCGCTGTTCGGGCTCGAATCGCTTGCGGAGCGCGAGGCCGCGCCCGCCGAGGTGGTCGAGCTGGCCCGCCGGCGCGAGGAGGCACGCGCGGCCCGCGACTTCGACACCGCCGACCGCCTGCGGGACGAGCTCGCCGGGGCGGGCTGGGAGATGCGCGACGAGCCGGGCGGCAGCTTCACGATCGTCCGCCGCGCGTGACGGCCGAGCTCGTCTACGGGCGCCGTTCGGTTCGGGAGGCGCTCCGCGGCAACCGCGAGGTGCTCGAGGTCTGGGCGACCGAGCGCGCCCTCGCCGCCGAGCCGTGGCTCGCCGACGCAAAGCCGAAGGAGAAGCTCGACCGGGAGCTCACCGAGCGGGCGGGCACGCGCGACCATCAAGGCGTGCTCGCGATCGTCGAGCCGTTCCGCTACGCGGACGCCTACGAGCTGGCGCACGCCGAGCGTCCGCTGCTCGCCGTGCTCGACCGCGTCACCGACCCGCACAACCTGGGCGCCGTCTGCCGGAGCGCGGAGGGCGCGGGCGCGACCGGCGTCGTCGTCCCGGCCCACGGCTCGGCGGTCGTGACGGCGGCGGTCGCGCGGGCGTCGGCCGGTGCGGTCGAGCATCTGCCGGTCGCGGTCGTGACGAACCTCGCGCGCTATCTGGCCGATGTGAAGAGCGGCGAGCTCTGGGTCTACGGCGCCGCGGGGGACGAGGGGGCGGCGTCGATGTGGGAGACCGACCTCTCCGGCGGCCTCGCCCTCGTGCTCGGGGCCGAGGGGAAAGGGCTCCGGCCGCTCGTCCG
>Ga0335080_10002202_pt1 | contig 19365 bp, 16 predicted proteins | sample Lox_Sample_34_FD_206720 | JGI IMG/M metagenome (GOLD analysis project Ga0335080, IMG submission 206720) | Soil microbial communities from Loxahatchee National Wildlife Refuge, Florida, United States - Lox_Sample_3.4 | ecosystem: Environmental > Terrestrial > Soil > Wetlands | place: USA...
TATGGGTACCGCCGCGGACTTTGCCAAAGCGGGCGATATTTCTCACAAAGTCGTGCTCGTCGATAGCAAAGTCCTCGCCACATGGGACGATCTCTTTGGCGAATACGAGCGCGCGCCCGCCGTGATTGATCTCTCCGTGAAGGGCCGAGCCAAGGCCATTGCGTTCATATCCACTCGCGAGCACGGGATCCTCTATCGGCACACGAACGCCGTTCAGGGCGAACTCGATCCGGTTCCGCAAGTCATCGTGGCCCGCGAAGACGGAGAACGCATCGTCCGTCTAATGACCTCCGGGACGCCGGTGTGGCTGGATCTGTCGATTCCCGACAAAATTGGCGGCCCGATCAAGACGTGGAATGTCATTGCCGAACTCCGCGGTCGCGAGAAGCCGGACGAATTCGTTGTGCTGGGCGCGCATCTCGATTCGTGGGAGTTGGGGACCGGCGCGCTCGATAATGGCTGCAATGCCGCACTGGTCATCGATGCGTTGCGGGCCATCAAGGCCTCCGGCTTGAAACCGCGCCGTTCCATTCGCTTCATTCTCTTTTCCGGCGAAGAAGAAGGAATGATCGGTTCGCGCGCCTACGCCGCCGCGCACCGCAGCGAGCTCGACAACGCCGCAGGGGTTGTGGTCTTTGATGGCGGAACCGGCAAGACGACGGGTTTCTCTGTCGGAGGTCGCAAAGACCTGGTAGATGCCGCAGCGTCGATGGTCAAGCCGCTGGAGCAGTTCGGGGCAAACACATTGCTGCCAAATGCGGAGACGGGCACAGACCACTACGATTTCATGCTGGAAGGCGTGCCGACGTTCGTGGCCGAGCAAGACACGGCAAACTATCTCGAGAATTACCATGCGACGACAGATACCTTCGACAAGGTTGACCTCGCTCAGCTCAAGAAGCATGTCGCTGAAGCCACAGTGCTGACTTTTGAACTCGCCGATTCGGAGAGCCGTGTCGGTCCGCGCATTCATCGCGCGCAAATCGAGCAGACCCTCCACGAAACTCATATCGATGAGGAAATGAAGCAGATGGGCATGTGGGACGAGTGGGCCGCTGGAAAGCGCGGCCGGACAGACTAGCACGCAACACACCCGCCTCCACTTTTTTCTTGGGACACTTGCGCCCAACAGCCTGTCAAAAAGAAATCGATGACATCAAGCGTTCGTGGAAGAGCAACTTTCTTGAACCAGCTCTCCGCCAGCGCGCGAATTCGCCGGGCGGGTTAGTCTCGGCGAGAGGGCGGCTCAACCGGAACGCGCACGCCGGCACATCGAGGGGGCTTCAGCCCCGGTGAGCCTGTGGCCTTAGCCAATGCATGCCGGCAGGCCGAACGGTTTGGCCCGAAAGCCTGTATCCTTAAGAATTCCTGTGTTCTCCTTTTGGATTCTCTTCAACCTGTTGATCCTTGTCGCGCTTGCGCTCGATCTCGGCATCCTGAATCGCCGAGCGCACCCGGTGGGGCTTCGCGAGGCCCTCTTGTGGTCCGCCACGTGGGTGTCGCTCGCCGCCGTTTTTGCAGTTGTTCTGTTCTGGTGGCACGGCCGCACTGACGCGCTGCAGTTCGTCACCGGCTACGTAATTGAAATCACGCTCAGCATTGACAATCTCTTCATTTTCCTCGTGATTTTCCGCTACTTCAAAGTCCCCGCCGAACATCAGCACAAGGTGTTATTTTGGGGAGTTCTTGGCGCGCTTGTGATGCGCGGCCTTTTCATTGCCGCCGGTGTCAGCTTAATGCGCCGCTTTGACTGGATTATCTACGCCTTCGGAGCGCTTCTCGTTTATTCGGGGCTGAAGCTGCTTCGGCAGTCAGAGCAGCAGATTCGCCCCGAGAAAAATCCAGTGCTGCGCGTTTTTCGCCGCTTGCTGCCGGTCACTGAGCAATACGAGGAGGGGCGCTTCTTTACTCGCAAGGGAGCGCTCTACGCTACTCCCTTGTTTGTCGTCCTGCTGATTGTTGAAACATCCGACATACTCATCGCTGTCGACTCGGTTCCTGCCGTGCTGGCCGTCACGCTGAACGCCTTCATTGTCTACACCTCAAATGTGTTCGCCATCCTGGGCCTTCGCTCGATGTATTTCGCCCTGGCGGGAATGATGGATCGCTTTCATTACCTGCACTATGGCCTTTCTGTGGTCCTTATTTTGATCGGTCTCAAGATGATCGCCTCGCATTACCTGACGCTGCCCACGGAATGGACGCTCGCCGTCGTGCTCGCAGTGCTGGCAGTCTCCGTTCTGGCTTCGCAGCTCGCCCCAAGACATACGCTATGATGAACGTTCATGATCCGCGTTCCAGTCACTGCCCCCAGCCGCTCCTACGAGGTGTTGATCGCTGACGGGCTTGTGGCACGCGCCGGCGAGACACTCGCAAATATTCTCAGAACCAGGCGTGTGTTCATCGTCACAGTTCCTCCCGTCCGCAAGTTGTGGGCTCGGCCACTTGTGAAATCGCTGACCGCGTCTGGCATCGCAACCTCCGTGCTCGAGATGCCGGACGGCGAGCGTTCCAAGCGGCTTGCGACACTCGAAAAACTGGCCGAGAAATTGGTTCAACAGGGTGCAGACCGCGGCGCAACCCTGATCGCGCTTGGTGGAGGCGTCGTCGGTGACGTCACCGGTTTTCTTGCGTCAATTTACAAGCGTGGGGGCGAAGTCGTGCAGATTCCAACCACCCTGGCTGCGCAGGTGGATGCGGCGATCGGTGGCAAAACCGGCGTCAATCTGATTTCCGGCAAGAATCTGCTTGGCACGTTCCACCAGCCGTCCGCGGTGCTCATAGATCCGTCGGTGCTAAAAACGCTTCCGGCTCGTCAATACCGAGCTGGTCTGTATGAGTCGTTGAAGTGCGGGATCATCGGAGATCCCGCGTTGTTTCAGATGTTCGAGGAGCGCCACCGAGAGATTCTCGGCCGCGATGACAAAGTTGTCGAGAGAATGATTGCCGATTCCGTGCGTATCAAGGTGTCGGTCGTTAGTGCGGACGAGCGCGAAGGCGGTTTGCGTCAGGTGCTGAATCTGGGGCACACCGTCGGCCACGCCCTCGAGGCCGAAACGGGTTATAAGCTTTTGCTACACGGGGAGGCCGTCGGATGGGGACTGCTGGCCGTGACTCACATGGCGCTTTCGACAGGCAAACTCAACAGCGTGACGGCAGGCCGGATTACCAACGCCGTCCTGGCTCTGGGCGGCCTGCCGCGCTTCAATGTGAAAACCGCGAGCATTTTGAAGCGCCTTAAATTCGATAAGAAAGCTCGGCAAGGCGTCGTTCATTTCATTCTGCCGCGCGAAATCGGCAAAGTGGAAATCGCCAGCGACGTGCCGGAATCCGTGGTCCGCGCTGCAATAGAAGAGGTTCGCAAACTGGCCCGCAAGTAAAGGCCGAAATGGTGGGACGGGCGTCCCGTCCGCCCCACCGTGTACGAAAGGGGAGTGACGTTCTGGCACCGCAATCATGAACGCAGTGGAGAAAGACAAAATCGTCGGCGCTGCGCCCGCCGGAGCTTCAGATCGCGAGTCCGCGGCCAAGGCGGTGCAGGAGATGTTCACCTCCATCGCCCCGCGCTACGACCTTCTGAATCATCTTCTCTCCTTCAATATTGACCGGCTGTGGTGGTGGCGTACCGCTCGCCGCTTTGACACGATCCTCCAGCGTCCGGGGGCCCGCGTTCTCGATTTATGCTGCGGCACCGGAGACATGGCGTTCGCACTGCGTCGCCGCACTGGCTCCGCGGGCGCAACAATCCTCGGAGCGGATTTCTCTCATGCGATGCTGGTGCGCGCGGCGCAAAAGGGAAGTGACGGCGGCCAGCCACGCCAAAGCCCGTCCCCGGGTTGGATTGAGGCCGATGCTCTTCAGCTTCCATTTGCCAGCGAGCATTTCGATCTGGTCACGTCAGCCTTCGGATTTCGCAACCTTGCCGACTACGATGCCGGCCTTCGCGAAATTGTGCGCGTGCTTCGCCCGGGTGGGGAATGCGGCATTCTCGATTTCGGCGAACCGCAAGGTCTGACGGGCACGCTCTACCGCATTTATTTCAAGAGTATTTTGCCGGCAATCGGGACGCTGATCTCTGGTGTCCAAGGCCCTTATGCGTATTTGCCGGCATCGGTCGAGCGCTTTCCAACGCCCGAGGAAATGCTCGCGCGCATGAAACAGGCCGGATTCAGCACAGCTTCATGGACTCCGTATACCAGGGGCATCGCCGGCCTCTACCGCGGCCGAGTTCAAGACGGGGGAAGCCCGCACCTGCATTAAGGACCAATCACGCGAGCCGAGGAAGTCTGCTTAGAGCGAAAATACGGGAGGGCCCAGGATGATGAATCAGGCGGGCTGAAAGGAGTCCACAAAAGCTTCTACGCTGGTTTTGGAGATGACCTTTTCATAGTCATCTCCAAGGAAGGTCTTCAGCCGATCCGTGTTCATGATGTATTGACCTGTCATATAAGGCACGGCATCGGGCGGAATCGCCGAGATCTTGCTGTTCCAGAGAAACTGCAACACCTGCCGCATCGCCCACTTGCCGGGGACGCGCAGCAGTTTTGCATGAGCCCCCTGAATACACTGGGAGAAAGTCATGGGATCCCCGCGTCCGGCGACGTTCAAAATCGTAAGACGCTGAGCCTCCGGTTCGCGCTTTAAGAGCCACGCGATCAAGCGTGCCATGTCGTCCACATGAATGAACTGGATTTTGTTATCCAGGTATCTCTGGCCAAAGGGCAGCATGCAAGGAAGGCGTTTGCCGCTCTGGCGCATGCGAACAGCGCGCTCACCCTTTCCATTGGGCGTGCCGCGAAACGCTCCCATCAGGTAGTTTTCAACTGTAGCCCCCGCAAAGATGTGAGGCCGCAGTATGAACACGCCACACCCGCGCAGCGATGGCGCGCGCTGCTGCACGACCAAATCGCTCTCCTTCTTGTGGATCGCATAGGGCAGCGTATGCGCATTCAGGGGTGCCGCCTCGCTTACCGGCTGCGGCATATCGGAGCCGTACGCCGAAACACTGCTGGGAAAAATGAACTGGCGAACGACGGCCCCGGTGGCGCGGTTAACTTCGGTAATCGCCTCCATGACGCGGGCCGTGCCGGCAACATTGATCTGCCACATGCGGTCGACGTCGATCACTCCGGTGCGCTGGGGGTCGATCACAAACGCCAGATGAACCACCGAAACAGGCTGGATTTCACGCAGAAGTACGTGTAACTGCCGGGTCGACTCTTCGCGGCCCAGATCTAGCGAAATGAAACGGTCGAGAGACGCAGTGGGGGGCGTGAGATCAATGCCCACCACTGCATATCCAGACAGATGATCGAGGAGTCGCCGGCCAAGGTTGCCAGAAACGCCAGTGACCACGATAGTTGACTTCGCCATTTTAGTCGCGATCGTTGTCCTTCTGTGGGACGCCAGGCCGGGGCGGTGTCTGCATGCCGGCCGGCGGCCGCGCGGGCCCGAAATAGGCCTCATTGAATTCCGAACTGCCCTGGAAGTGCTGCATCGTCTCGCGATAGCGCTGCGCTGAAAGCTGATTGTGAATTTCGGCTTTTACCGCATCGAGTGCCAGCGTGTCTTTGCTCACCAGTTTGTAAATGTAGTTTCCACTCGCGTCGGAAATGACCTCGGATACCTCACCCGGTTTTAGGTCCATGGCTGCCTGTTGCGAAACGGGAAGACTCGTGCGGCGCACCTTCTCCATCTTGGTGGGCGGAGGATTGCCGGGAAGGCCGGCCGCGGTGAAGGCTGCCTTTTCCAGCTTGTCCGGGTCTTCACCTTTGACGAGGCGCTCCCGGAGAAGGGACGCTTCCTTCTTCATCGCTTCTTCGCCTGCCTTTTGCTGTTCCTCCGGGCTGAGTGTTTTCGCCGCCGGCTTTGCCGCCGTCGTCGCGCCGGTCTTGGCGTCTTTTGCCGGTGTTGCCGGGGGCGGGGTCACCCGCTTCGTGTGCGGCACGAAGATCTTTACGAAGGTGGCTTCTTCATAATTCGCCGCATTCTTGTCGTAATAATCCTTGACGTCCTGGTCATTGATATTGCCCGCTTCGGTCTGCAGAGATTTGGTCAGTTCCTGCGCCAGAATCTGCATGCGCGCCAGTCGCAGGCTCTCTTCGAAATGAGCGCTCTTGTCGAGCCCGCGTTTTTCGGCTTCCGTTGACATGACCAGGACCTGAGAATAGCGCGTCGCGAATTGCCGCCGCATCGGGCCCTGCATTCCGGGTTGAACATTCTCTGTGATCTTTTCGAATTGGGATTTCGTGATGACGGTCTTGCAGGCATCGCCCTGCAGAGCGGAATCTGAGCAGAGACCCTTGATCGTAATCACAGGATCATCCGGATTCACCTTGGGCGGTTCGGGCGCAGCCGCAGGCGCAGCCGGAGCTGCCGTGCCCGGAGCGGGACTGGCGGGAGCCGTCGGAGACTGGGGTTGTGGGGTCTGTGCACAGACAATTGCGACAAGCGCAAGGCACACTAATATCTGAAAGCGCATGAACATGAACTGAATCCTCCGAGAGAGTTGCGACAAACAGATTATCCTAGCATGGCCCCGGGAGTGGTGGAGAGGACGAATTGGGCGAGCGCTGCGCCTTCATCGATCGGTAGATCCGTGGCCAATGGGTGCGGTGTTCGGGCAGGAAATGAGTGCATCCCCCGGCCGAGCCCGCGTTCAATTTAGAATGCTCGAATGGCCGATTCGCTCTACCTGAGTTTGTGGTTTCCCAGTTTTGATCTGCCCGACATTTTGCCGCGCACCGTGAGCGTGCTAGGGCAGATTCCTTTCTCCGCGGCGAGGCCTGGAATCACATATGCGGCTATCCATCCGGTCTCCTGGAGCGAACCCACGCTTATTGAACGGCGCTTCGTTCCCGGGCTTCCGCCCCAGGAAGCAGCGGAACTCGCGGCTGATTTTCTCCATGAAGATTACGCCTTTGTGTTTGAAGCCCATTGGGACCTGTGGGCCCCCACCGAGGACTGGAAAAAGTGGATTTTACAGCCTTCGCTGTTTCGCGTGATTGCGCATGGCCTGCAATTTGAAGAAGACGCAGCGGCTGTGGCCGGACACATCCAGATAGACTTCGGTCTGGACACTCCTTTCCTTCACGAAGAGGTGGGCCTCACTCCAGACATCCAGGACCGTATTCGGACCAATGTCCAACATCTGGTGGAATTTACCGCGAAGGTGGAACGGAACTCGGGTGCAACAGGCAGGCTGCTCTGGTCAGAATCGGATGAGAACCTGGCCCAAAAGCTGATCTTGAGGCTGCAGCGAACGAATTGACGCATCCGACGGGGACGCCCTGCCTCCCGCATCCTTCGCTATAATCAAGCCAGCAGGCATGACGACCGTTTTGCAAGCCAATTCAATTTTCGATCCGGAAACACCGTCTTCTGTTGGCGAAGCGCGGACAGAGTTCGAGGCCCTGCTTTCGGGCTGCGGCCTGTACAGCCTTGGCAGCCGCGCGAAGATTCGGGTTACGGGCGCCGACCGCGTGCGTTGGCTGAACGGCATGGTGACAAACAACATCCGCGATCTTGCTCCAAACCACGGAGTCTATGCCTTCCTGCTGAACGCGCAAGGACACATTCAGGCCGATCTTTACGCCTACAACCTCGGGGACTCGCTCATAATCGATGTTGACGCAGAAGTGCGCGAAAGGGTGCTGGCGCACCTCGATAAGTTCATCATCATGGACGACGTGGAGGTTGCGGATGCGAGCGCGACGATCACGGCAGTGGGCGTGGCGGGGCCACTCGTGAAAGACATAATGAATGCGGCGGGAATTCACGTGCCGGATATTGCTCCGCTGGAATTGTGCTCGCCCACCTGTGATTGCCGCTGCGCATGCGTGCAGTGCACGGTGGTGCGCGGGGACGATTCCGCCGCTTCGTCCTATGAAATCTGGATTGCTCCGGACAAGGTCAGGACGAGTTGGGACGCACTTATCGCGGCGGGCGCTACCCCCGTCGGATCACAGGCATTAGAGTGGTGGCGCGTCCGTCGTGGCATTCCCCGTTATGGCGTAGACATTCGCGAGCGCGACCTGCCTCAGGAAACCGGTCAAGCGCGGGCGTTGAATTTCGCCAAGGGGTGCTACCTTGGGCAGGAAATTGTCGAACGTATACGCTCGCGCGGAACGGTGCACCGGCAGTTCTGCTCGTTTGTCGTGGAGGGAGCATTGCCGCCGCCCGGCACGAAGATCCAAGCGGAAGAAAAGGACGTGGGTGAGATCACGAGCAGCGCCAATCTGCCTTCGCCCTCGAGTGATCGAGGTGTTGCACTCGGCTATCTTCGGCGGGAAGCCACAAACAAAAATCTCCGCGCCGGAACGGCGACTCTTAAACCCGAGACGCGGCGCGGCGAATAACCTGATAAGAAACCCCGGGCGGTAAGCCGAACCACCAACATGAACTAACTTGCTGAGTCAGGAAAATCCTATGGCCGACAAAAAACGCGATTCCGATTTCAAAGTAAGCGACCGCCGGCTCTTCACCGCGGACGGGGAGTTGCGCTCTTCTACGGACGAAGAATCGGAGCGGGCTCAACCAATGTCACCCTCGGCGGTCTCACCGGATGAGCCCGCGAAGCCTGCCGAAGCTACAAGAGCTGTCCTTCAAGGCACTGACACCGCCGCTGCCCGTCACACCGAAAACATGCCCACTCCTCCGGCGCCTGCCGAGCAGGAAGCACAGCATCAGGCATACCGGGAGTCGGCGCGCGACCTGGACCGGCGCGTCGAACTGAGCGGCCATTCGGCGAAAGAACTGGAGGTAAACTTCGAGCGCTTCATGGCATCGCTCTACATGACCGCAATGATGCAACTGGGCATGATGCATGAACAGGGCGGGCAGCCGACAGTGGACCCGATCGGCGCGCGCCAGACCATTGACACGCTCGGCATGTTGGGCGACAAGACCAAGGGGAACCTCACGCCAAAAGAGCAGTCCTTCTTGCAGAACTGCCTCTATGAATTGCGCATGGCATACGTGGAGGTCACCAATGCCATCGCGCAGGCTCCCAGGGTTTCAGGTCCAGGCACAGGGACCAACGGCTGATGCTTGCGACTCTGACGGTACTTGGCAGCGGCACCTCGATGGGAGTTCCGACCATCGGTTGTGATTGCCGAGTCTGCAATTCGAGCGATCCTCACGACCGCCGCACTCGCCCGTCCATCTTGCTCAGTTACAACCAGCGTCACGTTCTAATCGACACCACCCCCGACTTCCGGGAGCAGGCGCTCCGCGAGCACATCACAGGCCTGGACGCCGTTTTTTACACGCACACACACGCCGACCACATTCTGGGCATCGACGACTTGCGTCCGCTGACTTATCACCACAAGTCGGGCAAGCTCCCGCTCTACGCGACGCCACGCAACTGCGAGTTCCTGCGCAATATGTTCCGTTACATTTTCGAGGCCGACTACAAATTCGGAGGGTTGCCGCTGGTTGAACTTCGCCCGATCGAAGCAGCGGTCGAGCTGTTTGGCGCGCGCTTCGAGCCAGTTACTGTGATCCACGGCGAGACCCCGATTCTCGGGTTCCGCTTCGGGTCGGGCGCCTACCTTACCGACCACAGTGACGTGCCCTCCGAATCGCTCGACAGATTGCGGGGCCTCGACCTTCTCTTCCTGGATGCGCTGCGCTACAAGCCGCATCCGACTCATTCCACGGTGGAGCAATCGCTGAAGATCGTTGAGGAAGTGAAACCAAGGCGCGCATTTTTCACGCATATCTGTCATGACCTCCCGCATGAGGAAACCAATGCGAAGCTGCCGCCTGCGGTCCGGATGGCCTACGACGGAATGAAGCTGCAGTTTGAAATTTGATCTCGCCATCGGGGCAGCGAGAGTGCACGAGTTTGCGAGAAGCTGATCGCAAAGCGTTTTCAGCAGGCAGTGTTTGAATGAAGGTCTTCCACAAACTCGCGGATATCCCCACGGACTTTGGTCCAACCTTCGTCAGCGTCGGCAACTTTGACGGAGTGCATCGTGCGCACCGTGCGGTTCTCGAAGAAATCGTGCGCCGGGCCAAGGATGCAAAGGGCTATTCGGTGGTCGTGACCTTCGAGCCCCATCCGGCACGCATTCTGCGGCCGGATCATGAATTTAAATTGCTGACGCCAGTGGCCGAGAAGATTCGTCTGCTCCAAACAACGGCGATCGACGCGGTACTCTTGCTACCCTTTACGCGTGATCTTTCCTTAATGACGCCGCACAGTTTTGCACATGACATTCTAAAAAAACATTTACATGTTCTTGAGGTCCACGAGGGCTATAACTTCCATTTTGGCCACAAGGCAGCTGGGAATGTTCAAGTATTACGTCAACTTGGAAAGGAGATGGGGTTTGTCGTCCACGACTACCCCGAGTTGCGCTTGCGCGGCGAGCGCGTTTCGAGCACACACATCCGCAAACTGCTTTTCGAGGGGCGCGTGAGCCGTGCTCGCCACCTGCTGGGACGGCCTTTCAGCATTGTCTCTGCACCAGGCCGCGGGCGCGGCTATGGCTCGAAATATACCGTACCGACAATCAATCTCGCGCGCTATGAGGAACTTGTTCCCGGGAATGGCGTGTATATCACCCGCACGCGCATCGGCGACGAGTGTTTTGATTCGGTAACCAACGTCGGCAACCGCCCAACGTTCGGTGCCGATTCTTTCGCCATAGAATCCCATCTGCTCAACTTCCGTCCGCTCCAACTTACCGCCGAAACGCAGGTCGAACTCCACTTCCTCCAGCGTTTGCGCGACGAGATTCAGTTTCCCTCAGTCGAAGCGCTGAAAGAACAAATCGGTCGGGATGTGCGCAAAGCGCAAACCTACCTGCGTAGGTTGCGACGGATCACTCCGGCGCCTGAGCGTTAACTCCTCGCTATGGTTGGATCGCAATTCCCGCCGGGGATGTCCCGGTACCTGGAGTCTTCCAGGGCGACCCTTTAATTGGCTTCAGTGCTCCAGTCGAGGCGTTAATGGAGTATCCGGATACAAAACCGCTACTGTCTGTTGCGTAGAGGAATTTGCCGGTCCCGTCAACCGTGAGCCAAGTCGGCCCATCCGCGCCAGCAGTAGCCACCGCCGCGCCATTTCCCGCGAGCGCCCCGTAGACGGGAGGCAACTCGATTTGAAACGAAGAGATGGAATTGCCTACGTTGTTGGCAACATACACCCCCTGCCCGAAGGGGTTCACGGCGACGCTCCGAGGGTCCGAACCGGTCGCAATCGTATTGTTGACTGTCAGCGCGCCGTTTGTGCCAATCAAGTACGACTCCACAGTGTCGGCGCCCGAGTTCACCACGTAGAGAAATTGTCCCACCGGATCGATTGCCAGTTGGGTAGGGAAGGATCCCGTCGTCGGGTAGTTGGTCGCAGACGACAACCAGCCCTTATTGAGTCCGAACGTAAAGCCACAGATCGCCCCCGGCGAACTATTGCTGGTGATGTAAAGGTATGACTGTAACGTATCAATCGCGATCGCGGACGGATTCGCACAGGCGGTAAAAGGGGAGCCGGCGATGGGTGTCAGAATTCCATTGTTAATCAGGTAGGCATCAAGCTGTCCGCTGCCGTTGTCTGCCACCGCGATAAATCCATCGTGGGCGCTGATGTCGATGGCAACCGGCCTCGTGCCCCCTGTCGCATATACGCCGGGCGCTGGCGAAGTGATCAAACAGCCGTTCGCGGGATTGATCGCATACACCCAGACGTTGTTCGCGGCTGTATTGACAACGTAAAGGAAGCCGCCATTGCGGTCTACCACCGCCGCGCTTGGCGCGTGGGGATCGGGAGTACTCGGGCATGCCTTGATTGCCGCCAGAGCGCCTGTGGTGGGATTGATCGAGTATTCGAGGATTTGCCCGGCGCCCGGGTCGACGACGTAGGCGTAACGCGAAATAACCTTAGCCTGGAGCGGTTGCACGATCAAAGTAAGGGCCAGCAGCGTCATGCAAACGCGGGTCACCAGGAAGTGACGGTGTGGCCTGGGATCGGAAGTGTTTCGGTCGCCGTTTGACGTCCTACACATGGTGGACTTGAGAAAAAAAGCAGTGGGTCTCTGCATGGAATCTCCAAGAGTCTGTGAGTTCGGCGTGGAACGCGTTTCAGAGCGGCGTTCTTTTAGGCGAACCGGCTCGCCACCGGGTGAGGGATTGTGCCCACGGTAGTATCGCACGGAGACCCGGGGAAGTGAAGCCGGATCATGGCCATCGTCGGGCGAGAATGCCCTACAGGCGCGCCTTCTCGATAGGTCCCCCAATTTGGGCGTGAGATAAGGTCCTCCCGATTCAGGGCGAATGTAAAACGAAAATTAGAGCGAAATCCGGCGGCCTATGTGGGAACAATCAAGCGTCACGCGAACGCCACATGGTGGGCGGTCATTGTCGGACGAACAAAATCTAAGCTGCTGATTATGTTGATAATGTGGGTCCGACGTGGTTCGGATAGAGCACTTCGGCGGTATCCGCCAGAAAGCATTGGGCTCGTCCCAGAAATCCAGGTCGCAAGCCCCTGTTACAATCCTTGCCCGCATGGTGATCGGCCCCATCGAGCTGCTCAAGACCGCCACGCCGGACCAACGCCGGACGCTTGTCGCCGCCGCGCTCGGCTGGATGCTTGACTCCTTTGACGCCATGCTCTACGCGCTCGTGCTTGCCTACGTCATGCGCGATCTCGGAATGACCAAGACCACGGCCGGCCTGCTATCTACACTGATGCTGCTGGCTTCCGGCATTGGCGGAGTCCTTTTCGGCGTCGTTGCCGACCGCATCGGTCGCAAGCGCGCTCTCATGCTTAGCATCCTGACGTACTCGGTCTGCTCGTTTGCGTCGGGGCTTTCCACTTCCATTCTCATGTTGGCGGTATTTCGTTTCGTCCTGGGGTTGGGCATGGGGGGCGAGTGGAACACGGGGGCAACACTGGTTGCCGAAACCTGGCCCGATGAGATGCGCGCCAAGGCCATTGCGATTGTGCAGAGTTCGTGGGCCATCGGATATGCGTTCGCGGCGCTGGTCGCCGGGATCGTACTGCGCTATGCCAACTGGAGGTTTGTGTTTTTCGTGGGCATACTGCCAGCGGCGGTGACGCTTTGGATTCAGAACCGCGTGCCAGAATCGCCGATGTGGGAACAACGGATCAGGGGCCAGAGCCCTGGTTCGGCGGGATCGCCGGGCACGTTCTTCAGCATCCTTCGTCCGCCTTATCTAAAGAGCACCTTGACGCTGCTCTTCTTGAATTTCTTCGGACTATTCGGGTGGTGGGGATTATTCCAGTGGATCCCTGCCTATCTGTCACTGCCCCTCGGGCGTGGTGGACGCGGCTTCGGAATCATGGGTACAACCACGCTGCTGCTGGTGCTCAATCTGTTCGGCATGTTCCCAGGGTATGTCAGCTTCGGTTGGATCGCGGACTATCTTGGCCGTCGGCGTTCGTTCATCTTCTACCTCTTGGCTGCCGCGCTCTTGACTCCTTTCTATGCCATGGCGCGTTCCCAAATGTCGCTGCTCGCCCTCGGGACCATTGTGGCCTTTTTTGCCACCGGGTGGTTTTCCGGTTGCGCCACGATCGGTAGCGAGTTGTATCCAACGAGTCTGCGGGCACGCGCTCTCGGGCTGACATATACCGGCGCGCGCGCCATGAGTTGCGTCGCTCCTTTCGTCATCGGAAGGATTGGTGATCGCAGAGGGTTAAACTCGGCATTCTTCCTGTGCGCTGCGGCCTTCCTGGTGGCGAGTCTGATGGCAACGCAACTGTCGGAAACCAAGGGACAAGGCCTGCAGTGAGAAGCCAAATCGAACAACGCACACTTTCATTCCATCGGCTCAACCATCAGGTCTTGTCCACGCGCCGCCCTTTCGGGTAACTGAATCAGAACGATCGCCACTAGGACCAGGATGATTCCAACTGTTTGTAAGGTGCGAAGCAGTTCTCCCAGAGCCAGAGCGGCGATCAGAATGCTGAACACCGGCTCCAGACAACTGGCCACAATCGCACGTGTAGGTTCCAGGTGCTGGAGGCCCGCGAAATAGCAGGAGAATGGCAGCAGAACGGACAGTAATGAGAAGACAGCCATGAATCCCCACTGCGCCCCAACATAATGTGCAGCCAGGATCTTCCAGGGAGGATTGACCACAAGCCAAAATACGGCCGTTCCGGCCAATACCCATACCAGCACCTTCCAGCGGTCATAGCGCGCCAGCACGCTATGTCCGGCGACGTTGTAGAAGGCGAACGAGAATGCGGCCAGCAGGGCCGCCGTCACACCCAGCGTATCCAGGCGAAGACCACCCGAGCCCACGAATCCGACGGCAAAGGCGCAGCCTGTGACCGCCAACACGACGGCTGCGATTCTCCGCCACGACGGGCGCTGCGCGCCACGTGCCACGGTGTACAACAATACCCAAACTGGTGCGGTGTATTGAAGAATGATCGCCGTTGCCACATTGGTCCGCTGGATGGCGAGATAATAGAAATAGTTTGAGGCCGCCACTCCCAGGACAGCTAAGAGAAGAAACCGAGCCAAATCCCTGCCAGGCACGCGAAGGGCGGTGGCTCCACGCTGAATCAGCAGCACGGGCAAGAGCACGGCCAGCGAAAGCGTGACCCGGCTCTGCGACAAGATCAGGGGATCAATCGCCCCCAGCGATGCTCCGCCGGGCAGCAAGTGCCCGGTAAAGGCGGCACGCCCCAAGGTCGCCGAAATTCCCCAGAACAGGGCGGCGCCCCCGATATAGAGGTATCCTCGCAGCGCGCTTGGATGTGACGCCGGCTTCACGGAGCGTGCTCGATGTTATAGGTGATTTTGGCGGTCTTTTCCAGCATGGCAGAGACGGAGCAATACTTGTCTTTCGATAGCCGGACCGCGTCCTCCATCGCCTTTTTGCTCACATCTCCGCGAACTGTAAAAATCAGGTGGATCGAGGTATAAACTGCCGGATAGCCATCGGCGCGCTCCCCCTTTGCGCGGACTTCCAGGCCTGTGAAGGGCTCCCGTTTCTTGCGTAGAATCCCGACCACATCCGACGCAGTGCAGCCGCACAATGCCACCAGCACCAACTCCATCGGCGTGCTCGCCGTCTTCTCCTTCGCGGTATCCATCACCACCGAATGCCGCGAACTTGCCGAGCCCAGATATCGTTCGTTATCAGTCCAGCTGACTGTCGCTTCGATCACTGTCCCTCCTTTCACATATCGCGAGCACTCTTATCCCCGGCACTCTGGGCACTGTGGTGCTTTTTTCCCATTCAGTTACCGCCGGTTGTCAGTCGCCGGCTCAGGATGAATCAAAACGCGGAATAACTCCGGGGCATCCTGCTTGAAACGAATCTCCAGTGCCGTTTGCACATCGTGAACCCGCGACAGCGGCATGTCGTCCGGTAAAGTGCAGTGGCAGGAAACATAGAGGCGATTCCGAATTCTCTTGAATTGAAACTCGTGCACGTCCATTACCTCCGGGAATTCCCGCACCACATCGCGCAGACGTCCCTCCAGCCGCGGCTCATGAACGATCTGTTCTCCTGTCTCGATGGTGGCCGGTTCGCTCTCAATGTGGGTCAGGATCGTCGCAATTTCCGGGATTTCCATCCGCATTTCCGCTTCCAGCCGTGTGACGTCGTCATGGGCCTCTTTCATGCTCAGTTGCTCGTTCAGCTCCAGGTGCTGTTCCACATGCAGCTCCCCGGCCAGGTCCTGAACGCTGATGTCGTGCACGTTGAAGTTGTGATGTGCTGCGACCGCCCGAATCCTGTCGAAAATATTTTCGGTATGACGAGCCCGCGGCGCCGAATGTACCATCACGTCCGCGTCCGGCAGTATTTCCCGCACCCGCTCCGTTATCGCGTCCGAGACCTGCTCCGATCGCTGAAAAGTAAAATTCCGCGAAAGACCGACAGAGACGTCGGCGAAATACCGGTTTCCCCCTTTGCGGATCCGTACCCGCTCTACTTCCAGCACTCCCTCTACCATCCCGATGTTGTCGAGGATGCGGTTGCGGGCGCCGGGGGGAGCCGCGTCCAACAGCGCGTCCATCGTCCTTCGCGCCAGCCGCCAGCTCACCGTCACAACCACAAATGCCACAAACAAGGCCGCGATCGGATCGGCCTGCCGCAGCCATGCCACCCCGTACGTACGGCCCGCCCACACCAGCGCCAGCCCCAGGATCACGGCCGCGCTCGACCAGATGTCGGTTGAAAAATGCAGCGCGTCCGCCTCCAACGCCTGGCTGTCATATTTCTTCGCCATCGACCCCAGCGCTCTCGATCGCCACACGTCCAGTGCCATCGATAAAAACATCACCCCAAACGCGTACGGACTCGGTTCGATTTCCACGCTGTGCAGGAACAGCCGCTCGAACGCTTCGTACACGATCCACGCGCAAGTCAGCAGTAGCAGCCCCATTTCGATGAATGCGGAAAAGCTTTCCACTTTCCCGTGCCCGTATTGATGGTCTGCATCGGCCGGTTTATCCGACACGCGTACCGAGAGAAACGTGACCAGCGCTGCCACCAGGTCCAGGGCGGAGTGCGCCGCCTCAGACAGAATTCCAAGGGAGCGGGTGGCAAGCCCAACCACGATCTTCAGCGCTGTTATGGCAAACGCCGCTACAACCGAGTTTCCGGCTACGGAGCGCTTTTCCCGGCGCATCGATTCGGAATTGAGCGTGGCCTGCGTTTGCGGCATAGCTGCCATTATCGCTTTGGAGTCGCCCTCCGCCAACCCCTTGGCCGGGACTCCGTGACGCCATCGGACGCACTTCCTCCAACCGCAAGGACTCGAAATGTTGTGCTGTCGAAAGCAGGCCACGCTTTCGTCTGCTTCTCCACTCATTACCGTTAGGGGCGGCTCATTCAGCCGCCAGGACTGCGCGAGACTGGTCAGCCAACCCCTGCGTGTGTTATCCTCGTTGACGTTACGAAAACGATAAGAGACAGGAGTGCAATAGGTTAGTGCTAGCCAGACAGCAAAAGCAGTCCGTTGTTGACGCGTATCGCACGCACGCTACCGATACTGGAAGCCCCGAGGTTCAAATCGCGCTGTTGAGCGAACGCATCGGTCAACTGACGGAGCACTTCAAAACGCACATGAAAGATCACGGCTCACGCCGTGGGCTTCTGATGATGGTCAGCCGGCGTCGTCGCCTGCTCGACTACCTGAAGAAATACGACTCGGAACGCTACAAGGCCGTGATTACAAAGCTCGGCATCCGCAAGTAACTGTGACCGGCCCAGCGTGGGCCGGAGTGAACTCCGAGAGCCTTAGCAAAGTGCGTTTTCCCAACCGCGACCGCCACTGGCATTCGCTTCTCGCCTATGCGTGCGAACTCCGCATTAGCGTGTTCGTGCCCTCTTGCCCATACGAAGGATGACTTATGAAGCCTGAACCAATCACAGTCACCGTTGAAATCGCCGGCGGAAAGACCATCTCGTTCGAAACCGGAAAGCTGGCGAAGCAGGCTCACGGCTCCGCCCTGGTGCGCCTGGGCGAGAATGTTGTTCTTGCCACCGCCGTGGCCAATCCTGAGCCGCGCGTCGGTATCGATTTCTTCCCGCTCACCGTTGATTACCGTGAATATACCTACGCCGGCGGACGAATTCCGGGCGGATTCATTAAGCGCGAAGGCCGCATGAGCGAGCGCGAAGTACTCACCAGTCGCCAGATTGACCGGCCTATACGCCCCATGTTTGCCGAAGGTTTCAAGTGCGAGACGCAAGTGATCGCGTTTGTGCTCTCTGCCGACACTGAGAATGACCCCGACGTAGTTGGTATCAACGCCGCCTCTGCCGCCCTCACGGTCTCCGACATCCCCTTCCTCGGACCAGTGGGCGCGGTGCGCGTTGGCCTGGTCGACGGGCGTTTCGTTGCCAATCCTACCTATACGGAAATGCGCGAGGGCCTGCTCAACATCATGGTCGTCGGTACGGCCGAAGCGATTGTGATGATCGAGTCGGGCGCCAAGGAAGTGAAGGAAGAAACGGTAGTCGACGCGATCGAGTTCGCGCACGCCGAGATCAAAAAGATTTGCGCCGGCATCGAGGAGTTGCGCCGGAAGGCTGGAAGACCGAAGCGCGCTGTAACGCCGCCGGAGTTCGATCAGTCCTACTACAACGCTCTGCAATCGAAAATTGGTGCGCGTCTGACCGATGCACTCGACACGCAGAAACACCCGAAGGCCGAGAGCTACGAACTGGTGCGAACTCTCGAAAAAGAACTGACGGCTGCGCTGCCGGAAGAGGATGAAGAAGGCAAAGCGAAGCTCAAGGAGTATTACGAGGTCCTGCGCGAACGTATCTTCCGCGACCAGGTCATCCATAAGAAGCATCGTCCCGATGGCCGTGCTTTCGACCAGATTCGTGAAATCTGGATCGAAGCCGGAGTTTTGCCTCGTGCCCATGGCAGCGCCATCTTTACGCGCGGCGAAACCCAGGCTCTGGTGACGACTACCCTCGGCACGAGCGACGACATGCAGCGCCTGGAAGGTTTCGAAGGCGAGGCCAAGAAGCGCTTCATGCTGCACTACAATTTCCCGCCATTTTCTGTGGGCGAAGTTGCCTTTCTTCGAGGGGCGGGCCGCCGCGAGATTGGCCATGGAGCGCTCGCGGAGCGGGCCGTTTCCGCCGTTCTTCCTACCGAAGAGAATTGGCCTTACGCCATGCGCGTGGTCTCTGACATTCTGGAGTCCAATGGGTCGTCCTCGATGGCCACCATTTGCGGCGCCTCGCTCTCCCTTATGGATGCCGGTGTTCCGCTCAAGGCCCCCGTCGCCGGAGTGGCCATGGGCCTGGTCAAAGAAGGCGATCAGTACGCCATTCTCACCGACATCGCCGGAGCCGAAGACCATTACGGCGATATGGATTTTAAGGTCGCCGGCACCAAAGATGGTATTACCGCCCTGCAGATGGATATCAAGGTCGGCGGAATTACCGCTCAGATCATGCGCGAAGCCCTGGCCCAGGCCCAGCGCGGCCGCTTATACATTCTCGAAAAAATGGATGAGGTTCTCACTTCCGGTCGCGTCAAGGTCTCGGCCTATGCGCCCCGCATTTACACGCTTCAGATTCCTGTCGATAAGATTCGCGACGTGATTGGGCCCGGCGGCAAGATGATTCGCAGCATTATCGAGCAGACCGGCGTGAAGATCGACGTCGAGGATTCCGGCAAGGTCAACGTGGCCTCGAACGACGAGGTTTCCGCCAACAAGGCTCTGCAGATCATCAAGGACCTGACAGCGTCGGCCGAAGTAGGGAAGACTTACCTGGGCAAAGTGAGCCGCCTTGCAGACTTCGGAGCGTTTGTCGAAATCCTGCCGGGGTTGGACGGCCTGCTGCACATCAGCGAAGTGGCTGAACACCGGATCAAGGATGTTCGCGACGAACTGAAAGAAGGCG
>Ga0335080_10002205_pt1 | contig 19352 bp, 15 predicted proteins | sample Lox_Sample_34_FD_206720 | JGI IMG/M metagenome (GOLD analysis project Ga0335080, IMG submission 206720) | Soil microbial communities from Loxahatchee National Wildlife Refuge, Florida, United States - Lox_Sample_3.4 | ecosystem: Environmental > Terrestrial > Soil > Wetlands | place: USA...
CAGCCCGATCATGAAGCTCCTCGCGCAGGGCGCCGCTGCTGCGATCGTACTTGCCACCGGGACGCACATCCAGATCGTCTCCAACCAGGTGATCGGCGACGCGATCGCCGTCGTCTGGCTGATCGGCGTCGCCAACGCCTTCAACCTGCTCGACAACATGGACGGCCTCGCCGCGTCGCTCGCGTCGATCGCCTTCTTCTTCTTCGCCGTCGACGCGGTCACCGTCCACCCTGACGACGCATCACTCGCCTTCGCGCTCGCGGGCGCCTTCGCATGCTTCGGCTTCCTGCCCTTCAACCTCCGCCCGCGCGGACCGGCGCTCGTCTTCATGGGCGACTCGGGCAGCCAGACCCTCGGCTTCGCCCTTGCCGCTCTCGGCCTCGTCTCGAGCTGGCGGGTCGCCGGCACCACCGTCGCCACGCTGATCCTGCCCGTGCTCGTGCTCGCGGTGCCGATCCTCGACACGACGCTCGTCACGATCGCCCGGCTCCTCGACGGCCGCCCGATCCATCAGGGCGGCCGCGACCACTCCTCGCATCGACTCGTGCGCTTCGGGCTCTCCGAGCGCGGAGCGGTCGCGCTGCTGGCCCTGATCGCGCTCTCGATCGGCGGTTCGAGCCTTGCCTACAACGTGCTCGGCAACTGGCGGCTGACCGTCGCCGGCGTCGTCCTCACGTTCGTGCTCCTCGTCCAGTTCGGGAGCTTCCTCGCCGACGCCGACCGCCGGCCCCAGTTCGAGGAGCCGCTCGGCCTCTCCCAGGCCTTCAGCGTCCACTGGCGGAGGCTCGTGGAGGTGATGGTCGACTTCTTCGTCATCACCGCGTCGTTCCTGCTCGCGTACGCGATCGAGTTCGGCTGGCCAGGAACCACCGACCAGCGCTTCATCGCCGGCCTCACTCTCCCGGTGATCCTCGCCGCTCGCTACCTCGCGTTCATCCCGTTCGGCCTGTACCGGTCGGTCTGGCGCTACGCGGGGCTCCGGGACGCGGTCGCCGCGGCCGCCGCGGTGATCGTCTCGGAGTTCGTCGCCGTCTCTTTCATGGTGCTCACCCAGAACATGCGTGACTTCCGCCGCTCGTTCTTCATCGTCGACGCCCTGATCTGCATGGTCGCGATCATCGCCTCGCGGCTCGCCGAGCGCACGCTCGTGATCGGAACCCGCACCGTACGCGAGCGCACCTCGCGCCGCACGCTCATCGTCGGCGCCGGGCGCACCGGCCGCAGCCTGATGAGGGAGCTCCGCGAGACTGCGGGCGAGCGTGTGGTCGGGTTCGTTGACGACAATCCGAAGCTCCGTCGCCGGAGCGTTCACGGCGTCAAGGTCGTCGGCACCTGTGCCGAGATCGAGCGAGTCCTCGCCCGCACCAAGCCGGACATCGTGCTCGTGACGATCCCCGACGCCTCTCGTGCCACGCTCGACGCGGTGGTGGCCGCCTGTGCCGACGCGAACGTGCCGTGCCGGTTCGTGCGCCGCGAGATCGATCTCGACCCGCACGTCCTGTTCGGCGCACCGTCAGAATGATCCATTCGTGACGACGGTCTCGGTCGAGCACACACGGGCAGAGCCACGCCGACGGTCGTTCGTCGACCGACTGCTCGCCGCCTTCCCGCTGGTGGCCGTCGCCCTGGTCGTGCTCGTCTTCTACGCCGTCGAGGCCTGGTACCGAAAGACGCCGTGGGTCTTCGGGGACGAGCTCGAATGGACGCAGCTCTCGCGCTCGATCGCGTCCACGGGCCACGCAGCCCGCCGCGGCCAGCCCATCTATTTCAAGTCGCTGTATTCCTACGCGATCGCACCCTTCTGGTGGATCCACTCGACCGCGTCGGCGTACGCGGCGATCAAGTACGCGAACGCCGTGATCATGTCCCTCGCCGCGGTACCCACCTATCTCCTCGCCAGGATGCTCGTGAGCCGCCGCGGCGCGCTGATCGTCGCCGTCGGCTCGGTCGCCGTGCCGGGGATGGCGTATGCGACATCGATCGTTCCCGACGTCCTCGCGTACCCGTACTTCGCGCTCTGCTCGTGGCTCGCCGTCCGGGCGCTCCGGTCGCAGAAGCGCTGGGACATCGTTCTCGCGCTCGTCTTTCTCGCAGGCGGCTACTTCATCCGGCAGACGCAGTTCACGAGCCTGCCCGTCACGTTCGGGGTCGCGGCAGCCGGGCTCTGGCTCACGGGCCCGCGCTTCCGCGAGGTGCGCAAGAACTGGACCCGCGGCGACATGATCGGCGTGATCGCGCTGACGGTCGGCGCGCTCTTCCTCTTCAACCGCGTCGTCCTCCAGCACATCCACCAGTGGCAGCTGACGAGCCAGTACTACAAGAGCCGGCTCGTCGACCTCGGCCTCCGGGCGGGATCCTCGCTCATGATCGGGCTCGGCGTCCTGCCGGTGATCGGCGGCCTCACCTCGCTGCACCTGCCCGATCGCCGCGGCGACCGCACCTACCGCGCCTACGTCGCCTGGACCTCCGCCGCGATCGGGGTGATCGGTCTCTACACCGCGGTCAAGGCGGCCTACCTCTCGACCATCTTCGCGACGCTCTGGGAAGAGCGCAACCTGATCTACCTGTCGCCGCTCCTCCTGCTCGGCACGGTGATGGTGTTCGAGGCGAAACGGATCGACCGACGCTTCCTCGCCGGCGCCACCGTGCTCGTCGTTGCGCTTGTGCTCTTCAAGGCGATCCAGCTCGGCTGGCCCTACTACGAGGCACCGGGTTCGGCGATCGCGGCCGTCCTCGCCGAGTACCGTCGCTGGACGACCCACAGCCTCCGCCTCGGGCTCCTCGGGATGACCGCGCTCTCCGTCGGGCTGATCGCAGCCCGCCGTCGCCGGGGGGTCGCCGCGGCGACCGCGGTGCTCATGCTCGCGTGGCTGCTCTCCGGCGAGATCGCAGCGTCGGTCGGGATCGACCGCACCGCGGACGCGTTCCGCAAGAACCTTCCGCAACCGCTCAGCTGGGTGGACACCGCGGCCCACGGCAACTCCGTCACCTACCTGGGGCAGGAGATCAAGGATCAGAACGGCGAGAACCTGACCGAGTTCTGGAACCGCTCGATCGATCGCGTGGAGAGCCTGGACGGATCCGCGCCCGGACCCGGCCCGACGGAGGTCGCAAACCTGCTCGAGCCGAACGGCCTGCTGTCGAACCTCGACGGCACCCACTACGTCCTCGCCGACCTCGGCGTCGTGCTCGACGCTCCCGTCGTCGCCCGCTCTTCCGACGGGGCGATGACCCTGTACCGAAGCGACACGGGCTGGCACCTCCTCACCGGCGTGCAGCAGGTCTACGACGACGGCTGGTGCCCCGACTGGTGCTCCTACACGTACTTCAAGGCCGGACAGCGGGGAGTGCTCAAGGTCTCGCTCGGGCGGCTCGCCTACAACGGCTCGGCACCGGCCGCACAGGTGACCGTGGTTGCCGGAGGCGTGCGGATCGACGAACACCAGGAGCCGCAGCTCAACAACGACATCTTCCGGGATGTGCACCGGGTGGTCCCGAACGGCACCACCCAGACCCTGCTGATTCCGGTTCCGACGACGCCCGCCCGCGTGGAGATCAACGTCGCGCCCGCGACCCTCATCCCACCGACCTCCGTCGATCCTCGGAGCCTGGGCGTCCAGGTCGGGCTCGAGTTCGTCCCGGCGAAGCAGAGCTAGCGGTGCCGGGCCCCGTCCGCGTCGAGATCGCGCGGACGCTCGAGGAGCTCGAGCGCCTGCGGCCCGTCTGGGACGGCCTGCCGTGGCGGCGCGAGGAGGCAGCCTTCGAGTACTTCGCCGCGCGCCTCGAGACCCGAGACGAGGTGATCTGCCCGCTCGCCGCGGTCGCCTTCGCCGGGGAACGCCCGCTGGGCGGACTCGCGGCCCGCATCGAGCTTCGTCCTCTCTCGACCACCGTGGGCTACAAGGTCGTGTACGCACCCCACGTCAGGGTGCTCCAGGTCGTCGACGGCGGCATGGCGCTGGTCGAGCCTGCTGCCCTGGAGGCAGTGAGGGGAGTCGTCGCCGACGCGCTGCGCACCGGCCTCGCCGACGTCGCGACGCTGCCTCCGCTCGAGGTCGGCTCGGACGAGCTCGAGGCGTTCTCGTCGCTCGGCGGACCTCTGACACACCAGCCGTTCATCGCCCCCTGGACCCGCCGGCTGCTCTCGCTCCCGCCCACCTTCGACGAGTTCCTGGCCGCGCTCGGCCACAAGACACGCAAGAACGTCCGCCGCGACGCGAGACAGCTCGAGTCGGACTACGGCGACCGTCTCACGGTCGAGATCGTCCGCGGGCCCGGGCGCGCCGAGCGGCTGATCAGTGGAGCCGACCGCGTCGCGCGCTCCACCTACCAGCGAACGCTCGGCGCGGGGCTCGCCGACACCCCCGAGCAGCGGGCACTCGCGACGGTCGGGCTCGAGCACGACTGGGTCCGCGGCTACCTGCTCCACCTCGACTCGTCGCCGATCGCGTACTGGCTCTGCTCTGTGTACGGCGGGACGATGCTGCTCCGCACCGGCGGCTTCGATCCCGCTTACAGCCAGGCGCGGGTGGGGATTCACCTGCTGATGCGCGTGATCGAGGACGCGTGCGCCGACCCGGACCTGCACACGCTCGACTTCGGCCCCGGCGACGCCGCCTACAAGCGCCAGTTCAGCAACGAGAGCCGCCTCGAGCGAAACCTCGTGCTCTTCGCTCCAACCTTGCGCGCACGCCGGATCAACGTCACGCGGACGGCGATCCTCGGCCCGGTGCAACTCGCGCGCGCAGCTCTCGACGCCACCAGGCTGACCGACAGGGTGAGGACGGGCTGGCGGCAGCGCCTCGGCGGTCGATGAAGATCTCCACCGCCATACGCCGTGCTCCGACGATGCTCAGGAGCGCTCTGCGCGACCTGCGGTACGGCCGCCCGCTCGGCGGCACAATCAGGACGAGGTTCGAGCACCTCGGCGCCTTCCACTCGACGAACTCGCCCTACGAGGCGCTCGACGTGCTCTTCGCCGGCGTCGACGTCGGCCCGGACGACGTCGTCATCGACGTCGGCTGCGGCAAGGGCCGGTCGCTGAACTGGCTTCTCGACCGATATCCCCGCAACCGCATCTACGGGATCGAGCTCGACCCCGAGATCTGCGCCGGCACGGCACGGCGTCTCCGGCGCCACGCGAATGTCACGGTCGTGTGCGGCGACGCCACCGAGCTCATCCCGCCCGAGGGCACGGTCTTCTACCTGTTCAACCCGTTCGATGCGACGGTGATGACCCGCTTCGCCGAGGCGCTGCTCCGCCGGCCCCCCGGCGCCCGGAAGACGATCGTCTACTACAACGCCAAGTACCTCGAGCCGTTCCGGAACGACCCCCGCTTCTCCCTCCATGAGCTCGACGATTCCCGGCTGACGCACCGCTCGGCGGTGGTTACGCTGGACTGAGCCCGGTTCGCCTCAGCCTGAGCAGGATCGCCGCCCAGGCAAGGGCAAACGCGACCGTCGAGATCAGGACTGCGACCCCTGCGCCCGTGACCCCCCACTCGTCGCCCAGCACGACGATCAATGGGAGCATCACCGCCGTCTCGATGCCGTGGGCGATCAGCCGTAACCCGGGGCGCCCGATCGTGACCGGGAAGGTCTTCGTCCAGCTGAGCACGACCTGGATCGCGGCCGCGACCACGATCAGGCGCGCGGCCGGCACCGCGGGCAGGTAGCGCGCGCCGAGCACGCCGCGGATCAGCCACGGCAGCATCCAGAGGACGGGGGCGAGCCCGACCGCGACGAGGACGACGGAGCCCCTGACGTAGCGCCGGATCCCGGCGAGCACGACGTCTGGCCGTCCGCGCTCCCAGTCCCGCGTCTGCTCGGTCAGCAGGATCATCCGCAGCGGCGAGGAGAGCGCTGCGAGCCCGGCCTGCGGCATCTGAGCCGCACGGAAGAGCCCGACCGCGGTCGAGCTGCGCACGATCCCGAGCGTGAGCGGGGCAAGCCACGTCCGGAGGGAGATCAGGCCGGTGTAGGCGGCGCTCTGGACGACGAACCGGAGGATCGGGCCGCGATCGTCCCCGAGCGCGGTCGGGGCCGCCGCCGGGAACGACCGCAGACCCCCGAGGCTGATCGCGAGGATCGAGACGGTCGTCGCAACCTGCGCGACGACGACTCCTGCCACGGCCGCGGTGACGCCGAAACGAGCCCCTACGGCGATCCCGGCGAGCCGGAAGCCCATCGATAGCGTCAACCACGTGCCGCGCAGGTCGTAGCGACCACCGAGGATGAGAGTCGCCGCGGCGATCGACTCGAGCGCCTGCAGCGGCGGGAGAATCGCGGCCAGGAGCAGCGGCTGCTCGAGCCCTGCGCCGTGGGCAAAGATCGACGGCGCGAGCGGTGCGATCGCGACGATCAGCACACTGGCGAGCAGCGAGGCTGCGAACTCGCACCCGAACGCGACCCGGACGAGCCGGTGGAAGCGCCCCCAATCCTCGGTGGCCGAGTAGCGGAAGCCGTACTTCACGAGCGCGTCGTCGCTCGTCAGCCACACGAGCAGCGCCAGGAAGTCGACGGTTCCCACGACGATCGTGAAGCGGCCGGCACCGGCCGGACCGAGCACTCGGAGCACGACGAGCGACGCGGCGAGGCCGAGACCCACCGAGCCGTACACGCCGGCGAACGCCGCCAGCCGGCGGCGGTTCAGGCCGGTGGCCAGCACCGGCGACTCACGTGTACGCGCAGCAGAAGGTGGGCCCGAACCGGCGGGAGAGGAGCGCGGCGAGCGGCCCCGTGCGCTCGAGCGCCGCCAGCAGCGGCAGCGCGGCCCGCGGTGCGGAGCGCCTCTGCGGCACGAAGAACGACCGCAGCTCGACGTGCGCGAAGCCGGCGGCTCGCAGGTCGTCGAGGACCGGGGCCGGCGGGTGGGCGATCCGCCAGAGGTCGAAGACGAACTTCACGGTCGTGTAGCCGGCCACCCTGCGGAAGAACCCGAGCTGGTCGTCGGCGAGGTAGAAGGAGCGAAGGCAGATCGTCACGTCCACCGGCTCCGGCGGCTCGTAGTCCTCCATCCGGGCCTCGACGAACGTGACGCCGGGGTTACGCCGGCGCGCCGCCTCGATCATGTTCGGGCTGAAGTCCACGCCGGTGTAGCGAAGCCCGTGAGCAATCAGCGACGAGGCCATGATCCCGTCGGCGCAGCAGAGGTCGAGGACGCTGGCTCCGGCCGCGAGCGGCGGGCCAAGGTCGAGGATCGTTCGGGCCCGGCGGGCGGAGTAGCCGAGCGGGTCCGCGTATTCCCGCTCCGAGAAGCCCCCGGCGAGCCGGTCGTACTTGTCGCTCGCGCTCACAACGCCCGCAACCTCTCGGGATGCTTCCGCACGAACCGCGCGATGCCGCGCCAGTGCCAGAGCGTCCGCTGCGTCAGCCAGCGGCTGTCTGTAACGGCCTTGTGCTCGTGCCTGACGACTGCCTCCGGGACGTACCAGCGCTCCCAGCCGGCGAGCATGGCCCGGTACTGCAGGTCGATGTCCTCGCCGTACAACCTGAAATGCTCGTCGAAGCCGCCGAGCTCCTCGAGCATCGCCCGCCGCAGCAGCAGGAAGCCGCCGAGCATCCAGTCCGCCTGGACCGGCCCGGCGGGGTCCGGCTCGTCGAGGTGGTAGTGGTGCTGCTGGTGGACGACTTTCCGCAGGGGCGTCCGGCGCACGACCGTTCCGCCTACGGTCGGGAAGCGACGGCGGGACGGCTGCGGGCTGCCGTCCGGGAAGAGCATCCGCGGCCCGGCGACGCCGCAGCGCACGTTCTCGGCCATGAAGCCGGCCAGGGCGGCGACGGCGTCCGGTTCGGGCACGGCATCCGGGTTGACCGTCAGCACGGCCTCGCCGCTCGTCCGGGAGAGGCCGAGGTTGATGTTCGCCGCGAAGCCGAGCGGTTCGCGGTTCTCGAGCGCCTCCAGCCCCGGCGGCACCGAGCCGGGGACGTTCGCGATCACGAGCAGTTCGTCCACCTGCGGCCGAAGTGCCGGCAGCGACCGGGAGAGCTCGGCCGCATTCCCGTGCGAGACCACGATCGCGGAGACGTTCACGAGAGAACTCTCCGGTAGACGTCGGCCGTGCGGCGTGCCGTCTCGGCCCAGGAGAACAGCTTCGCGCGCTCGAGCCCCGCCGCCGAGAGGCGGGTTTGGTTTGCCAGCGCCCGTGCCGCCGCCGCGCCGAAGTCGCCGTCCTCGGCGTACACCGCTGCGTCCCCGGCGACCTCCCGGAGCGCGGGCTCGGCCGCCGCGACCACCGGTGTCCCGCTGGCCATCGCCTCGAGCACCGGCAGGCCGAAGCCCTCGAAGCGCGACGGGAGTACGAGCAGGGCTGCACCACGGTACAGCTCCGCGAGCTCACCCTTCGAGACGTACCCACGCAGGTCGGCGCCGCCCTCGCGGAGCTCCCTGACCAGGCCGGAGTCCTTCTCCGGGCCTGCGACGACGAGCGGAAGCTTGACCGCGCGGGCAGCAGCGAGCGCGGCCAGCGGGTCCTTCCTTGCCTGGATGGCCCCGACGAAGAGCACGTAGCGGTCGTGGCCGCCTCCCGGCGAGAAGCTCGGGTCGACGCCGTTGGGAGTCACGGTCACCCTGGACTCGGCAATGCCGTACCTCGCGACGACGTCGCGCTTCGTTCGCTCGGAGACGGCGATCAGCTGGTCGGCCCCACGCGCGGCACGCGGGACGACGAACCTGAAGGTGAGGCGGTCGAGCAGCCCCATCGCAGTGTCCTCGGCCTCGAAGGAGAGGTCGTGCAGGGTGACGACCGACCGGCCGCGATATCCGAGCGGCAAGGCGTGCTGGAAGTGGCTCAGTTCCGGCTCGAGTCGCCGCAGGAGCCGGGGGAGCGAGAAGGCCATCCTCGCCTCCTGGAGACGAGTCCGGAGGAGGATCGGCTCGACCCCGGCCGGGACGAGCTCGGGCCGCCGGGTGACGGCCCCGAACCGCAGATCGGGAGCAGCGTCCGGAAGCTCGCGGAGCAGGTTCGCGACGTAGGTCTCGTCTCCGGTGCGCTCTCGTCCGAGGACGTCCGCGTCGATCAGGATCACGCGACCTCCTCGTAGACCTCGCGGGTGGCCCGCGCAACCTCGCCCCACGAGGCGACCCGCCGCGGGACGGGGCGAAACGCGGACGCGATCCCGGCGCTGATCGAGTCGACGTCGGTCGGATCGACATAGACCGCATCTTCTCCGGCGATCTCGGCCATCGGAGTGGCCCGGCTCGTCACGACCGCACAGCCGCAGGCAAGCGCCTCGGCGACCGGGATCCCGAAGCCCTCGTACAGGGATGCGTAGACGAGGCAGCGCGCGCCGCGGTAGAGAGCCGCGAGCTCCTCGTCCCCGACCTCGCCGAGCCAGGTCACGTTCCGGGGCGGCTCGACGCCGCCCCAGCCCTTCGCTCCGACGACGCGCAGCTCACCGTCGACCGCGGCGGCGATCCGCCGGAGGTTCTTGCGCGGCTCGAGCGTCCCGACCGCGAGGACGTAGTCGCCCTCCGCGCGAGGGCCATCCGGCGTGAACACGTCGTCGACCCCGTTCGGCACGACCCGGATCTTCGCGGCCGGAACGGCAAGGAGAGCGAGAAGCTCGCTCCTCGTGAACTCCGACACGGCGATCACGCGGTGGGCAGCGTGGATCACCCGCGGGACGGCGCGAGCCGAGTAAGTGCGCGTCCAGCGGTTGAACCACTCCGGGTGGCGAAGCACGGCCAGGTCGTGGACGGTGACCACGAGCGGCACCGTCGAGGAGTACGGCCCGCGAAAGGTCGGACAGTGGATGACGTCAGCGCCTTCGACAGCGAGACGGGGGTACCACAGCGCGTCGGCGGCGACGCTGCGGAGCCGCGACGTCGCAGGATAGGACACCTCCTGCACGGGCACGTCGAGATGATCGAGGAGCCCACGCACGTAGCGCGCGGTGCCGGCACGGGTCTGGTGGAGCGGCGTGGTGTCGATCCCTACGAGAATCGCCGGTACCCCTCGAAGAAGAGCTCACCGGTGCGCCGCCACGAGAAGCCGGCGGCGTGGGCCAGACCGAGGGCGCGCAACTCGTCGCGACGCTCGAGAGCCTCGCGGATCGCCGCCGCCATCTCCTCGGGGCTGTCCGGGGCACAACGGACGGCCGCTCCGCCCGAGGCCTCGTTCAGCGAGGGGTGCGAGGAGGCGACCACGGGCGTGCCGCACGCCATCGCCTCCGTGATCGGCAGCCCGAACCCTTCGAAGCGGGACGGATAGACGACGGCGGCGGCGCCGCGGTAGAGACGGGCCAGCTCGTCGTCGGAGACCCGTCCGAGGCGGACGACGCCCGGGCGATCGAGCTGGGGCTGCTCGCCCCAGCCTGTGCCACCCGCGACGACGAGCTCCAACGGGGAACCGTCGAACGACATGTCCGCGAGCAGCGCGAACGCCTCGACGAGGGTGCCGAGGTTCTTGCGGGGCTCGAGGGTCGCGACCGTGAGGAGGTACGGCCGGCGGCGACCGGCGTCGGGGCCGTCCGCCCGGTACTCGGCGCCGATTCCCGGGTGGGCGACGACGATCCGCTCGCGCGGGAAGTCGAGGGTGACCGCGACGTCGTCGGCGGTGAACGCCGAGTTGGCGAAGATCAGGTCGCAGCTGGCGGCGGCACTGGCGTACTTGCGGCTGTGCATCGCGCGGGTGCGTCCGGTCACCCACTCCGGGAAGTGAATCGGGACGAGATCGTGGATGGTCGTCGCGCGTAGCCCGGAACGTTGCGGCGGGTACATCCAGTCGGTGAAGTGAAGGACGTCGAACGGGCCGAGAAACCGCTCCGCAGGGGGCCGGCCCGCGCGCGACCATGCGGTCCTCCAGACGTGCGCGAACGGGAGCGTGACAAGGCGGAGCTCGACCGGGATCCCCTCGAGGGCCTCGGGGATCGCGCGCTTCCCGGCCGGCGAGGTGTGCGCGAAGGCGATCACCTCGTCACCCGTCGCCGCGGCCTTGTCGGCGAGCCCCTGCAGGGAGCCGCGGATGTAGTTGTTGACGCCCGTCCGCTCGTGCGACAGGGGCGAGACGTCGAAGGCGATCCTCACGGGCGGTAGCGGAAATCCAGGAAATGGGCTCCGAGCCGCCGTCGGTCCTGCGGGCCGGGCACCGCGGTGCGGCCGACGGTGAAGCGCACGTTGCACAGGCTCCCGCGCGGGCGGAGAGGTACGGTGAGCCACGTTTCGCCGGTGACCGGGATCGAGGCGCGCCCGACCGCGGTCCCGCCCTCCGTGGCGACCACGGTCTGCGGGCGAGTGAAGAGCCCGGCGTCGCCCTGGAGCTTCACCGCGAGCGTCCCGCCCGCACACTCGACACGCTGGTAGTCGACCTGCCGCCCGGACCAGGTGTCGTTGGGGTACAGGCCGGTGACGTGGGTGAGGATGACCACCGGACCGTCGACGCGATAGAGGTCGACGCCGACAGGATCACTCGCGACCAGCTTGCCTGCGAGCTCGACGGCGCCGTCGGCCAGCACGTACTCCGCGTGGACGGGCCCGGAGGCGGTCATCAGCACCCCGTTCGGCGAACGGGTCGCGGCCGTTTCGGGAAGCGGGTCGGGCAGGGCCGCGCCGTCGACGTCGTACACGGTGCGCACGCTGCGGCTGAAGAACTCGTTCTCGTACACCGGGTACGGCGTCGCCATCGTCCCGGTCCAGAGCACCGACACCGAGGCCTTGCTTCCGACCGTTCGGTCGATCCAGTCTGGATGGGTCATGTGCGTTCCGGCCCAGAGCGATCCGACCGTCGCCTTGTGGATCCCGTGGCGGCCGCTCTCGACCACGACCGCCGTGGCGACGAAGTAGACGGCGACGAGGGCCGGGAGGACGAGCGCGTACCGGCGGGGCAGGAACGCGAACACGGCCCCGGCCGTGAGCGAGACTCCGAGCGCGACCCAGCGCACCTGCGACAGGTGGATCAGATGGTCCTGAGCCCACCACCAGGGCAGGAGCGAGAAGGTGTCCGAAACCGCGCTGGTCGTGATGAAGCGGGCGTAGGGGATGAAGAACGGGAGCACGCCGGCGACGACCGCGGCGATGACGACGGGACGACGGGCGCGGGGGACGATCCCGTCGACGGCGAGCCCGAGCAGCGCGATCAGCGCGAACGGGGCAAGGTAGAACATGTTCCGCTCCTCGATCCGATCGACGTAGCTGGCCGAGGCGAACGCGGCGACCTCGGCGAGCAGCCAGACCGAGACCGAGAGCGAGGCGACCGTGAACGCCCTCGCGGCGGCCGTCGGGCGCCGGGGCGCGAGCCACATCGCGAGCAGGGCCGCGAACGGGAGAATCCCGAGGTACAGATCGAGGCCCGCGAGGTGGTAGAGGAAGAAATGGAGGATGCCGCCAGGCGTGTAGGTGCTCGACGCGGCGGCCCGGTAGGCCCCGAGCAGGGCGAGCGGTGAGCGGCCACCGGCGACCGTGCCGAGCAGCGCCACGAGCGCTCCCGCCCCGAGCAGCCCGTAGAGCCAGGCGAACGGGCGCACCGCGCCGGCGACGCCGCGCCGCTCGACGAGGCCCAGCAGGAGCGGCGCCGTCGCGATCGCCGCGAACAGCGCCACCGCCTGGGCGCGGGTCTCGAAGGCGAGGGCGCAGAGCGCGACGAGGCCGATCTGCCCGACCGCGGTCGGCCGCTCGAGCGTGACGACCAGCAGCAGCATCGCCGCGACGAAGATCGGATAGAAGGCGTTCTCGGTCATGATCTCGCCCGTGTAGAGCATCGAGGGCACGAGCACGGTCAGTGCCGCCCCGATCAGCGCGAGCCTCGGAGTGAGGATCCGGCGGGCGAGAAAGTACGCCGGCACGGCCGCGAGCGACATCAGCACGGCGTTGATCGCCTTCGCGGCCGAGTACGCAGAGGGGATCGAGTTGAAGAGCGCCCAGGCGGGGGCGATCAGCACCGGATAGACGAACCCGTAGCCGTGCGAGGGGACGCCGCGCACGAGGAACTCGCCGTGGGCAGCGACGTTCTTCGCGAGCTCCGAGTAGACGATCTCGTCGACCATGATCCACGGGGCGACCATCCGGTGGGCGAGCCAGACGCGGGCCGCGATCGAGAGCCCGACGATCGCAGTCAGCCAGATCCAGGCTGGGACGGCGAGCGCCCGAGATCTCGCCGCTGTCACGGCGCTCATACGAGCCCCGCTTCGCGGGCGAGGCGGGCGAGCTCGACGGGATCGTCGAAGCCGATCTCGGCCGCGGCCTCGGCGATCCGGACGAGGACCGCGCCCGTCACGACCGCTCCGCCCGCAGCCTCCTCGAGCGCGGCCGTGTAGGCGTCGGCGACACGCCCGAGGTCGTGCTCGCGGGCGACGTACTCGCGTGCCGCCCTGCCCAGCTCGGCCCGGCGGTCGACTGCCAGCTCGAGGGCTGCGGCGACCGTGGCGGCCTCGTAGTCGTCGACCGGGATCTTCAGGGCCACACCGTCGGGAAGCTCGGCGAACCAGCCGACGTCCGAGACGAGCATCGGCTTGCCGAGGCCGAGCCCCCGGATCACCGACCCCGAGGTCTCGCCCATCGTCGGCGAGCGGAGGTTGACGAGCACGTCGCAGGCGGCCATCAGCGACCGGAACCGATCCTCGGAGACCCACTGCTCGCGGATCAGCTCGTCCCCGCCGAGCCCGAGCCGTTCGAGCCGCCGGTCGAGGTCGAATCGCTCGGTCGTCTCGCCGACGAGCAACAGCCGGGCGCCGGGTCGCCGCTGCCGCAAGATCGAGAACGCCTCGAGGAGCGCCGGGATCCGCTTGTTGATGTTCAGGTGGCCGAAGCAGCCGACGAGCGGGTCGCCGGCGAGCTCGGCCGGCTCGACCGCGTGCTCGGGCCAACCGGCATGCGGGATCCGCCAGAGCGGCCCCGCGTAGCCGGCCCGGCGAACGCCCTGTTCGACGTAGCGGGAATGAACGATCAGCCCGTCCGCGAGGTCGAGGATGGTGCCGGTAAGCGGGAAGCGGTCGGGCTGGGTCTCCCAGATCAGCGGCAGGAGATTGTCCACCACACCGAGCCCGAGCAGGCGTCCGGCGACGCCGAAGTCGCGCTCCATCGCGTCGAGGTAGGCGCGGCCTTCGCCGCGACCGAGCGTGATTCCGGCGATCAGGTGATGGAGCACGAGCTCGTGCAGGACGACGACGCCCGAGCGTTTGCGGAGCGCGTCGACGATCCAGCCGTGTGCCTCGGGGTTGTTGCCGATGTGGTAGAGGGCGACGTCGGCATGTGGTGCGCGCTTGCCCGGCTGCGCGATCACGACCTCCTCGACGCGCTGGCGCAGCGCCGGTAGGAGGAGCGCCGAGTAGTCGGCGATCCCCGAGTGGGACGGCGGCAGAGGCGAGTAGTAGGCGACCCTCACGAGAGCAGGGCGTCGATGCAGGCGTCCCACGTGATCTGCTCGGCGACCACCTTCCCGGCCTCGCCGAGCGAGCGCGCCCGGTCGACGTGGCCGGCCAGGAACGCGCAGGCTTTCGCGAGCTCGATCGGCTCGGGAGCGACGACGAGACCTGTCTCTCCGTCGTGAACGACTTCGAGCGGGCCGCCGGCGTCGAGCGTCGTCACCACGGGCTTTGCAGAAAGGAACGCCTCGTAGGGGACCATCCCGTAGTCCTCGTCGACCGGCGCGTAGTAGACGGCGAGGCAGCGAGCGTAGAGATCCACGAGCTCGCCTCCGTCGATGCGACCGGTGAACCGGATCCGGCCGTTGACACCGGCCGCGAGCTGCTCGAGCCGTTCCCGGTCGGGCCCGTCGCCGACGATCACGATCCGGAGCGCCGGGTCGGCCTTCGCCGCCTCGATCAGCAGGTCGATCCGCTTGTAGCGGTCGAGCCTGTTCACCGAGAGCACGAAGTCGTCGTAGCTCTCGGTCCGGTAGGCGAGCTTCTGCGGCGGTGGGGGCAGAACGGTGGCTTCGAAGCCCGAGTAGCGCTTCAGCCGCTCGGCGACGTTGGCGGAGATGGTGAAGATCTTCCGCGCCTCGCCGAGCGCAACCCGGTCGAAGCGCTCGATGGCGAGCTTGGTCGCCCGGTCGCCCGGCGACTCGGAGAACTGGCGGAATTCGGTCCGGTCGAAGTCGTAGGCCTGCCGGAACTGATGCACGAGCCAGACCACCTTGTTCGGGTGGCGGATGCCGTACGACGGGAACTTCGTCCCGATCACCAGCTCGACCGGTTTCGGCGTTCCGGTCAGGTCGATGAGCCGCCACAGGAGCGCCTGGTCGAGCACGTGAGCTCCCTCCCACGCGTACGGGATCGCGACGAGCTCGACCTCGTGTCCGCGGGCGCGCAGCTCGTCGACGAGCTGGTCGGCGACCACTTCCGCCCCGCCGTAGACAAAGGGGACCTGCGGCCGGCAGACGGCGATTCTCAAGCTCATCTGTGCTCGAGGCGGGCGATGCGCTCGTCGAGGTCGTCGATCAGCCTGAGAAGAGCGTCGTTGTACGCCCGTTGATCGGCGAAGGCCGGCTCGACGTACCACCGCATGAGCTTCCGCAGGAAGCGCTTGATCGGGCCGCCCTTGCCGACGATCGGCCGCTCGGCCGAGACTGCCCAGAGCCGCTCGGCCTGGTCCCGCGCCGACAGGCGCACCTGCACGGGCGTTACGTCCGTGGCGCGCGGACCCGAAGCCCGTATCTCCTCCTGAAGCCGCGCGAACAGCGCCGCCACGTCGACCCGCTCCTCGGCCTCGGCCATGGCGAAAAGTGTAAGCGGGGGTGGTTACGGCGAGGTAAGCAGGCCATGGGGTTAAGAGATAGGAGACCTCGCCGTGCGCCCAACCGGCGTGAGTCGGTCGAGTGTAAGAGGCCCTCGTTACACCGCGATAAGACTGCTTCAGGGTTAAGAAGGGACGGCCCGGAAAATGCCGCCAACCGTGGACATCGGCGGCTGGAGGAAGGCACCTGATTACAACGCCGTGCGGCTTCCCTGGGGCTAGTCGGAGGGCCGTCGCCGAAGGCTGGAGAAGTGCCCGGCCGCCGGGTAGTCGAACGCACCTTCGCCTGGCTCCACAACCGCCGACTCCTTATCCGCACGGACCGGACGACATCCACGAAGGCTTCCTCGCCCTCGCCTGCTGCCTTATCTGCTGGCAACGGCTGGAGACCTCATTGAGTTAGGACCTCTTTAGGGTATTCCAGCGTCAATGCGGTCGCAGCGCGCCAAGACCGACCGGAGTCCCCAAACGGACCGCTTGCGCTTGGTTAGGCTCGGCGACAGTCTGAGACTCGGAGACTTGTGTGAGCAATGGCGATCGATCCCTCGACGTAGGTGTATTGGAGCAGTGGCTCTGGGACGCTGCCTGCCAGATCCGTGGGCCGCTCGACGCGCCCAAGTTCAAGGACTACATCCTCCCGATCATCTTCCTGAAGCGCCTCTCCGACGTGTTCGACGGCGAGATCGCGCACCTCGCCGAGGAGTTTGGCGACCTGGCTACGACCGAGAGGCTCGTTGAGGCCGACCACAAGCTCGTCCGCTTCTACGTGCCGGCTGTCGCACGCTGGCAATCGCTCTCTGCGAAGACCACCAGGATTGGCCAGGAGCTAACTGACGCGGTTCATGCGACCACCCGTGAGAACCCGCGTCTCCAGGGCGTGATCGACGTAGTGGACTTCAACGCCACAGCCTCGGGCCAGCGGATCGTGGACGATCAGCGCCTCGGCGCGCTGATCCAGATCTTGAGCAGGCACCGGCTCGGCCTCGATGATGTAGAGCCGGACATCCTCGGACGAGCCTACGAGTACCTCCTTCGGAAGTTCGCGGAAGGCCAGGGTCAAAGCGCTGGGGAGTTCTACACACCGCGTGAGGTCGCGATCCTGATTGCCCACCTGCTCGATCCGCAGCCGGGGATGACGGTGTACGACCCGTGCTGCGGATCAGGCGGACTGCTTATCAAGTCGCACCTTCGGCTCCTGGAGATCCACGGTGAGAGGTCGAACGGGCGCCGCAAGCTCCCGCCCGAGATCGCCCCTCTCCACGCATGCGGTCAGGAGATAAACCCGGCGACGTTCGCTATCGCTCGAATGAACAGCTTCGTCCAGGACATGGAGGCTGAAATCGCGCTCGGCGATACGATGAGTCGTCCCCGGTTCACCGATGAGAGCGGACGACTCCGGCGCTTCGACCTAGTCGTCGCCAATCCGATGTGGAATCAGGACTTCGCCCAAACGACCTACGAGGGGGATGCTTTCGAACGCTTCGGCTACGGAGCACCACCCTCATCGACGGCTGACTGGGGCTGGGTCGAGCACATGGTCACGTCACTCGCGGACAACGGGCGTATGGCCGTCGTGCTCGACACCGGCTCAGTGAGCCGGGGCAGTGGTAGCGCAGGATCGAACCGGGAACGCGACATCCGCAAAGCGTTCGTAGAAGCCGATCTGATCGAGTCGGTGATCCTTCTCCCAGAGAACCTCTTCTACAACACGGCAGCGCCAGGAATCGTGATGGTGCTGAACAAGGCGAAGCGTCACCCCGGCGAAATCCTCCTCATCAACGCCTCGAAGCAGTTCGAGAAGGGTCGGCCAAAGAACTTTCTCACCGACGAGCATCTCGCCTCGGTTGCCACCGCGCACGAGGCGTGGGCAGGCCGGGAGGCGCTGGCGACCGTGATCTCTCTTGAGGAAGCTCGGCGCAACGACTTCAACCTTTCACCTAGCCGGTATGTCACCGTGGACGGTGTGGACGAGGTGCTGTCGCTTGAGGATGCGCTCGTCCTGCTTGCTGAAGCCGACGAGGAGCGCATCGAAGCGGACGACGCCCTGAAGATCGTGCTAGCAGACTTTGGCCTAAATCAAGCGTGATGTCAGCGAGAGCCTGGACGACCGCCAAAGCCATTGATGTTCTCTCGGATATGAAACGGGGCGACTGGGGATTGTCCGAACGCCAGGCGGGGGCAGTCGCCGTTCGAGTAATCCGAGGCACGGACTTCCCTCAGGCAGCGGCTAACCATCTGTCAGGGGCGCCCATCCGCAACCTCACCATGGGCCGCTACGAGTCTCGACGGCTTCGTTGCGGCGACCTTCTCATCGAGATGTCCGGTGGAAGCGAAAAGCAGGCGACAGGGCGCGCTCTGCTCGTTACGGAGTCGCTTCTCGCCAGCGCCGATTATCCAGTCGGCTACAGCAACTTTGTCATGCGAATTCGACCACCAGACACCGTCGATCCCGAGTTCGTTTGGCTGCAATGGCAATACCTCTACCACCGTGGACGGACTCGGATATACGAGCGACGAACGACCGGCATCAGGAACTTCAAGCTGGACGCCTTTCTCGACAACGAGGAGCTTGTGATCCCGCCTCTTCCTGAGCAGCGGGCAATCGCGCACGCGCTCCGCGCGGTTCAGCGCGCGAGGGAGCAGACCGAGCAAGCAGTCGAAGCTGCACGCCAGTTGAAACGGAGCCTGACGCGTCACTTGTTCACGCACGGCACGCTTGCTCCCGCGAGCGACTCGGAAACCCAATCTGCGGGACTGGGAAAAATGCCAGCCACGTGGGTGGCCCGCCCCCTCGGCGAGGTTGCGACTCTACAAAGAGGATGTGATCTGCCTGCAGCCCAACGTGCCACTGGCCCGTACCCGGTCCTCGGCTCGAACGGGCGGGTCGGAAGTCACGCCACAGCTATTGCGAGAGGCCCCGGCGTCCTGGTGGGACGGACCGGCAGTGTTGGGAACGTTGTCTGGGCGGATTCTGATTACTGGCCACTGAACACGACTCTTTGGGTCAAAGACTTCCACGGAAACGACCCTCGGTTCGTCTACTACCTTTTGAGCGCATTCGACTTCCGCTCCTATGCATCAAGAGTGAGCGTCCCGGCTCTAAATCGGAACCTTGTTCATCCGGTGACTGTCGGTGTCCCGCCTTTGACTCAGCAACGCCACATTGCAGCAATCCTCGATGCTTCTGGCGCGAAGATCTCAGCTGAGGTGGGGCGGCGCGATGCCCTTGACGCTCTCTTCAGATCGCTTCTCAACGCCTTGATGACGGCTCGTCTGCGTGTCAATGTCGCTCGCGGCTGAGTGGTTCCCTTGACCTAAAGATCTGAGATTGGGTCGACTGCGAGTAAAGAATTGGGGGGTCCAGGGTGTCTCTAGGTTGATGGCTGCGTCACGGGCTGAGATTGAGGCGCTGTATCGGGAGCGCTACCTCGGGTTTCGGCGTGCGCTTGCGACGGTGACTGGTAGCTATGAGACCGCCCACGATGTGGTTCAGGAGGCGTTTGCTCGTGCGCTCGCAGAGCGGCGCCGGTTCCGCGGCGACGGACCGCTGGGAGCGTGGGTGTGGCGGATCGCGCTACGTGTCGCGTTCGACGAGCACAGACGCGCGGTACCCGTCCCGCTCGAGGAGATGCTCGAAATCGGATTGGTCGAGCCTGCGCGTGATCTCTGGCTCGCGGAGGCG
>Ga0335080_10002207_pt1 | contig 19343 bp, 19 predicted proteins | sample Lox_Sample_34_FD_206720 | JGI IMG/M metagenome (GOLD analysis project Ga0335080, IMG submission 206720) | Soil microbial communities from Loxahatchee National Wildlife Refuge, Florida, United States - Lox_Sample_3.4 | ecosystem: Environmental > Terrestrial > Soil > Wetlands | place: USA...
CACGCCGAGGATCGCGGCCGCAGCCTCCGCGTACGCCACCTCGTCGGTCCCCCCCGCGGCGGACGGCCCCGCGCTCAGCGTGAAGGAGCCGTCGTCGAGGAGGCGGAGCGAGGCCGCGACGTCGGCGCGACCCTCCACCCCTTGGGCGCGGCGCGCGACACCGATCCCCGCGCCGGATCGGACCGGGCCCCTCGCCGTCGGAGCGCGGCGTCCACCCTCCCGCAGGGCGACGCGCAGGAGCTCGGCGACCGCCCTCGTGTCCTCCCGCCCGGGTGGCTCGCCGAGCGCGGCCAGCGCCACGCCGCCCGGGTCGCCGGGGGCGCGCAGGTGGCGTCTGCGGAAGGCCGCCGCCTCCTCGCCCACGAGGGCGGCCGCCTCGCTCACCGCGCACTCGACCGCGAGCGCAGCCCCGGCGTCCGCCCCCCGGGGCGCGCTCGCCGGCGGCCGGTTCGTGCGCACGGCCGTCGCCTCGAAGCGCAGGTGGGGGACGCGGTAGAGCCCCAGGGCCTGCCGCCCGCACGCGCGCAGGAGCTCGGTCGGGTCCTCGTCGTCCGCGCCGAGGTCGACGAGGAGCTGCACGTCGAGCGCGGCGAGCCGGCCCTCCCTCACCCCGAGCCGAACCCTCACGCGCTGGGCGGGCCGTCCGGGCGTCGTGGTGAGCTCCTCCTCCGCGCTGAGGGCCAGGCGCGCGGGGCGGCCCGTGCGCAGGGTCACGAGGGCGCAGGCGTCCTCGGCAACGAGCGCCGTCCGGCCGAAGGAGCCTCCCGCGACGAGGGGGCGCACCACGCGGATCCGGGCGGCGGGCAGGGAGAGCCGTTCGGCCAGGATGCCGCGCACGCGGAAAGGGGAGTCGGCCGTCGTCCGCACGACGAGGCGCCGGTCCTCGTCGAGCCAGGTGATCGCCAGGGGAGGCTCGAGCGGGACCGCCGGCGTGTAAGGCAGCGACCACTCGCCCTCGACGACGCCGAGGGCGGTGGCGATCGCGCCATCCACGTCGCCCTCGGCGGCCGACACCCGCGCGGCGGGCGAGGCGCCGTCACGGGCGGCCGCCTCGGCGTCGAGGACGGCGGGGAGCGGCTCGAGGTACAGCTCCACCGTATCCACGGCCCGCCGCGCCAGCTCGGGCTCCTCCGCGGCGGCCAGGGCCAGCCGGTCGCCGACGAAGCGCATCACCGGCGGCAGCAGGCCGCCCTCGTCTCCGGGGACGAGCACCATCGCGACGCCGGGGAGGGAGCGTGCGGCCGAGGCGTCGGCCCGCGCGACCCGCGCGTGGGCGACCGGCGATCGCCGCAGCGCCAGGTGCAGCGTGCCGGGCAGCGACACGTCGCCGGAGAACGCCGTCTGCCCCGTGGCCCGGCGCAGGCTCATCGCCTCTCGTTTCCCGCGGCGAGGGAGGCGGCGGCCAGCACGGCGGCCACGGGCCTCGCGTAGCCCGTGCAGCGGCAGAGCCCGGCCAGCGCGTCGCGCACCTCGTCCTCGGTCGGCCGGGGCACCGCGTCGAGGAGGGCGCGCGCGCCGAGGACGAGCCCCGGCGTGCAGAAGCCGCACTGGGCCGCGCCCGCGTCGGCGAAGGCGTCCTGGATGGGGTGCGGCCGGTCGGCCGTTCCCAGCCCCTCGACGGTGGTGACGGTGCGTCCCTGGGCTCGCACGGCCAGGGTGAGGCACGAGGCCACCGGGCGCCCGTCGAGGAGGACCGTGCAGGCCCCGCAGCGTCCGGTGCCGCACCCGGCCTTGACCCCGTAGATCCCGGCCCCCCGCAGCAGCTCGAGGAGGGTCGTGCGCGCTTCGGCCTCCGCGCGCAGCGTGCGGCCGTTGACGGTGAGCTCGAGGCGTCCGGAGGTGAAGTACGGCATGGGGGCCGGTGCCCGGTGCGGGAGCAGGGGACGCAGGCGCGGCCGCTCCGGGGCCTCCCGCCGCCGGCCGCGCTCGAGCGCCGCCCGGAGCGCCCGGCGGGCCAGAGGGCGCGCGATCCGGCGACGGTCCTCGGCCGTCGCCCAGGCGTCGTCGCGGAACGCGGCGTGGGCGCAGACGAGGTCGGCGGCCCGCTCCAGCACCTCGTCCTCGCCCGCCGTCCGCTCGAGCTGGGCTTCCGCCTCGATGACGCGCGCGGGCGGGGTCTCGAGGCCCGTGACGGCGAGCCTCACCCGGGCCAGCTTCTCGCCCGAGAATGTCGTGGTGACGGCCACCGCCACGAGCGGGGGCATCGACGGGAGGACGGCCGCCCGCTCGAGGGCCGCGCCGTGGTGCGCGCCCGGCACCAGCACCGAGCGCAGGACGCCGCCCCCCGCGAGATCGGTCGCGGGGCTGCGGAGGAAGCGGAGGGCCGGGCTCTCCCGCGGCTCCTGCGGGTGCGACACGAGGAAGACGGCGTTCAGGGCCAGGAACGCGGCGGCCAGCTCGGAGTCGGGGTCGTCGTGGCACGCCTCGCCGCCGATCGTCGCCATGCTCCGCAGGAGGCGGGAGGGAAGGGCCGCCCGACAGGCGGCGGGAAGGAGACCGGCCGTCGTCGCGTAGGCGAGCGGCGAGTCCACGACGTCCTGCAGGGGCGTCGCGGCGCCGATCTCCAGGTCCTCGTCCTCGACCCGCAGCCCGGTCAGCCCGAGGCCGACGACGTCGACCACGTTCGGCACCACGGTGTCCGCGGCCAGGACTCGCGTGCCGCCGGCGATCGGGGTGACACCCTGGGCGGCGAGCTCCTGCGCCTCCTCGATGCGCGTGGGACGGTGGTAGCTGCGGATGCCTCGCGCGAGCGTGGTCTTTCCCCTTCGGAACCAGGCGATTCTAGCCGGTTCCCCGGCCGGGGGCTGCTTTACATCGCGCGTCGCTCGGGACAGCATGCCGTCCTCGTCCCGGGAAGGAGACCGCAGTGAGAGGACCCGCGGCCGTGGCCGTCGTCGTGGCGCTCGCCGGACCCGTCGCGGAGCCGGCGGAGGCCCCCGCCCTCCGCCTGGGCATCGCCGGCCTCACGCACTCGCACGTGCACGGGATCCTCGGCCGGAAGGCCACGGACGTCCGCATCGTGGGGATCGCGGAGCCGAACCGGGAGCTGGCCGAGCGCTACGCCGAGCGCTACGGTCTCGACCGGAGCCTCCTCTTCGGCTCGCTCGCAGAGATGCTCGCACGGGCGCGGCCCGAGGCGGTGGCGGCCTTCGGCTCGACCGACGAGCACCGCGCGGTCGTCGAGGCCTGCGCGCCCCGCGGCGTCCACGTGATGGTGGAGAAACCCCTCGCGTTCGACCTCCGCGAGGCCCTCGCGATGCAGGCCGCCGCCGAGCGGCACCGCATCCGCCTCCTGACGAACCTGGAGACGACCTGGTACCCGAGCGTCCACACGGCGCGCCGGCTCGTGCGGGAGGGCGCGATCGGGGAGATCCGCAAGGTCCTGGTGAACGACGGCCACCGGGGTCCGAAGGAGATCGGCGTCGATCCGGAGTTCTTCGAGTGGCTCACCGACCCCGTCCGCAACGGGGGCGGGGCTCTCACCGACTTCGGCTGCTACGGGGCGAACCTCGTGACGTGGCTCATGGGCGGGGCGGCCCCCCTCTCCGTCACCGCGGTCACGCAGCAAGTGAAGCCCGCGATCTACCCGCGGGTGGACGACGAGGCGACGATCGTGCTCGCCTACCCGCGCGCCACGGCGATCCTGCAGGCGTCGTGGAACTGGCCGGTGAACCGGAAGGACATGGAGGTCTACGGCGAGCGCGGGTACGTCCTCGTCCCCGACCGCTCCACCGTGCGCCTGCGGCGGGACGAGGCGAGCGCGGAGGAGCAGGTCCTTCCGCCCGCGCTGCCCGGCGCGAGGCAGGACCCGTTCGCGTACCTCGCGGCCGTCGCGCGGGGCGACGAGGCGGTCGAGCCGGAGGACTTGTCGGCGCTCGGCAACAACGTCACGGTCGCCCGGATCCTCGACGCGGCCCGGGAGTCGGCGCGGACCGGAAGGACGGTGGCGCCGGCCCCCCGCTGACCGCCCCCGCCCCGGCCGGAGCCGGCCGAAGGCACCCTTTGGCCGGCGCCCGACTCAGCCGCGCCGGTAGTGGCTCTCGCTCTGGGCCCTGAGGCGGGCGGCTGCGTCCTCGGCGGTGAGGTCGCGCTGCGGCTCCGCCGTCAGCTCGAACCCGACCAGGAACTTCCGCACCGTGGCCGAGCGCAGCAGGGGCGGGAAGTAGACGGCGTGGAGCCGCCACCAGGGGTGCTCCTCGCCGTCCGTGGGCCGTCCGTGGAACCCCATCGAGTACGGGAAGGGCGTCCGGAAGAGGTTGTCGTAGCGGACGGCCACCCGCCCGACGACATCGGCGAGCGCGTCCCGCTCCTCCTCCGAGAGGGAGGGGAGGTCCGGGACGCGCCGGACCGGCACGAGCATGATCTCGAAGGGCCACACCGCCCAGAACGGCACGAGGGCCACCCACCGGTCGTTGCGGCAGACGATCCGCTCCGCGGCCGCGAGCTCTCTCTCGAGGTAGTCTCCGATCAGATCCCGTCCCTGCCGCTCCAGGTAGGCCCTCTGGGTGGCGAGCTTGCGTGCCGGCGCCGTCGGCACGTAGCTCGTGGCCCAGACCTGGCAGTGGGGGTGCGGGTTGCTGCACCCCATCATCGCCCCCTTGTTCTCGAAGACCTGCACGTAGCGGATGGCGGGGTCCGCGCCCATCGTCTCGACCTCGCGCGCCCACGCGTCCACCACCGGACGGATCGCCGGGGCCTCCATCTCGGCGAGGGTCACGTCGTGCCGCGGCGAGAAGCACAGCACGCGGCAGCGACCGGCGGCCGGCTCGGCGACCAGGAGGCCGCTCACGCTCGCCGGGGGGCGGCCGCTCTCGGGAAGGAGGGCGGGGAAGTCGTTGTCGAAGGCGAAGGTGGCGGTGTAGGGCGGGTTGCGCTCGCCGTTGGCGCGGAGGTTGCCGGGGCAGAGGTAGCAAGAGGGGTCGAACGAAGGCCGCCTCCCGGCCGCCTCGTCCTCGACCTGGCCCTGCCAGGGCCGCTGCAGCCGGTGAGGCGAGCAGAGGACCCACTCGTCGAGGAGCGGGTTGTAGCGGCGGTGGGGGGTCGGCGGGGAGGAGGTCATGGGACGTGTCGCTCGGCGACAAGGTTAGACGGTTGGGTCGGCCCGTGCCACAGGGGGACCGGCGAGGGGGCTCTTGCCCGGTGAAACCTTCCCGGCGAAACTGGCTCCTACCTGCTGTTGGCCCCGGGACGGGGCCGGGAGGGACGTCCGTGCCGCTCTACGAGTACCGTTGCGCGACCTGTGGCCGCCGGTTCGAGGTGCTCCGTCGCGTCGGCCAGGGCGCCGAGGGTCTCGCCTGTCCCGACTGCGGCCGACCGGAGGTGGAGAAGGAGTTCTCGACCTTCGCGGGCTCGGTCGCCGGAGGCGGCGGCGCCTCCTGCTCGCCTTCCGGCCGCTTCACCTGAGCCTGAAGAGCGGCCGCCCGTCGGGCGGCCTCGACGCAAACAAGACAGACGAGCGCGAGGCGGCGAGGTCGGCGTGCCGATCAGCCAGGGCGTTCCGGCCCGTCCTGCGGCTCCGACCCGCCCTGGTATAGTGGTAGCCGGATGCTCGCCGACCTGCACCTGCACACCACCGCGAGCGACGGCGACCTCGACCCGGCGGCCCTCCTGGCCCGCGCCGCCACCCACGGCGTGCGCGTCCTCGCGATCACCGACCACGACACCCTGGGTGCCTACCGGTGGAGGGACGGGGCGGTCTTCGCGGAGGCCCGAGGGCTGGGCCTGGAGCTGACGATCGGCCTCGAGCTGGACGTGGCCCTGGACGGGCGCGAGGTCCACCTCCTGGGCCTCGGCGTGGAGCTCGAGGCCCCCGCCCTCTGCGCTCACCTCGAGGCCGTTCGGGGCGCCCGAGTCGCGAGGGCGCGAAGGGATCTGGACAAGGTCCGCGCGCGCCTCGGCGAGCGGGCGCTCGACGCGAGCGACGTCTTCGTGCCCGGCCGCGACTCGCTGATGCGCCCGCACCTCATCCGCCCGCTCCTGGCCCGCGGCTACTTCTCGAGCTACGAGGAGGGCCGCGACTGGTTCCACGAGAACGCGCGCTCCACCGTCGCCGTGCCCAAGCCCGAGATCGGGGAGGCCATCGGGATGGTCCACGCCGCCGGGGGCGACGCCGTCCTCGCCCACCCCGGCTACTACTGGAAGGACGGCTATCCGATCTTCGAGCGCCTCGCCTCGCTCCGGGCCCTGGGGCTGGACGGGGTCGAGCTCGATTACCCGTACACGTCGAGCTCGCCGGGGCTCTTCGGCGACGGGGACGAAGGGCGCTTCGTCTCCGCGCTCCGCGCGGCCGGCGAGGGCCTGTCCCTGCGCTTCACCCGCGGCAGCGACGCCCACTCCCCGGCCGACTTCGACCGCGTGTACGGCCCGGCGCCGGCGTGATGCGGAAAGGGGCGGGCATGATCTTCCGTGGGCGGACGCGGTCGGACTTCGCTGGGGGAGTGCTCCTCCTCCTCGCCCTGGGCCGGGCGTCCTCCGCCCAGACCGTGGACGACGTGGTGCGCCGCTACATCGAGGCGCGGGGCGGCCTCGCGAAGCTCCGCGCGGTCGGGAGCCTGAGGATCAGCGGGACCATGGAGCTGCCGGGAGTGAAGACGCCCTTCGTCCTCGAGCTGAAGCGTCCGGAGAGGATGCGCATCGAGTTCACGGCCGAGGGCCGGACGGTCGTCCGCGCCTTCGACGGCCGGACGGCCTGGGAGCAGCTGCCCCTGCCCGGCGAGCGGCCGCGGCCCATGAGCCCCGAGGACGCGGCGGACGCCCGCGCGCAGGCCGACGTGGACCTGTCGCCCCTGGTGGACCCGGCGGCCAAGGGCTACACGGTCGAGCTGGTCGGACGCGACCGGCTCCCCGGCGGCGACACGTGGAAGCTCGTCGTGCGGGGGAAGGAAGGCCCCCCGCGCACGATGTACCTCGACGCGCGGACCCACCTCGTCGTCGAGACGGTCGACCGGCGCGACCTCGACGGGAAGGAGGTCGAGTTCGTGACCGACATCGGGGACTACCGCTTCGAGGGCGGCCTCGCGTTCCCGCACCGCATGGAGGTGGGGCCGAGGGGGAGCCCCGAGCGCCAGCGCCTCGTGGTCGAGCGGATCGAGATCAACCCGCCGATCGAGGACGCCCGCTTCGCGATGCCGGGGCCGGCCGCGGCCGGGAGGACGCCCGTCCGCACGCCGCGGCCTGTGCTACCCTGACGCCCGCGGCGCGTCCGCGAGGTGCTCCATGGCCTGGTGGATCTGGGTTCTCGGCGGTCTCGCCCTGCTCGTGGCCGAGGTGGCCGCCCCGGGCGGCTTCTTCGCCGTCTTCTTCGGGGCCGGCGCGATCCTCGTCGGCGCCCTGAAGGCCTTCGGCTGGGACGGTCCGTCGTGGGCGGAGTGGCTGGTCTTCACCGTCCTCTCCGTCGTGTCCCTGGCCATCTTCCGCAGGCCCCTCATGCGGCACTTCAACCTGACGCCCGGCAAGCCCGTCGACCGGCTGGAGGGCGAGACGGCGGTGGTGACGGACGACGTGGCGCCCGGTGGAGTGGGCAAGGCCGAGATGCGGGGCACGTCGTGGACGGCGCGCACGGCGGGCACGGCGCCGCTCCCGAAGGGCCGGCGCTGCCGCGTCGAGAGGATCGAGGGTCTCACCCTCTGGCTCCGACCCGAGTAGCGGCGTCTCCCCGGAAAGAGAGGAAAGAGACATGATGACGGGAGCGTTCCTGGTCTTCGTCTTCCTCGCGTTCTTCGCCTTCTACCTGATCGCGAAGACCGCGGTCGTCGTCCCGCAGCAGAACGCGTTCGTCGTGGAGCGGCTGGGCCGCTTCGCGGGCGTGCTCGACGCGGGATTCCACATCCTGGTCCCCTTCGTGGACGTGATCCGCTACCGGCACGTCCTCAAGGAGCAGGCCATGGACATCCCCGAGCAGATCTGCATCACGAAGGACAACGTGCAGGTGGCGGTGGACGGCATCCTCTACCTGAAGGTGATGGACCCCGAGCGCGCCTCCTACGGGATCTCGAACTACGTCTTCGCCATCACCCAGCTCGCCCAGACGACGCTCCGCAGCGAGATCGGCAAGATCGACCTCGACCGCACGTTCGAGGAGCGCGTGCACATCAACGGCCAGGTGGTGGCCGAGCTCGACAAGGCCTCCGAGGCGTGGGGGGTGAAGGTTCTCCGCTACGAGATCAAGAACATCACCCCGCCCCAGGACATCCTGGCCGCCATGGAGAAGCAGATGCGGGCCGAGCGGGAGAAGCGCGCGGTCGTCCTGCAGTCCGAGGGCGAGCGGGACGCCGCGATCAACACCGCGGAGGGCCAGAAGCAGCAGGTCATCAAGGCCTCCGAGGCCAAGAAGCAGCAGCAGATCAACGAGGCCGAGGGCCAGGCGGCGGCGATCCTGGCCGTGGCGAAGGCGACCGGGGAGGGGATCCGCTCCGTGGCCTCCGCCATCCAGGCCGACGGCGGCTTCGAGGCCGTGCAGCTGCGGGTGGCCGAGCACTACCTGACGCAGTTCGGCCAGCTGGCGAAGGCCGGCAACAGCCTCATCATCCCCTCGAACCTGGCCGACGTGGGCTCGATCATCGCCGCCGCCATGAACGTGATCCAGTCCCGCGGCGGCGCGGCCGGCCGGCCGGCCGGCGTGCCCCGTTAGTGGTCGGACCGCCCGCGTCGGGTCTCGAAGGGGCGCTCTTCGGGTGAGGGCCGACGTGCCGGATCGCTCGGCCTTCACCCGGGCCGAGCGAGCGATCGTCGAGAGGCTGCGCGGCCCCCGGGCCGTCCAGCGATGGCTCCGCACGCTCCCCTACAACTGGGAGAAGGGCGGGGAGACGCTGCGCACGTTCCGCGGCGTCGTCCGGCTCGGCACCGCGCATTGCCTGGAGGCGGCGCTCGCCGCGGCGGTCGTCCTCGAGCAGCACGGCCACCCGCCCCTCCTGCTGAGCTTCGAGAGCCGGGACAAGCTCGACCACGTGCTCTTCCTCTTCCGGCAGGACGGGCGGTGGGGCGCGGTGGCGCGCTCGCGCGACCCCGCGCTCCACGGCCGGAAGCCCGTCTTCCGTAATCCCCGGCAGCTCGCGGCGAGCTACCGGGAGGCGTACGTGGACCTCACCGGGCGGATCACCGGCTACGCGGTGGCCGACCTGCGGGACCTGGGGCGTTACGACTGGCGGCTCGCCGTGGGGAACGCCTGGAAGGTCGAGAGGTGGCTCGTCGAGTACCCGCACCGGAGGCTTCCGATGCCGGAGAAGCTCTACCAGCGCGCGCTCGCCCGCTACCTTCGGTTCAGGGCGCGCTTTCCGGATCCCGTGGTCCGGCCGGGCTACTTCGACGGGCGGGAGAAATGGCTGTGACGGGAGAGGGCGAGAGGAGCCCCGCGACGCAAGCCTCGCGAAAGGGACCTTGCGAAACGGGCAGGGAAACGGAAAGATCCCTCGAGATTCCGCTCGGCCGGGAATCCCTCGGGTGCATATGGACAAGTGGAACGTCGGCGTGCTGCTCTTCGACGGCGTGGCCGTGCTCGACTTCGCCGGTCCCTTCGAGGTGCTGACCCGGGCGCGGCTGGAGCCGGGCGTCGAGTCGCGGCGAACCGAAGAGGGCGCGCTCTTCGACGTGTTCACGGTGGCGAAGACCCGCGAGCCCGTGACGGCCACCGGTGGGATCGTGGTCGTCCCGCGGCACTCGTTCGCCGACGGGCGGCGCATCGACCTCCTCCTGGTGCCCGGCGGCTTCGGCACCCGGCCCCTCCTCCAGGACGGGGAGACGATCGACTGGATCCGGCGGACCGCCGCCGGCGCGCGGACCACCGCCTCGGTCTGCACGGGCGCGCTCCTGCTGGCCCGGGCCGGTCTCCTCGACGGCCGCCGGGCCACGACCCACTGGGGGTCGTTCGGCCTCCTCACGTCCCTCGCCAAGGACGTCGTCGTGGACCGCGAGGCGCGCTTCGTGGACGACGGGGTGATGACCTCCGCCGGCGTCGCGTCGGGCATGGACCTCGCGCTGCACATCGTGGAGAACCTCTTCGGCCGTTCCGTGGCCGACGAGACGGCCCGCTACATCGAGTACCGGAGGGGTTGAGGATGACCGACCGCGACTCGTCGACGAGGCGTCCGTGGACCGAGGACGGCGACGAAGACGCTCCCCCCGAGAGCTGGCTCTCGCTCGACGACGACGCGCTGCTCCACCGGATCGAGACCCTCGACCCCCGGGGCGACGACGACGATCCGCTGGTGGAGGTCGTGGCGAGCGACCGCCACTTCTTCATCCGACAGGAGGCGGCCAAGCGGGTCAAGGACCGGCGCCGCCTCTACGCGTTCGAGGACGACCGCCACGTCGGGCAGATCTTCGTCCGCCACCTGTCCCGGCGCGAGGACCTCACCTACCTCGAGCGCATCGCGATGATGGGCCGCCACGTGGAGGTCCGGCAGGCGGCCCAGGTTCAGCTCGCCCGGGTGTGGCGGCGGCTCGAGCCTTCTCACGGCCGCGACGCGCCGCCTTCGCCCGACGTGGCCGCGCCGCCCGCGGCGTCGAGCGCGGGGTCCCGGCCCGCCGTCGCGCATGCCCCGCTCCCCGTGCAGGCGGCCGCCGTCGCCGTCGCCACCGCCGCGCCGAGCACGCCTCTCGAAGGCGACGAGGTGGACGGGAGCCTCCTGGGCTGGGCGGTGCATTTCCTCGTCGAGCGGGCCTGGAAGCACCTGGGGACGAAGGCCACGGTGGACCTCCTGCTCAGGAGCCGCCGGGAGCTGATCGCCACGCACCCCGCGCTGCGGCTCTTCGCGGTCGGGAAGGACGCCCGGGTCACCGTCGACCTCGTCGCCGGGCCACGCGTGTCGCGGACCGCCGTCCGCGACGTGGCCATGTGGATGGCCGTCTTCCGGAAGGCCGCGGCGAAGGCCGCGCCCGCGGCCACGGCCGACTCGGCTCGGGCGAGCACGGCCCTCATGGCCGACGCCCTCCACTCGGTCGGGTTCTACGGCGCGTTCGAGGACGCGGAGGCCGCGCTCGCGCTCTGAGCGAGCGGAGCCCGGCCGGCGGTCACCTCCGTGGACGGGGCCTCCGGCCGCCGCTCCTCCACTCGGACAGGGGCTCGTGGGAGAGGCCCATGCGCTCCAGGATGCGCGCCACCGTGTGGGCAACGAGATCGTCCACCGACTTCGGCTTCTGATAGAAGGCGGGGACAGGCGGAAAGACGATCCCTCCCATCTCCGCGAAGGCCAGCATCTGCCGCAAGTGCCCGGCGTGGAGCGGCGTCTCCCGGACGACGGCGAGCAGAGGCCGGCCCTCCTTCAGCGTGACGTCCCCCGCTCGGGCGATGAGCGTGTCGGAGTGGCAGCTCGCCAGGGCGGCGAGCGTCTTGATCGAGCAGGGAGCGACGACCATCCCGGCCGTGCGGAAGGAGCCGCTCGCGATCGACGCCCCGATGTCCCGGTCGTCGTAGACGACGTGGGCGAGCGACTCGACCTCGCGAAGAGCGAAGGACGTCTCCCCGACGAGCGTCCTCCGGCCGGCGTCGCTCACCACGAGGTGCACCTCGTTCTCGGGGTTCTTCCGCAGCTCCTCGAGCAGCCGGACCCCGTAGGTCGAGCCCGACGCCCCCGAGATGCCCACGACCACGCGCCTCACGGAGGACATCCTATGCCATCCCGAGGGACGACGAAGGGACGGGTCCTGCGGGATCCCTTCGCGCGATTTCCGGGCCGGAGGGGCGTAGCCTAGAATCGAAGGTCGGACGCGCCACGGACGAGCGACCATGCCGATCTACGAGTTCTACTGCCGCCACTGCCACCGGGTGCTGAGCTTCCTGTCGCGGGCGGTCGACACCGAAAAGACGCCGGCCTGCCCCCGCTGCGGCCGGAAGGACCTCACCCGGCGGGCCTCCGCCTTCGCGATCTCGAAGGGCCGGAAGGAGGAGCCGAAGCCGGAGACGCCGCGCGGCCCGGACGTCGACGAGGCTCGGCTGGAGAAGGCCATGGAGGCGCTCGCCGGCGACATGGACTCGCTCGACGAGAACGACCCGAAGCAGGGGGCCCACCTCATGAGGAAGCTCTTCTCCGCCACCGGCATGCCGCTCGGCACCGGCATGCAGGAGGCCCTCCGGCGCATGGAAGCGGGCGAGGATCCCGAGAAGATCGAGGAGGAGATGGGCGACGTCTTCGAGGAGGATCCCTTCGCCGGCCTCATGGGCGGCGAGGCGGAGAAGGACGAGGGCCAGGACCGGAAGAACCTGGGCCGCCTGCGACGGATGCTCCCGCCCGCCCACGACCCCGAGTTGTACGAGTTGTAGCACCCGAGCAACGCCCCAGTGGAGCGGGCGTTGCGAGGGATCTCGAGAGCCGTGGGTGCTTCGTCGCTACGCGTGCGAGTGCTCGCCGCAGCAGCGCTCCTCGAGCTGCACCGTCACGTGGCTGATGGGGAAGCCGTCGACGACGCAGCGGCGCAGGGCGCTCAGGACGGGCCCGTGGGCCGCCCCATCCTCCAGGATGGCGTGGGCGGAGAGGGCGTGGAGGCCGGAGGTGAGCGTCCACACGTGCAGATCGTGAACCGCCTTCACGCCCGGGACGCACTCCATGGCCTCCCGCAGGGCCGGGAGATCCACCTCCCGGGGCGTTCCCTCCAGGAGCACCTGGACGGCCTCCCTCAGGAGCGCGTAGGTGCGGGGCAGGACGAAGAGGGCGATTCCGGCCGCGACGGCCGGGTCCACCCAGTACCAGCCCGTGGCCGTGATGACGCTCGCGCCGACGATGACCCCCACGGACGAGAGGGCGTCGGCGAGCGCCTCGTTGTAGACGCCGCGCACGTTGAGGCTCGCCTGCGAGCCGTGGTGCAGGAGCAGGGCTCCGGCCAGGTTCACGAGCAGGCCGACGGACGCCACGGCGAGGACCGGGACCCCGGCAATCGGCTGCGGGGCACGGAAGCGGTTCAGGGCCTCGGCGATGATGTAGGCTGCGACCACGAGCAGCACGACGCCGTTGGTCAGGGCGGCCAGGATCTCGACCCGGTGGTAGCCGTAGGTGCGCCGGGGCGAGGGGCGGCGCTCGGCGAACTTCATGGCCGCGAGGGCGAGGACGAGGCCGGCCACGTCCGTCAGCATGTGGCCGGCGTCCGCCAGGAGCGAGAGGCTGCCGGTCAGGAGCCCCGCCGCGACCTCGACGGCGAGGAAGGTGCAGGTCAGGCCGAGGACCATGGCGAGCCGGCGCCGGCTCGAGTGGTGGTGGTGGTGCCCGTGCGACATCCCGCGCAGACAGGATAGCAGGGCCGGGCCGGAACGGGGTCGGCCCGATGGATCAAACGGCCGGGGGCGGCCCCTCCGGCCCTGGCGCTATACTGGCCCGGTTCGGCCGTTACTTCATTCCGAGGTGCAGCCCGTGAGCCATCAGAAGAGACTGGCGATTCTCGTGGGGGGCGGACCCGCCCCCGGCATCAACAGCGTCATCGGCGCCGCCACGATCCGCGGCGTGCTCGAGGGGGTCGAGGTCCTGGGAATCCGGGACGGCTTCGAGTGGATCATGCAGGGCAACGTCGACCGCGTCCGCCCCCTCACCATCGACGAGGTGAGCCGGATCCACTTCCGGGGCGGCTCCCACATCGGCATCTCCCGGGCCAACCCCACGAAGAACCCGGAGCACCTCGAGAACACGGTCATCTCCCTCCTGCGCCTCAACGTCTCCCAGCTCATCACGATCGGGGGCGACGACACCGCCTTCTCCGCCATGAAGCTCGAGGAGAAGGGGCAGGGCCGCATCCAGGTCGTGCACGTCCCGAAGACGATCGACAACGACCTCGACCTGCCCGCCTACGTCGACACCTTCGGCTTCCAGACTGCCCGCCACATCGGGGTCGAGCTGGTCAAGAACCTGATGGTGGACGCGAAGACCACCTCCCGGTGGTACTTCGTGATCGCGATGGGCCGGAAGGCCGGCCACCTCGCCCTCGGCATCGGCAAGGCCGCGGGGGCGACCCTCACCATGATCCCGGAGGAGTTCGGCGAGGGGCGGATCCGGCTGAAGTCCCTCGTCGACACCCTGGTCGGCTCGATCCTCAAGCGCCTCTCCTACGGCCGCCGCGACGGCGTCGCGATCCTGGCCGAGGGCCTCGTCCTCGACGTCCCGCCCGAGGACCTCGCGCAGCTCGAGGACGTGGAGCGCGACGCCCACGGCAACGTGCGCATCGCCGAGGTGAACATCGGCGAGATCCTGAAGGCCCAGGTCCAGGCGCGCCTCAAGCAGTTCGGGGTCAAGACCACCGTCGTGGCCAAGAACATCGGCTACGAGCTGCGCTGCGCCGACCCGATCCCCTTCGACATGGAGTACACGCGCGACCTCGGCTACTGCGCCACCAAGTACCTGCTCTCGGGGGGCAACGCGGCCATGGTGTCGCTCCAGGGCGGGCACTTCGTCCCCGTGCCCTTCCGGGACATGCTCGACCCGAAGACGGGCAAGGCCAAGATCCGCCTCGTCGACGTGCGCTCGACCCGCTACGCGATCGCCCGGCGGTACATGATCCGGCTCCGCCGCGACGATTTCCAGGACCCCCACGAGCTCGCCAAGTTCGCGGCGACGTGCGGGCTCCACCTGCAGCAGTTCCGCGACGAGTTCGAGTACCTCATCCAGGACGAGCCGCCCCCCCTCGACCTCGGGGCGGACACGGCGGCGGCCCACGCGGAGGACGGCGCGCACCAGCACTGAACGGCCTTGACAGCCGTCCCGCCCTTGCCGCAATAGTCGGGGTCGTGCTCCCGCGCACGAGCGACCCCGAGCCTGCGGGTACCCTCCTGCGGTCCCTCGCCGTCGGCCTGCTCGCCGGCTCGGCCGGCCTCCTGCTCCGGTTCGCGGCGACCGAGGCGCCGCTCCTCGTGTGGCCGGGGCCGGACATGGTGCGGGGCGTCGCGCTCGCCTCCCCGGCGGGCCGGACCCTCGTCCCCGCGTTCGGGGGCCTGCTCGCCGGGCTCGTCCTCGTCCTCGGCTCGCGCTGGGCGGGCCCGACACGCGGGTCGGACATCCTCGAGGCGGTCGTCCTCCGCAATGGCGTCCTGCCCCTTCGCTCGGCCCTGGTGCGCGCCGCGTCCTCCGTCGTGACGCAGGCCTCGGCGGGCGCCGTGGGCAGGGAGGGACCCATCGTGCTCGTCGCCGCGGCCACCGCCTCGGGCGTCGGGGGGCGCCTGGGGGTTCCGACCCGCGAGCGGCGGCTGCTCGTGGCCTGCGGCATCGCCGCCGGCCTCGCCTGCGCCTACAACACGCCGCTCGGCGCCGCGCTCTTCGCGATGGAGATCATCCTCGGCACCTTCTCGCTCGAGGCGTTCGCGCCCCTCGCCCTCTCGTCGGCGACGGCCACCCTCCTCACCTGGGCGGCCTTCGGGCGGGACCCGGTGTTCCAGGTGCCGGCGGCCACGCTCTCGTCGACGTGGTCGATCGTGCTCTACGCCGTTCTCGGAACGCTCGGCGGCCTGGTGGCCGCCGTCTTCCTGTTCGCCCTCCGCGGTTGCGCCGCCCTGTACCGCCGCTCCGGCCTGCCGCGGCCCGTCGCCATGGCCACGGCCGGCCTCGCCCTCGGCCTCGTCACCCTGCGCTACCCGGAGATCGTCGGCAACGGCCGGGAGGCGGTGGCCGCTCTCTTCGCGCGGCCGTGGGCCGTCGAGCACGTCCTGGCCCTGCTCGCGCTGCGGCTCGTCGTGACCCCGCTCGCCGTCGGGTCGGGCACGGTGGGGGGAGTCTTCACGCCGACCCTCTTCGTCGGGGCCATGCTCGGGCACGCCTTCGGGGCCGCGGTCCAGGCCGCCGCCCCGGCCCTTGGCGCCGACCCGGCGGCCTTCGCCATCGCGGGCATGGGGGCCCTCCTCGCCGGCACCACGCACGCCCCCCTCACCGCGGTCGTGATGGTGTTCGAGATGACGCTCGACTACGGGATCGTGGTGCCGCTCCTCCTCGGCGCCGCGGTCGCGAGCCTGGTGGCGACGAGGCTCAGCGCGACCTCGGTCTACACCGAGGTGCTCCGGCGGAAGGCGGGAGAGGGGGAGACTCCGGGCGCGCTCGACGTGCTCCGCGTGGCCGACCTCGTCCGCACCGACCAGGTCACGGTCGGCCCCGACCTCCCCCTGCCCCGCGTCCTCGACGCGTTCGTGGCGTCCCGGCGCAACCATCTCTACGTGGCCGACACCGGCGGTCGCCTCCTCGGTGTCGTGAACCTCCACGACGCGAACGAGGCCCTGCGTGCCGCCGGCGGCCCCGGCGCGCTCCTCGCCCGCGACGTCATGCGCCCGCGCTTCGAGGTCACGGTGCCCGAGGAGGGCCTGCCCCGGGTGCTCGAGCGCTTCGCCTCGCAGGAATGCGAGCGCCTGCCCGTCCTCGCCGACCTCGAGTCGCGCCTCATCCTCGGGACGATCTCGAAGCGGGACATCCTCTCCGTCTACTCGCTCGAGCTCCTGCAGCGAAGCGTCGGGCGCCGGCCGTCCCGCCCGATCGAGCCGCCGATCGACACGCTCGTGGACGAGGTCGCGTTGCCGCGGGCGCTCGAAGGCCGCACGTTCGCGGAGTCGAGCTTCCGGGACACCCACGCCCTCGCCCTTCTCCTCGTGCGGCGGGGGTCCGCGGGCCTCCTGCTTCCCGAGGCCGGGCTCCGCTTCGCGCCCGGAGACCGCCTCGTCGTGTTCGGTCCCCGGGACAGGATCGCCGCCCTCCGCGAGCGGGCTGAGCAGGACGCAGCGCGGTGACCGCGACGAGGCCGGCCGGCGAACGACGTCCCGCGCCGGTCGTGGGAGGACCTTTTGGACGGGCCGGGAGGCGACCGGTCCGGCAAGCGTCGGGGGCGGACGATCGACCCTCGGCCAGGGAGGAGGCAGCATGGACGTCGCGTTCCGCGAGTTCCTCGCCGGCGAGCTGACGCAGATCCGCGAGCAGGGGCTCTTCAAGGAGGAATGGCCGATCGAGGGTGGCCAGGGACCCGAGATCCGGGTCCAGGGGCGCGAGAAGCCGGTGCTCAACTTCTGCGCCAACAACTACCTCGGCCTGTCCAGCCACCCCGAGCTGCTGAAGGCGGCCCACCGCGCGCTCGACGAGTGGGGCTACGGCATGTCGAGCGTGCGCTTCATCTGCGGGACGCAGGGCCTGCACCTGGAGCTCGAGAGGAGGATGGCCGCCTTCCTGGGGATGGAGGACGCGATCCTGTACGCGGCCTGCTTCGACGCGAACGGCGGGGTCTTCGAGCCCCTCCTGGGCGCGGAGGACGCGATCGTCACCGACCAGCTCAACCACGCCTCGATCATCGACGGCGTGCGCCTCTGCAAGGCGAAGCGGTACGTGTACGCGAACGCCGACATGGGCGACCTGGAGGCCAAGCTGAAGGACGCCGAGGGCCAGCGTTTCCGGCTGATCGTGACCGACGGGGTCTTCTCGATGGACGGGACCGTCGCGCCGCTGTCCGAGATCTGCGACCTGGCCGGGCGGTATCGGGCGAGCGTCATGGTGGACGACAGCCACGCCACCGGGTTCATGGGCCGGACCGGACGGGGGACCTGGGAGCACCACGGCGTGGGCGGCCGCGTCGACATCATCACGACCACCTTCGGCAAGGCGCTCGGCGGAGCGCTCGGCGGGTGCGCGGCCGGGTCGAAGGAGGTCGTCGGGATGCTGCGCCAGCGCAGCCGACCCTACCTCTTCTCGAACTCCCTCGCCCCGGCCGTGGTCGGGGCCACGCTGCGCGCGCTCGAGCTCCTGACCGGGAGCACCGAGCTCCGGGACCGGCTGGAGGCCAACACGAAGGCCTTCCGCGAACGCATGAGCGCGGCCGGCTTCGAGATCCGGCCCGGCGTCCACCCGATCGTGCCGATCCTGTTCTCGCGGTTCGCCCCCGACGACGCCCCTCTCGCCCAGCGCTTCGCGCGGGCGCTCCTCGACGAGGGGATCTACGTCAAGGGGTTCTTCTTCCCGGTGGTGCCGCGAGGCCTTTCGCGGATACGGGTGCAGCTGTCGGCGGCGCACCGCCCGGAGCACATCGAGCGGGCGGTCGCCGCCTTCACGAGGGTCGGCCGGGCGCTCGGCGTCCTCGCCGCGTGAGAGATCGTCAGTGCCGGCAGAACTCCGCCACCACGGGCTTCGCGAGCCGCTCGAACTCCGCGTACCGCAGCCGCACGACCTCCTTGTGGTTGCCGGCCTGGAACGCGAACTCCGCGGCCTTCGGGAAGCACGCGTCCACCCACACCGGCAGGCCGTAGAGCTGGCCGAACGGGGGCATGGCCCCGGCCTCGCAGTCCGGGAAGAGCTGCCCCATCGCGCTCTCGGCCAGCAGGGAAACGCTCGGCTTGCCGAGAACGTGGGCCAGGGCGGCGAGGTCGAGCCTGCAGGACGCGGGCAGCACGACCATCACCGGCCCCTCGCCGGCCGGCCGGACGACCAGCACCTTCGCGAGCATCCAGCCCGAGACGTGGACGGCGGCCGCGACCCCCTGCGCCGTGTACGCCTCGCGGTGGGGGAGGGTCTCGAAGGCGACGCCGCCTTTCTCGAGGAGGCGGAGCACTCGCTCGACGAGCATCGTGCACCTCCTTGGGGAACGACTGTCGATTCCAGCCTGGACCCGGGCGACGGCGGGGGGGAATAGACCGGATGGATCAGGCGGCGGGACGGAACCAGGCGGCGGCTCAGGACCAGTAGGGTCGGTAGTAGTGGTCCGACCCCGGCGCCTTCGCGGGCTTCGGCGTCCGGCGGAAGAGCCCCTCCACCCGGCGCCTCGAAGCCTCGGGGTCGCGGAGCACGAGGGCCGCGGCCACGACGACGAGAGCGAGAAGGGCGCCGGAGACGACCAGGAGCAGGGTGATCGAAGGGCTCATCGGTTCTCGACCGGCCGCTCGGAGGGCGGCGGGCGCGGACAGTATATACCTTGACCGGCAGCGACGGCGGTTCCTAGAATCCACCGAATGGCCGAACCGAAGATGCGACTCGTGGCGCTCACCGTGCTCGGGGGCGCCCTCCACGGCCGCCGTCACAACCCAGACGAGGTCGTGACCGAGATCCTGGTGGGATCCGACCCCGACTGCCACCTCGTCGTGGACCTTCCCGGCGTGAGCCCCATCCACGCGCGGATCTGGGCGGACCTCGACCAGTCCGTGGTCTACGAGACGCGCGCCCCGCGGGGCCTCTTCGTGAACACCGACCGCGTCGAGGGCCAGGCCCCGATCGGGGAAGGCGACATGCTCTGGCTCGGCCCGCCCCAGGAGCCCGACAGCGTCTGCATCAAGCTGCAGTTCGAGCCCTGGGTCGAGCAGCTGCCGGTCGCGGGTCCCGCCCTCTGGGAGGAGCCGGCCGAGCCCGCGTCGTCGCCGGCGTCCGCGGAGCCGGCGCCGATCGAGCCCGAGCCGGCCCCGCCGGCCCCGCCCGAGGGCG
>Ga0335080_10002208_pt1 | contig 19341 bp, 18 predicted proteins | sample Lox_Sample_34_FD_206720 | JGI IMG/M metagenome (GOLD analysis project Ga0335080, IMG submission 206720) | Soil microbial communities from Loxahatchee National Wildlife Refuge, Florida, United States - Lox_Sample_3.4 | ecosystem: Environmental > Terrestrial > Soil > Wetlands | place: USA...
GGGTCACCTGCACGGCCACGCCCGCCGTCGCGTAGTCGCCCACCTTCCGCTCCAGCTTCACGTACGCGCCACCGGACCGGGCCGGAGGAGCCGGGACGCGGATCTCGGTCAGCACCTCGTCGGGCCGGAGCGCGGTCCGGAACAGCCCGAGGAAGAACTTCTCGATGGGGATGACCCGCTCTCCCTTGGGGCCGATGGCCACCACCTGCGCCCCGAGAGCGAGCATGGTCGCCGGATGGTCGTTCCCGGGGTCGCCGTGGGCCAGGTTCCCTCCCACCGTGGCCATGTTCCGCACCACCGGATCGGCGATGACCCGCGCCGTGTCGAGGAGGATGGGATAGCGCGCCCGGACAGCCTCCGACGCCTCGAGCGCCGATTCGCGCGTGCGCCCGCCGATCTTCAGGAAGCCACCGTCCTCACGGACGTACTCCAGCCCGGGGATCCGCCCGATGTCGACGAGGTGGCCCACCTGCCCGAGGCGGAGCTTCAGGAGCGGCAGCAGGCTCTGCCCGCCGGAGAGCACCTTCGCGTCCTCTCCGTACTTGGAGAGGAGCGCGAGCGCCTCCGGCAGAGTGCCGGGTGCGTGATAGTCGAACGGCCCAGGAATCATGGTTCCTCCGTGGTTCTCAGGACGAGCGGTGCAGCAACCACCAGACGACGCCGCTCACGATCAAGAGGGTGATTGCCCAGAATGCCGGCTGGCGGACCCAGCGGGCTGCCGAGCGGCGTGCCACCCGCGCCCCGAGCGCCGCCGCGTCCAGTGCCTCGGGCGCAGCGTCCGCGGCCCGTGCTTCCGGTGCCGCGGAGCCACCCCCTCCGCTGGCCGCCGCGGGGGCCTGGATGGCGGACGCGGCACCGTTGCCCTCCAGCTCGGCCCGCATCCGCTCGGAGAAGATCTGGAACATCTCGTCGCTGACGTCCTGGATCATCCCTCGCCCCATCTGGGCCAGGATGCCGGTGACGTTGACCAGCGAGATCGCCGTGACCTCGGTCTGCCCGCCGGGAAGCGGCTTCAGGCTGCTGGTGAGGCGGAGGTCCGCGCCGCCCTTGCCCCGCACGTCCTGGCCGCTGGCGACGATCTCCGCGGTGCGAGCCCCCGGGTCGAGCCGCTCGAAGACGACCTTCCCCTTGTAGGTGGAGGAGACCGGGCCGACCTTGATGGTCATCGTCCCGGTGGAGGTCTTGTCGTCCACCTTCTCCCCGATCGCCGCGCCGGGGAGGCACCGCGCGACGCGGGGAAGGTCGGTCAGGAAGCTCCACACCGCCTCCGGCGCGGCGTTCACCACGAAGGTCTTGGCGATCTCGAGGGCCATCGGCGCTTCAGGGCTCCGCAGGAACGGTGCTGAGGTACCGCTCGGGGGCCACCAGGAACTTCTCCCGGCAGCGTGGGTTGCAGAAGAAGAAGGCGCGTCCCGCGTGCTCGGCGCGATGCCGTGCCGTCGCCACGACGACGGTCATCCCGCACACCGGATCGACCGCCTCCTCCTTGGTCGGGGCGGGCGGCGTCGCGGGCTCCTCGCTGGCCGCCATCCTCGAGACCTGGACGATCTCGGCGAGGATGCTCACCGCGACCTCCTCGGGAAGCCGCGCGCCGATGTCCAGCCCCGCCGGATTTCGGATCCGCGACAGCGGCTCTGCGGCGACCCCACGCGCGACGAGCGCGTCGCGGAGCTGCCCGAACCGGGTGCGGCTCGCCACCACGCCCAGGTACGCCGGACGCAGTCCCAGCGCGGTGGTCACCGCCTCGTCGTCGTGCTCGCCCATCGTCGCCACCACCGCGTAGGTCCGCTGGTGGGCACCGGCCTCGCGGATCTGCGGGCTTCCGAAGTCCACGAACACCCGATCTGCCGCCGGGAGCAGCTTCGGCTCCGCGGCCGGATCCACGACGTCCACCGCGTACCCCATCCCCTTGCCCAGCTGGGTGAGCGCCCGGACGACCGGCGAGAGCCCGAAGAGCAGGAGGCGCGGCGGAGGAAGCACCGGCTCGAGGTAGACGTCCACGGTTCCTCCGCTCTGGCAGACCATGGGAAGCACGGTCACCCCGGGTCGCTGCTCGCTCCCGGGCTCGGGCGAGAGCGAGAGCAGCCGAGACCGCCCGTCGGAGAGCGCCCGGACGGCCTCTCGCTTCACTACCGGCTGGGTGCAGTTCCCGCCCAGCCAGCCGTGGTAGCCGCCATCGGCGGTGATGATCGCCATGTCGCCCGGCTGGGCAGAGCTGAAGGACTGCCGGCGCACGACCATCGCCAGGACGAAGGGCTCGCGGCGCCCGGCCAGTTCTGCGGCGAGCTGGAGGAGCTCGGCCCTCATGCGGCCCCCGCCAGCTCCGAGCGCACGCGCTCCAGGTCGTCCGGCCGGTCCAGGTCGGTGAGCGCGCGAGACGGCCAGGCGATCCGGATCGCCTCGGCCGAGTGGCGCTTCACGACCCGCTTCCCGCAGCCCTCCCCCTCCAGCTCGCGGAATTCTGGAAAGAGCCGCCGGTCGTAGAGGATGGGCGGGGCGTCCACGTCGCCGTAGCGCGAGACCACCAGCGCGGGCCGGTCCGCCCGGTACCGCTCCACCACGCCGCGGACCATCGCCGCGTCCACCAGGGGCATGTCGGCCAGGAGCACCACGGCGGCGGTACAACGCCCCGGCACCGCGCCGATTCCGGTGCGCAGCGAGCTGTGAATCCCCTCCGGGTACTGCGGATTCAGGACCACCTCGCAGGGAAGGTCGCCCAGCTCGGCGCACGCCCGGTCGCTCTCGTGTCCGAGCACCACCAGGACCGGATCGAGCCCGGCCGCGAGCGCGGTGTGCACCGCCCGACGGAGCACGCTCTGCCCGCCGATCTGGAGGAGGAGCTTGTTCTGCCCCATCCGGGTCGAGGTCCCCGCAGCGAGGACCACGCCGGCGACGCTGTCACGGCGATCCACGGCCGGGACCTCCCGGGGACTCCGAGCCTCGACGGCGGTACATGAACACGCGGGTCCTCCGCACTGTCAACGACACCCGCTGATGCCACGGTGCGTCGGGAAGCGAACAGCTCGCTCGCGTGCTTGACCGGCGGCGACCGCGCTCGGCAATGTCCCGGGCGCCTCGCGTCGTGCCGGGCCCGCATTCCCCGGAGGTGAACCGATGGCGCGCATCTCGGTGAAGGTGAACGGGACGCAGCAATCGCACGAGGTCGAGCCGCGACAGCTCCTCGTGCACTACCTCCGCGACGTGCTCGGGCTCACCGGCACCCACGTGGGTTGCGACACCAGCCAGTGCGGAAGTTGCACCGTCATGGTGGATGGGCGCACCGCCAAGTCCTGCACGCTGCTCGCGGTGCAGGCCGACGGCAGCGAGGTGGTCACCATCGAGGGGCTCGCCTCCGGCGGGAAGCTTCACCCGGTCCAGGAGAGCTTCTGGGAGGAGCATGGCCTGCAGTGCGGCTTCTGCACCCCCGGAGTCATCCTCTCCGCGGTGGGGTTGCTCCGCGAGAACCCGCAGCCGGACGAGCACGCCATCCGCGCGGGCATCGAGGGAAACCTCTGCCGCTGCACCGGCTACCACAACATCGTCAAGGCGGTTCAGTCCGCGGCGAAGAAGCTGGCGACTGCACCGGCCGATCCCGGACCCGCCCGGGCCCAGGGTCGATAGGAGGCTGCGCATGGCGACGGCGACCGTCGAGCGCCTGGTGGGCAAGGCCATCAGGCGGCGAGAGGACCCCCGGTTCATCACCGGGCGAGGAACATACACCGACGACGTGAAGCTTCCCGGGACCCAGCACGCGGTCTTCGTCCGGAGCTCGCTCGCCCACGCCCGCATCCTGCGGGTCGACCCCTCGCGGGCGCTGACCCTCTCCGGGGTGAAGGCGGTGTTCACCGGGAAGGACCTCGCCGACGGAGGGGTCAACCCCATCCCGGTGGGGTGGCTGCTCCCCGGCCTCAAGACGACGGACTTCCGCGCGATCGCCGTGGACCGGGTACGCCACGCCGGCGAGGCGGTGGCGGTGGTCGTCGCCCAGACGGCGGCCATCGCCCGCGACGCCGCGGAGCTGGTCCAGGTGGACTACGAGGAGCTCCCGGTGGTGGTGGACGCCGTCGCCGCGCTCCGGCCCGGTGCGCCCCAGGTCCACGCCGGCGCGCCCGAAAACCGCTGCTTCCATTGGGAGATCGGCGACCGGGCGAAGACCGAGTCCGCGCTGCGCGGGGCGGCGAAGGTGGTCCGCGCCCACCTGGTCAACCAACGGCTCATCGCCAACGCCATCGAGCCCCGCGCCTCGCTCGCCAGCTACCAGCCTGCCACCGACGAGCTCACCCTCTGGGTCACCTCGCAGAACCCGCACGTGCACCGGCTGATCATGGGCGCGTTCGTCCTCGGGTTCCCCGAGCAGAGCTTCCGGGTCATCGCCCCGGACGTGGGCGGCGGCTTCGGCTCGAAGATCTTCATCTACCCCGAGGAGGTGGCGGTGGCCTGGCTGGCCAGGAAGCTCGGGGTTCCGGTCAAGTGGACCGCCCAGCGCAGCGAGAGCTTCCTCACCGATGCCCAGGGCCGGGACCACGTCTCGGACGTGGAGATGGGCTTCGACGCCGGCGGCAAGCTGGCCGGGCTCCGGGTCAAGACGGTGGCCAACCTCGGTGCGTACCTGACCCTCTTCGCCCCGGCAGTTCCCACCTACCTCTACGGAACGCTCCTCAACGGCGTCTACGATTTCCCCACCATCTTCTGCGAGGTGGACGGGGTGTTCACCCACACCGTCCCCGTCGATGCCTACCGCGGCGCGGGGCGCCCCGAGGCCTGCTACCTCATCGAGCGGACCATGGACCTGGGCGCGCGGGAGCTGGGCGTCGATCCCGCGGAGCTCCGCCGCAAGAACCTCATCCCCAAGGAGCGCTTCCCCTTCCAGACGCAGGTGGCGCTCACCTACGACAGCGGGAACTACGCCCCGGCGCTCGCGCGGGCGCTGCAGATGGTGGGCTACGAGCGCTTCCGCACCGAGCAGGCCGAGGCCCGCAAGAAGGGCCGGTACCTGGGAATCGGGCTGTCCTGCTACATCGAGGCGTGCGGCATCGCCCCCTCGCAGGTGGTGGGCTCGCTCGGCGCGCAGGCCGGCCTCTACGAGAGCGCGACGGTCCGGGTCCACCCCACCGGCAAGGTCACCGTCCTCACCGGCTCGCACAGCCATGGCCAGGGCCACGAGACGACCTTCTCCCAGCTGGTAGCGGACGTCCTCGGCATCCCGATGAGCGACGTGGACATCGTGCACGGCGACACCGGGCGCATCCCCTTCGGGATGGGCACCTACGGGAGCCGGAGCGGCGCGGTGGGCGGCACGGCCATCCACATGAGCCTCCAGAAGATCATCGAGAAGGGAAGGGCGCTGGCCGCGTTCCTGCTCGAGGCCGCCCCGGACGACGTGGAGTTCAAGGGCGGCCGCTTCTCGGTGAAGGGCTCCCCGGACCGGGGAAAGGCGTTCGCCGAGGTGAGCCTCGCCGCCTACCTCGCCCACAAGATGCCGGCGGGGATGGAGCCGGGGCTGGAGATGACCAGCTTCTTCGACCCCTCGAACTTCACCTTCCCCTTCGGCACGCACATCGCGGTGGTGGAGGTGGACGTCGAGACGGGGCGGACGTCGTTGGTCCGCTACGTGGCCGTGGACGACGTGGGCAACGTCATCAACCCGATGATCGTCGACGGGCAGCTGCACGGCGGCATCGCCCAGGGCGTGGCGCAGGCGCTCTGGGAGTGGGCCACCTACGACGAGGCCGGACAGCTCACCACCGGCTCGCTGATGGACTACGGCCTGCCCCGCGCCGATCAGCTTCCCAGCTTCGAGACCGACCGCACGGTGACGCCCTCCCCGGTCAACCCCCTGGGGGTGAAGGGTGCGGGCGAGGCCGGCACCATCGCCGCGACCCCGGCGGTGGCCAACGCGGTGATGGACGCACTCTCGCCCTTCGGCATCGCCCACCTCGACCTTCCGCTCACGCCGCAGAAGGTGTGGAAGGCGGTGCAGTCCGCTCGCTCCACGGGGAGGAAATAGCGATGTATCCGGTCCCCTTCGAGTACCACCGGGCGGGCACCGTCGAGGAGGCGGTGGCGCTCCTCGCGCGCTACGGCGAGTCGGGAAAGCTCCTCGCCGGAGGCCACTCGCTCCTCCCTCTGATGAAGCTGCGGCTGGCCGAGCCCCGGCACCTCGTCGACATCCGGCGCATCCCCGGGCTCTCCGGCGTGCGCGAGGAGGGCGGGGTGCTGGTCATCGGCGCCGCGACGCCGCACCACACGCTGGAATCCTCCCCGGTCGTTCGCCAGCGCCTCCCCATCCTCTCCGAGGCCGCCGCGCAGATCGGCGACGTCCAGGTCCGGAACATGGGCACCATCGGCGGGAGCCTGGCCCACGCCGACCCGGCGGCGGATCTCCCGGCGGTGATGGTCGCGCTCGGGGCCGAGCTGGTGGCGGTGGGCCCCAAGGGGAAGCGAACGCTCCCGGCGGACGGCTTCTTCGTCAAGCTCTTCACCACCGTGCTCTCCCCGGGCGAGGTGCTGACCGAGGTGCGCATTCCCCTGCCAGCCGCCGGCACCGGTGGGGCCTACGCGAAGTTCCCGCATCCGGCGTCGCGCTTCGCCGTGGTCGGCGTGGCGGCGGTGATCACCGTCTCCGCGCGGAAGTTCTCCGCGGCACGCGTCGCGATCACCGGGGTGGGGGCGAAGGCCGTCCGGGCCAGCGCCACCGAGGCCGCACTGACCGGTCAGGCAGCGGACGCGAAGGTGATCGCCGCGGCGGCGGAGAAGGCGGCCGAGGGGCTCACGGTGCGCGCCGACCCGCGCATGGATCCGGACTACTGGCGAGCGCTGGCGGTGACCTTCACCCGGCGCGCTCTGACCACGGCGCTCGGGCGGGCGGGGGGATAACATCGGGCCCGTGCGCGAGGAGATCCAGCGCATCCAGCAGGCGATGGAGCGCGAGGGGTACGTGACCGACCGGGCGGTGGCCACCGCGGTGCACCTCTCCACCGCCCTCGGCAAGCCGCTTCTCGTCGAGGGGCACCCCGGGGTGGGCAAGACGGAGATCGCCAAGGTGCTGGCGGTCATGCAGCAGGCCGACCTCATCCGGCTCCAGTGCTACGAGGGCCTCGACGCGACCACCTCCCTCTACGAGTGGAACTACCCGAAGCAGCTCCTTCACATCCGCCTCCAGCAGGACGGCACGTCGGTGGCGGAGCGCGAGGCGGACATCTTCAGCGAGAGGTTCCTCCTCAAGAGACCGCTGCTCGCGGCCATCGCCCACCAGGGTCGCCCGCCGGTCCTCCTCATCGACGAGGTGGACCGGGCGGACGAGGAGTTCGAGGCTTTCCTCCTCGAGGTGCTCTCCGACTTCCAGGTGACCATCCCCGAGGTCGGCACCGTGCGCGCCGCAGCCCGGCCCTCGGTGGTGCTCACCTCGAACCGGGCGCGCGACCTGTCCGACGCGCTCCGCCGTCGGTGCCTCTACCTGTGGATCGACTACCCCTCCCTGGAGAAGGAGCTGCGCATCGTCCGCACCCGCATCCCGGGCATCGACGAGCGGCTCGCCCGCGAGGTCACCGCCTTCATCCATTCGCTGCGGAGGCTGAAGCTGGCCAAGGTGCCGGGAGTCGCCGAGTCGCTCGACTGGGCGCAGGCCCTGGTGGCCCTCCACGCCACCCAGCTGGACGAGGAGCTGGTCCGCGAGACGCTGGGGTGCTTCCTGAAGGACGAGGAGGATCTCCGGACGGTCAGCGCCCGGCTCGACGCGGGAGAGCTCGCCGCACTGTCCTCGCCGTTGGCATGAGCGCCGTCTCCGCCGATCTTGTCGAGCACACCACGCGCTTCTGCCGGCGCCTCCGTGCCGAGGGGCTTCCGCTCGGGCCGGGGGACACGCTCGATGCGACCCGGGCGCTCGACTCGGTGGACCTGGTGGACAAAGAGGACGTCCGCCTCGCCCTCCGTACCGCGCTGGTGAAGCGGGTGGAGGACGCGCCCCTCTTCGATGTGCTCTTCGAGTCCTTCTGGGGCGGGGGCGCTCCGGTGAGGCGCAACCCTCCGGTCATCCGGCCGGATGCCGAGGAGGAGCGGGAGGGTCGGGGCGCGTCTCCCCACCGGCGTCGCACCGGGGTGTCCTGGGAGGAGCTGGAGGAATTCGGGGTCCCGGCTCCGAGCGCGCGGGAGGCGCTGGGCCGGCAGGACTTCGCGACCTTCGGCGAGGACGAGCTTCGCGCCGTCACCGCCCTGGCCCGCCGGATCGCTCGACGGCTGAGCGCGCGTCCGGGGAGGCGGTGGAAGCTCTCCCGGCGCGGCGAGCAGGTCTCGCTCCGCCGCACCCTCCGCGAGGCGCTGAAGACCGGCGGCGAGATCTCCGCCCTGACCTACCGCCAGCGGAAGCTCCGGCGCACCCGCCTGGTCATCCTGGCCGACGTCTCGGGCTCGATGGACCTCTACGCCCGGCTTCTCCTGCAGTTCCTCTACGCCCTCCAGAACGCCTTCTCTCGGGTGGAGACCTTCGTGTTCGCCACGCGGCTCAGCCGGGTCACCGACGAGCTGCGCGCGCCGGGCTACCGCGATGCACTGGGCAACCTCTCGGATCGGGTGCAGGACTGGAGCGGGGGCACCCGCATCGGCGAGTCCCTCTCCACCTTCCTCGCCGGATGGCCGCGGCTGGTGGACCGGCGGACGGTCGTCGTCGTGCTCAGCGATGGCTGGGAGACCGGCGATCCGGAGTTGCTCGGAGCGGCGCTGGACGTCCTCCATCGGCGGGCGGGCCGGCTGGTGTGGCTCAATCCGCTCCTGGGAAGCCCCGGGTACGAGCCGCTCACCCGGGGCATGCAGACCGCACTCCCGCACCTGGACGTGTTCGCGCCGGCGAACGACCTGGCCAGCCTCGAGCAGCTGGCCCGGCATCTGAGCCTCTAGTCGTAGAGCTCGGCGGCCTGGACCGGGAACGCGCCCGAGCCTCCGGCGCCGCCGAGGATCAGCACGCGTCCATCATGCAGCACCGAGACGCTGTGGCCCACCCGGTTTCCCGGCAGGGAGGGGCGGTGCGACCAGACGCCGGTGAGTGGGTCCCAGCTCTCGACGGCCGCGAGGGCCTGTCCGGCGTCGTCCCGCCCACCCACCGCGAGCACCTCGCCGGTGGCGAGGACCACCAGGCGCAGGTCCGCGCGCGGCACGAAGAGCGAGCCGGTCGCCTGGCACTCGCCGGTGGTCGGATCCCACAGCTCGGCGGTGTCGGTGACTCCGCCCAGCGCGTAGCCGCCGGCGAGCAGCACCCGGCCGTCGGGGAGGCTCGCCGCTCCGTGCGCCCAGCGCTCGGCGGCGAGGGTGCAGGCGCGGGAGAAGGTCTCGGTGGCGGGGTCGTAGAGCTCCGCGCTCCCCACCTCGAGATTCGTGAAGGCGTCGAGACCCCCGGCCAGGAGCACCCGGCCGTCGAAGAGACGGGTGGCGGTGTGCATCAGCCGCGCGGCGACCACCTTCCCGGCCGGGAGCCGGGATTCGCCGGTGTCGACGTCGAAGAGCTCCACCGGGCTCACCCTCTCCGGCGACTGGAGATAGAAGTCGCCGCCGGCGACCAGGAGGACGTTCCCCTCGACCGGGAGGCGGGTGGCGGTGTTGCCGAAGCGGAACTCTCGGAGCCGGCCCGGCGAGGTCCAGTCTCCGGTGGCGGGGTCCCAGACCAGCACCGCGGTGGCCTCGTCGCGCCGGGCGGAGCTGGTCTCGCCGCCGGCGACGACCACCCTCGCGCCGGATACCCCGGCCCAGACCGGGCTGGTCCGGGTGAGGGGCATCTCGCCCGTCTCGGTGAAGGCGCCGGTGGCCGGGTCGAAGAGCTCGGTGCGAACCCAGGGAGTGTGCGTGGGCGAGCGTCCACCGAAGACGAGCACCCGGCCGTCGGGGAGCACCGCCGCGCCGTGGTCGACGCGGGCGATCCCGCTCGGCGTGATGTTCGTCAGCCGGTGCCGGTAGCGGAGGGAGAGCTGCAGGTCCCGGCGCACCTCGCGGTCGCCGTGGCGGACCACCAGCGTGTACAGCCTGCCCGAGGCGAACGGGCCGACGCGGTACCGGCCCCCGTCGAGCACGGCTCCGACCTCGGGCTCGATCCGCGCCTCGGTGCCGGTGAACTCGGGGAGCAGCTCCACGGTGTCGCCGACCAGAAGGTCGGGGGGGCTGGCGGCGAACGCGTCGATGTGCGGGGGCAACGCCCGGCTCTCCTGGCCGCAGCCGCCGAGGGCAGCGAGCGCGACGAGGCAGAGAACGAGGCGACGAGTCGGGGACGTCACGAGGGGTTCCTCCGGGAAGGCGTGGATGCGGAAGGAACGCGGCGTACCCGAGCGGGCAAGACGCAACATCAGTGCAACTGAATGTGTCGATGACACTGCCCGATGAGGCCAATCATTTCAATGACTTGGCTGGCTGTAGAAGGTGTCTGTAGAAGGTGTCAAACACCTTCGTCGCCTTCGCGGCGGGTCCGCTGGCGCCTCGTTCCTCGGCCAGTCGCGGTGCCGGGGGTCTTCGAGCAGGCCAGGACCCTCGTCGTCCATGGCAAGGATTGCGCGCCCGATGCGGCACGCCGCAGTTGCTTGCGCGGGTCACCGTCGGTGGTGAGCGCGTCGGGTCGTCAATCAAGAATCTGATTTCCGGCTTTGGATGACTCTCGACTCGAGGATTCGACGACCCGGCAGACCACGGTTCAGCCGCAGGTGTTCAGGGTCGTGCAGGTCGCCGCCTTCAGACAGTTGACGTACCCCTGATCCCAGTTGCCCGCGGTTTTGCAGTCGGACATGCAGGCGTTGTAGTCCCACGTTCCGCAGTCCTTCCAGATCTGGCACGCCGGATCACAGAACTGCGTCGTGCTCCCACCGCCGCACCCACCTGCCAGAAGCGCGGCGACCGCGAACAGCCCCCACGGTGTTCGTCTCATGGAGCTCTCCTCCCGACGCTCTACCTGCTCGCGCCGGTGTCCGAGCCATGCAGTCCACGTGCCTCGGAGCTCACGAGAAGGACCGCGCGCCCATCAGCGCGACCGCGGTCCTCGAAGCAGCGAGTCTTGAGGCCCGGGCCCGGACCCCGGGCCGCCGCCGAGCTCTCAGGGAAGGCGACGACTCCAGGAGGTGTCAGACACCTTCGCTCGAGGCGGCGAGAGGCTGCCCGGCGGCGGCGACCTTCCGGACCAAGCTGCCCTCGACCAGGGCGAGCCCGTCGCCCCGGGGCTCGGTGCCCTCCACCGCGATCACGTCTCCTCGCCGCAGCGAGAAGAACGCCTCGTTCGCGGGCGTCCGGTGCTTCTCCTGCAGCGCGAGGCCCACCCGCCCCTCCGGCCCGCACCCCATGAAGCGCTGGCGTCCCTTGCCCTCGAGCGGCTCGGACACGATGCGGAACGGCCGTCCGGGCGGCGGCTCGGCCCAGGCCTCCCCCCGGGGGGCGAGCACGAGGTAGCTCATCTTGAGCGCCTCCTTGTGCAGCCCGGCCTCGCGCGCGAGGGCATCGAGAAGGGGCGGCGGCGACCAGCTCCGCTCGGCGTGACACCAGTCCGAGGGCTTCACCAGGGCCGGACAGGGCCCCCGCCAGAGACACGGCGCACGGACTGCGTACCCGCGTCCCACCAGGAGGTCGCGCACCTGGAGGAGCTCCCGCGAGGTATCGCGCAGCGCCGGCTCCAGCACCACCACCGAGCCGCCTGGCCGGAGCCGTTCCGCCGCCCGCTCGAGCAGCGCCGCACGCTCGGCCAGCGCCCCTGCCCCACGCCCGAGCTCGTTCAGCACGTGCCCGAGGGTGATGACGTCGAACGCCCCCTCGGGGAGCGCCGCGCCGCCGCTCCAGGCGCGGGAGGCCAGCGGCTCCTCCGCCTCGGCGGCGAGCGCCCGCGCCAGTGCCAGCGCCGGCGTGCTTCGATCCGCCGCGGTGACCTCCGACGCTCCGGCATCGAGCGCCGCGAACGCGATCGGTCCGGGGCCGCTCCCGAGGTCGAGCACCGAGCGGGGCCGCCGGCCGAGCTCCCCGAGCACCGACCGCGCCTGCGCATAGCTCACCGGCCAGTAGAAGAGCAGGTAGGCCCCGAGCAGCCGCGGGTCGTCCAGGTACCGGGCCCCCACCAGGGCCCGGTCTCGCGTCAGCCCGACCGACAGCGTGCGGATGCCCTGGGCGACCTCCTTCAGCTCGCGTCCGACGAGCGTCGGCGGCCCAACAGGCAGTCGGCGATGGCGCCGCCACACTGCCACCAGGCGCGGCATCCAGCGCGCGAGGGCGCGGTTCGGGTCCAGGCTGCTCACCGCCCGTTCACTAGCACCGCCGTGCCGGCCGCGGCACCGCCACCCCTTGGGACATGCGCGCTAAAAGGGACGCGCATGCGCCGAAGGCTCGTCATGGCGGTCCTCACCGTCACCGGCGTCACGGTGTACCTGGGGCTCGCCGTCCTGGGGTGGGGCGGTCCAGCCGCGTTCTTCTCCCACCCGGCGCTGAGCGCGCTGGTGATCGTCTGCGCTGCCTTGACCTTCGCCGCCCTCTGGAGCCCCGGGAACCTCAGCGAGGGCGAGCGCGAGGACCGGGGCAATCGCTGGGTCGTCGCCGTGCTGGGACTGATCGGCCTGCTCGACGGATACCTGCCCGCCTACACCGATCGAACAGGGTTCTGCACGGTCGATGGCGATGCAGCTCGCTGGCTCGGCGTCATCCTCTTCGCGATCGGGGGCGTGCTCAGGATCTGGCCGGTCTTCGTGCTCGGCCGCCGGTTCAGCGGCCTGGTCGCGATCCAGCCTGGCCACACGCTCGTGACCACAGGCATCTACGGCACCATCCGCAATCCGAGCTACCTCGGTCTCCTGGTCAACGCCCTCGGATGGGCGCTCGCCTTCCGCTCTGCGATCGGCGTGCTCCTCACCGCGTCGATGCTTCCGCCGCTCGTCGCCCGGATCCGCTCGGAGGAGGCGCTCCTCCGGGACCAGTTCGGCCCCGAGTACGAGGCCTACCGCCGCCGAACGTGGCGACTGATCCCCGGCCTCTTCTGATCCACGCCCGACTAGGTCGGCGGTCCGGGAAGAGCTCGATGCGTCCCCGAATCTCGCCTTCGATGGCGGGCGCTGGTCCCGGCCAGCAGGCAGTCGCGTGCCCGGATCAGCGCCGCTCGCTGCTCCTCGGCCACCTGCCGGAGCCCTGGCGCCAGCCCGACCAGCCGGGAGGGATGGCGCGCGGCAAGCCCTGCGGACAGCGCGTCCTCGACCGCCTGCGGAGATGCATCGGCGGGAATCCCGAGGAGCTTCGCCGCACGGGCTCGCTCGGCGGCCAGCGTGGCCTCGGGCGTTCCGAGCGCCGCCACCAGCCGTTCCTCCTCCCCCGAGCTGCCGCGCCAGCCCCGGCCCCGCAGCGCGACGAGGGCCAGGACCGACAGCGCCGCGACGACGAGGGCCCCGGTGAAGAGCATCCGCCGGCGCCGTTCGTCCCGGAGCAGGGAGAGCGAGACCGCAGCCTGCTCGGTCGTCTCGTGGGCGCGGGCGAGAGAGCGCGCGTCCTTCCTCGACGGCGCGGTCAGTGGCTCGACGGGCCCCAGCGCCACGACCCGCCGATACCCGAGCTCCAGGGCTCGAAGCTGATCCTCCGAATAGCTGGCGAACGACGAGCCGCGCCCGGAGTACCAGGTGAAGAGAGCCGTCCCCGCAGCCAGCGCGAGCGTCCCGAGCGCTACCCCCCGCATCATGCGGCGACCGTAGCGCTCCCCCATGCTGAAGTCCTCCGTCCGGTTCGGCAGATGGGGTGGTCGCGCCTCCCCGGGGGCCGCGTGTCTGCCCTCAGCGGAACGCGCTCGCGCTCGCGCGGGCGACCTCGGCCACGCGCTCCGAGGGCACGTCGACCAGCAGGACTGCCACGTTCCCCGTCTGCTGGGCCGCCCACCCCCTGTCTCGACCCGCCGTCCGCCACGCGCGCACCAGCCGGTCGCCCTGGGCCGCCTCCCTGAACGCCACGGCCCAGACGGCGATCACCCGGCCGGCCACGCGGATCGCCTCCATCCGGTCCCCGCGCCAGCCCGCGCCCAGGTTGCCGAGCGCGTGCAGCTCGCCGAGGAAATCCACGTTCGCCGCGCCGAGCGTCGTGGCGTAGACGGGGGTGCTGCCCGGGAACCGGCTCGCCAGGTCGAGCTTCGCCTCCCGGGGCCGCTCGTCGCTCCGGTACAGCGCGGGGTCGATCACCTGGGCGGTGGACGCCGGCGGCCTCCGGAGCAACGCCGCCGCCGACGGGTCCTCCTTCGTCCGCACCGCCGCGACCAGCCCCGCTCCTGCCGTGTAGGGGAAGCGCAGCTGCAACCCCAGCCACGGAACCGAGGCCTGCGCCCCGGCCATCTCTGCGGAGGCCGCCGTGCTCTCCGAGAGCAGCGCGGCGAGGTCGCCCCCACCCTCCCCGAGCTCCGCCACGTCCTCGGCCATGACCAGCGAGGCCACCTCCTGCGCCTGCCCCTCGATCGCCGCGGACAGCGCGAGCTGGCCGTCCTCCGAGGCGCGCACCTTCCGCGAGGCCGCATCGAGGGGGAGGATCTCGTCCTGGATCGCGTGCGCCAGCTCGTGGGACACCACCAGCGACTGGGCCGCCAGCGGCTGATCGTTCAGCAGGAAGAGCGCGTGCTCGTGCGGATCGTAGAAGCCCGATACGTTGCTCCCGTAGAGCGCCTGGGCCTCGGCGCGGAGGTCGGTTCCCGCCTCCACGAGCCCCACCGCGGCCAGCGCCAGCGACAGCCGGTCGAGTGCATCACCCGGGTAGTCGCGCTGGAGCACCGCCAGCAGCCTCGTCCGGGCCTCCTCCCGCGAGACCACCCGGACGTCCAGGCGCGAGGGTGGAGCGTGCCTCATCACCCGCGCCACCCGGGGCAGCATCTCCGAGACCAGCGCCCGGAGCTCGGCGGGCGAGGCGGCCCCGCCCTGCGCGGTGGCCCCCATCCGCTCCAGCTCGCGGAGGAGGTCCTCCTCGTCGCCGGCACGCGCGGGCCAGGCGAGGAGGGCCGACACCAGGCTCGCCACCACTGCTCGCCGCAGGCGCATCGCCGTCCGGAGCCTAGCCTTCCCGGCGCCCGGTCATCCGCGGGCTCCGCTCACCGCCCGCGGCGCGCCGTCGAAGAAGGCGCGGATCTCCTCCACCCGGGCCTGGGTGTCCTCGTACCCGAGCGTCACCAGCCGCTCGATGTACTGCTGCTCGAACGCCAGGTAGCTCAGGAGGTCCGCGCCACCCTTCTGGCTCACTCCCAGCCCCTTGAGGAGGAAGCGCAGCGTCCGGGGGAAGCGCATCACCTGGTCAGCCGCCAGGAGCGCGAGGTCCTGGCTCGGCTGGAGGAGGAGGATGTGCACCGGCCGCAGGTGCGAGTCCGCCGGCCGCTGGATGGAGGAGAGCATCTCGGTGACCCGCTCCACCCGCTCGATGTCCGGCTCGAGCGAGTCCAGGAACACTGCGTTCATCAGGACACCGAGGATCTGCGAGAGCGGCAGGTCGTCCCGCTCGGCGGCCTCGTTGAGCTCCGCCGTCTCCTCCGGCGTGCGCGGATGCCGGATGCCGATCACCAGCACCCGGTCGGCGCCCAGGTGCAGCGCCGGGCTCATCGGCGCGTTCAGCCGCACCCCACCGTCGCCGAACCACGACCTCCCCACCTGCACCGGCGGGAAGAAGATGGGGATCGACGCCGAGGCCATCACCTGGTCCAGGGTGATCGGCGTCTTCAGCCCCATCCGCCGGCTCCGTGCCCAGGGCCTCAGCTGCGGCGCGCCGTCGAAGAAGGTCACCGAGGTTCCGGTCTCGTAGCTGGTCGCCGAGACGGCCACCCCGCGGACCAGGCCCTGCTGGACGTTCTCCCGGATACGCTCGAAGCGGATCTCCCGGGCGAGCAGCTCGCGCAGCGGCGCCGTGTCCAGCAGGTGATTGTAGCGGCGAGGCGGCTGCATCCCGCCCGCGGTCAGCCCCCGGAACCAGCCCGAGCCGATGGACACCAGGCTCAGCGCATCCGTCCGGTAGACGCGGTCCGGGGTCAGCGACAGCCAGGTGTCGGCGAGGTGCTTGACCGCCCCCGGGAAGTCCTCGGCCTCGGCGGCGATCGCCGACCCGTTGATCGCCCCGGCAGAGACCCCGCACACCACCGGGAAGGGCAGGGGTCCATTGCCGAACAGCTCCGCCAGCGCCTTCAGGGCGCCGACCTGATACGCGGCGCGCGCTCCGCCGCCTGTGAGCACGAGGCCGAGGTTCACCGCTGCACTCCCGAGCGTAGCACGCTAGGAGAGTGGACCCGATGGCTCAGACCATGGTGTCGGTGCAGTCTCTGCGGAAGCACTACACCGTCCACACGCGTCCCCCGGGCCTCAGGGCCGCGCTGGGCTCCCTCTTCCGCCGCGTTCCCACGGTCGTCAAGGCGGTCGATGGCATCTCCTTCGACATCGCCCGCGGCGAGCGGGTGGGCTTCCTGGGCCCCAACGGAGCCGGCAAGACGACCACCCTCAAGGTGCTCGCCGGTCTGCTCCACCCGTCGTCGGGCGAGGTCCGAGTCGACGGCCACGTGCCCCAGCGTCGCGAGGATGCCTTTCTCAAGAAGATCACCCTGGTGATGGGGCAGAAGCAGCAGCTGCTCTGGGACCTCCCGCCCTCGGAGACCTTCGCCCTCAACCGCGCCATCTACGAGGTCCCCGAGCCGGAGTTCCGCCGCACCGTCGCCGAGCTCACCGAGCTGCTCGAGCTGGGCGACCTGGTCAACAAGCCCACCCGCACCCTCTCGCTCGGCGAGCGAATGAAGTGCGAGCTCGCGGCCTCGCTCATCCACCGGCCGCAGGTGCTGTTCCTCGACGAGCCGACCATCGGCCTCGACGTCTCGATGCAAGTCGTCATCCGGGACTTCATCAAGGCCTACAACGAGCGAACCGGCGCCACGCTCATCCTCACCAGCCACTACATGGACGACGTCGCCGCGCTCTGCCCGCGGGTGGTGGTCATCGACAAGGGGGTCCTCAGCTACGACGGCGCGCTTGACGAGCTGGCGCGCCGCATCCGTCCCGAGAAGCGCCTGGTCCTCCGCCTCGAGACCCCGGCGGACCGGGCCACGCTCGATGCCATCGGCCGTGTCGTCTCGATGGACGCCGCCGGTGTCACCCTCCAGGTCCCCCAGGACGGCGTGAACGCGGCGGTCTCCCGCGCGCTGGCTACGCTCCCCGTCCACGACCTCACCGTCGAGAACGCCCCGCTCGAGGAGGTCATGAGCGAGCTCTTCGCCCAGAGCCGCGCCGCCCGTGGCGAGGTGGAGGACGCGGCATGAGCCTGCGGAGCACGGTCCGTGCCCTGCCCACGCTCTTCCGGGTGGGGTTCGCCGAGATGGTCGCCTACCGGGCCGAGATGCTGGTCTGGGTCCTGGCGACCACCATGCCGCTGATCATGCTCGCGCTCTGGTCGGCGGTGGCCCACGACGCTCCGGTGGGTCGATTCGACCAGGCGGACTTCGTCGCGTACTTCCTGGCCTGCTTCATCGTCCGCCAGCTCACCGGCGCCTGGCTGGCGTGGCAGCTCAGCTTCGAGGTCCGGACCGGCACGCTCGCCATGCGGCTGCTCCGGCCCCTTCACCCGATGGTCTCCTACGCCGTGGAGAACCTCGCCGCCATCCCTCTCCGGATGGTCGTCGCCTTCCCGGTGGCGGTGATCGCCCTCCTCCTCACCGGCGCGAGCCGCCTCCCCCACGATCCGGTGGTGTGGGTCGTCTTCCTCGTCTCGCTGGCCGGCGGATGGCTCATCACCTTCCTGGCCAACGCCGCCATCGGCACCCTGGCGCTCTGGACCGGGAGCAGCGTGAAGCTGATGGATGTCTGGCTCGCGCTCTACATGGTGTTCAGCGGCTACCTCATCCCGGTGGAGCTCTTTCCCCCGGCCCTGCGGGGCGCCATCGAGGTCCTCCCCTTCCGCTACCAGATCGGCTTCCCGGTCGAGCTGCTGACCCGCGGCGTGCACCGGGGCGAGGCCCTGCGCCTGCTCCTCGCCCAGTGGGCCTGGGTGGGCCTCTTCCTGCTCGCTGTTCGCGCGATCTGGCGCCGCGGGCTCGAGCGCTTTGCGGCCTACGGCGGATGAGCGGCATCGGGCGCTACTGGCGTCTGTTCCGGGTCCAGGTCCGGAGCTCGGTCCTGCTCGGGCTGCAGTACCGGGCGGACTTCGTGCTCGACGGCGTCGTGTCGCTGTTCTGGACCCTCACCGCCCTGGTGCCCCTCTTCACCGTGTTCCACCTCCGGCAGAGCGTCGCCGGCTGGACCTTCGAGGAGGCGCTCCTGGTCACCGGGTGGTTCACCCTCCTGGAAGCCATCCTGGAGGGCGCGATCAACCCCAGCCTCACCGCGGTGGTGGAGCACATCCGCAAGGGCACGCTGGACTTCGTGCTCCTCAAGCCGGCCGACGCGCAGTTCCTGGTCTCCACCGCCCGCTTCGAGCCGTGGCGAAGCACCAACGTCGTCACCGCCCTGGTGCTGTGGATCGTCGCCTTCGTCCGGATGGGCCGGCTTCCATCGGCGTGGGGCTCCGCGGCGGCGGTCCTGCTGCTCCTCACCGCGACCGCGCTCCTCTACTCGCTGTGGATCCTGACCGTGAGTGCCGCCTTCTACGTCGTGAAGATCGACAACCTCACCAACCTCTTCAATTCCATCTTCGACGCCGCGCGCTGGCCGGTGGAGGTGTTCCGCGGCGTGATGCGCTGGGTCTTCACCTTCATCATCCCCTTGGCCCTGATGACCACCTTCCCGGCCCAGGCGATGCTGGGTCGACTTCCACTCACCGCCCTGGCGTGGTCGGTGGTGGGAGCAGGTGTGTTCGGGTGGCTGGCCAGGCGGGTCTGGCTCTCGAGCATCGCCCACTACACCTCGGCCAGCAGCTAGCCCTGCCGGGCCCCGCAACTCGCCCCCTCCCCCCCGGGTTCGAGGAAGCGCGCGATGCACTGGACCCGCTCCGGTGCCCCGCCGTCACTCGAAGCTCTCGACCAGAGAGGGAGTCATGAAGCTCGCACGTCCGTCGTTCCTCGTGGCCGGCCTGTTCCTGGCAGCCGCCTGCAGCAACAGCAGCAGCACCGGCCCCGATGAGTACCAGTCCGCGGTTCCCGTCTTCTCCGGCGTCTCGGCGGAGGTCTCCGGCGCCCCGTCGGAGGGCGCGAGCATCGCCCCGTCCTCGGCGGCGCTGATCGCCCCCGCCCCCGGCGCCGACGTCGGGTCCAGCACCGCTCCGGAGTGGCTGCCCAAGATCCGGGACGCCATCAAGAGCCTGAACCAGGGCCTGAAGGCCGCCTTCGGCCCGATCGAGCAGCTGGTCCTGACCAACGGCCCGTCGCAGACCCAGGGCCAGGTCTACACGTACGGGCCCTACGACCAGAACGGGTACAGCTAC
>Ga0335080_10002209_pt1 | contig 19340 bp, 17 predicted proteins | sample Lox_Sample_34_FD_206720 | JGI IMG/M metagenome (GOLD analysis project Ga0335080, IMG submission 206720) | Soil microbial communities from Loxahatchee National Wildlife Refuge, Florida, United States - Lox_Sample_3.4 | ecosystem: Environmental > Terrestrial > Soil > Wetlands | place: USA...
AGGTGGCGGCAGAGCGAATCGCGGCGGGCGACCGGCATCTGGAAATTGTGGAGGGCACGGACTTGCTCGGTCCACTTCGCGGCGACGGTCTGGTAGACGGCACACATCCGAATGATCTCGGGTTTCAGTGGATGGCCGAAGGGCTGGCGAGCAGACTGTCGAAGCTACTCGGACTCAGGTTGGAACGATAGATGACCGGATTTTGCCGAATGGTTGCCATTTACTAGCTTTCCGTGGTCGTTCAACAGCCGCCCATTCACCTCCACGGAGGCGTCGGGGAAGAAGAACCATCGCACGAAGCCGCCGCTAACCTCACCGCCAAGCTCGGTGTTGTCACCCAGACTCATGCGCACCACGCCCGCGCCATATCCGTAATACGGAAGCGTCGTGGCGCCGGGCCGCGCGGTGAGCTTGGGATTGAAGCCCAGGGCAAATTCACGGAACCGGTGAGCGGCCTCGCCGCCGTCCGCAAGCGCGGCTTCCACGGCTTCTACATTTACCCCCGCCGAGACTGACGTGACGTCTCCATGGCGGATCTCGATCACCACGTCGCTGGCAACGCCTTTAGGAAACCGAGCCTTGGGGAGCACGATGAAGCCATTCACGGTCGCCTCGATGGGCGCTACGCGGAGCACCCCGGCGGGCAGCTCGATTTCCCGATCCACGCGCACGCGCGCCGCGCGCGCCCGTTCGGCGGAAGCGTTGCCATCCTGCTTGTTGAACGGGCGATCCTCGACGCGGAACCGGATGTCAGTGCCTTCCGTCGTACGGACCCGCACCTCGTAAGCGCGCAGGAGTTGGATCGCGCGGTCCTGCGCGGCCGAGAGCGCAGTGTAATCGATGTCGAGTGCCTCTTGGTACATGCGGTCGAGCGCCGGTGAATGTGTGCCGTGCAAGCCATCGGGGTCCACGCTACCTTCCGCCCAATGAAAGTGAATCTCACGATGCGTGCCGCCGCGGTCGAGCCATACCGCAAGCTTCGCGCGCTCCGCGGGCGTGATTTCGCGCTTGTTCAAAGGCAGCCATAGGTAAATGTCCGCCTGGTCGAGATTCTGGACTTCGATGGCGCCTGCTGTTCTCAATCGCATGCGCAGTGGCGTGAGGAGCTCTTGAAAGTAGTCGGGATCCCCGCCGAACATCACGTGTTCGCCTGGCGCCGGTTTTAGCGCAGCCACGATGCGCTCCGCCATATGGTCGTAATGAAGCGCCAGGACAGAGCGGCACACCGCGAGCGCCAACGCCAGACGCGTGAATGCTCCTCTCATCCAGTTAACCAAAGATAGCACTGTTGGATTTTTCTTTGTTACGATCGCTTTGATGCGAGCGGTTTCGGGTCTTTGCCTTCTTCTGGCCTCTATGGCTCAACCCGGTGTGGCCGCTGATCTTAGCCGCGGCGAAGACCGGTTGGGTGTATCTGCACCGCCGCTTAAGTTGAGCGGCTGGCTGAATTCTCCTCCCCTCGAGATGGACCAGCTTCGGGGCAGGGTTGTGCTGATCCGTTGGTGGACAGACGGCTGCCCGTTCTGTGCCGCAACCGCACCGGCCCTCAATCGGCTGAATGAAAAATATGGCTCGCGGGGGCTGAGGGTGATCGGCATTTTTCATCCCAAGCCCGCGGGGGACCGGAGCATAGAGCGCATGCGCGCGGCGGCAGAGCCGAAGGGCTTCACTTTTCCCGTAGCCCTCGATGCGGACTGGAAGGCGCTCAACCGCTGGTGGCCCGATCTCGAGAAGCGAGGCTGGACCTCAGTATCCTTTGTGGTTGATAAACAGGGGATCATTCGCTACGTGCACCCTGGCGGTGAATTTCACGAATCTGGCAATGCAGATCACGCGCGCTGCGACCGCGATTACAAAGACATTGAGCGCACGATCGGGCGGTTGCTGCACGAGTAATCCCATGCGCCTGACAATCTTGTTGTTGCTTGCGGCGCCCGGCTTGATCCGCGCCGAATCGGCTGCCGGGGTGCGCTGGACGGCGCCTGGGTCGTGGAAAGCGCAAGCAGAGCGGCCCATGCGCGCCGCCACCTACGCGGTGCCGGCGGCGCCGGGTGACAAAGAAGAGGGCGAATGCGCAGTTTATTATTTCGGCCGGGGCCAGGGCGGCAGCGTGGATGACAACATGAAGCGCTGGATCAGCCAGTTTTCTCCGCCTCAGAAGGAAGCACAGCCGCGGAAGCGAACCGTCAACGGGCTCAACGTTACGGAGATTGATCTGTCTGGGACCTTTACGGGAGCCGGCGGTCCCATGGCGACAACCAAAACTGTCAAGCCCGGGTACCGGCTGCTCGGAGCTATTGTGGAAGCCCCCGAGGGCCTGATCTTTATCAAGTTTACTGGGCCGGCGAAGACGGTGGCGGCCAACCAGGGGAACTTCGAAAACCTACTGAAATCGTTCGCGCGGGAGAAGTCAATCCAGCAGGCTTAATGCTGTCATCGCAATCAGCCGCCGTACTCGCAGCCGTTCTGCTGCCTTACACGGCTTTCGCAGCCGAGCAGTGGCTCAAGCTGCAATCGTCCCACTTTGAGCTCTATACCACCGCGGGTGAAAAGAAAGGCCGCGAAGCCATCCTTTATTTCGAGCAGGTGCGGGACTTTTTCGTGCGCACGGGCCGAACCAGCGATTCTGCGGTGAATGTCCCCGTCCGCATCATCGCGTTCCGCTCGGAGAAGGAGTTCGAGCCATATCGCATCAACGAGTACGCCACCGCATTCTACCTGGAAGGTTATGATCGCGATTACATCGTGATGCGCAGCATCAGCCAGGAACATTATCCGGTGGCGGTGCACGAATTCACGCATCTGCTGGTGAAGCACTCGGGCGCGGAGTTGCCCATCTGGCTCAACGAAGGGCTGGCGGAGCTGTACTCCACGCTCAAGCCCATGGGCAAGAAGGTGATGGTAGGCGAAGTGATCCCAGGCCGCTTCTACTACTTGCAGGAGCACAAGTGGATGACTCTCGAAACACTCACCAGCGTGGACCACAATTCGCCCTACTACAACGAACGCGACCGCGCCGGCATTTTTTACTCCGAGAGCTGGGCGCTGGCGCACATGCTGAATCTTACCAATGAGTATCGCCCGCAATTCGGCAAGTTCCTGGGCCTGGTAGCGTCGGGAGTTCCGTCGAATTCGGCATTCTGGCAGGCCTACGCCAAAACCATCAACCAGGTGCAGCAAGATCTGGAGAATTACCTGCGCGGCGGCCATTTCAATGCGGCTGTATTCGACGTGAAGCTCGAGAAGTCGGCTGAGGAGCCGGATATCCTGCCTGCGCCTCCGGGTGAATCCGGCGTGGTGCTGGCCGACCTGCTGGCGCTGACGGGAAAGCACGAACCGGCGAAGGAAGCCTACGAAAGACTGGCGAAAGAATATCCAAAGAGCTGGGAGGTGGAGGCCGGCCTCGCGGAACTGGCGTGGAGCGGTAATGATCTGGAAGATGCCCGGCGCCACTTCGCGCGAGCCACGGAACTGGGCAGCACGAATCCGCGTCTCTACTTTGATTATGCGATGGTGCTGCGCGCGCTGGGGGAAACGAACAGCGCCGCGATTCCACCGTTAAAGAAAGCCGTGGAACTGAATCCGGGCTACCAGGACGCGCACCTGCATCTCGCGTACTGTCTGCTACAGGATCGCCAGTACCAGGAGGCTCTCGATCACTTTGGAAAGGTGAAGCACCTGAAGGTCGAGCGGGCCTCCACGTACTATCACGGGATCGCCTATGCCGACTACCATCTGGAGAAATTTGACGAGGCTCGAAAAGCGGCTGAAGCCGCCAAGAAGTACGCACAGAACCCGGCTGAGACCACGGCCGCGGACGAAATGCTGCGCGTCCTCGATCGGGCGAAAGAGCGGCGTGCTTTGAGTGCCGAACAACTCCCGCCGCCGCAAACTGCTCCACAGCAGGCTTCCGAACGACCGAGGCGGATGATCCGGCGGGCCGAGACGCCGCAGAGAACTTCAGTACTCGGCACGTTGCGCCAGGTCGATTGCCTGGGCAGAATCTTCCGCTTGAGAATTGCGACCGGCGAAAACCAGGTACTGCTCGCCGTCCGCGATCCGGGTAACGTGACCGTCAAGGGCTCTCCATCCGGAACCGTTGATTTTAGCTGTGGACCGCAAAAGGCGCGGCTTGTAGTTGTGGAGTACGAGAGCCGCGAAGACGCCACGCTGGGCACGATCGGAGATGTGCGGTCGATCGAGTTCCAGTAGCCCGCTGCGCTACAATGCCTCGAAAAGGATCTGCCATGAAAGATACAACCTCTCGCCGCCGGTTTTTGTTTGCAGTCGGAGGCGGCGCTCCGCTTATCTTGGGCGCTCAGGACAAGGCCGGCGCCCGGAAACCCGTACTGGGCGCGGGCGCGCACACCTACGAAGTCACGCACGATTGGGGCGAACTGCCGGCGAGCATCAAGTACGGGAAGACGCACGGCGTCTGCGAGGATTCGCAGGGCCGCATTTACGTGCACCACACGGTGAATGACTCGAGCGAAAGCTCCGACAGCATGGTGGTCTTCGACGCCGATGGAAAATTCGTCAAGTCCTGGGGTCGGGAATTCAAAGGCGGCGCACATGGGCTGCACATCCGCAAGGAGGGCAGCACGGAGTTTCTTTACCTTTGCGATACTAAGCGCGCGCTGGTGGTGAAGACGACGCTGGACGGCGAGGAGGTGTTTGCCCTCGGCTATCCGAAGGAGTCGGAGCCCTACAGTCCCGACATCAAGTACAGCCCGACCAATCTCGCGATTGCGCCCAACGGCGATATCTATGTCGTCGACGGCTACGGCTCGAGCTATATCAATCAGTACAACAGCAAAGGCGAGTACATCCGCACTTTCGGCGGTCCGGGGAAAGAGGCAGGCAAACTCGATTGTCCGCACGGCATCATTGTTGACGAGCGCGGCACGCATCCCATCCTGAGCGTGGCGGACCGGGGCAACAACCGCATTCAGAACTTCACGCTCGACGGCAAGCACGTCGAATTCGTCGGCGGCACCAACATGCCATGCCACTTCAACATTTACAGAAACGGCGACGTCGTGGTGCCCGATCTGGCGGCGCGAGTGACGCTGCTGGACCGTGACAACAAAGTGATCCTCCACCTGGGCGATGACTCCGCGGCGAACACGTGGAAGGACCTTCGCAAGGAGCCGCGCGACAAATTCATCCCCGGTAAATTCATCTGTCCTCACGGGGCATGCTTCGACCACGCCGGAAACATTTTCGTGGTCGAGTGGGTGGAAGTGGGCCGCGTCACTAAGTTGCGCCGGGTCGCTTAGTTCGTCAGCCCTCCTGCAGCTTGCGGGCCACCTTCCGCACCACGGCGCGCGGACTGATGCGGACCGATTGCGCGCCGATCTTATTCAGCAGGCCTGGAATCACAATGACTTTCCCTTCAAGGAAACCGCGGTACCCGATCTCCGCCACCTGCCTGGCGCTCATCACTCCTATCTTTGACCTCACGAGGCGGACCCTTTCAATTTTGGCCCTCCGTTGGAAATCGGTGGCCGTCGGCCCCGGACACAGCGCGGTGGCCGTAATGCCAGTATCCCGCAACTCCTCGGCAATGGCTTCGGTAAACGACAAAACGAAGGCTTTCGTAGCGTAATAAATAGCCATTAGCGGACCCGGCTGGAACGCCGCGGTGGAGGCGACGTTGAGAACGCCTCCCATTCCCCGCTGGCGCATGCCCGGGAGATAGAGCCTGGTCAGGTGCACGAGCGCAACCATGTTGACCTGCATCATGTCGAGTTCGGTCCGGAGATCGCTCTCGGCGAAGGAGCCACCCAGTCCGAAGCCGGCGTTGTTGACCAGATAGTCCACACCAATGTTGGCGGCTCGCGTGGCGTCAAGGATCTCTGAGGGGGCCACCGGACGGGCCAGATCCGCCGCGATGACTTTCACGGAAACACTGGGCGACCGCAATTCGGCGGCGATCTGTCCGAGCTTGACTTCGTCACGAGCGAGGAGCACGAGATTCGTGCCGTCGCGGGCAAAGCACTTCGCGAGTTCATAGCCGATGCCGGACGAGGCTCCGGTAATCAGCGCAGTTTTGCTCATGTGGAAATGGTACAACTCAATGGATGTCTTCTGAAGCGGTGGAACACCGCACTTTCAGCGCGCGGCTGGATTGTCACTATTTGCTGCACACGCCGACCGGCGCCGATGCATCCACGCTGCTCATCGCAACCCTGCATGGATTCGGACAGAATCCGGAAATCATGCTCCGCCTGACCGAGCGCCTCCTGGGACGGCAGCATGTTATCGCTGCGTTACAAGCTCCGAGCCAGTTTTTTCTGGCGCAGAATACAGGCGAGGTGGGTTATTGCTGGGCGACCCACAAACACTCTCTTGAGTCTGTCCGCCTGCATCATGACATGCTGCTGCACACGTTGGATGAAGCCGGCCGGCAATTTGCCATTCCGCCGCAGCGCCGGCTTCTGATCGGCTTTTCGCAGCCGGTGGGCATGAACTACCGTTTCGCAGCCACGCACCCGCAGGAGGTTCGCGGTGTGATCGGCATCTGCGGCGGCGTGCCGAAAAACTGGGAGGACGGGCCCTACCAGAAAGTCTCGGCGGCGCTGATGCACATTGCGCGCAGCGAGGATGAATTCTATCCTCCAAACGTCACCGAGCATTACTCCGATCGCCTCCGAATGCGAGCGGACGACGTTGAGTTTCACATGCTGGAAGGCGGCCACCGGTTCCCGTCCACAGCGGGCCCGATTGTGGAGAAGTGGATCGCGCGGGTGTTCTGTTAAGGCCTATTCAACGCCGAGACGCAGAGACGCCGAGAGAATCTTGACTAAGCTTCGCGGGCGCCGTCTTGCAGGAATGTGCGCAGACGGTGGCTGCGGCTGGGATGGCGCAGCTTGCGCAGGGCCTTAGCTTCGATTTGGCGGATACGCTCGCGCGTAACGGCGAAATTCTGGCCCACCTCTTCCAGCGTGTGCTCGCTGCCATCTTCCAGGCCGAAGCGCATTTTGATGATTTTTTCTTCGCGTGGAGTGAGGGTTTTCAGCACCTGCGCCGTTTGCTCGCGCAGGTTGAGGTTGATGACGGCTTCCGACGGCGAAATGCCCGAGCGGTCGATGATGAAATCGCCCAGGTGCGATTCGTCCTCTTCACCGATGGGCGTCTCGAGCGAGATGGGCTCCTGCGCGATGCGCAGCACCTTGCGCACTTTCGAGACCGGCAATTCCATACGCTCCGCCAGCTCTTCGTTGGTGGGTTCGCGGCCAAGCTCCTGAATGAGCTGCCGCGAAGTGCGGATCAGCTTGTTGATGGTCTCGATCATGTGGACCGGGATACGGATGGTGCGCGCCTGGTCCGCGATGGCGCGCGTAATGGCCTGACGCACCCACCAGGTGGCGTAGGTGGAAAACTTGTAGCCGCGCCGGTATTCGAATTTGTCCACGGCCTTCATGAGGCCGATATTGCCTTCCTGAATCAGATCCAGGAACTGCAGCCCGCGATTGGTATAGCGCTTGGCTATGGAAACCACCAGGCGCAGGTTGGCTTCGATCAGCTCTTTCTTCGCAGCTTCGGCCTGCTGATCGGCCTTGGTGATGATGAGGTAGGTGCGGCGCAGCTCTGTGGCGGAAGCGCCGTACTGCTCCTCGATCTGCTGCATGCGCTGCACATGGCTGCGCTGCTCACGGCGCAGCTCCTTGAAACCGTTGGCGCGCGCGGCCGAGGCGGAGACGCCGGGCAGAAGCTCCAGCTTTCTTTGAATCCGGACCAGCTCGCGCTCCACCGGCTTCACCTCTTCGACGGCGCACCGAATGCAGTCGATCAGGTGACGCAGGATGAGACTTTGGAACTTGATGGCGCGCGCCTGCCGCCCGATTCGGACCATCAGACGCCCCAGCTCCCATCGTAAGCGGCGATGTTGTTTGGGCTTGATGCCGCGCGGCACGGCCAGCAGCTTCTGGCGGCCCTGCTGCACCTTTTTGTAAAGCCGCGAGACTTCTTCCACCGCCTGCAGGAATTCCTGTTTCTTCTCTTCCAGAGTCTCGTCGGTCACCAGTGGATCGGAAATCTGAAGCAGATCGCGCGCCGCGAGCGTGCCGCGCTCTACTTCTTCACCCATGCCGACAATTTTCTGGATGATGAGCGGCGATCGCGATAGCGCTTTGAGCACGGTGTTCTGGCCGCGCTCAATGCGCTTGGCGATTTCTACCTCGCCCTCGCGCGTGAGCAGCGGGACCGCGCCCATCTCGCGCAGATACATGCGCACCGGATCGTTGGTCTTGTCACCAACGGCGGTGGGAAGCAGCTCGAGATCCAGAAACTCGTCGGCTTCCTCGATTTTGGCGTCGAGCTTGGGCTCTTCCAGGATCTCGATGCCGGCAACGTCCAGACCGGCCAAAAGGTCGTCCAGATCTGCGCCGCCGTTCAGATCCGCAGGCAAAAGTTCACTGACTTCGTCGTACAGCACGTAGCCCTTTTCCTTGCCCACAGTCATGAGCCGAGCGAGACGATCGTATTTTTCCTCTACCGCCACTTGGAGCCCCCGTGCTCCGCGTTGCCCTGAAACCAATCCTCAATATTGTACAACGCGGCGATGTGTCAAATGGCCTCTCTCTTAACCAAAGTTAGCTTCGATCTATCCGGGAAAGCTCGGCGCTGAGCCCTACCCCGTGCTCTCACAGCTCCCAGCCTTGGCAGCCCAGTGCCTCGATCCATACTAGTCGTGCCCAGAAGCCGCGGCCCGGGGCTGCACGATGCGGTTGAGTTCCTCCGCTGTGCGGAGGGCTTCTTCCCAATTGCCTTGGCGCTCAAGGTCCCTGACACGCGCCCGCAATTCCACTCTCTTGTTTTGCAGCCCTATATCCTCCAGGGCTGCCAAACAAGCCCGCGCCTGTTCGATCGAGAAGACCTCACTGTCTGTCTCATCATCCAGTACGGCGGAATCCAATAGCGCCCGGTCGTGGTCGTCCAGGCGGGCGTGCAGGTTGGCAAACACGACGGGACTGCCACCTTCATCCAGCGCGAACAGAGCTTGCAAGATCCGGCGGGTCGCGAACTGGTCCACCACCGGCATCCTCTTCAAGTGCGGCAACAAGTGCGAACGGGCATCAGCATTGAGCAGGAGCAGATTCAGAAGGAAACGCTCGACGGCCGGTACTGGCTCTGCCGCGTGCCGCACGGTCTTCTCGCGCCGCTCGGTAGCGGCCTTTCGGAAACTCTCGAGCACCGGCCCCGCATCCACACCCAGGTATCCGGCCACGTCATTGACTACGGCCAGCCGCTCGAGCTTGTCCGACAGGCGCTGAATAGCAGGCAGCAGAAACTGGAAAGCGGCCACGCGCCCTTCCGCTGTCCGCATATCGAATTTGCCGCGCGCGCGGTCCGCCAGCCAATAGAAGTAATTCTTGGCGGTGTTGAGTTTTGCCACATAGGCTTCGGCCCCGCGCTGCTTGCAGTACTCGTCAGGATCGAGCCCGCCATCCAGTTCCAGGACGCGCACGTGCATGCCTTCATCCAACAACATGTTGATGGAGCGCTCGGCGGCATTTGCGCCAGCCGTGTCAGGATCGAAGTTCACCACGATCTTGGTCGAGTGCCGCTTCAAAGCCTGCACCTGGTGGGGAGTGAGTGCCGTCCCGCAACTTGCCACCACTTCACGCACGCCGGACGCATACACGCCGATGACGTCCATATAGCCTTCCACCAGCACGACGCGGTCAGCCTGCCGCACGCCGTGCTTGGCGCGGTGGAGGTTATACAACACGTAGCTCTTGCGATAAATTTCCGTCTCGGGCGAGTTCAGATACTTCGCCTGTTCGCCAGGATCGAGCGCGCGCCCGCCGAAGCCGATGATCTTCCCCGATTCGTTGTGAATGGGGAACATCAGGCGATGCCGGAAGCGGTCGTAGAAGGTGCCGTCCTCGCGCTTGAGCACCAGGCCGGATTTTTCCATTTGTTCCGCGGTGAAGTTGTGTTTTTCAAGCAGGCGGACGAGACCTCGTCCCGATCGCTCGGCGTATCCCAGAGCGAACTCTGCCGCGGTCGGTGGAGCCACTCCGCGCCGTTCCAGGTAACCGCGCGCCTCGGTGCCCGCGGCGCCCTCGAGATTGGCGCGGAACGCTTGCTCGGCGAGTTCGTGAATCTGGTAGAGCGCGGCGCGCAGCTTGGTTTCGGGGTCCGAGTATTCCGAGCGCTTGGGCATCGGAATGCCATTTCGATCGGCCAGCAGCTTCAACGCTTCGTAGAAACTGAGCCGCTCGATCTCCATGACGAAATTCAAAGCGTCACCGCCCGCGCCGCAGCCAAAGCATTTGTAACGCTGGTGTAACGTGTTGACCGAAAATGAGGGCGTCTTCTCGTTATGGAAGGGGCAGAGACCTGTGTAGCGGTTCGCGCCGGCTTTGCGCAACCGTACGTATTCTCCGATAACCTGGACGATGTCGATCGAGGATTTTAGTTGCTCGACGAAGTCCATGAGGCGTCTGAACCATTATCGCAACCTCGCCTCGACAAAGGGATGGGTAATGCGTTTCGCAGCCGTCGCCAGCGGCTTGTTCAGAAAATCCAAGAACGGCATCATCACTTCGAAGCGTTTGCGGACCTCGGGCAACAGCTTGGGCGTGGTGGCAAGCGCCGGGTCGAGCATCACATAGAACAACCACTGCTTATAGCGCAGCAAATCCGCAGCCGGATGGCCGCAAGGGAAACCTTTGGGTACCCGCGAGAGCTGGTCGCCGTGCATTTCGCCCATGAGTGTTCGCAGGCTCCGCGACTTGATAATGCGTGAGAATTCGGCATGATGTTCGGCCATGTGCGTGCGGATGGCGAGCAATGCGTCCGGCCCCGGCATATAGACGCCGCCGGCGACCTCAATCTCCTTCGGCGAAACGCTGAAATACAGGCCCGCGCCGCCGTGCTTCTCTGTCCCCCGCCGTGGAAAGATGGCTGCGATGTGCGTCTTGTACGGCGTCTTGTCCTTGCTGAATCGAGTGTCGCGGTAGATGCGGTAAATAGCCCTAGCCGGTTCCACAACGTGATCGGGTGCGAAGCGCATCATCTCCGCGTTGAGCGCGCTGACCAGGAGGGCCATGGGCGCTTTCACCTGCTCCTCGTAGATGTGCTTGCGCGGCTGAAACCACTCGCGCCGGTTGTTGCGCATCAGGCTGCGAAAGAACTGCATGCCCGCTTCCGGGAATCCGTTGAAGGTGAGTTTTGCGCTGCGGACTGCCTGACCGGTCATGGCTGACGCCCTCCTTTATAATCGAAGTAATGGTCCACACGGAAGAGACGCTCGACCGTCTCGCCGCGATTCCGGAATTGACCGTTCTCACCGGCGCGCCGCTTTCCCGGTACACACGCTTCGCCCTAGGCGGCCCGGCCGACATCTACGCCGAGACCTCCAACGTGGAAGCCTTTATCGCCGCGCTCAAGGTGGCTCGCGAGAGCGGGCAGAACTACGTCGTGATCGGCGGTGGAACGAACCTTATTGTATCCGACGACGGATTCCGCGGGATCGTGCTGCGCTTCATCGCGGAACACATCGTGGCCGCAGGGAACCTGGTTGTAGCAGACGGAGGAGCGGTCTTGCAGGACCTGGTGGATTTCACCGTAGACCGCGGCTTGAAAGGCCTGGAAACGCTGGCCGGCATTCCCGGTTCCGTCGGGGCGGCCATCTACGGCAATGCGGGCGCGTATGGGCACTCTATCTCTGAGCGTGTCCGCAGCGTGCGATTTTACAATGGCCACGAGATCCGCGTCTTCGGCCCGGAAACCTGCGAGTTTCATTATCGGGAGAGCATTTTCAAGCGCCACAAGGACTGGATTATCTTCTCCACCGAGCTGGCCATGGAAAACGGAGATGCGGCCGAGTTGCGGAAAATCTCCGGGGACATTGTGAAGGTACGCAACGAGAAATTTCCCGTCACCATGAAGTGCGCGGGCAGCATCTTCAAGAACCTGTTGCTAGCGGATTTGCCGGATTCGATCGCCGCGCAGGTGCCGGCGCGCGTGATCCGCGAAGGCAAGGTCCCAGCGGCCTATTTTCTGGAAGAAGTAAATGCCAAGGGCATGACGCGCGGCGACATTCACGTAGCTTCCTATCATGCCAACCTTCTGTACAACGCGGGAGCGGGGACGGCCGCGGACCTGCGCGCGCTGATCGCCGAGCTCAAACAGCGTGTGGCAGCGAAGTTCGGCATTACTCTCGAGGAAGAAGTGCAGTACGTGGGCTTTCCGGACGCGACACGTCGATGATGGCGTCGATTGCTCTGGCCGCCCTGCTGTTCGGACCGTCCGGAGCGAACGAACTTCACGATGCGGTGAAAGCGAATAACGCCGCCAGCGTCAAGGCGTTGCTCGATTCCGGCGCCGACCCCAATACGCGCGACCGGCTGGGCGCAACCGCTCTTCACGATGCGGCTTGGAACGGGTCCCGCGAGATCGTCGAGTTGCTGCTGGATCATCACGCCGATGTGAATGCCCGGCACCTGGAAGCCGGATCGACGCCGTTGCACTATGCGGTTATCAAAGGTCATGCGGAAATCGTCGCCCTGCTGCTGGCGCGTGGCGCGGACGTGCGCGCTACGTACCGCTCCGGCGCCAACGCTCTCCATCTGGCCGCCGATCATGGCTATCGCGAGATTGCCGCGCTGCTTCTGGAACACGGCGCGGATCTGAACGCCCGCGACAGTGCCGGCGCCGCGGCACTGGATGAAGCGGCGGAGAAAGGCTATGCCGCCGTCGCCGTTCTGCTGATGGACAAGGGCGCTCCCGTCAATGCCAAGAATCCGGCCACCGGTCGAACGCCTCTGAGCGAGGCTGCGGCGCACGGGCATACGGATGTGGCCGAGATGCTGCTTGCGCACGGCGCGCAGCTCGATACCCGCGATCAATCCGGCGCGACTCCGCTCGAAAACGCAGCGCGTGGCAGGCATGGCGAGATGGTCAAGTTTCTGCTGGCGAAGGGCGCGGGGGCCGGTTCGAGTATTCTGCAGGAGACCATCCTTAAAGGGCAGACGGATATTGCCGAGATTCTGCTGGCGGGCGGATGCGATCCGAACGCACCAGGCAGCGCGCCGCCGCTCGACGCCGCCGCGCTCAGGGGTGATCTGGAGATCGCTCGCCTGCTGATCGAGCACGGTGCGAACGTTAACCAGCGGGGTTCTTCCGGAGCCACGCCGCTTCATGATGCCGCGCTCGGCGGGCACAAGGATCTGGTGGCTCTGCTGCTCGACCATGGCGCGGATCGCGAAGCGCGTGAAGCGGAATCCGGCTCGACAGCGTTGTATGACGCGGCTTCCATGGGACGGGTCGAGGTAGTGGAACTGCTGCTCGCCCGCGGAGCCGATGTGAATGCCGCCAACAAGGCCGGCGATACGCCGCTCAACGCCGCGGTGGCGAACGGCTTCGACCAGATAGCCGCGGCGCTGCGAGCCCACGGAGCAAGGTGAGAGGAACGGTCTGGTATCATGCGGGGTCTGTTGCAGAAAGTAAATCCAATGAGAGTCCAATGTCGCGCCGTCTTGATCGCTGTCCTGGCGAGCCATCTTCAGGCACAACTTCCTACCGCAGCTAAAATCGATGCCATCGCAGAACGGGTGCTGGCGGATACAGGCGCGCCTAGCGCGTCCATCGCCGTCGTGAAAGACGGCAAGATCGCTTATGTTAGGGCATACGGCAATGCGCAGCTCGAGCCTGCTACTCCAGCACGCCCGGAGATGCGCTACGCGATCGGTTCGGTCAGCAAACAGTTCATGGCTGGCGCGATTTTGATGCTGGTTGGAGAAGGAAAGCTGTCGCTCGACGATCCGGTAGCCCGCTTTCTGCCGGACCTCACGCGGGCCAAGCAGATCACGATTCGCGAACTCCTGACCCACACGTCGGGATACCAGGACTACTATCCGCTTGATTACGTGGCGCCGTTCATGCAGAAGCCTGTCACGGCCCAGGAGATCCTCGACACGTGGGCGAAAAAGCCGTTGGACTTCGATCCCGGCACGCGCTGGCAATACAGCAACACGAATTTCGTCGTGGCGGGAAGAATTCTGGAAAAGGTCACTGGCATGACCCTGATGTCGTTTCTCGAGGGCCGCATCTTCCGCCCGCTGGGCATGACCAGCCCAATCGACCTGGCGCAGAAAACTCTCTCCGCTTCCGATGCCGCGGGCTACACGCGCTTCGCCCTGGGGCAGCCGCGACCGGCACCACCGGAGGGCCGCGGCTGGCTCTTCGCCGCAGGCGAGCTGGCCATGACCGCCCACGATCTCGCGCTGTGGGATATCTCTCTGATCCAACACAAACTGCTGAAGCCCGCTCTGCTCGACACGATGATCACCCCGGTGCGTCTCAAGAACGGCACGCCAACCGGCTACGGACTCGGCGTGGGCATTCGAGACGCCGACGGCCATCCGAAGCTCAGCCACGGCGGCGCGGTATCGGGCTTCGTCAGTGAGAACACGGTGTGGGCGGATCAAGGTGTCGCGGTAGTCGTCCTTTCTAATCTCGACGGCACAAATGCTCCCAACGCGATTACGGATCAGGTCGCGCCGCTGTTGCTGGCTGAAGCCGAAGATCCGCACGCCGCCCAGGCGCTGGAGCAGGCTCGCCAGATTTTCAGCGATCTGCAGCAGGGCAAAATCGACCGCTCGCTGCTGACGTCCGACGCCGACGCGTACTTCACCCAGCAGGTTTTGTCCGACGCCGAGACGAGCCTCAATCCGCTCGGCGCCCCGGATAGCTTCCGCCAGATCTCAGTTGAGCTGCGCGGCGGCATGACTTATCGCCACTTCGAGATCCGGTCGAAAGGCAAGGCGCTGCACCTAAGCACGTTTACAACGCCGGATGGCAAGCTGGCGCAGTATCTGATTCAGTAATCCGAACAACGGCGTCTCAAAAGCCGCCCTTGCGCGTTCCGCGATTCTGTTGAACAATATCGCCTGATATGCAACTGCGCGTGCTCGGAATCGTCCTGGCCGGCGGTAAGGGGACCCGGCTCTATCCACTCACCAAGGAACGCGCCAAACCGGCCGTTCCATTCGGGGGCAAATACCGCATCATCGACTTCGTGCTGAGCAATTTCATCAACTCGGGAATCTATTCGATTTATGTGCTGACACAATTCCGCAGCCAGTCGTTGCTGCAGCACCTGAGCGAGGGCTGGCAGTTCGGCGGCTTGCTGAAGAGCCAGTTCATCATCCCCGTGCCCGCGCAGATGCGCTCGCCCGACGAGACCTGGTACCAGGGAACCGCCGACGCTATCTTCCAGAACATTAACCTGATCGAGCAGGCCGATCCGAATCTGGTGGCTGTCTTCGGCGCCGATCACATTTACCGCATGAACATCGCGAGCATGGTGGAGTACCACCAGAACAAAGGCGCGCAAGTGACGGTCGCCGCCATTCCGGTGGACAAACGGCACGCTGTCGAGTTTGGCGTGATTGAGGCACGGCCGGACGGGCGCATCGTGCGGTTTCACGAGAAGAATCCTGATGCGCCTACGATACCCGGCGATTCGGATCGCGTGTATGCGTCCATGGGCAACTACATATTCTCTACGCATGCCGTCCTCCGCGAATTGCAGGATGACGCGGCCAACGAGAAAAGTTCGCACGACTTCGGCCGCGACATTTTGCCTTCGCTTGTGGGGCGGTCGGAAGTATATGCGTACAATTTCGAGTCCAACCGCATACCCGGTGAGAAGCCGGACGCGGAAGTCTACTGGCGGGATGTCGGAACCATCGACGCGTACTACGAAGCGAATATGGATCTGCGCTCGGTTTCGCCCGCGCTTAATCTCTACAACCGCGAGTGGCCCTTGCGCACCACGGGCTTTCCGGATCCTCCGGCCAAATTCACGTTCGATGAAGAGAACCGCCGCGGCCAAGCCGTTGACTCAGTCATTTCCGGCGGCAGCATTCTCTCGGGTGGCGTGGTACGTAACTCCGTGCTCGGCCGCGGGGTGCGCGTTCATGCGGGGGCGCTGGTGGAGGACTCGATCATCCTCGACAATTGCGATATCGGACGGCGCTCCAAAGTGCGCCGCGCCATTCTCGATAAGAACGTTCGCGTGCCGCAAGACGGCGCCATCGGTTACGATCTCGAGTACGACCGCCGCTTCCACTACGTGACCGACTCCGGCATCGTGGTGGTGGAAGGCAACCGCTCGGCGGTCGAAGTGGCGACGATGGTGGTGTGAGGGGCGGGACGCTCGTTGTTGAAAAACGGTGATTGTGGGTGGGGACAGGCACCACTGTCCGCGACGGGCAGTCCGGTCAGGTGCGACTATTGAGATTAGGGACAGTGGAGCCAGTCCCCGGCCTGTCGCCGCCGAAGGACGAAACTGCCACTCCCGTCACCACCACCACCACGCAGCCGATCACGTTGTACCAGAGGAACGAGATGTTGGTGAACCCGAACGCCGCTAGAATGGCTGCCTCGCCGGCCAGCATACCGAGGAAGGCGCCGGTGCCGGTCACGCGACGGAACCAGAAGGCCAGCACGAACACGCCCAATAGCGTGCCGTAGAACAGCGAGCCCACCATGTTCACGGCTTCGATCAGCGAGCCGAGTTTCTTGGCGTACTGCGCGAAGAAAACAGCGTACGCCGCCCAGAACGCCGTCGCCAGGCGGGATGCCCACAGATAATGGTGGTCGGAGGCATGCGGGTGCACGTGCCTTTTGTAGATATCGATCACGGTGACGGTGGCCAGCGAATTCACCTCACCTGAGCTGGATGACATGGCGGCTGCGAAAATCACGGCGATCAGCAGGCCCACCACTCCCGCCGGCAGATAACGCGTCACGAACGAAAGGAAGATGTAGTTCGTGTCATTGAACCCCTTCTCGGCGTGCGTGCTGAGGTAGAGGCTGGCGCCTTGCGCGCGCGCCTCGTTGATTTCCGACTGAGCCTGGATAAATTGTCCGAGCGATTCCGTGCGCCGCGTGCCATCGTGCCGGCGCCGCGCTTCGGTCAGGTTGAGTGCCGCTTCCTTGCGGCGCTCGAACGCCTGCTCGAAGCGGGTTTCAATCGGCGAGAATCGCGTGTTCTGCGATTGAAGCTCCTGCATTGCCAGCTTCTGGAACAGCAGCGGCGGCCGCTCGAACAGGAAGAACACAAACACCATAGCGCCCACGAACAGGATGAAGAACTGCATCGGGATTTTCGCCATCGCCGTGAATAGCAGGCTCAGCTTGCTTTGTGCAATCGACTTTCCGGTGAGATACCGCTGCACCTGCGATTGGTCGCAGCCGAAGTACGAGAGCGCCAGGAACGCACCTCCAATTAGCCCGCTCCACAGGTTGTACCGGTTCGCCAGGTCAAACTTCAGATCCACGGCATTGAGTTTCCCCACCGCGCCCGCCAGGTAAACCGCGTCGGTAAACGAAATGCCTGCCGGCAGCATGCGGATAATCAGCACGAACCCCACCAGCAAGCCGAACAGGATGATCACCATCTGCTGCACGTCCGTCCAGGTGACGGCTTTGATGCCGCCGGTCGCAGTGTAGATCGTAATCAACACGCCCATGGCCATCGTGGTCAGACGGTCGGGCCAGCCGAAGATCACTGCAAGAACGATGGCCGGCGCATACAACGAGAGCCCCACCGAAAGGCCGCGCTGGATGAGAAAGACGGCGCTCGCCAGCGCGCGCGTCTTGGCATCGAAGCGTCTTTCGAGGTATTCGTAGGCCGTGTACACATTGGCGCGGTGGAACAGCGGCACCGCCGTCGCGCAGATGATCACCATGGCCAGCGGCAGTCCGAAATAGAACTGCACGAATCGCATGCCGTCCACGTAGGCCTGGCCCGTGGTCGAAATGAAAGTGATGGCGCTCGCCTGCGTAGCCATGATGGAGAGCGCCATGGCATACCAGGGCATGGTTTTGCCGGCCAGCAGGTACTTGTTGACCGTGTCCGAACCACGGCCTTTATAGAGCCCATAGAGTACAATGCCGCCCAGCGTGCCGATGAGCACCAGCCAGTCGAGCGGTCTCATGAAAAGTATCGCGTGAAGGCGTAGAACAGGACGATCAGCACGGCGAGATAGATCAGGACGGCCGAATAAACGCGCCGCCAGGCGCCCAGGAACGGAGGCGGCTCGTCCGGCATCTCGGCGCGATCCTGCGGCATTAACGAGGAGTGTAGCATGCGGGCCGCGCGCGTCAGAATGAGTAGCTCACGCCCACCATTGGCGTGAACTGCTGAAATAGCCCGCGAGCGGTGGCAAATGGCGCCGGGGCAATCACCTTCTTGGGAAACGGCGTGATGTAGTCGCGGAAATCGAGCCGTACCAGGAGACTGCCGAAACGCAACTTGACTCCGCCGCCCGCTGTGAGCAATGGCTTGAGCTCGTTGGTGTTCGTCAAATGCGCGATGTCGCCGAGAGGCTGCGTGGGATTTTCAGGGCCGCTCACCACATACCACTTCGCTCCCAGACCAACCGCCAGATACGGCCGGATTCTGGATTCTCGACGTGAAAAATGCGCCAGCATGTCGTAATGGATGGCATGCGACTGGCCCTGGATGTTGGCTTTCGTGCCGCTTGCGCTCAAGAATGGATCGCCGTCCTGATAAAGGTAACGGATTTCGCCGGAGAAAAACTCGAAGAGATCTTGTCCCAGAACGCCGCTCAACGCGAACCGGTTGCGAACTCCGGCGGTGGCCTTGCCGTCCGGCGCATAAACGCTGGCGTTGCGGTAAAGGCCGTATCCGGCGGCGGCTCCGATTTCCCACTCCTGGGCGCCGCACGTGAATGAGCCCATGAGCACAAGACCGGCGATTCGGGCTGCACGCACATAGTTAGCCGAACACAATCGTGCTCCCGGCGCAAGCCTGGTGATGTGCTAAATGCCCCCGGAGTCAGCGGTTTCGCCCCTCAAAACGTCCAACGCACGCACCCCTACGTGCCGTTCTGTTAGAGTCGCAGTATCATCAATCACTTCTAGGAGGAGTTCTTGCTTATCCGCTCTCGTTCCGTCCGCCTGGCCATCTGCGCCGGGTTCGCCATGCTGCCGCTGTTCGCGCAGACGAAACTGTTGCGTTTCCCGGATATTCACGGAGACAAGGTCGTGTTCACCTCTGGCAGTGACTTGTGGACGGCCCCGGCAAAAGGGGGCACCGCCACGCGTCTCACTGCACACCCTGGCGAAGAATTGTTTGCCAAGTTCTCGCCCGACGGCCAGTGGATCGCCTTCACCGGCCAGTATGACGGCGACGAACAGGTCTACGTCATGCCGGCCACGGGCGGCGTCCCGCGGCAACTGACGTTCTATCCGGCGCACGGGCCTCTTCCGCCGCGATGGGGCTGGGACAACCAGGTCTATGGCTGGACCAACGACGGCAAGCGCGTCATTTTCCGGTCGCTGCGGGATTC
>Ga0335080_10002210_pt1 | contig 19339 bp, 14 predicted proteins | sample Lox_Sample_34_FD_206720 | JGI IMG/M metagenome (GOLD analysis project Ga0335080, IMG submission 206720) | Soil microbial communities from Loxahatchee National Wildlife Refuge, Florida, United States - Lox_Sample_3.4 | ecosystem: Environmental > Terrestrial > Soil > Wetlands | place: USA...
TACTACGGCTGCTTTGCACAAGGCAGCGCAGTGATTACGCCACCTGCGGACACAACGCAGGGCAATATGGGACGCAACATCTTCCGTGGGCCTGGATTCGCGAACTGGGACTTCTCGCTGTCGAAAGTCTGGAAGTTGAACGAGCGAGTGAAGGTACAGTTCCGCGGCGAGGTCTTCAACATCCTGAATCACACGAACTTTGCCGGACTCAACACCGACCTGGAGTCTCCGAGTACTGTCGGCACGGTTGTTTATACGCCAGATATTGGCGCGGCGAATCCGGTGATCGGCTCTGGAGGTTCGCGGCATATGGTGATCCGCGGCCGCAGATCACTGTTTGTCGTCATCTTCTCTCTTTTGGCTGCGGTCGTGACGGTGCAAGCTTCCGACTACAAGTACATCCGGATAGGAAGCGATCACGACGTCACGACCAAGGCTCTACCCGGTTACGCATTGATGGGCGGAGGTACAGATCTGGATGAGGCCTTCCGCTTTTTGTGCGCAAAAGGAGCCGGCGGCGACTTCTTGATCTTGCGCGCCGCCGGAGACGACGACTACAACCCCTACGTGAACGGATTGTGCAAAACAAACTCCGTTGCGACGCTTATCATTCCCAGCCGCCAGGCGGCGAATGATCCCAGGGTCTCGGATATCATCCAGCACGCAGAAGCAGTATTCATTGCGGGAGGCGACCAGGCCCGTTATATCAACTGGTGGCAAAACACGCCGGTGCAAGACGCTCTGAATGCGCACGTCGCGGCTGGGAAGCCGATTGGCGGAACCAGCGCGGGACTTGCGGTCCTCGCACAGTATATTTACTCGGCACAAGGCGATGCGCCCGATGATCCAGACCTGACGTCGGCTCAGGCTCTGGCCGATCCTTACTTCAGCCGCGTAACTGTTCGCCGGGATTTTCTGAAGATTGATCTCCTCCGCAATACGCTGACCGACACTCACTTCGCGAAGCGCAATCGCATGGGACGCACCCTGGCTTTCCTCGCGCGTATCGTGCAAGACGGATGGTCGCCGAATCCGCGCGAAATCGCGGTGGATGAGAAGAATGCCGTTTTGCTCGAAAGTGACGGGCAGGCGCGAGTGATCGGCTCCGGGAAGGGAGCCTACTTTATCGAGGTGAAGACGCCGCCCGCCGAATGCAAGGCAGGTACACCACTCACGTTTCCAGGGATCGCAATCTACCACGCGCCGCCCGGCGCACATTTCGGCGTGAAAAGTTGGACCGGTTCAGGAGGAAACGAGTACTCACTTTCGGTCGACAAGGGATCGGTGAAAAGCACGCAACCGAATGGCGACCAGTACTAACCAGAAAGTCTGGTCCGCTATTCGTTCAGTGCCGCCAGGAGGAAAACCAGCGGCGCATTCCAGTTAATCGCGATCTCATTCATTGAATACGCGGCTAGCTCGTCTCGATACATCTTCATTGGCGGGCCATGCTCGAGCCGGCGAGCTACTGGATCGGAAGGATGCGCGTTGGGTCCGCCGGATAGGAGACCAGGCCAGGGCGCATCGATCTTGTCGGCGCCGCTCGGGCGATGATGGGGATTCCGAAATGGATTGCGCCCGAGTTGCGTCACCCAGGAAAGATCCCAGCAATTGCGTCCAAGCAAATAGTGCAAATTTTCCGCTGCCGCATCTATGAAGTCCGAATTTTTCTGCAGGCGATTGGCGACGATCAACTGCAGAGATTGGTTGGCAGCGACCCCATTTGAACCCCAGACGTAGTCCGATAGCGACATGGTATTGCCGTAGCCGTTTTCACGGCTTTTCGCGACCAGGGCGTCGGCTGCTTTGCTGCTCGCTTCGCGGATCAGTGCCAATACTTCAGGCGATGCGCCTTTTCGATCCGCAAGAGCATAGGTCCAGAGAGCAAGGGCGGACAACTGATTCCAGCCCGGAGTCTTGATCGCAAGACCCTTTTCGGATTTCAATGATGCCGTTCCCGACTCAAATGCTTTGCGATAGAGATCATCGCCCGTGGTGCGCCATAGTTCGGCTGAGGCCCAAAGGAGCTCGTCGCGGCAATCATTATCGCCATATTCCCCAGTGCCAACGCCCGCGGGATTTCTGAAGGTCACATCCGGATTCTTTGCGGCCCATGCAAAGGCGCGTTTCGCGGCTTCGGCACATCTCTTGGCATAAGCGTCATCGTAGGGTCCATAGCAGCGGGCAGCGATTGCGGCGACTGCGGCAAGATCTGCTGTTGCGCAAGTGCTTTTGTACGGATTGATACCAGTGCCGATGACGTAGCTGGTCATCCGGTCATCCTGGGGCATGATGAAGGCGCAGAAATTCTCGCTGGTCTGCTTGTGCCAGACCCCGCCGTCGGAATCTTGCAGAGTCAGCATCCAGTCGAGATTCCATCGGATTTCGGCCAGAAAGTCGGGAACCTTGCCGCCCGATTCCGGAAGCTTGAGATCGAGATTCCGGACTGCGCCGTTGCACAATTCCCAAGCCCACAGCAGGGTTCCTGTAGAAATGCCGGAATTCACTATGTATCGGCCGTAGTCGCCGGCATCGTGCCATCCGCCGGGATTCTTGATCGCGCCTTCCTTGCCGGAACTCTTGTGGTATTCGCCCGCGAGGTGGCACGCAGGATGAGAGTAGCCGCCGCCCAGATCGACGCTGCATCCGCAACGCTGTCCATAGTAGCTGCGCATGCTGAGGAAGAGCGCGTTGCGGTAAACATCATTTCCGATTTCGATCTTCGAACTCTTCCCTGCCTCGGTGTCGAGGACGTAGCTACCCGGCTCCTTGACGGAAGTTAGATCGACGATCTGGATGTGATCGCCCGAGGCGGCATCTTCACGTACCGGGCCTGGCTTGCCTTGAAGAATGATCGTTCCGTCTTTCGCCGAACGGAGCGTAAACGACGAGGATGCGGAGCGCAGCGTGATTCGTTTGCTGGCGTTGGGAAGATATCCAAGTTGATCCAGGACCACGCGGCCGACAGTGGCTTCGGCATCTGCGTCAAGCCGCGAGTTTGAAAAGAGCGCTGCGGGCAAAATGGCAGCACCGCCACAGACTGAAGCGAGCTGGAGAAAAGTTCTGCGTTCCATGATTTCGTCCGAAGCGAGAACTATACATTGCCCGCTGGGCGGGCGGTACAGAGCCTTTGCAGTAATTTTCCCGGGCGCCCCCTATTGCACAATCAGCAAAGAAGGCTATAATTTTTGAAGCACCTTCCAGCGTCAAACCCAAGCGATGAGCAATGTACGAAGCTGCGTCCAGATCGCCGACACGGGATGTGCATAAGTACTGTGTGATACGTCGGGTGGGCCCAAAAAGAACGCTCGCAGTTCCCAGCAGCGTTTCTGGCCGTTGGTTTTCTGGTCGGCACCTCACGCGGTAAATAAGCAAAAAAGAAAAGACCAGGATTCTCCCCGGGAGTGTCCTTTCAAATCCCCATTGAGAGGTAATCATGTTCTGTCGCTATGCCGATCGAGCGAACTTGCGATGTACAAATCTGTGTGTATTACCGTGTCTGGCCTTCTTTGCCCTTCTGTTGACCGTGTTGTCGAGTGCGTGTGGAGGCGGTCACTCGGCGGACGCGAGTAATAGTGGCGGAAGTTCGAACTCGGGCTCCTTGCAGATCAGCGCCTCGCTTCCATCCGCTACGGTGGGTACCGCGTATAACGCCACAGTTTCCGCGACGGGCGGGACGGCTCCCTACAACTTCTCGGTGAGTTCTGGCCAGCTGCCGGCGGGAGTTTCACTCAACGGCGGGAGTGGAAAGATCTCGGGAACTCCGAGCACGAGCGGCACATTCGGTTTTTCAGTTTCAGTCTCAGACTTCAAGGGCACGTCACAGTCAAAGTCCACGCAGATCACGGTTGCGGACGGCTCGACTACAAGCAGCGGTGGAGGGTCAGGCAGCGGAAGTTCCGGAAGCGGGGGGAGTTCCGGCAGCGGCAACTCGAACAATAGTTCGACCCCGGGCACATCTTTCTCGAACCTGCAGAAGGCCGGTGGATGGGGCCAGTTCGGGCAGGGGCCACCGAGCTTTGTCGACTGCTCCCCATCTCCCTGCGATGGGATTACGTTCTCGATGACTCAGAACGTGAGTTCGCCGTCGATCAGCGGTGCGGCCACCATCTTCAACGTCGGAGGAACGACCCCTTACTCGGACGCATTGTGGAACAACCATCTGATTGGGCCGCTCTCTTCCCAGGGAACGTTTGACAATGATGGCAAGCTAGTCCCGACGATCTACAACTTCACCTACGACGTTGATTTCTATGGCGACAACTTTGGTGCTTCGCAGGCACTGGAGTTCGACATCAACCAGTTCTTCAACGATATGGGATTCATTTATGGGCATGAGTGCCGCATCGATTCGGGGAATGAGTGGGATGTCTGGGATAACGCCAATGCCAAGTGGGTACCTACGGGCGTGCCCTGCTATCCGAACCAGAACGCGTGGAACCATATCACGTTGAAAGTGCAGCGCACATCCGACAATCACCTGACGTACCAATCCATCACGCTGAACGGCAACACTACCACGCTGAACTGGAGTTTCGAGCATGGTTCCGCTCCGGGATGGTACGGCGTGACCGTCAACTTTCAGATGGATGGGGATGGCAAGCAGGACTCGTACAACGTGTCTCTGGACAATCTGACAGTTACGTATCAGTGAATAAAAGGTTGGGCGAATACGACAATCAGCCGCGGGCAGGCTCTCGTTCTAGAAGAACCTGCCTGCGCTTGAAATAAATCACAAGCGCAGCGTGAATTGCGATCGACGTCACGAGTCCGCAAATGTGCATCGCAGGAGTTCCGCCTCCGCTCCTCTGGACTTCCCAAAGTGCATGGACTCCCAATGGCAGGAATAGGACGATCGCTGTTGCGAGTCCAGGATTGTATCCACGAAAAGCGATCACGCCAATGATGTGGACAAGAGCATTCAAAAGGACGAGATAGACAGGAATCAGCGCGAAGCCGGATCGCGAAAAGAGTGTCAGCCACAATGACAGGGCGATGACGCCCCACACCCCCGGAATATTGATCACGAAGACCGCTGCGGGCGTGAGGACATCCATGCCTCGTCCGAGCTTTCGGTTCATAAACAAGCGGAACCGATCGTTGTCGTGCTCCTCGTACTGATGAATCATGTACGCGGGTAACAGGAGGTAGGTTGCCATGACAACTGCCGAACAGCCACGAACCAGAGGCAATAGTGCAATTAAAAGCAATCCCGCGAGAAAGCCTCCGTACATCCAGTTGCGAATCAGACGATCCCACATTGACGGCTCCAACGAATGGTGACACCACTCAAGCGATCGTTCCTGCATGATACATTTTCCCGAACGGAGGGCTGATGAACGATCAGGAATTGCTTCGCGAGGCGTTAGCCGAAGCGCTGGCAGGACTGAAGGAGGGCGGGTTGCCGATCGGATCGGTCCTTGCCGACAAGCAAGGACGCATTGTGGCGCGCGGGCGCAATCTGCGGGTGCAAAGTGGAGATCCGACGGCACACGCGGAAACAGTATGTATTCGCAATGCCGGACGCCGTCGAGACTGGGCCGACTTAACACTGGTCAGCACGTTGAGCCCTTGCATCATGTGTACCGGCACCACGCTGCTGTACCGGATCCCTCGAGTCATTGTCGGGGAGAATCGGAACTTCCTGGGCGCAGAGGATTTGTTCCGCGAAAAGGGTGTCGAGTTGATCGTCCTCGATGATCCCGCATGTGTGCAGATGATGAGCAAATTTGTCCGCGAACATGATGATCTTTGGAACGAGGATATCGGGCTCTAGAGGCCGCTAGTTCAGTCCGAGGTTGCTCGCCGCCGTTTCGACAATTGTTTTGCCGATCATCAGCGATGCGGTCGCGGCCGGCGAGGGAACGTTCAGAACGTGGAGTACCTTGCCTGAGGGCACGAACTGGAAGTCATCGACGAGAGCACCATCGGGCTTCAATGCCTGGGCGCGCACACCCGCACCTCCGGGAACAAGATCCTTTTCCTGAATCTCCGGCAGCATGGTCTGCAGCGCGCGCACGAATGCCGATTTCGAGAGCGAGCGGTGCCATTCTCCCAGACCGTTCCGCCAATGGCGCGCCGCCATGCGCCAGAAGCCGGAAAAACTAAGAGCCCCGGCTAGGTCACGCAAATTAACGTTGGTATGGCGATATCCTTCCCGCGCCAATGCCAGAACTGCATTTGGCCCGGCGTCGACCTTGCCCGTGATGCGGCGCGTGAAGTGCACGCCGAGAAACGGAAAGCGAGGATCCGGGACTGGATAGATGAGAGCGCTGACCAGCGGCGCGCGCTCGGGTACCAGATCGTAATATTCTCCGCGAAAAGGAACGATCATTACGCCGGGTTCGTCTCCGGCCATGCGGCTGATGCGGTCACTGTAAAGCCCGGCGCAATTGATGAGAGCCTTGGTTGAGAAGGCGCCGCGCGGTGTCTCAACGACGATTTCGTCGTTTGACCGGCGGATCGCTTTCGCTGGCGAGTTCGTGAGAACCGTGCCACCGTTGGCCGTCACGAGCTCCGCATATTTCTCGCAAACCAACACGTAGTCGGTAACGCCGGTGGACGGAACCACTAGAGCGCGAATCCCTTTCGCATGCGGTTCGATCTCGCGCAATTCCTCAGGACCGACCATGCGCAGGCCCGAGAGTCCGTTTGCCTCGCCTCTTCTCTTGAGCTCTTCGAGACCGGGGAGTTCTGCCTCCTGAATGGCGACAATCAGTTTTCCGCATACATTGTGTGGGATACCGTGTTCAACACAGAACGCAACCATGGCGACCGCGCCGGAAACACACAGACGCGCCTTTAGAGATCCCGGCTTGTAGTAGACGCCGGAGTGGATGACGCCGCTGTTGTGCCCGCTCTGATGAGAAGCAACGCGCTCTTCTTTCTCGATCAGAAGGAGCTTCTGGCGCGGAAAGCGCCGCGTGATTTCAAGGGCGACGCCAAGACCGACAACGCCGCCGCCGACGATGACCACGTCGAAACGAGAATCCGTCATAATTCGAACCGAACAACGGCTCTGAAAATAACGTTTCAGTTTACGACGAGAGTGACGACTGTGCTCTGTCCAGCATCTGCCGGGGTTCCGGCGGAGGTACCCGTGACGGTGACATGGTATGTAACCGGATTTCCCTGGTTAATGCCGGTGCCGCCTGCGCCGGAGCTGATTCCTCCGCAGGCTGGCAAGATGAGAGCCAGCAGAACAAGAACAGCCAGGAGAGCTGTAGCGCACTTCCCTTTTCTCTTCCGTGCTCCGCCGCAAGAAATCACCAGCCCAGGCAGCAACGCCCAGACCACATACAGACTCGAGACGTATCGAGCTTGCGATCGCGCTGCGCCTGCTTTGGTTGCGATACTCATCACGACGTCTACGGCTGTGCCGCCAGGTGTGATCGCGCCTTGCGGGCTGAAGCTGCACTGCGCCTGTGCAGGAAGGCCAGCAGCACAAGCAAGCGTGATGGGGGCGTCGAAGGAAGAACCCACGGGCTGAATCCGGAGATTGTAGGGTCCGCTGGTCTGTCCCGCGTTGACGGTCTGGGTGGAAGTTGATGACGTCAGCAGAAAATCCGGAGCGACGGTCAGAGGAATTGTCGCGCTGTGCGAAGGATTGCCAGTCGTATCCTGTGTGTTGATCTTGATGTTATAGCTGCCGCTGGTTGCGTCCTTGGGAATGTTCAGATTGATGGTGAGAGTGGCCTGCCCTCCGCTTGCGACTGACACAGGATTGCCCGGAGAGGGCGAGCACATCGTTCCCGCTAGCGCGCTGGCATCACACGTGACGTTGATCTTTCCTGAGTATGAGTTGGAGGAGATCAGTTTGAGAATAAAAGTCACCTGTGCGCCTGGAAATGCAGATTGTCCTTGCGCCCCTGAGATGGAGTAGTCCGCAACTGTGAATGGAACGGCGAGTGCGTGCACGGTGCTACCGGATGCCCCGGTAACGGTGAGGGAGTAGTTTCCAGCGGCAAGAGTGGCTGCATTGACAGTGACGTTGGCCGTGGCTGGGAAAGAATTCACCGTAGTCGGAGCAATGGCGCAGGTTCCCGAGCCATTGGTTGAGCAGGTCAACGAAACGCTGCCACTGAAACCGTCTTGCCCGGTGATCGAAATTGGGCCGGATGTCCCGCTGCTGCCGGCATTCATGATGGGGAACGCGCTCGGTTCCGTCAGCACAAAGTCAGGATTGGCGATCACATTGAGGTTGAACGAAGTGCTGAGCGTAGCGGGCGCTCCCATGGTTGTCGCCTGGATCGTCGCGGAATATGTGCCTGCGGCCGTCCCAGCGGGAACATCAACACTGGCAGTCATATTTACCGGAGATGAAGAGGTTGGATTGACGGACGTTGACGGCGTCAGATTGCAATTGGCACCGCTAATCGTCGTGGTACAAGAGACGGTGACGGTCTGTGCAAACGACCCCGCGGCTGTTACCTGAAAACTGACTGGCGATGAGGATTGACCGCGGCCAACCGTCACGTTAGAGGGTGAAGGCACAGTCAAACCGAAGCCAAGAATGTGAACGGTCAACGGTACCGTGTGCGTGATGTGAGTTGAGTCGGAACCGACGACCTGGAGGTTAAAACTGTAATCTCCGGGTGAACCGCCAACTGTGACTGTGAATGGCGTTTTCGAGGCCGGAGTCAGCGTCGCTGGACTGGGCGAGCATGTTGTGGGCGGACTGGTCGTGCCTGCAGCACAGCTCAGAGTCACCGAGTTGGCGTATCCATTCTGAGCCGTAATAGATCCAGTAATCGTTGTTGTCTGGCCTGAGAAGAGCGTCGCAGTCGGAGCCGTAACGGTCACCAGAAAATCGGGCGTGATGACAAGGTTGAATTGCCATATGCCGCGGCCATAGGTTGAGGCACGGAGCAGCTGTTGCCCTCCCGAAGCAAAAGCACCAAGCGCGGTGACGGGGACATTCGGGAGAAATCCTGCCTGGTTCGTGCTTGGGCTGGGTCCCAACTCCGTCCAACTCGGGCTCGATGTTGAGCTTCCGAACACTCCAACATCGGTTCCAACGTAGACCTGCGACATCGGTGGATACACAACCACCGCATTCACTGGCGCGTCGGGAAGATTCCCGCTGAAGTCGGTCCAAGTTGCACCGGAGTTCGTCGTCTTCCAGACGTGCCCCGGTCCGCCTGTAAATCCCATGACTGTTGCATAGGCGGCATTTCCGCTCGCGTCGGAGGAGTCGATTGCGATGCCTGAGATCGGATACTGATTTGTGTTGATATTGCCTTGCGGCCCGTTCTCAGTGACGTCGAGGAACGCTGGGACGCCGTCCGATGCGCTACGAGTGACCCACACACGTCCGCCGGGAACCGATTGCAGAGGACCATCAACAGGCCCGAGGCCATTGGTTCCGGCATAAATGATGCTCGAGCCGTTGCTGTCGCGCAGTCCCGCGGTCGCGAGCGCTCGTACCTGGTTGACCTCAGTGCCTGAACAGGTGCCAGAACCGAGCGTATCGAAATTTGGGCTCAGGGCTGTGAACGAGCCACCTGCACGTGGACCACGCCATACGCGGCAAGTGCCGACGAGCATCGCGCTTGCAGAATAGGGATCGAGAATGTAGGGGAAGTTGAATGCGCCGTCGTCTCCGGCTAGGTCTCTGCTGGTCACGACAAATTCAAAATTGCTGTTTGTGCAGCTAATGCCGTCCGTGCACAGTTGGACACCGAGTCCTCCGGGAGGAACGTCGGGATTCGAGGCAAACCAGTTTGACGGAGCCCCCAGGTCCATCGCAGTGGTGCCTCCGTCACCACCGAGAATGTTGCTCCAACCCGGATTCGTTGTCGCTTGAATCGAGGCCGCGGTTCCGTTTCCCTGCGTTCCACCGATGATGGTATTCACGTCGCTCGGGTGCTGGGAGAAGCTCAGGAATTGCGTCATCGATCCGAGGTTGTGATTGAGATTGTCGAACTGGTTGGTACCCGAACAAGATCCGGTGGTGAGTCCAGAATAGCCGTCAAGCGCGCGGTAGATGCCGCCGTCATTCGCGAAATACAGAAGAGCATTACCTGAGTCAGTTCCCGTAGTTGGAATTTGAGAGGCGATTGCGTGTTGCGCGGGATGAACGTGGGCTGGGACTCCAACGGGGCTGCATCCATAGGCGTGAGTCAAGTTCAGGAACGGCAACGCTGTGCAGCCCGGATTCGACGTTCGGAGCGTGCACCGGTAGAGATTGACGGTGCCGGCGTAGAGATCTGTGTCGGCTGCATTTGGCACCGCCTGCAGCGCGAGGTTGTAAGTGCCCTGCTGTACCCCACAACCTTCGATATCTCCGCAATTTGTGATTCCCGTATCAGAAATGGAGGTCCAAGTAGAGCCGGCATTCAGGCTCTGCCAAATTCCCCGATCTACCGTGCTGCCGTCAGGAGCCTGAGACACGTACCAGACGTACATTTCATTTCGTCCCGGCACGATCGTGAGATCGGCACGGTACATCGGACACGCCGCCTGGTTTGTTGCGGATTGCTGCGGACAAGCCGGGGAGGCAAGCACTGCTCCGCCGGGTTGATTGGCGAGGCGGGTCCAGACTAGGCCGTCCGGGGATGAATAAACGCCGTGGTATCGGACGGCGGCGAAGAATAGTCCCGCAACGGTGTTGTATACAACCGCCGTAGCCGAGGTCGGATCGATCGCACTTCCTGTGTCGGACAACGTGTTGTAGGTCCAGGTCTGGCCGGCATCGAGCGATGTGTAAAGACCGGGCTTGGCGGTCGAAGATGCGCCTTCCAGAGTTCCTTCTTCCGAAGTAGCCATGGCGGCAACAACCGTATTGGTGTGGCCGCTGGCGGTGCTGAAGGCGACGCGCGCGCCGCCCAGCCCCGCAAATGATAGGGACCCACCATTCGCAGTAGAGATCAAAGTCCAGGTGTTGCCTGCATCTGCGGATCGCAATATGCCAAGTCCGAAGTAAGAATCGGCTGAATTGTTGGCTTCACCGGTCGCGGCGAGGATCAGAGATTTGGTCACATCGTTGTTGCCCGGCTGAATGGCGAGAGCCCCGATCGAGAGAGTGGCTTGATTATCTGTGATGGGGCTCCATGTAACCGCTGTCGGCGAAGGATTGACGGCGTTCGTCGATTTCCACACTCCACTCTGCGCACCCCCGATATAAACCGTGTTTCCGGTCGGATCGGCTGGATCAACCGCAATGGAAGTAGCACGTCCGGCAACCCATCCGTAGTCTTGCGTGCCATCGCCGCTCGCATCAGACGTCAGCGGAACGGGTCCAAGGGGGACCCAGGAACCAGAAGAGAGCGAGACTTGTGGACCTGCCTGAGAGTTGACGTCTGCGCGGCTCTGAATGCGGAGACGCTGCCTGGATTCATATGCTCGGCGGCGCAATTCCGCAGAGCGCTGTCCGCGGGTGACGCGCCCGCGAGAAAACCATTCGCTGCTCCTCTTTGCATGCTCAGCGGTCTGGGCGGCTGCATCACGACGCTCACGTTCCTGCGCGAAGGATACGGCTACGAGCACTGCTACAAGAATGCACAGTAGAAAAAATAGGCGATCGGAAAGGATAGAGGTTTTCACCGGACAGTATCGGAAGGAGACGAGGCATAGGCAATGCAAAACCGATCAAAAATGATCCTGGCGGTCCATTTTGGGAATGAGAGTGGGGATTTATGACGGCAGACAGCAGATTCCCCGCCTGCTCGGAATGACAAAGCGTTCGTCGGAGAACCCCTCGCAACTCGCGTATGATTTCAGATGTCGTGCGAATCTTTACTTCTACCTGGCTTTTCGCGGAGGATGGAACGCATGAAAGTTCTGAGTCATCTGGTCGCCGCATTCCTGCTGTGCATGTGCATTGTGCCCGCTCCAGCGCAGAGCGGTTCACAGGCACTCGTGGTCGCAGCGGCGGCCGATCTCAGCTCAGCGCTGACTGAGATCGGCGCTAACTATGAGAAGACATCTGGCGTAAAAGTGAAGCTCTCCTTCGGAGCATCTGGCGCGATCACGCAGCAGATTCAGAACGGCGCGCCGTTCGATATTTTCTTCTCGGCGGATATCGACTATCCAAAGCAGCTGATTGCCTCAGGGAACGCGGATGCGGGAAGCTTGTATCAGTATGCGGTTGGCAAGCTGGTGCTGTGGGTCCCGGCAGATTCCGGATTGGACGTAGAACATCAAGGCATGGACATTCTGCTAAGTCCGGCAGTGAAGAAAATTTCTTTGGCGAATCCGCAACATGCGCCGTATGGACGAGCTGCCGTCGCTGCCCTGAAGCATGCCGGGATGTACGACCGCGTCGCGGACCGCCTTGTCATGGGAGAGAACGTTTCGCAGGCGGCGCAGTTCGCCGAATCGGGGAACGCACAAGCCGGCTTCGTCGCTCTGGCACATGCTTCGGCGCCATCGATGCAGGGCAAGGGCAAATACTGGTTGGTTCCGGCGGATTACTATCCGACGCTGACACAGGGAGCGGTGACCCTGTCGCACTCGGAACACAAGAAAACGGCTGAGAACTTTCTCGCATTTGTGAAGACGAAGGAGTGTGCGGACATCCTCCGCAAATACGGCTTCTCGCTACCCTAGAACCGTGCTGCCATTAGACGCGCGCGCCGCGCATGGCGATCGAAGTGGAAATCAGTTCCGCGGACAGTCCTGACTTAGCCAGATGCGCAGCAACCAGCTTTCTTGCCTTATCTGGCGAGGCGGCAGGATCGAGGAAGACAAGAACCGACGGTCCTGCGCCACTTAGAGCTGCGCCTAGAATCCCGCTCTTACCGCGCAATTCCTGTAGAGCAGGCAACAGCGGACATAGAGCAGCACGATAGGGCTGGTGGATGCGATCTTCAAGTGCCGATGAAAGAAGATTAGGACGCCCCATCGTGAAAGCCGCCAGCAGCAACATGGAATTCTGGATATTCACGACGGCGTCGGCGCGTGAATATTGCGACGGCAAAACGCGGCGAGCTTCCTCGGTCGAAAGGCTGCTCTCCGGAACGGCAAGCAGCAGAGGCCACTTTCCTCTCGGACGCACGCAGACGACCTGCGCTTCTGCTTCGCCCGACATCCGTGCGACGGTGAGCCCTCCCATCCAGCAGGCAGAAGCATTGTCAGGATGGTGCTCCCGGCGGGACGCTTCGCCGACGATCTGGGCATCGTTCCAGCGAAGGCGGCCAAAGTGGACAGCTAAGGCAATTCCGGCGAGACGGGCAGCCGCCGATGAGCCACAGCCTTTGCCGATGGGTATGTCGTTCGCAACCAGCATCGCAAGGGGCGTAATCGACCGGCCTGCGGCCGTCAGAACCTCGCTGTAGGTATTCAGGATGAGGTGATTCTCAACCTTGCCGCAGATGGCTTCGTCGCGGCCTGTGGCCTCGATCGAGAATTCTTTCGCCGGTTCCGCATCGATGCGAATCCGAAAATCCATTGCCAGCGCTGCGGCGTCGAACGCCGGACCTAAGTTAGCGGACGTCGCCGGCAACGACAACCGGAGCCGTTTTGGATGCTTTGTCTTGCTCGGCATAAATGAGTCAGGATTTCTCAGCTCGATCGAGTATGCTCATCACAGCATCGATAGTTGCGTCGAGAACGACAGGAGGATGGCGAAGGGAGTTCAGAGATGAGTCACGGACTTCGGAGAACATCTCGCCCCGATGAAACTCAATCGTGAAATCGGGATCTTTCAGTAGATTGCCGGTTAAGATCAGCACAACGGTCTCGTTCTTCTTGACGAAGCCCTGGCTCACGAGCCTCTTCAGCCCCGCCAGCGTCACTGCAGAAGCCGGTTCGCAACCAATCCCTTCCGCACCGATTTCCGCTTTGGCCTGCGCGATCTCAAGTTCGGACACCTGCTCGCACGCGCCGCCAGTCTCGTTCAGCACGGCAACGGCCTTTTTCCAGGAGGCGGGATTGCCGATGCGAATGGCGGTCGCGCGGGTCTCGGCGGGAACGCTGATCAGTTGTTTGCCGTTGGCCTCGCGCAACGTGCGGACCAGTGCATTGGCGCCTTCGGCCTGAATCACCGAAAGCTTAGGCACGCAAGAGATCAAACCGAGGTCGCGCATCTCCAGCAAAGCTTTGCCGATGGCGGAACAGTTCCCGAGATTTCCGCCGGGAACAATGATGTGATCGGGTGGTTGCCAATCCATCTGCTCCATGAGTTCGATGGCCAGCGTCTTCTGTCCCTCAAGCCGAAATGGATTGATCGAATTGAGTTGATACACGGGTGCGCGAAGGACGAGTTGCTGCAGGAGTTTCAGGCAGCCATCGAAGTCGGTGCGCAGCTGGCAGGTGACCGCGCCGTAATCGAGAGCCTGCGACAGCTTGCTCCAGGAGATTTTCCCTTCCGGCACGAGTACGAGGCTGCGCATGTTCCCCCGCGCACCGTAAGCCGCCATCGACGCCGAAGTATTCCCTGTGGAGGCACAGGCAACCCAGCGGAATCCCGCTTTGCGGGCGAAGGTTGCGGCGACGGTCATACCCGCATCTTTGAAAGAGCCGGTCGGATTCATGCCCTGATGCTTGGCGTACAGATTCGATACACCGGTGATGCTCGAGCAGCGCGGCAATTCGTACAGCGGAGTGTTCCCCTCCCGCAAGGTGATCGCATCCTGCTCGTACTCGAGGGCAGGCAGCAAGTCACGAAAGCGCCAGACGCCACTCAGATCAACCGCTTTGGAAGAGAGGCGGCGTTCGCGCCAGACCGATTTCAGGGCCGCAGGCTCCGACCGTTTTTTCTTCCAGTTCGGATAAACAATTTCAAGCAAATCACCGCATTGCGCGCAGCGAAAATCCTGACTGGCCGTATCGGTGAGATCGGCACAGCCGATGCAGCGAAAACGAAAATTGGATTGGTGCACCGCGGGCTCGGATGTGGAGATGGATGACATGAGCCCCGATCTACTTGCCTCTCCGCAGATAGTCGTCGGTCTTGTTGATCCAGTCGGCGCGTGGCGGAGTGAATACGTCGAGGTCCACCGTATCTTCCAGAGCCTCGGCTTTGTGTGGCATGTGTGACGGGATGCACAACACTTCGCCGGCATGCACAACGATTTCCTTGCCGTCGATCCAGAATTTCAACGCGCCTTCGACGATGTAGGTCAACTGCTCGTTGTGGTGGCTGTGCAGGGGGACGATGCATCCTTTCTTGAGAAGCACGCGCGCAAGCATGATTTCCTGGCCGACCACAAACTGGCGCTGCAACAGCGGATTCAGGTCCTCGAGCGGAATGGTAAGCCATGGGATGTACTGGAGAGCTGCTTTCGGAACCGCCTGTTTCTTGGGCGTGGCGCTGCGGGCTTTTTTTGCAGGACGGCGGACTACAGGCTTCGATTTCTTTTTGGATTTTGCCATGATTTTTTCTTCAGCTCGGTAATCTGATCCCTTAGGAAATTCCTTCCAGAATGCGTACGTCCCTCTTCACATCTCCCAGGACTTTCATCGCCTTTTTGTACTCGGGACTTTCATATGCGGCGACGGCGTCCGCCACTGTGTCGAACTCGACCACAACGGATCGTTCGTTGATACCGGCCTCGTAGACTTTCACGGGCATGCCCCGAGAGACAAAGCGTCCGCGATGAGACTGCACCACCGGCGTCGCAAGTTTGACGTAATCCTGCAACACCGAGGGATTCGAGATCGAGTGATAGAACGTAATCCAGTATCCCTTACCCATTCAAAAACCTCCGCCCAGGGTTAGTGCACCCTTCCGTTGTACAACTTGACCGCCGTGTCGTGCAGATAGGCGTGAGCCAACTCGAGCGCCCGAGTTTCAGTGACTTCGCCTTCGGAAATCATCTCTGCCAGCGCAGCGGCCAAAGCCATGCGAGACGACTGTACGCCCAACCAGTAACTCTCTTCTGAACCTAGAACCTGATTGTACGGGAAACAGTCGGTGCCGAAGGTGACCTTGTCGGGGAAAGTTTCCAGCCACATCTTCAGAGTTTCCTTGAAGGCCGATGGATACTGCGCCAGTTCACCAAAAGAAGAATCCAGATACACGTTCTTCATCGCAGCCAGCCAGATAGCCTCGCGCTCCAGCGGATATCCGCCGTGGATCATCACGAATGTCGTGGATGCGTAACGCGGATCGCGAAGCACCGTCTCCAGGTTCATGATGTTGCTCTTGGAAAGATTGAAATAGTCGCCGATTCCGATGGCGGTGTGGATGTGAATGGGCAGATGCAGGCGTCCGCCTTCCTGAACGAGATAGCGGAAGATGTAGTCCTGGAAGGTCCGGTATTCCCGCTCGGTTGGGATGCCTCCCCCAACATAGCGTCTGTAGAGATCTTCGGCCTCGTCGCGACGCGGATCACTGAATGTCGTCGAGCGGAAATAAGCCACTTCGAACTTCATGGCGATACCGCCGCGCTTCGAATTCTCCTCCATCGTCTGGCTGATGAATTTCAAATAGTCGTCGAATGTAGCAGGCAGTTTGCTGATGTTTTCCTGCTGCATCCAGCGATGCAGCATCTTTTCCTGTAACGGAATGTAGACGCCCTCGTCAGAATTGCGGCCTGTTTCGCGCTCGTTATTGAATGGCCACATGAACGCGTCTCCGAAAAAAACCCACGGAAAGCGCTGAGGATTCAGGTAGTCGGGCATCATGGCGCGATTCGCGACCGAGCTCTCGATGTTGATCTTGTCGAGAATGGAATCGAAGTACGCGGTGCCCTTGAGCTGGCTCTTCAGCGCGGTTTTCTTGTCGAGCAGCCACTTGGAGTGTTCGGGTGAAAGGTCGTTGTACGGATATCCGAAGAGCGCCTTGGCGGCGGCAGCGAGCTCGGGATTGTCGTCACGCGTGCGCAGGGCTTCACTTGCGTTTGGGGGCGCAGCCATCGCGTCGACGTCGGGATCATCCGCATATCCGGGATGAGCATGGTGGTCGAATGCCGGAATCTTTTCGATCTGCGGCAGAAGACGTTGATAAATCTGCTGCACATCGGGACCAGGGAACGGTTTAGCTTGCGCCGCGCACATGCTTGCGGCAGCTATCAGGAACACTACTCGCAGTGCAATTCGCATGGGTCTGCCCTCGACTACATCTGCAAAACTGATGAAATCAACGCACGGCCGCTGTGCCCTGCCAAGCCGCCGATACCTTCTGAATTCTCTCAATCGCATTCTGCAGGGTCTCGGTCGAAGAAGCGAAAGAGAAACGCACGAAATTGTGCCCTTCCTCGCCGAATGCCGCACCGGGGATCGCCGCCACACCTGCATCTTCCAGCATGATGCGGCACAACTCTTCCGCAGTGATGCCGGTACTGGTGATGTCCACCCAAGCGTAAAACGCCCCTTCCGGCGGCTGGCATCTGAAACCGGAGATGCTGTTAAGTCCTGCGGCAAACTGGTCGCGGCGGCGGGCGAATTCGGCGACCATGCGCGGAGTGTTATTCTCGCGGTCGCGAAGCGCATCGATCGCTGCGTACTGCGTGAACTCGGCAACACACGTGTAAGTGTTGACCACCATCATGTTGAGCGCCGGAACGACTTCCGGCGGAGCAACCGTATATCCGAGACGCCATCCGGTCATGGCGAAGCTTTTCGAGAAGCCATCGATAATCAACGTTCGCTCAGCCATCCCCGGATAGCGCAGCATGGAAAGGTATTCGCGACCATAGATGATCCGCGCGTAGATTTCATCGGAAAGCACCCAGAGATCGTGTTTCACGGCGAGCTCTGCCAGCGCACGTTGGACCGCATCGGTATAGACCGTCCCGGTCGGATTGCCGGGCGAGTTCGTCAGCAACATGCGCGTGCGCGGTGTGATCTTAGAGGCGACCTCAGCTGGATCGGGCTGGAGTCCATTGCGGGCGGACAGGCTGAACGATACTGGGACCGCGCCAAGACCGAGGGAGATTGACGCATAGCCGGGGAATCCGGGATCGGGATAGAGGACTTCGTCTCCCGGTTCGAGGAGGGCCATCATCGATTGAAACAGCGCAATCTTGCATCCGGGTGCGATGACAACGTTATCTGCTGCAACTTTGATGCTGCGCGTGCGATCGAGGTAAGTAGCGATTTCTTGCTTGAGCGCGGGGACGCCATTCACCGGGCAGTAGCGGTCCTTGCCCTCGGCGAGCGCTTTCGTGGCAGCGTCGATGACGGATTGGCCGGGATGAAAATCAGGTTCTCCGAGCTCAAGGTGAATGATCGAACGACCCTGAGCTTCAAGTTCCTTGGCGCGGGCGTAGACGGACAAGGCCCCTTCGCCACTCATCACTGACATTCGCGATGCAATTTTCCGCATGAATCTCCTTAGGCTGCGAGTCCCGAGCTATGAGCTGAGAGCAAACCCAAAAGCCGACCGACTCGAAGCTCGTGGCTCGAAGCTCGTGCCTACAGTCCTTTGTACATTCCCCCATCGACAAGAACGGTCTGCCCTGTGATATACGAGGCTCGTTCCGAGGCGAGCCATACAACCGTGTCCGCAAATTCCTTGGGCTCGCCGATGCGCTTGAGCGGTGCGTCGGCTGCCCAGGCGTCAAAGAACTCGTGCTCCGCCTTCCCCGTGCTCGCGGCGCGCGCTTTGGCCAATTCTTTCAGTCGGTCCGTCGCGGTAAAACCAGGACCGATGTTATTGACCAGGATTCCGTCCTTGCCAAATTCGTTCGCCAGGCTCTTTACCAACCCGACCACGGCCGTGCGGACGGCGTTTGAGAGCACGAGGTCCGTAACCGGCTGCTTGGTTGTGATCGACGTGATGGTGATGATGCGTCCCCAATGATTGTGCTGCATGTGGGGGATCACTTCGCGGCAGAAGTAGACGGTGCTCAGAAAATTAGCGTCGATCGCGCGCTGCCAGTCTTCGAGCGTCGCCGCCATGAATCCTTTCGCAGGCGGCCCGCCTGCATTGGTCACGCAGATATCCACACTGCCGAACTGGCTTGCGACGGCCGCTACGAATGCGCTGACCGCTTTGGGATCGGTGACATCGAAGGCCTCAGTGAAGACGTCGACCTTATGTTTTTTGCGGATGCTGTCGGCGGCGGCGTTGAGAACCTGCTGGTTGCGCGAGCACATCGCGAGACGGCATCCTTCGGCGGCGAATGCTTCGGCAGTAGCCCGTCCCAATCCCTGACTGGACGCGGCCACCAGCGCGACACGATTCTTGAGTCCCAGGTCCATGGAAGGGAGAGATTATAAATGGTCTGCGCAGCAACGCGAAAACATGGCAGAACGGTCGAAACGACGGTTGGCGGAAATGCAGAGATCCTGAACCGGGCAGAAGACGCCCGCTTTCGGATGACAGTTTCGTGATACGGCGTTGGAAAAGCAGGTTACTTGTGCTTGCTCCGGCAAAAATCTGCCATTACTCTTCTGGCGTGAGGAAATCATGACTCCCCGTAAACGCCGTCCCGAGACGGCTGCCGTTCGT
>Ga0335080_10002211_pt1 | contig 19338 bp, 19 predicted proteins | sample Lox_Sample_34_FD_206720 | JGI IMG/M metagenome (GOLD analysis project Ga0335080, IMG submission 206720) | Soil microbial communities from Loxahatchee National Wildlife Refuge, Florida, United States - Lox_Sample_3.4 | ecosystem: Environmental > Terrestrial > Soil > Wetlands | place: USA...
GCAGTCGGCGCTCAACAACTTCTTCAAGGTCGAGAACCTGGCTGCGCTGCGCGAGGTCGCGCTCAGGCAGGTCGCCGAGGAGGTGGAGTCCAAGCGGATCCCGGCCGAGAGCGCCGGACGTCCCGGCGACGAGCGACTGATCGACATCGCCGCGCCTGCCGCTGTCGGCGAGCGGCTGCTCGCCCTGGTCACGCCCGACGCGAGCTCTCAGCGCGTCGTGCGGCGGGCCTGGCGCTCGGCCCAGCGACTCGGGGCCGAGCTCGACGTGCTCTGGGTCGCCGACCACGCACCGGCCGCATCGGAGCAGGAGCAGCTCGACGCCATGCGCCGGCTCGCCAGCGTGCTCGGTGCGCACCTGCTGATCGAGCACGGCGACGATGTCGCGGCGGTCACCCAGCGCGTCGCCCAGGACCGCGGAACCACTTACATACTGATGGGCACGCCGAAGCCGCGTAATGCGTTCCGGCGACTCACCCAGCCGGCGCTGCCCTACCGGCTGCTGGCTCTGCTGCCCGGTGTCGACCTACGGATCGTGGCCGACCGGACCCAGCGGTTGAAAGGAGATTCGACATGACCGTTGTGCTGATTGTGGTGATCGTGATCCTGGCCGCCGCGGTGGTCGCGCTGGCGGCTCCACGGCTGCGTGGCCGCACCCGCGGGGCGGCCGTGCTGCCGTCCACTTCGAGCCGGCGGATCCTGTTCCCGTTCGTCCTCAACGCGCTGTCTCCGCGCGCGCTCGACGCCGCGCTGCGACTGGCCGCCGCGGAGGGCGCCACGCTCGTGCCAGTGTTCCTGGCGCGGGTGCCCCTCGACCTCCCGCTCGACACGCCGCTCCCGCGGCAGTGCTCGATGGCTGTGCCGCTGCTCGAGGCGATCGAACAGCGAGCCACCGAGGCCGGCGTCCCGGTCGACTCGCGCATCGAACGCGGGCGAAACCGCCGCCACGCGCTGCGCCAGGCGATCGCGCAGGAGCGCTTCGACCGGATCGTGATGGCGGCCGCCTCCAAGGGCAGCGATGGCTTCGACGCCGAAGACGTCGCGTGGCTGCTCGACAACGCCCAGGGTGAGATCGTCGTGCTCCGGCCGAGCTCCGAGGACCAGGGACCCATCGTCAAGGCCGCCCCTGGGAGACGGCCGCCGCGCCGCGCAACCCGCCCGCCGGCGATCAATCGTGAAGGTGAAATGGCAGCGTCGCGATGATCACGCTGCTGCTGGCCTTCAACACCGCCGCCAATACCCGCGCGCGCTGGTTGTGGAGGATCTCGTGCCGGCGCTTGCGGGGGACCACCTCGGGGAGGCGTGGGTAGAGTCGGAGTGGATGGTCGAACCTCCCAAGGACGGCACAGGACCGCAGCTGAGCCGGAACCGCCGGCTGCTGGTACTGGCGATCTGCTGCTTCAGCCTGTTGATGGTCGGGCTCGACACGACGATCGTCAACGTTGCGCTGCCGTCGATTCGCAATGAGTTGAACGCGTCGGTCTCCGGCCTGCAATGGGTGATCGACGCCTACACGCTGGTGCTCGCCAGCCTGCTGATGCTGGCCGGCTCCACCGCCGATCGGATCGGGCGCAAGCGGATCTTCCGGGCCGGGCTGGTTGTCTTCTCGCTCGGCTCGCTGCTGTGCGGGGTGGCCCCCAGCCTGGGGACGCTGATCGGGGCGCGCGTGCTACAGGCGGTGGGCGGATCGATGCTGAACCCGGTGGCGCTGTCGATCGTCCGCAACGTGTTCGACGATCCGCGCGAGCGCGCTCAGGCGATCGGGGCCTGGGGGGCGGTGTTCGGCCTCAGCATCGCGCTCGGACCGGTGCTCGGCGGCGCGCTCGTCGACTCGGTCGGCTGGCGCTGGGTGTTCTTCGTCAACGTCCCGATCGGCGTGCTCGCGTTCGTGCTCACCACGCTGTACGTGCCCCGTTCCCGCGCCTCCCGCGCCCGCCGGCTCGACCCGGTCGGCCAGGTGCTGGTCATCCTCGCGCTGGCCTCGCTGACCTACGCGATCATCGACGCGCCGCGCGCAGGCTGGACCTCGGACGGGACCCTTGGCCTGTTCGCCTTCTCGGTCGTCTGCTTCGGCGCGCTCGTGGCCTACGAGCTCCACCGCCGGGAGCCGCTGATCGAGATGCGCTTCTTCCGCAGCGCCCCGTTCTCCGGGGCGAGCGCGATCGCGGTGTGCGCGTTCGCGGCGATGGGCGGTTTCCTGTTCCTCAACACCCTGTACCTCCAGGACGTCCGCCACCTCTCGCCGTTCCACGCCGGCCTGTATCTGCTGCCGATGGCCGGCATGGTGCTCGTGTGCTCGCCGATCTCGGGCCGGCTGGTCAGTCGCCGCGGCGCGCGGCTCCCGCTGGTGATCGCCGGGTGCGCGCTCACCATCGCCTCGGTGCTGCTGACGCGTCTGGCTCCCCACACCGCGCCGGTAGAGTTGCTGGCGACCTACTTCTTGTTCGGAATCGGCTCGGGGATGGTCAATCCGCCGATCACCAACACCGCGGTGTCGGGCATGCCCGCCTCCCAGGCCGGCGTGGCGGCGGCCATCGCCTCGACCAGCCGTCAGGTGGGCATGACGCTCGGCGTCGCTCTGCTCGGCGCGATCTCCGGCGGCGCCGTATCGGGCGCGATCGGGCCCGGTTTCGCGGCCGCGACGCGCTCCGGCTGGTGGGTCTGCGTTGGGCTCGGCGTGACCATCCTGGTACTCGGCGTCCTGACCACGACGGCTTGGGCGGAGCGGACCGCGCGGGATACCGCCGAGCGGGTCGGCGACGACGAGCCCCGGCCCGCGCGGGCCGGCTACAGCGCCCGCGAGCTGGCACCCGGGTAGCGCAGTCGCCCCCGCCCGGTTAGTAATCGGAAAACAGAGTTGATTGCGGCGGCTCGGCCCGCGATGATGCGTCTAACCCTCGGGGTGCGCCGAGTCAGCATCGATAAGCCAGCAGGAGGTCCGATATGCCGCCGATCAACTACCAGACGATCAAGCTCAGCCGAGGCCGCCATTCCTCTCCCGAGCACGGCGCTTGCGTGATGGAGCTGGCGTCGATGCTCGCGGGCGAGGGATTCACCGACCACCCGCGCTCGGTCTCACGCCCGATCGCCTCGTTCATGCGCGGCTACAACGACCTGCTGGACGACCGCCGGCGGGCCGATCTGTACCGCTACGCCGCCCAGACCGTCGGCACGGCGGGCTCGCCGCCGATCGAGGACGCGCGGGTCGCGCGCCTGCTCGCGTGGGCCGATGAGCGCTGGCAGCGCCGCTCGTCGCGCTCGCTGATCGAGCGGATGCGGCTGCGTCGCGCGATCAAGGAGCGCTCGACCGATCCCGAGCCGGCCGGCACCTACGCGGTGCACTCCATCGGCAAGGCGACCGACGAGATCCACGCCTCGGCGCTGGCGCTGGTCGACGAGTTGATCTCGATGGGTGCGCCGGGACGCGACCGGCTCGGCCTGCCGCATCAGGCGGAGGACGTCGCCGCGTACAACTAGGCCGCGGGGCGCAGAGCGTCCAGCTCGCGGTTCTCCGCGAGCTCGGCGAGCGCCCTGCGCTCGAGCCGGCGCACGGTGTCCTGAGAGATGCCCAGCCGCCGCCCGGTCTCGCTGAGCGGCGTCGGGTCGTCGCCGTTGATGCCGTAGCGCAGCTTGACGACTTCTCGTTCCTGCTGCGGTAGCTGGTCGAGCGCGCGGCTCAGGGCGTCCTCGCGGAGGATGATCTCGACCTCCTCCTCGGGCCCCAGCTCGTCGCTGGCCAGCAACGACCCGAGCGTGGTGTCCTCTTCCTCGCCGACCGGCCGATCGAGGCTCGTCACGACGCGGGAGGCCGCTCGCGCCTCCTGGAGCTCGCCGAGGGTTATCTCCGCGGCCTGCGCGAGCTCCTCGTCGGTCGGATCGCGCCCCAGCCGCGCGGATAGATCGCGGTGTGCGCGGGCGATCTTTCGCTCTCGTTGCCCGAGATGAACCGGGATGCGGATCGTGCGCGCGCGATTGTCGAGCGCCCGCTGGATCGCCTGGCGGATCCAGAACGTCGCGTAGGTCGAGAACTTGTATCCCTTGCGCCAGTCGAACTTCTCGGCCGCCCGGATCAGCCCGAGGATCCCCTCCTGGATCAGGTCGAGCAGCGGCAGGTCGTGGCCCTGGTATTTGCGCGCGTTGGAAATCACCAGCCGCAGGTTCGAGTTCACCAGTTGGCTCTTCGCCTCCAGGTCGCCCCGCTCGATCCGCTTGGCCAGGTCGACCTCCTGTGCGCGGGTCAGCAGCGGATAGCGGCGCACTTCCTGGAGAAACAGGGACATCGCGTCGGTCGTGCGGTCGGCCAGATCGCCGTTGGCGTACGAGGTCTGCTCGACGACGTTGCGGCCGCAGTCGTCGCGCACCTCGAGGCCGCGCTCCTGCAGCATGTCGTGCACGATCTGTGCCTCGTCATCCCCCAGCTCGGCCTCCTGGATAAGCTCGCTCAGCTCCGAGAGCTCCACACAGCCGTCGCCGCGGGCCTCGGCCCGAGTCACGAGCTGGTCCACTAGCTCCTGGACCGACTCGGATGCGCCGGAATTCTCAGCTTCGTTCGCCATGTTTTCGTCTTACCCCACCCGGACACTATCGCCACACCGATGAGCTTCGCATCTCTCTACGGCCACGGGTTCGCCCGCGTCGGGGCAGCCGTGCCGCACATGCGGATCGGCGAGCCGGCCTTCAACGCCGAGCGGACGTTGAGCCTCGTGCGGCGCGCCTCGGACGAGCAGGCGGCGCTGGTCATCTTCCCCGAGCTGGGGCTGTCGGGTTACTCGATCGACGACCTCCTGCACCAGACTGCGCTGCTTGACGGTGTCGTCCAGGCGATCGGCCGGATCGCCGCGGGCAGCGCCGCGTTTCAGCCGATCATCGTCGTCGGGGCCCCGCTGCGGTTCGAGTACGGGATCTTCAACTGCGCGGTGGTGATTCACGGTGGGCGCGTGCTCGGAGTGGCGCCCAAGAGCTTTCTGCCGGAGTACCGCGAGTACTACGAAAAGCGCCAGTTCCGCGCCGCCCGCGACGCGGTCGGCGACGAGGTGCGGTTGCTCGACGAGCTCGTCCCGTTCGGAAACGACCTGCTGTTCTGCGCCCGCGATCTCCCCGCGTTCGTGCTCCACGTCGAGGTCTGTGAGGACCTGTGGGTCCCGATCCCGCCGAGCACGTTCGGCGCCCTCGCCGGCGCCACCGTGCTGGCGAACCTGTCGGCGAGCAACATCACGATCGGCAAGGCTGGGTTTCGCCGCCTGCTGTGCGCCTCTCAATCGGCCCGCACGATCGCGGGATACCTGTACACGGCGGCGGGTATGGGCGAGTCGACCACCGACCTGGCGTGGGACGGCCAGGCGCTGATCTACGAGAACGGCGAGCTGCTGGCCGAGGCGGAGCGGTTCGCGATCGGCGAGCAGCTGATCATGAGCGACATCGATCTCGACCGGCTCGTGTCGGACCGGGCCAGCACCTCGAGCTACGGCGACTCGATTCATGACCATCGGGATCGGTTGAGCGCGATGCGCCGGGTCGAGGTTGAGCTGGGCGTGTCCGATGCGTCGCCGGTTCCCCTGCGTCGGCGGGTCGAGCGCTTCCCGTACGTCCCCGCGGACCCGGCGAGCCGTAACGCGCGCTGCGCGGAGGTCTACAACATCCAGGTCCGTGGGCTGGAGACCCGGTTGCACGCCACCGGCATCGACCGGATCGTGATCGGCGTGTCCGGCGGTCTGGACTCGACGCACGCGCTGATCGTCGCTGCTCGCGCGATGGATCGGATCGGTCTCCCCCGCTCGAACGTCCTGGCCTACACGATGCCCGGATTCGCCACCAGCCAGCGCACCCTGCGCAACTCGCACCGGCTGATGGACGCGCTCGGCGTGAGCGGCCACGAGCTCGACATCCGACCCGCGGCGACGCAGATGCTCGGCGATATCGGGCACCCCGCTGCTGAGGGCGAGGCCGACTACGACATCACGTACGAAAACGTCCAGGCCGGCGAGCGCACGTCGCACCTGTTCCGGCTGGCCAACTTCCACGGCGGCCTGGTGCTCGGCACCGGCGACCTGTCCGAGCTCGCGCTGGGGTGGGCCACCTACGGCGTCGGCGACCAGATGTCCCACTATCACGTCAACGCCTCGGTTCCGAAGACGCTGATCTCGTTCCTGGTCCGGTGGACGATCGACACCGGCCAGTTCGGGGCAGAGGTGAACGAGGTGCTCGACTCGGTTCTCAACACCGAGATCTCCCCCGAGCTCGTGCCCCGTCCGAATCCGGATGCCGACGAGCCGGGCGCCGACTCCGAGAGCGTCGTCGGCCCCTACGAGCTCCAGGACTTCTTCCTCTACTACGTGATGCGCTTCGGCTACTCGCCGGGCAAGGTGGCGTTCCTCGCCCGCCACGCCTGGGGGGATCGCGCTGCTGGCTCGTGGCCCGACCTGATCCCGGAAGAGCGGCGCAACGAGTACAGCCTCGCGGAGATCAAGCATTGGCTCGGCGTGTTCCTCGACCGTTTCTTCCGCACCAGCCAGTTCAAGCGCTCCGCGATGCCCAACGCGCCCAAGGTCGGGTCCGGCGGGTCCCTGTCGCCGCGTAGTGATTGGCGCGCACCGAGCGACGGCTCGGCCGTGCTGTGGCTCGAGGAGTTGCGGTCCTCCGTGCCCGACGACGACTGAGCGCGTGGGCTAGCGCCGGCGCCGGGCATGCCGGCGAAGCTGCACGATCCGGGCGGTTCCGACGATCCCCACGATGAGTGCCCCGCCGATCGCCGCCAGCAGCAGCGCCACACCGAGCGGCATATGGAAGCCGATGCCGAAGTACGCGATGTGCACGCTCGCCGTGTTCTCGAGGATGAACACGAGCAGCAGGATCAGCACGACCGCGCCGGCGATCAATGCGTTGTAGGCCGTAGCGGTCTTCGTGCGCGGGATCTTCTCGCCGGGCTCCGGACTGGTGGCGCCGAGGTGTTCGGCACCCGTCTCCGGACTGGGCGGAGGCTCGCCTGCCCCCGCCCTTCCACCTGAAGCCGGAAAGCTCATGCTTCCGTTCTACCCGCGCCGTGGCTCGCGAAGCCGCGCCGCGGGCCCGGAGCGTTCGGATCAGCGGCGCTCCAGCGCGAGGCGGATGCCGAATCCGATCAGGATCGCACCGCTCAGACGGTCGATCGCCGCGCTGACGCGTTGCCGGCGGAGCAGTTCGGACGCCCTGACGGCGACCAGCGTGTACCCGAGCAGCCAGACCAGCGTCATCGTCAGGAACACGGCCCCGAGCACAAGCGACGGGACGAGCACGGAGCGCCCCGGATCCACGCACTGCGGCAGCACGCTGGTGAAGAACACGGCGATCTTCGGATTGGCGAGGTCGCTGAGCGCGCCCTGGCGGAACCCTCCGCGCGCGTCGAGCGTCTTTCGCTCGTCGTGCTCGGCGCCGGCGTGGGAGCCTCCGCGGCGCGCCGCCATGAAGGCCTGCACTCCGAGCCAGATCAGATAGGCGGCTCCGGCCAGCTTCAGCGCGTTGAACGCGACGTCGGACGCGCGCACCACCGACGCCACCCCTAACGCCGCCGCAAGCGTCCACACCGCGATTCCCGCGTTGACACCGAACGCCGTACCGAGTGCGGCACGCCGGCCGTGCAGCACCGCGTTCTTGGTCACCAGCGCGGTGTCCGGGCCCGGGACGATGATGACCACCGCCGCGATCCCGACGAACAACCACAGGTGCACGCCCACGTTCGCCATTCTCGCACCGTGAGGCCGGCGTCGGCTAGCGTCCCGGTCGATGAGTTCGAACTGGCCCGCCACGTCCTACGAGGACTGGAGCGCGACGTGCGACACGCTTCACGCCCACACTCAGGTGCTGGGCAAGCTGGCCGTGGCGCTTGCCCCGCCCGAGCCCCAGTTACAGCACGCCGCGCTTCGCCTGACCGCCCGGGGCTGGGAAACCGCTCCGCTGCCGGCGCCCGACGGGTCGGGGGCGCTGGTCGTCGCTCTCGATTTGCGCGCCCACGAGGTGCTCGTCGATCACACCCGCGGGCGTGGCTGGCGTACTGCGCTGGGGCCGGATCGCTCCGTCGGGGAAGTGACTCGTTTGGTGCTGGCCGCGGTGCGTGACATCGCGGGTCCGGTTGAGATCGACCCAACGCCGCAGGAGGTGCCGTGGAGCGTCCCGCTCGATCAGGACGACGAGCACACCACCTACGACCCCGACCAGGTCACCGCCTATTTCCTCGCCGCGACCCAGGCCGCGCTCGCGCTCACCGCCTTCCGCGCTCCTTATCGCGGCCGCTCCACCGCGGTGAACGCGTGGTGGGGGTCATTCGATCTCGCGGTGAACCTGTTCTCGGGTCGCCCCGCCGAACCGCCCGCCGACGACTACATCATGCGCAACGCGATGGACGCCGAGGAGGTCGCGATCGGATGGTGGCCCGGGGACCGACGCTACCCCCGAGCCGCGTTCTACGCCTACGCCCACCCGGCCGCCGACGGTTTTGCCGATTCCACCCTGCCATCCGGGCGCTGGGATTCCGCGCTGGGCGAGTACCTCCTCGACTGGGACGACGTGCGCTCGAGCCCGAATCCCCGGTCAGTCGTGCTGAGCTTCGCGCATGCGGTGTTTCGCCACGCGTGTTCGGTGTGCGGGTGGGACGGCGCGCTCGCGGCCAGTGCAGACGGGACCCCGCCGCCGGTCGCCTAGCCCCCACGGCAGCGGATTCCCCAGAGTCTTGAGCGGTGCGCTCAGGCGGCGAGGCGGCGGCGAGCCTTCTGCACGGACGGGAGAGCGGCCTTCGCCTTCGCCAGTGGGCGCGCACGCACGTCGACACTCGCCGGCTTGGCGGCGATGGTGATCTCTTCGCCCGTGGCCGGGTTACGACCGGTGCGCTTCTTGGTAGCCGGCTTGACGCGAACGGTCAGCTGCACGATTCCGCCGATGCGGACCTTCTCGGCGTTGCCGAGCTGCTCGAGCACGATGTCCTCGAGCGCTTCCACCGCTCGCTTGGCGTCGGCTTTGCTCATGTCGGCACGGTCGGCAACGGCAGTCACCAGCTGGGCCTGTGTTAACGGCACGGCGCTCCTCCTTGGGTTGAAGCTGAGTTATGGATGGGCGGATTCAACCTTGCGCGGCGGACGGACGGGCGATTTCGTCGCTCCCGAGCCAGCGTTTTCCGCGGTTTTCCGGCGCAGCCTGTGCGCGGGCGAGGCCGCACATAGTCGCGCATCAGAGAAATCGATGCATGATGAGCAGCCCTACGTACCCGTGCCTGGGGTGCTCGAACGCCTCTGGAACGCTGGTCAGGATCTCGAAACCCAGCGACTGCCACAGGGCGACCGCCGGTGCGTTGGTCTCCACGACCGCGTTGAACTGGATGGCGCGGAAGCCGCTCTGGCGCGCCCACTCGATCACGTGCTCGCCCAGCGCTCGCCCCACCCCCAGCCCCGCCCGCCGCGGATCGACCATGAAGCTCGCCGACGCCACGTGCGACCCCGGACCGCCGCGATTGGCGTACATGTTGGCGCTGCCGAGCACCGCGCCCTCAGGGTCGGTCGCCACCACCGTTCGCCCGGGCGGCCCGACCATCCACATCCGCCGGCCTTCCGCCTCGTCAACGTCCTGGTCATACGCGTACGTCTCGCCGGCGGCGACGATCTGGTGAAAGAACGGCCAGATCGCCGTCCAGTCGCCGGGCCGCGCGTCGCGGATCGTCACGCGCGGGCGGTCAGCCACTCGCTAGTGCGCGGGGCTGTGCGCGGCGGTCTTCTGCAGCTGGCGTTCGGGCGTGATCCGAACCACGTTCCACGCCAGCCCGACCCGCGCGAGCATCGAGATGAAGATGCCCGACAGGTCGATCTCCCACCAGCGCAGGCCGTGGTAGGCCGAGCGCGGGAATGCGTGATGGTTGTGGTGCCACGACTCCCCGAACGAGAACACGGCGAGCCACGCCACGTTGGTCGACTGGTCCTCGATTTCGAATCGCCGGCGACCGAAGAAGTGGCAGATCGAGTTGACCGACCAGGTCACGTGATGGACCAGGAAGATCCGCACCAGGCCGCCCCAGATGTAGCCGCGCAGCGCGCCGCCCAGGGTGAACCCGTCCAGTACGAAGCCCGCGATCGTCGGAACCGCGAGCGAGGCCACCACCAGCCACGGGAAGCGGCGCCCGATCGAGCGCATGCGCCGATCCTCGTACAGCTCGGTCGCGTAGCGCTTCCAGTCGGCCTGCCCCTGGGTCTCCAGAAGCCATCCGGTGTGCGCGTGCCACAGGCCGGCCAAACCGCTTCCGTGGCCGACGTGCGGACTGTGGGGGTCACCCTCCTTGTCCGCGTTGGCGTGATGCTTGCGGTGGTCGGCGACCCAATCGAGGACAGAGCCCTCGACAGCCATCGAGCCCAGTACCGCGAACGTGCGCTCGAGCCACGCATAGGTCTGGAACGCGCGATGGGTCAGGAGCCGGTGAAACCCGACCGTGATGCCCAGCCCGGTGACGATGTACAGAACCACGAGGATCGCGAGGTCGGTCGCATCGACGGCCTTGTTCCAGAGCAGCACGATGGCCACGAGCACCCCCGCGAACGGGACCACCACGCCCAGCAGATTCGCGAAACGTTCGGCGCGCGTCATCTCACGTGAGACTTCCACATATCGCCGGCTCAGAACACGCCACGACCCATCAAACCCCCCGCGTGTCGGGACGTTACACCCGAATTCGCTTTCAAGGCATGATTCGGTAGTTGTCCGAAGAGGTATCGCTGCCCGGCCTGATCGCGATCGAGCACACGTTCGAGGTGCCGCTCGATCACGACGACGTGAACGGGGAGCGGATCTCCGTGTTCGCGCGAGAGATGGCCCACCCGGACGGTCGCGACCGCCCGTTCCTGGTCTTCCTCCAGGGCGGGCCCGGGTTCGAGGGCACGCGACCGACCCGCAATCCGAACGGGCCGGGATGGCTCGATCGCGCGCTCGAGGACTTCCGCATCCTCATGCTCGACCAGCGCGGGACGGGCCGCTCGTCGCCGATCGGCGACCTGTCCGGGCGCGCGCCGCACGACCAGGCCGAGTACCTCGCCCACTTCCGCGCCGACTCGATCGTTCGTGACGCGGAGTGGATCCGCGGCGAGCTGACCGCCGAGCCGTGGAGCGTGCTCGGCCAGAGCTTCGGAGGCATGTGCGTCACCACCTACCTGTCACTCGCACCGAGCGGGCTGCGCGAGGCGTTCATCACCGGTGGGCTCCCGGCGCTCGGCCCGCGCATCGACGAGGTCTACGCGCGCACGTACGCGCTGGTGCTCGAGCGCAACCGGCGCTACTACGAGCGCTATCCGGGCGACCGCGACCGGGTGCTGCGCCTGCACGAGCGCATCGAAAGCGAGGGCCTCGAGCTCCCCTCCGGCGACCGGTTGACCTGGCGGCGCTTTCGCCAGCTTGGCCAGATGCTCGGCATGAGCGACGGCGCCGAGCATCTCCACTACATCCTCGAGCTACCTCCCGACTCGCCGGCCTTCCGCCACGACCTCGAAGACGCCGTGTTGTTTGCCCGCAATCCCATCTACGCCGTGCTGCACGAGGCGTCCTGGGCCGACGGCGGCGCCACCCGGTGGTCAGCCGAGCGCATGCTCCCGTCCGAGTTCGACGCGCCGCACCTGTTCACCGGTGAGCACGTCTATCCCTGGATGTTCGAGGACTACGGCGCGCTTGCCCCGCTGCGCGAGGCCGCCCAGTTACTCGCCGAGCGCGAGTGGCCGCGTCTGTATGACCCGGACGTGCTCGAGCGCAACGAGGTTCCCGTCGCCGCCGCCGTCTACGCCGACGACATGTACGTCGAGCGCGGGTTCTCCGAGGAGACCGCTGCGCTGATCCGCGGCGCTCGAGTGTGGATCACCAATGAGTACCAGCACAACGGGCTGCGGGTCGAGGGCGCGCGGGTTCTGGGGCGGTTGATCGACCTGGCACGCGGGCGCGCTTAGGTGACGTGTTCGTGTCTACGTCAGCTCCACGGTGAACACGACGCGCGGGCGACCGGGGCCGGAGTAATCCGCCACCTCGACTGCGTCCATTCCGAGCGCGCGGTGGAACGCGATCGACGCCTCGTTGCCCGGCGTCGTGATCGCCTTGATCGTGTGACACCCGCGTTCCCGGGACAGGCGGCCGAACGACTCGTACAGCAAGCGACCGAGTCCCTCGCCGACTCGGTCGTGGCGCACGGCCACGAGGTGGACGTAGCCGAGCGCCTGCTGCGGCACCGTGAACCCGAAGAGGTAGGCCGCGACGGCGCCGTCCTCGTCGCGGATCACGAGGGAGCTTTCCGCAAACTCGTGGACGAACATCGGGTGGTGCAGCGACGACAGGTCGCGCTCGCCCCAGAACGAGTCGAGGCGCTCGATGATCTCGTCGAAGTCGCGTTTGGTGAGAGCCTCGGGTTCCATGGGTCGGGCTCCTTTCTATCGTGACGACGGATGACGGCTCAGCCGGCGGACATCACGAACCTGGCTCGCGAGCGGTTGGGGTTCACGCAGCTCCGGCCCGGCCAGTTGCGCGCCACCGCGGCTGCCGTCGCGCACCACGACGTGCTGGCGGTGCTGCCGACCGGCGGTGGAAAGTCCGCGATCTACGAGCTCGCGGGCATGATCCGAAGCGGGCCGACCGTCGTCATCTCGCCGTTGATCGCCCTCCAAGACGACCAGCTCGCCCACTTTCGCAGCGCCGGGTTGTCGGCGACGGTCCTCAACTCCAAGCAGTCGGCACGCGCGCGTAGAGACGGGCTCGCGGCCGTGAGCCGCTCCGAGGAGTACGTGTTCCTGTCTCCCGAGCAGCTGTCCAATCGGGAGACGCGGGAGGCGCTCCAGCGCGCGCGTCCGGGGTTATTCGTGGTCGACGAGGCGCATCTGATCAGCCAGTGGGGCGAGGACTTCCGGCCCGACTACCTGCGTCTCGGCGCCCAGGCCGACGCCCTGGGAGCGCCCGTGCGCCTCGCGCTCACGGCCACCGCCGCGCCGCCGGTCCGCGACCAGATCGTCCGGCGCCTGGCCCTGCGATCCCCCGAGTTGGTCGTCGGCGATTTCGACCGGCCCGAGATCGAGCTGTCGGTACGGCACGTCCGCTCGGTCGAGGACAAGCAGCGTTCGATCGAGCGGGCTGCGGCGGAGCTCGAAGGGTTCGGGATCGTGTACGCCTCGACCCACGCCGCCGCGGAGGCCGCCAGGGACACCCTCGCCGCCGCGGGACACAGCGTGACGCTGTATCACGCCGGCCTGTCCGCGGCCGCCCGGCGCGCGGCGATGACCGCCTTCCTGGACGGTTCGGCTCGGATCATCTCGGCCACCGTCGCGTTCGGCATGGGCATCGACAAACCCGACGTTCGCTGGGTCCTGCACGCCGATCCCCCGGTCTCGCTCGACGCCTATTACCAGGAGCTCGGGCGTGCCGGTCGCGATGGACAGCCCGCGCACGCTCGGTTGCTCTACCGGCAGGAGGATCTTGGCCTGGCTCGGCATCTGACGGCCCGCGGTGTGTCGAGCGCCGTGGTCGCCACCGTCGCCGGGCGGCTCTCTGCGATTGACGGTGAGGTCGGCGTAGACGAGCTTGCCGCGGACTGCCGGCTCGGCTCGCGGCCTGTAACGCTGGCGCTTGCGCGGTTCGTCGACCTCGGAGCGGCCGCCTGGTGCTTGGACGGCGGCGTTCGCTGGAGCGGATCGCGCAGCGTGGCCGATGCCCTGCGGGCTTCAGACGAAGAGACCGAGCGCGAGCGCGAGATCGAGCGCTCGCGACTCGAGATGATGCGCCGCTACGCCGAGCACACGGGCTGCCGGCGCTCGTTCCTGTTGACGTACTTCGGCCAGGACTACCCCGGCCCGTGCGGCAATTGCGACAACGACCGCCTGCACGCTTCGGCGGGTCCGACGGCCCGAGTCTTTCCGGTGGGGACGCGCGTGGTCAGCGAACGCTGGGGCGAGGGCACCGTCCAGCGCTACGACGGCGATCAGCTCACCGTGCTGTTCGACGACCACGGTTATCGCGATCTGCTCCTCTCGCTCGTGGTGGAGCGAGGGCTCCTGCGCCCGGCTCCAGCTGTCAGCTGAGCGCCGGGATCACCTCGGCCGCGAGTCGCTCGAGCTGCCCCGCCTCGTCGACGAGTGGGTTGAGGAGGATCAGCTCCGCGCCGGCGTCCGCCACCGCGCGGATGCCGGCCGCGCACGCCTCGGGCGGGCCGACGACCATGTTCTCCGACCAGCCACCCCGCCCGTAGTGCCGCGCGAGCGCGTCCTCGAGTTGCTGGCCACCGCGCGCCGCGTCGTCATCGACATGGACGTAGACGCGCTTGCCGATCCGGAACGTGCCGGGCTCGCGCCCCTGCGCCCCCAGCTCCTCCCTGACCACCTTTACCTGTTCGGTGAACTGAGCCGTCGTCTGGGAGCCGGCGCCCATGAACCCATCTCCGTGGCGCACGGCGCGCCGCATTCCCGCCGGTGCACTGCCGCCGAACCAGATTGGCGGGTACGGCTTCTGCACCGGCTTGGGCTCCATCGAGGCGCCCTCGAGCTTCCACAACGGCCCATCGAAGCTGATCTCACGCTCGGTCCAGCAGGCCTTCATCAGCGCCAGGGCCTCGTTGAAGCGAGCGACGGGCTTGTCCGGATCGACGCCGAACGCGGCGAACGGTCGACCGCGGCCGCCGGTCGCGATGCCGACTTCAACCCGGCCATGGCTCAGGCAGTCCAATGAGCTGATCGCCTTGGCCAGGTGGACGGGGTTGTGGAGCGGGAGGATGAACACCGCACAACCCAGCCTTAGCTGCTCGGTGCACGCCGCGGCGTAGGTCAGCGTCTGGAGCGGGGCGAGGCTGTCCGCCGCGCCCAGCACCTGCTCCTGCACCCAGGCACTCTCGAACCGCCCGAGCTCCTCGACGCGGCGCAGATGTGCGCGGAAGGCGTGATCGTCGAAGCGGCTGCTGTGCGCGTACTGCGGGATCGAGATCGCGAAGCGCATCGGACCGGAACGCTACAGCGGGAGGGCCGCGCCCGCTTCCGGCGCCGTGCGCCATTCACCGCAGCGTGTATGCCGCGACCTGCGGGTTCCCGCCTCCGGTGCTCGTGACCGGCCCGCCCGCCGGAACGATCACCGTGTCACCGGCGATGGCGATCGGCGAGTTCGTCGACGTCGGAAGCTGATGGCGGTAGACGATCACTCCGGTGCTTCGGTCCAACCCGACCAGCACGCCGTCGTAGAGCGTGGTCAGGACGAGATCGTTGGAAACCGTGACGGCGCCCAGCGGTAGCTGCGACACCTTCCTGTCCCATTCGACCTTGCCGGTTGCGAGGCTGAGCGCCTCCACCTCGCCGGTCGTGGAACCTGCGGCCTTGGTCGGCGCGGGGACGTCCAAGTTCGTATACGTCACCGGTACGTCCAACGTGGCCACGTAGACGGTGCCGCCCGCGACGGCCAGGTCGGTCAGCACCCCGCCGAGCGGCCCCGGGGTGATCGTGAATGGCGCCCTCAGCGTGCTGCGGTGCTCGAGCGCGTGGAGTGAGTCCTCGTCATGCCCGCTGTGCTCGCCCACCGGTGTCTTCCACATCAGCTCGCCGGTGGCGGCGTTCATCTCGTAGACGTAGCCCATCTTGCCGCTGCCGAGCACGACTGAGGCGCCATCGACGCGGGCGGAGATCGGCGAGGCCTGCATGTCGTAGTCCTTGAAATCGTTCGGAACGCCCTGGTAATACCAGCGGAGCTTTCCGGTTGCCGCGCCGAGATTCACCACGCTGTCGGTGTACAGGCCCACCGCGGGATGCGCGATCGCCGCCGAGGCGCTCTGATACGGGTTGCCGATCCCGTACGACACGGATCCGTCGTTGCTGACCAGTGGCGTCTCCCACGCGCCGCCGGCGCCGAGGCCGAGCGATTGCACCCCCGGTTCTGGGCCGACGACGGTGTTGAACCGCCACAGGACTCCCCCGCTTGAAGCGTTCAGCGCCAGTAGCACCCCGCCGCCGGGACCCGACCCGTATTGGCTTGCCAGGTACACCCGTCCGTTGGCGACCTGTGGCTGGATGCCGAACGTACCCTGACCCTTGCCCAGCAGATCGCTGTCCACCCAGGTCGTCTGGCCGGTGGCGGCATTCAAGGCAAAGGCGGCCGTTGGAGTGAGCCCGTACAGCTTTCCGTTGGCGACCGCGACGCCGTTCGGTCCCGGGCCGCTCTTCTCGGGCTGACTGCACTGGTACTCCCACTCGAGCTTCCCGGTGGCGAGCGCGAGCGCGAACACATCGGAGTCGAGATCCTGGATATAGACGACTCCGTTCTGCACGATCGGGTTAGCGGTCAGCGCCCCGTACGGGCGCACGCCGACCGCCGCCTTGCCCGTGAGCTTGAACGTCCACGCCTGCGCGAGCCTTGACACGTTTGCCTTCGAGATCGTCGACCCGGTGGCGTCCCGGGTGTTCGCGAGATCGCCGTTCGAGTATGGCCACACGCCGGCGGGCGTCGCCGTCTGGCCTGTGGCGGCATGCGCGGCGATGGTCTTACACCCGGCCCTCTCGGCCGCGCTTTGCCCGCCGCAGGCCGCGACGAGCAACCCCACCGCGACGGTCAGAGCGGCTGGGAGTGTGATGGTACGCGAATTCCGTAACATGGATCTAATAGCTAAGTGATATCACTTAGCTATTAGTGGCGCAAGTCCCTGTTGCGTGCACCGGCCGCGGACGCGCAACCGGCGCGTTGCACGGTTCTGCGCGATCGGACCAGACCGTGACCGATCATCGGCGCGAGGCGGTGATCCGGTCGCTCGCCGGCCTCAGAATCGGGGCGCCGCTGCCGATTGAAGGGGGCCATGGGATGCGGCGTCTCCAATCGCCTGGGCCGCACAACGCTCGCGCTCGCGTTCCTCGTCGCAGCGCTCGTCGGGGCGCCTGCCGCCCGTGCCGGCCGGTTCCGGTACGGCGTCAACACATCTGACCCAACCTCCCCCGGCCTGAATGCGCTATCGGCCTCGAGCATCACCGTGGCGCGCACCGGCGCCACGTGGTCATCCGTGCAGCCCTCGCCCCCACCCGCCCCGTACGACTGGAGCTCCACCGACCAGAACGTCACCGAACTCGCTGAGCACGGGATGACATGGCTGCCGATAGCGATGGGCACGCCCGCCTGGGCCGCGATCGCAACACCCGCCCCGCAGGCCTGGTTTCGTGAGGCGGTCGCTGGGAATCCGTCCGCCTACGGTCAGTTCGTAGCCGCGCTCGCCCAGCGCTACGGGCCAGGCGGCATCTTCTGGCAGCAGAAACCCCAACTCCCGTACCTGCCGGTGAGCGCCGTCGAAGCCTGGAATGAGGAGAACAACCCGAACTTCTTCTCCCCCTCCGACGACCCCGCCGTCTACTACGCCATGTACGAGGCAGCCCGGCAGGACACTCACGCGCTGCTGGGCGACGCGGTGCAGGTCATCTTCGGCGGCGTCCTCGATTCGGGCCTGGACCCGAGGCCGTGGCTGGCGCAACTCTCCGCGCAGCGCCCCGGGGCGTTCGCGACGATCGACTCGTTCGGATACCACCCGTACCTGTACGCGCTGCCGGCGATCGTCCAGCACCTCCAGGCCATCCGCGGGTTCCTCGACGAGCAGGGCGCCACCGATGTCCCCATCTCCATCACTGAGGCCGGCGACAACTCCGCCTTCTCGCCCGAGCAAGATTGGGCGGGGACGACCTACCGGCTCGCCAACAGCCTCCCCAACTCCGGCTGCGACGTGAACATGCTCGTCATCCACGCCTACCAGGGCGACGATCCACACACCCCGGATGAGGACTCGGAGGGCTGGTACACGCTGGAAACGCCGCAGGGCGGGCTAACCGAAACAGGCCAGGCGTTCGCGTCAGGCGCCAGCGCCACCCCGACACCGCCTCCCGGCGGCGCCTGGTGCCCGCCGTTGAGCCCCGGCCTGAAGCTCACCATCCGACGGATGCGCCACGGAAGGATGCAGGCGACCATCAGGCTGGGCGCGGGCGCCCAAGGGGTCATTACGGTCACGGCCCGCCGCCCGGGTCAGAGGCCCGTCACGCTCACCTCGGCGGGGGCGGGCGCCCACCAGCTACCCGCTTCCCCCGGCCGCTGGACGGTGACCGCGATGTTCAACGGCTCGGCGCCGTGGGCCGACGCCCGCGCCACGGCCACGGTAAATATCCCGCGTCGCTCCGTTCCTGTGGCGCCTGCTCGAGGCGCGCGACGTGGACCGGGGCGAGGTCGCCGCCACGAACGCGCTCGATGAGCGCCCTGCCCGCCTCACCTCGGCCGATTGTCGGGTTGCGCCAGGTTGGCTTGGAGATCACGGATGACCGTGCCGAGAAGGCCCGACGCGAGAAGCCCCGGCCCGAGGGGGCCGGAGGAATTCTCACCGACGGGCGGCAGCTGGCGCAGGGCGGCTCTGGCCGGCGCGGAGATATGGCCAAGCTGCCAGCGGACCTCCTGTCTGACCGCCTCCGGCTGGTGAGGGGAGGCCAGTCCAGCCGCCTTAGCGGCGTACGCGGCAGCACCGAGTGCGTGCGCGCCCATGTGCGGGATGCTCGCGGCCTGCCCGGCCGCTCGGGCGGCGGCTACCGCGGCCGGAGCGCTCACCTCACGAGCGGCTGCGTGAGCGACGAATCGCCGCCGGGCCTCCGCGACGCCAAGCTCGCCGCGGGCAAACGCCCGTAGCCGGTCGATGGCATCGCGCGGGCGGCTATCCCCCGGAGCTTCCACCTCGAACAATCCGACCACCCGCTCCGCGCAGTCCGCCGCCCACGCGGCGACGATCCGCCGGTCGGCTTCGCTCAGCGTCTGCGGAGACCTCACGCACAGATCCTCGCACGCGTGTTCGGCGGGCTCGGCGGGTGGTCGATGCGTTCACACTCTCCCTATGACGGTGCCGCCGTGATTTCGGTGCCGTCGGTAGAGAGCACGTACCACGGCGCCCCGAAACCAGTGGAGCCTTGACCGTTCGTTTGCCCGGCTGCCGTATCTCCCTTGAACAGGTACAGGGGATGGCCGTTGTAGGTCACCTGCTCTGTGCCATCGGATCGTCTCGTCGTACCCAGCAGCGACTGCTTCACCCCGCTGCCCGCCGTCGGCTTTCCCGTGATCACGAACGGAGGCCATGCGACCGCGCACGCGCCCGCGCAGTTGCTCTTGGTTCCCATGTCAGCTCGCCACAGGTAAAGCGCGTCGCCCCGTGCGTTGACGAGGATCGTCCCCAGCGCGGTATGCGCTGAGTCGACCCTGCCCGAGGACGTGCCCGCCGCGGCGGCCACGCCGTCGTTGCTCGCCATCGTCTGGTTGGTCGTGCTCGAGCCACTGCTACCGCATGCCGCGACCGCGAACGCGCCAATCGCGATCACAACCGCCGCGGGC
>Ga0335080_10002213_pt1 | contig 19334 bp, 20 predicted proteins | sample Lox_Sample_34_FD_206720 | JGI IMG/M metagenome (GOLD analysis project Ga0335080, IMG submission 206720) | Soil microbial communities from Loxahatchee National Wildlife Refuge, Florida, United States - Lox_Sample_3.4 | ecosystem: Environmental > Terrestrial > Soil > Wetlands | place: USA...
CGATGAACGGCGCGCGCTACTTCGCCCTGCTCGACCGCTTCGAGGCCGAGCTCGACGCGCTCGAGCCGAGCGGCGCCGACGTCTCGCTGGACGAGCTCTCCGGCCGCGCGTTCAAGAAGCTCCGGAAGGCGGTCCGCGAGCTTCCCGAGGAGCCGGCGGACGTCGAGCTCCACGCGATCCGCAAGCTCGGCAAGCGCGCGCGCTACGCCGCGGAGCTCGCAGGCGACGACGAGTTCGTGAAGCGCGCGAAGGTCTTCCAGGACGTGCTCGGCGAGCACCAGGACGCGGTCGTCGCCGAGGAGCGCCTCCGCGCGCTCGCGGCGGACGCGGCGCCGGACCAGGCGCTCGCCGCAGGGCGGCTCATCGACCGCGAGCAGGCGCGCCACGCCGAGGCGCGCGCCGAATGGCCGGCCGTATGGCGGAAGCTGAAGCGCGCGGCGAGGTGACGGTCCGCGCCGGCGGCGGCGTGGTCGTGCGCGACGGCGAGGTGCTGCTCGTCCACCGGCCGCGGTACGACGACTGGACGTTCCCGAAGGGGAAGGCCGACCCCGGGGAGTCGGACGAGGACTGTGCGCTGCGCGAGGTGTGGGAGGAGACCGGGCTGCGCTGCGCGCTCGGCGCCGAGCTTCCGGCGACCGCGTACGCCGACGCGCTCGGCCGTCCGAAGATCGTGCGCTGGTGGGCGATGGAGGCGCTCGAGGACGACGGCTTCGTGCCGGGGAAGGAGATCGACGCGCTGCGCTGGGTCGCGCCGGCGGACGCCCGGGCGCTGCTCACGTACGAGCGCGACCTCGAGCTGCTCGACGCGGTCGCATGAGCCTGATCCTGCTCCGGCACGCGTCGGCCGGCGACCGCGACGCGTGGGTCGGCGACGACCGCGTGCGTCCGCTCGACGCGGCCGGACGCGCGCAGGCCGCCGCCCTGCGCGGCGCGATGCCCGCGACGCGCGTCGTCTCGAGCCCGTACGTCCGCTGCGTCGAGACGGTCGAGCCGCTCGCAGCGTCGCTCGGGCTCGAGATCGAGCTCGACGAGCGCCTCGCGGAGGGCGGCAGCCGCGCCGGCGCGCTCGTGCTCCTCGCGGATTTCGACGGCGGGGTCGCGTGCACGCACGGCGACATCGTCGAGGCCGTCCTCGGCGCACCGCTCGACAAGGGCGCAGCGGTCGTGCTCGAGCTCGCCGGGGACGGGGTGCGCGTCCTCGAGCACCTGGCGCCACCGTCCGCTTGAGCCACGGCCCGGTGCCTGGCACCGGGACGTGGCTTGTCGGGTCAGGCGGTGCGGCGGCTGACGGCCACGCCCTGCGACTCCTCGGCCCAGGCGAGGAGCGCGCCCTCGCGGATGCCGCCGTCGCAGACGTGGAGCGGCACGCCGAGGCGCGCCTGCACCTCGACCAGGAGGACGAGCCCGCCCGCGAGGATCCGTGCGCGCTCGCGGTCGACGCCGAACCGGCGTGCGATCGTCCGCGGCGAGTGCGACCGCACGAGCCGCACCGCCTCGCGCAGCTCGTCCTCGCCGAGCGTCCCGCCGACGAGCCGACGCGCGGCACGCGCGCTCCCGCCGACGGCGAGCGCCGCCTCGACCTCCGGCGGCACGACGGAAGCGAACGCCCGCGCCGCCTCGGCCTGCGCGCGTGCGAGCTCGCCGCCGCTCGGGCGCCCGCCGTCGAGCACCCGCGTCGTGAGCCGGACGGAGCCGAGGTCGACGGACTCGATCCACGACGGCGCCGCGTGCGGCGCGCCGACGGCGATCTCGGTGGACGCGCCGCCGACGTCGCAGACGGCGACGGTGCCCGGCAGCGGGACCCGCGAGGTCGCGACCGCGCCGCCGTACGCGAGCCGGCCTTCCTCCTCCGTCGACAGCACGCGCACGGGAACGCCCGCCGCGCGCGTCAGCGCCGAGACGAGCTGCTCCGCGTTGTCCGCCTGGCGCCCCGGTGCTGTGAGGAACACGTCGAGCGCCTCGGCCCTCTCGTCGCGCGCGAGGTCGGCGAGCCGCTCGACCGCCTTCGCCGCGGCGGCGACGTGCGCCTTCGAGACCTCGCCCGACCGCTCGATCTCCTCGCCGAGCGACAGCCGCACCTTCACCTTCGCGACGGGCGCGATCTCCCCGCGCTTCAGGTCCGCGACGAGGAGACGGGTGGTGTTCGAGCCGACGTCGAGGACCCCCAGGCGCACGTGGCGCATGGTAGGTCCGGCGTCGGTTGGACACGTTCCGGCCCCGTGAACGGGCGGTGACAGGCCGGTGACGGGGTGGCGAACCGGACGCGCTAGTGCGTGCGCGCCACCGAGACGCGGCGCCGCGCCCGGCGCATGAGGACGGACTGGGCGGACCGCGCCCGCTCGTCCTCCTTCCGCGGACGGACGCGCTTCCACGTCCCGTCGCCGTCGAGCTCCCACGAGCTCGCCGTGTCGGCGAGCTCCGCGTCGAACGTCGCGACGAGCTCGGACTGGAGCGTCGGGTCCTCGATCGGCGTCACCACCTCGACACGATGGTCGAGGTTCCGCGGCATCAGATCGGCGCTGCCCATGTACGTCGCCGAGCGGCCCGACGACTCGAACATGAAGAGCCGGCTGTGCTCGAGGAAGCGGCCGAGCACGCTGCGCACGCGAATGCGCTCGCTCATCCCGGGCACTCCGGGGCGCAGCGAGCACACGCCGCGGCAGAGGATGTCGATGCGCACGCCCGCCTCGGACGCGTTGTAGAGCTGGTCGATGATCTCGACGTGCGTGAGGCCGTTCACCTTGATGCGGATGCGCGCCTTGCGGCCCGCGCGCGCCGACTCCGACACCTCGCGGATCTCGTCGATGAGCTTCTGCCGCAACGTGAACGGCGCGACGAGCAGCTTGCGGAACCGCGCCGGCCGGCCGAAGCCCGTGAGGTAGTTGAAGAGGTCGGCGACGTCGGCCGCGATGTCCTCGTCCGCGGTGAAGAGCCCGAAATCCTCGTACGACCGCGCGGTGACGTTGTTGTAGTTGCCGGTGCCGAGGTGGACGTAGCGGCGCAGGCCGCCGGCCTCGCGGCGGACGACGAGCGTCGTCTTCGCGTGCGTCTTCATCGACGGGAACCCGTAGACGACGTGCACGCCCGCCTGCTCGAGGGCGCGGGACCACTCGATGTTGCGGCGTTCGTCGCCGCGCGCCTTGATCTCGACGAGGCACACGCTCTGCTTGCCGCTCTCCGACGCGGCGATCAGCGCCGGGACGAGCGGCGTGTCGTCGCCGGTGCGGTACACCGTCGACTTCAGCGCGATCACGTCCGGGTCGCTCGCGCTCGCGTTCAGGAACGACTCGAACGTCGCGGCGAACGAGTCGTACGGGTGGTGGACGAGCACGTCGCCGGCACGGATGACCGCGAACTGCTCGCCGGGCTCGAGCCCCGCGAGCGGCGGGCGCGCGACGGGGATCCACGGCTCGTTCTTCAGGTCGGGCCGGTCGAGCTTCGTCAGCTCGAGCACGTCCGCGAGGTCGAGCGTCCCCGAGATCGGGTAGACGAGCTCGTCCGCGACGCGCAGCCCCTGCTGGAGACGCTCGCGCAGCGACTGCGTCATCGACGACGACACCTCGAGGCGCGTCACCTCGCCGAAGCGCGCGCGGCGCAGCTCGAGCTCGACCGCCTCGAGGAGATCGTCCGCCTCGTCCGAGACTTCGAGGTCGGCGTCGCGCGTGACGCGGAAGAGCGAGCGCTCGAGGATCTCCATGCCCGGGAAGAGGCTCGGGAGGAAGTCGGTCAGCACCTGCTCGAGCGGAACGAACCGCCCGCCGCCGCCGACGGGAAGGAAGCGCGGCAGGCCCTCGGGCACCTTCACGCGCGCGAAGCGCTCCTCGCCCGTCTCCGGGTCGCGCGCGAACACCGCGAGCGAGATCGAGAGCGGCGAGATGTACGGGAACGGCTGGCCCGGCCCGACGGCGAGCGGCGTCAGCACCGGGAAGATCTCGCGCTCGAAGCGCTCCATCAGGTCGACGCGCTCCTCGTCCGAGAGCTCGTCGACGCGCGAGACGACGATGCCCTCCGCCGCCAGCGCCGGCAGCAGCTCCTTCGACCAGATGCGCGCCTGCTCCGCGTACAGCTCGATCACCCGTGCGCGCGCCTCGGTCAGCGCCTCCTGCGGCGTGCGCCCGTCCGGCGAGCGCACCGTCACGCCCGCCGCCGCCTGGCCCGTGAGGCCGGCGATGCGGATCATGAAGAACTCGTCGAGCATCTGGGAGAACGTCCCGAAGAAGAACACGCGCTCGAGCAGCGGCAGGTCGGGATCCTCGACGAGCTCGAGCAGGCGGGCGTCGTAGTCGAGGAACGACAGCTCGCGGTTGATCAGCCTGTCCGCCGCGGCCGCCGTCCGCTTCTTCGTGCGAACTGCCATGGGCCGTCTCAGGTTACAGCGAAGTAGATCGCAGCGGCACCCCCCGCCACGAAGCAGTAGATCGCGAACGGCATCAGCGTGTTCGTCTCGAAATAGCGCATCAGGAACTTCACCGAGAACCACGCCGCGACCGCCGCGCAGAGCGCGCCGACGAGGGCCTGGCCCCGGACGCCGTTCCCGGACGAGCCGGCGAGCTCCGGCAGCTTCAGGATCGCGGCGGCGCCGATGATCGGGGTCGCGAGGAGGAACGCGAAGCGTGCGGCGTCCTTGTGCGAGAGCCCCACGAGGAGGCCGCCGCCCATCGCCGCGCCCGAGCGCGAGAAGCCCGGGATCAGCGCGAGCGACTGCGCCGCGCCGACGAGCGTCGCGTCGAGCCACGAGAGCGTGCGCGCGATCCGCGTGTCGTCGTCGGTCTCCGTCTGCGGCGCACGCCGCCGCAGCCGCTCCGCGCCGTAGAGCAGGAGCCCGTTCGCACAGAGGAAGATCGCAGCGGTCTGCGGCGACGCGAAGATCTTCCGCAGCGCGTGCTCGAGCGCCAGCCCGAGGATCCCCGCCGGGATCGTGCCGACGACGAGCAGCCAGCCGAGCTTCGCGTCCGCGTCGTCGGCGCCGATGCCGCGGTCGCGCAGCGAGCGGCCGAGCCCTTTCAGGATCCGCCACCAGTCGGCGCGGAAGAAGACGGCGAGCACGATCGCCGTCGCGAGATGCGTCGCGACGAGAAAGGTCAGGAAGTATGAGTCGTTCTGGTGGATGTCCCAGCCGAAGAGGCTCGGCAGGATCACGCTGTGCCCGAGGCTCGAGATCGGGAACAGCTCCGCGACCCCCTGGATCAGCCCGAGGATCGCCGCCTGGAAGTACGTGATCGGCACTACTGCGGGTCCGGCGCCGGCGTCTTCTTCTCGCCAGTGTTGAACCACGCGAACACGAGGCACGCGACGCCGAGCAGGAACGCGGCGATGCCGTGCTTCACGTGGTGGTGGTTCGAGCCTGCGGCGTGGCCCGGGAAGAACGACGGCAGCGAATGCGCGGGCTCGGCCCAGTAGACGATCGCGATCACGATCAGGACGACGCCGAGGATCAGCGCGATGATCGCAAGCAGCCGCCGACGCTCCATCGAGGCGATTCTAGGGAAGGCGCTACGAGGACGCGGCGGGATGCGACGCGTCGGTGAACTCGCGGAACTCCGCCGTGAGCAGGTAGGCGGTCTGCTCGCCGATGTCGACCGCGCGGTCGCCGATCCGCTCGATCGTCCGCGCCACGACCACCATCGCGAGGCCCCATTCCCGCATCTCCGGGTCGGCCATCACGTCCACGAGCCGCTCGACGAAGCGCCGGTTCGAACGGTCGATGAGCTCGTCGAGGTCGACGAGGCTCTCGGCGCCGGCGAGGTCGCGGCGGTCGAACGAGTCGAGCGCGACGCGGCACATCTCCTCGGCACGCTCGCCCATCTCGACGAGGACCTCGACGAGGCCCGGGTCCGGGTCGGCGTCCGCGACGAGCTTCGAGAGCTTCGCGATCGTCACGGCCCCGTCGGCCGAGCGCTCGAGCAGGAGGTTGATGTGGAGGATCGCGAGCAGCAGGCGGAGGTCGCGGGCGACCGGCGTCTGGAGGGCGATCAGCGACTGGATCGAGCTCTCGATCCCGAGGAACAGCCTGTCCACCTCGTCGTCGAAGGCGATCACCTCGTCCGCGAGCTCGACGTCCCTCTCCTGGAGCGCCCGGATCGCGCCGTGGATGGCGGTCACCGTCCGCTGGCCCTCCTCCTGCAGCTGCGCCTCGACCTGTCCGAGTTCGTCGTCGAAAGCCATCGCGACACCGTATCCCTTTCCCCACCCCGATTCCGAGGGTGATTCACCGCTTCGTAACCACCTCGCAACAGCACGGTATCCCACTCCGGAGGGCGACGGTCGTACCGTGGCCGCGAACCCCGAAAGAGGAGAAAAAGCAATGCCGAACCTCGGCTCCAAGACTCGCGCGATCGCCCTGATCGCGCTCTGCGGCGCCGTTGCGGCCGTCGCGGTCGGCGCGGCAAGCGCCGGCTCCAAGCGCTCGGCCGGCACGACCATCACCGGCGCGGGCAGCACCTTCGTCCAGCCCCTCGTCTCCCAGTGGATCAGCCCGCTCGGCTCGGCCTACGGCTACGAGCTCCAGTACAGCGGCGTCGGCTCCGGCGCCGGTGTCGCGGCGATCACGGCGCGCACCGTCGACTTCGGCGCGAGCGACGCGCCGCTCACCTCCGACCAGTTCAGCGCCTGCAACGGCTGCATCCAGATCCCGTGGGCGCTCGGCGCCACGGCGATCATGTACAACCTCCCGGGCGCACCGAACCTCCTGAAGATGGACGGCCCGACGCTGGCCAAGATCTTCATGGGCCAGATCACGACCTGGAACGACCCGGCGATCGCGGCGCTCAACAAGGGCGTCTCGCTCCCGTCGACGAAGATCGCGATCGCCCACCGCTCGGACAACTCGGGCACGACGTTCAACTTCACCGACTACCTCTCGAGCGTCAGCCCGGCCTGGAAGTCGCAGATCGGCTCCGGCGTCGCCGTCAACTGGCCGGTCGGCTCGGGCGGCAAGGGCAGCTCCGGCGTCGCCGCGATCGTCTCCGGCACGCCGGGCGCGGTCGGCTACGCCGACATCGCCTACGCGATCCACAACCACCTCAGCTACTTCCGGATGAAGAACCGGTCGAACAAGTTCACGACGCCGGGCCTCCGCGGGATCCTCTCCGCGGCGCAGAGCGACCAGAAGCCCAGCGCCGACGGCTCGCTCTCGATCGTGAACCCGCCGAAGAAGTTCGCGAACGCGTATCCGATCTCGACCTTCACCTACGTGATCGTCCCGCAGCAGACGTCGAAGGCGGCCGACCTGAAGAAGTTCCTCTTCTGGGCGGTCACGAAGGGCCAGACCTACGGCCCGAAGCTCTACTTCGCGCCGCTGCCGAAGACCGTGCTCGTCGACGCAGAGAAGTCGATCGCGAAGATCCACTCGTAAGGAGCTCGTGGCTTCGGCAGAGCTCACCGCTGACGCACGCCGCCGCCCCTTCTCGGGGCGGCGGCTGCGCTTCGGCGACGTCGTGCTCCAGGTCGTCGCCGGTGCGGCGGCGTTCGGCGTCACGATCCTCGTCCTCCTCATCGTCTGGAAGGTGATCGAGGGCGCGCGGCCGGCGATCGAGAAGTACGGCCTCTCGTTCATCTTCCGCGTCGCGTGGAACCCGGTCGTCGGGCGCGAGCTCTACGGCGCGGGCAGCTTCCTCTTCGGCACCGCGATCACGTCGATCTTCGCGCTGATCCTCGCGACGCCGCTCGCGCTCGGGATCGCACTGTTCCTCACCGAGCTCGCGCCTGGCGCGATCCGCGCCCCGGTCACCGCGCTCGTCGAGACGCTCGCGGCCATCCCGAGCGTCGTCATCGGCCTCTGGGGAATCCTCGTCCTTGCACCCGTCCTCCGCTCGACGATCGAGCCGTGGCTGCACACCGCGTTCGGCTTCATTCCGCTCTTCGGCGCGCCGGGGACGACGGGCGCGAGCATCTTCACGGCGATCATCGTCCTGACGATCATGATCCTGCCGATCGTCTCGAGCATCTGCCGCGAGCTCTTCCTCGGCATCCCGCACGATCTGAAGGAGGGCGCGCTCGCGCTCGGCACGACGCGCTGGGAGATGGTGCGCGGCGTCGTCTTCCCGTATGCGCGCGGCGGCATCGCCGCGGCGCTGATCCTCGGCTGGGGCCGCGCGATCGGCGAGGCGATCGCCGTGACGCAGGTGATCGGCGGCGGCGTGTACGTCGGTTGGAACCTCTTCTCGGGCGGCGACACGCTCGCCAGCAAGATCGCGGCGTCGTACCAGGGCGCGTCGACGAACCTCCAGGCCGCGTCGCTGATCTACCTCGGCCTGATCCTGCTCGTGTTCTCGCTGATCGCGAACATCCTCGCGCAGTGGATCGTGCGCCGCAGCGCGCGCAAGCACGGGATCACCCGCGGAGGCCACGCATGAGCGCGCACGGCATGGGCGCCTCGCCGCTGCAGGTCAAGAACCTCGGCCGCCGCAAGGCCGTCAACCGCTTCATGGAGCTCCTCGCGTGGCTCGCCGCGGCGATCGCCGTCGCGATCCTCGGCGTCGTCATCTACTCGGTCGCGAAGCGCGGCGCGTCCGAGCTGAACCTCAACCTCCTGACGAAGGCGCCGATCCCGTTCAGCCTCACGGATGCGCCGCAGGGCCTCGCGAACGCGTTCGTCGGGACGCTCGTCGTCGTCGGGCTCGCGACGCTGATGGCGCTCCCGGTCGGGATCCTCGTCGCGATCTACCTCAACGAGTTCGCGCCGGCGTCGATCCGCAACGGGATCACGATGGTGCTCGACGTCCTGAACGGCGTGCCCGCGATCGTGATCGGCATCTTCGTCTACGGGCTGCTCGTCGTCGGCCACGGGCAGAGCGGCTGGGCCGGAGCGTTCGCGCTCGCATGCCTGATGCTGCCGCTCGTCTCGCGCTCGACGATGGAGATCCTCGCGCTCGTGCCGAACTCGCTGCGCGAGGCGAGCCTCGGGCTCGGCGTGCCGCAGTGGCGGACGACACTCAGCATCATCCTGCCGCAGACCATCGGCGGCATCCTCACCGGCACCGTGCTCGCCGTCGCGCGCGTCGCCGGCGAGACGGCGCCGCTCCTGCTCGTGTGCTCGCTCGTCGGCCCGCAGATCAACTGGAACCCGCAGCACGCGCTCCAGACGATCCCGGTCGCGATCTTCGAGCTCTCGGAGTCGCCGGACCCGGCCGACCACGCCCGTGCGTGGGCCGCCGCCCTCGTCCTCCTGCTGTTCATCCTGTTCACGAGCCTCGGTGCCCGCTGGCTCGCAAACCGCAGCCGTCGTAAGATCGCAGCGCGCTGATGGAAGGAGCCCAGGACATGTCGACTACGATCGAGCCGACCGTGAGAGTCGAGACTCGTCGCACGCCCATGCCGCCGCGCGAGCGCCTCGAGAGCATCTTCGAGGTCGAGGGACTCGACGCGATCTACGGGTCCAAGCCGGCCGTCAAGGGCGTGGAGATGAAGGTCTACAAGAACCTCGTGACCGCGATCATCGGCCCGTCCGGCTGCGGCAAGAGCACGTACATCCGCTGCTTCAACCGGATGAACGACCTGATCCCGGGCTTCCGGCAGGAAGGGACGATCCGCTACCACGGACAGGACATCTGCGGCTCGAACGTCGACCCCGTCGCGGTGCGGCGGATGATCGGCATGGTCTTCCAGCGGCCGAACCCGTTCCCGAAGTCGATCCACGACAACGTCTCGTGGGGCATGAAGGTGCTCGGGATCAAGGACGACGTGAACGAGCGCGTCGAGCGCGCGCTGACGCAGGCCGCGCTCTGGGACGAGGTCAAGGACCGGCTGAAGGCGAGCGCGCTGTCGCTCTCCGGCGGCCAGCAGCAGCGGCTCTGCATCGCGCGCGCGATCGCGGTCGAGCCGGACGTGGTGTTGATGGACGAGCCGGCGTCGGCGCTCGATCCGATCGCGACGAAGGCGATCGAGGAGCTGATGCACAACCTGAAGGATCAGTACACGTTCGTCATCGTCACCCACAACATGCAGCAGGCGGCACGCGTCGCCGACATGACGGCGTTCTTCTCGATCTCGCAGGGCGGCGAGGGCCAGCGCTACGGTGAGCTGATCGAGTACGACGCGACGGAGAAGATCTTCACCGCCCCGTCCGACAGCCGCACCGAGGACTACGTCACCGGCCGCTTCGGCTAGGCCCCGGCCGTTCGCGTTACGCAGCGGTCTCCGGCGGGAAGCGGCACACGATCTCGAGGCCGCGGCCGGGGGCGCCGGCCGCTTCGACCGTTCCGTCGGCGGCGGTGACGACGTGCTTCACGATCGCGAGGCCGAGGCCCGTGCCGCGCGAGGAGCGCGCCTGGTCGGCGCGGTAGAACCGCTCGAAGAGGCGCGGCAGGTCGGCCTCGGAGACGCCCTTGCCGTTGTCGGCGACGGCGAGCAGCGTGCCGCCCGCCTCGTCGGCGCCGACCGACACGATGCAGCGGCTTCCCGGCCCGGCGTAGCGGATCGAGTTGAGGACGAGGTTCTCGAGCACGACGCGGAGCATGCGCGGGCGGAGCGGCAGCGCGACCTCCTCGTCGGCGACGAGCATCAGCTCGACCTGCGCCCGCTCCGCGCGCGCGCCGAACGCGGCGACGATCTGCTCCGCGACCGGCAGCGCGACGGTGCGGCCGAGCGAGACGACCTCGCGTCCCGTCTCGAGCTCGCCGAGGAACAACACGTCGTCGATCAGCTCGCGCGCCTGGGCGACCTCGAGCCGGGCCTGGTCGACGAGCTGGTCGACGTCCGCCTCCGGGAGCGTCGCGCTCTCGAGGAGGACGAGCATCCGCGCGAGCGGCGTCCGCAGCTCGTGCGAGACGGCGGCGGTGAAGCCGGCCCGGAGCTCCTGGTACGCCGAGAGCTCCGGGAGCGAGGCGAGAAAGAGCACGAGCGGGCCCGGCGGCGCGTCGTCCGCGTCCTCGCCGAGCCGCCGTCCGGGCGTCGCGTCGCCGAGCATCTCGGCCGCCGCCGGGCTCGCCGCGACGAGGCGCCGCTCGCTGTCGAGCACGACCACGGCGTCGTCGACGGTTGCGAGAAACGCGCGGACGCGGTCTTCGGCACCATTTACCACACCTTCACCACCCGTTCACCCTCCGCACACCCGTGAGTACCGATCAGCGTTCGATAATGCCACCGATGCCGAAGGTCCTCATCGTCGAGGACGACGAGGTGATCGCCCAGGGCATGGCGCGCCACCTCGGCGCCGCCGGATTCGACGCCGTCTGGGTCGCCAACGGCGACCAGGGGCTGGCCCGGCTTCGCTACGAGAAGCCGGACGTCTGCGTCCTCGACCTGATGCTGCCCGGGCTCGACGGCTGGAAGCTGATCGAGACGGTGCGCGCGGAGGGCGTCGCGACCCCGATCGTGATCGTCTCCGCCCGCGGAACGGAGCACGACCGCGTCCACGCGCTCGAGATCGGCGCCGACGACTACCTCGTGAAGCCGTTCTCGATGAAGGAGCTCGTCGCGCGCGTCCGGGCGGCCGCGCGCCGCGGGATCCGCCGCGAGGAGACGCCGCGCGGCGAGCCGATCGAGATCGAGGAGCTGACGATCGACCCGCGCGAGGTGCAGGCATACGTCGACGGCGAGAGCGCGGAGCTGACGCCGACGGAGTTCCGCCTGCTCTACCAGCTCGCGCTCGACCGCGGCCGCGTCTCGACGCGGGACGAGCTGCTCCAGAAGCTCTGGGGCCGGCGCGAGTCGCACCGCGACCGCACCGTGGACGTCTTCGTGCGCCGGCTGCGGGAGAAGGTCGACCGCCGCGCGTCGCGCCACACGTTCATCCAGACGCGCTACGGCGTCGGGTACAAGCTCGAAGCGGTGCCGAAAGACCGCGCCGCAGCCGCCGGCCGCCGGTAGCGGGTCCGACACGCGGCGTTCACCGGACCGCCGCCCACCGGGGCGAACGGCGCCCCCACCATCCGGTCCATGCGCTTCGCCGTCGTCGCGAACACGGTCACGGAGACGAACGAGTCGCTCGCCGCGGCGGCCCGCTCGCTCGGCGTCCCCGCCGACGTCCTGAAGCCGCGCGAGGCACTCCGTGCCCTCGAGGCCGGCGACGTCGCGCTCGGGCGCCTCGACGTGCGCGAGGGGCTCGACGGGATGGAGAGCGGGGAGCTCGAGCTCGAGCGGCTCGCGGCGTGCGGCGTCGAGGTGCTGAACCCGCCGCGTGCGCTCGCCGCCGCGCACGACAAGCTCCTGACGGCGCGCGCGCTCCGCCTCGCCGGGCTGCCGCACCCGCACACCGTGCTGATCGCCGAAGGAGTGCCGACGCCGGCGCCGGAGCTGCCGCTCGTCCTGAAGCCGCGCTTCGGCAGCTGGGGCCGTGACGTGACGCTGTGCCGGACGCAGGAGGAGCTGGACGCGGCGCTCGAGCGCGCGTCCTACCGCGGCTGGTTCCGCGAGCACGGCGCGCTCGCGCAGGAGCTCGTCCCGCCGGTCGGCTGGGACCTCCGCGTCGTCGTCGCCGGAGGACGCGTCGTCGGCTCCGCGCGCCGCGTCGCCGCGCCGGAGGAGTGGCGGACGAACGTCGCGCTCGGCGGCCGGAGCGAATCCGCGCCGGGGCCGCCCCTCGCGCGCGCGCTCGCGGTCGAGGCGGCGGACGCGATCCGCGCCGACCTCGTCGGCGTCGACCTGCTGCCGACCCCGGACGGCGGCTACGTCGTCGTCGAGCTGAACGGGGCTGCGGACATCCGTCCGTGGTACGGCGACGAGAGCGACGTCTACGCCGAGTCGGTGTTCGAGCTCCTCCGCACCGTGCACGACCGGCGCGCGCGCTCGCTCATTCCGGCTTAGGGACGAGCCCGGTCGCGACCTCGCGCTTCCCGTGCGCCTCGTACGCGATGTCGACCGTCTCGTGCTTGCGGTACGAGCCGATGACGCCGAGCCACATCAGGGTCCAGCGCCAGAAGCCGAGCCGGCCCTCCTGCTCGATCGTGCGGGGGAACACGAGCGAGCGTCCGTCGACCTCGTAGTCGACGCCGCGCACCTGCCGGACGCCGTTCACGTACACCTCGTAGGAGTCCGGCACGTGCGCCGGCAGCTCGACCCGCGCGCCTCCGCTCACCCCCATAGAATGCCGGACGGGGTGCGCCGGAAGCTCGTTCTCGTCCTCGTCTGCGCCGTCGGCGCGCTCGTCGCGACCGGTGTGGCGCTCGCGGGCAACGGCGGCTTCGCGCCCCTCAGCCCGGCCTCGCCGAACGCGGAGAACACGCGCACCGCGTACCTCGTGATCCTCGCCTTCACCGGCGCGATCTTCCTCATCGTCGAGACGCTCCTGGTCGTCTTCATCGTGAAGTACCGCCGCGGCAGGCGCCCGCGCACGGCCGACGGGGCGCAGGTCCACGGCCACACCCGGCTCGAGGTGATCTGGACGGTGATCCCGGTCCTGATCCTGCTCGTGATCGGGCTCACCGTCTTCTACGAGCTGCCGAGGATCCACGACGCGCCGGCGGCGACGAACCCGATCGAGGTCACGGTCCAGGGCCACCAGTACTACTGGCAGTTCGATTACCCGAACGGCGCGATCTCGATCAACGACCTCCACGCGCCGGTCGGCCGGGTCGTCGACCTGAACGTCATCTCGGCCGACGTGATCCACAGCTGGTGGATCCCCGAGCTCGGCGGGAAGATCCAGGCGATCCCCGGCCGGACGAACAAGCTCTGGTTCGAGGCGACGCGGCAGGGGACGTTCGTCGGCCAGTGCGCCGAGCTCTGCGGCGTCTTCCACGCGAAGATGACGGCGAGCGTCGTCGTCACCGACCAGGCCGGCTACGAGACGTTCGTCAACTCGACCGCGCGCTCGACGCTCGGCAAGAGCGAGTTCCAGGGCGTCTGCGCGACGTGCCACGGCATGCAGGGCCAGGGCGGCTACGGCCCGGAGATCTCGAACAACCCGCTCCTGACGCAGAAGGCGGGGCTCGAGGCGCTCGTCCGCGAGGGCCGCGGCAACATGCCGCCGGTCGGGAACACGTGGACGCAGGAGCAGATGAACGCGCTCTACGGCTACGTCAGCAAGCACATCTACAAGGGAGCGTCGAGTGGCGGCTAGGTCGGAAGCAGCGCCCCCCGTCAGCTGGAAGAGCGGCCGCGTCGCGAGCTGGCTCGTCACGGTCGACCACAAGCGGATCGGGATTCTCTACATCTCGACGTCCCTGGTGTTCTTCGGCGTCGGCGGGATCCTCGCCGTGCTGATGCGGTCGCAGCTCGCGACGCCGAACGAGACGTTCCTGACGAAGAACTCGTACAACGAGGTCGTCACGATGCACGGCACGACGATGATCTTCCTCGTCGTCGTCCCGATCCTCGCCGGCTTCGGCAACTACCTGGTGCCGCTGATGATCGGCGCGCGCGACGTCGCGTTCCCGCGGCTGAACGCGCTGTCGTACTGGCTGTTCCTCCTCGGCGGGATCATCCTGAACCTGAGCTGGTTCGCGACCGACGGCCCGGCCAAGGCCGGCTGGTGGTCGTACCCGCCGCTGTCGGAGCTCACGTACAGCCCGGGCCGCGGCCAGGACTACTGGATCCTCTCGCTCCACATCCTCGCCGTCTCGTCGCTCGTCGGCGCGATCAACTTCATCGTCACGATCGCGAACATGCGGACGCGCGGGATGACGTGGATGCGCATGCCTCTCTTCGTCTGGTCGATCTTCACGTACTCGATCCTGCTCGTCGTCGCGCTCCCCTCGATCGGCGCCGGCCTGACGATGCTGCTCCTCGACCGCAACGCCGGCACGCACTTCTTCATCCCGGCGGAGGGCGGGAACCCGCTGCTCTACCAGCACGTGTTCTGGTTCTTCGGGCATCCCGAGGTCTACATCATGGTGCTGCCCGTGATGGGGATGATCTCGGAGATCCTCCCCGTGTTCTCGCGCAAGCCGATCTTCGGCTACAAGGCCGTCGCGTTCTCGACGCTCGCCATCGCGTTCTTCTCGCTGCTCGTCTGGGCGCACCACATGTTCACGACGGGGCTGCCGGTCGGGCTCGACTCGTTCTTCATGATCTCGTCGATGGTGATCGCGGTGCCGACGGGGATCAAGATCTTCAACTGGCTCGCGACGACGTGGCGCGGCAACCTCTCGTTCGACACGCCGATGCTCTTCGCGCTCGGGTTCATCGCGCTGTTCACGATGGGCGGCCTGTCGGGGATCTTCCTCGCGGCGTTCCCCGTCGACTGGCAGCTGAACGACAGCTACTACGTCGTCGCGCACTTCCACTACGTGCTGTTCGGCGGCTCGATGTTCGGGATCTTCGCCGGGCTGTTCTACTGGTGGCCGAAGATGTTCGGCCGGCTGCTCGACGAGCGGCTCGGCAAGTGGTGCTTCTGGACGATGTTCGCCGGCTTCAACCTCACGTTCCTGCCGCAGCACATGCTCGGTCTGCTCGGGATGCCGCGCCGCATCTTCACGTACAGCCACGGCGGGCTCTGGGAGGACTACAACCTGATCTCGACGATCGGGTCGGGGATCATGACGATCAGCATCCTCATCTTCGTCTGGAACGTCTGGCGGACGCACGTGCAGCGGAAGGGCGTTCGCGCGACGAACGACCCGTGGCTCGCCGACACGCTCGAGTGGTACACGACCTCGCCGCCGCCGCCGCACAACTTCGACTCCGTCCCCTACGTGACGAGCCATCGCCCGCTGCGCGACCTGCGGCGCCGGCTCGCGGAGCAGACGTGAGCGGCGTCGCGCCCGGGCCCTGGCTCCGCGCGACCGCGCTCGTCGCCGTCGGCGGGACGGTGCTCGCCGTCGTCTCCGGCGCGGCCGGGCTCGGGACGGCACACCAGCTCCTCGCGGCGCTCGTCGCGCCCCCGCTCGCCGCACTCGTGGTGATGGCATGGATCGCGCACCGCGCGCTCGTGCCGGCGGTGCTCGCGGCGTGCACGCTCTTCGCCGCGGCGGCCGCGGTCTCCGGCGACGTGCTTCACGCGACGCTTGCGGCGCTCGCGCTCGCGGCGCTCCTCGTCGTTGCGGTCCAGAGCTTCCGCGGCGAGCACGTGCCGTGGGGCTCGTGGCGCGACTACGTGACGCTGACGAAGCCGCGGATCATGTCGCTGCTGCTGATCACGGGCTTCTGCGGGATGATCGCGGGCGCGCAGGGCTGGCCCGGGACCGCGCTCGCCGTCTCTGCGATGGCCGGTCTCGCGCTCGCCTGCGGCGGCGCGAGCGCGCTGAACCACGTCATCGACCGCGACATCGACCCGCTGATGGGCGAGCGGACGAAGCAGCGGCCGGTCGCGTCGGGCCGCGTCCCGCCGAGCCGCGCCCTCGAGTTCGGGCTCGCGCTCTCCGCGTTCTCCTTCGTGCTCCTCGCGAGCACCGTCAACGTGCTGACCGCGGCGCTCGCGCTGTTCGGAAACGCGTTCTACGTCGTCGTGTACACACGCTGGTTGAAGCGGACGACGCCGCAGAACATCGTGATCGGTGGCGCCGCGGGCGCTGTCCCGCCGCTCGTCGGCTGGGCCGCCGCGACCGGGAATCTGACGCTCGCGGCGCTGCTGCTCTTCGCGATCGTGTTCGTGTGGACGCCCCCGCACTTCTGGGCGCTCGCACTGCTGATCAAGGACAACTACGCCGCCGCGAAGGTGCCGATGCTGCCGGTCGTCCGCGGCGAGCGCGAGACGGCGCGCCAGATCGTCCTCTACTCGCTCGGCCTCGTCGCGGTGACGCTCCTGCCGTGGTTCTTCGGCGACGCCGGTCCGGTGTACGTCGTGAGCGCGCTCGCGCTCGGCGCCGTCTTCGTCTGGCTCGCGGAACGGCTGCGGCGGCAGACGACCAAGCGCGGCGCGATGCTCCTCTTCCACTACTCGCTCCTGTACCTCGCGCTGATCTTCGTGGCGCTGGCCGTGGACGCGGCGGTCTGATGGACCGCGACCTCGCCCGGCGGAACAACCGCCTCGGCTGGCTCCTGTTCGGGGTCTTTTTGCTGCTTTTTGCAGGGACTTTCGCGATCGCGTTCCTGTACCTCCACTTCGACTGAGGGGCGAGCGCTAAAGAAAACGGCCCGGGACGCCGATCTGGCGCCTGATGAGCTGCGTGCGTCATCTCTCGATCCTTGTCGCGGTCGGGATCGCTGCGATCTGCGCGATCGCCGTGCCGCATGCGCATGCCGCCGGCTCGCCCTCGTGCACTCCCGCGCACACGCAGAGCGTCACGGGCGCCCACTTCATCGTCTACTACTCGGACGACCCGGCCGACTCCGGCAACATCAGCCAGTCGCAGGCGGGCACGATTCTCGCCGCCGCGGAGCGCGCGTACTCCACCTACACGGGCGACGGGTTCCCGGCTCCGCTCGTCGGAGGCTCGGGCAAGACGGAGCTGTACATCACGGATCTCTCGTCGTTCGGCCTCTCCGCGTACTACTGCCTCGGCAGCGTCGCCGTCGACACCAACGCGGCCACCGGTGACTCGGCCGGGTACGAGATCGGGATCGACGTCTTCACCCAAGTCGAGTTCCAGATCGCCGGAGGCGGCGCCAACCAGTGGATCGTGAACGGCGTCGGCGCCTGGGCGGCGTGGCGCGCGCTCGGCTACCCGGCGACCTCGATCGCGGACATCGGCCCGTTCGACATGTCGCTCGACTGCGACTCCGCGTACGACAAGACGAACTGCTCGTCGAACGGGTACGAGAACCTCGGCGAGTCCCGCTGGCCGTTCTACGAGTACCTGGCCGAGAAGTACGGGCCGCTGTTCATGGTCGACGTCTTCAACGCGACGGGCGCCGCGGGCGGGGACGGGCTCACGGGCCTCCAGAACGCGATCGCCGCGAAGGGGAGCACCCTCAGCGCGGAGTACGCCTCGTACGCGGCGAAGCTCCTCTCGGGCGGTTGGACGGCGACGACGCTGAACGCAGCGGTCGTCCCGGTCGCCGGGAAGATCCAGACGGGCGTCTCCTCGGGGCCGATCCCGAGCCAGAGCTTCGGCATCAACCACCTCGCGACGAAGTTCGTCGAGATCGACCGCGGCGACGGCTCGAACGCGCACGCCTGCTACGCCGCGACGCTGACGCTCAACGTCACGCTCGCCGCCGGCGTCACGTCCTCGCCGACGTTCTACTGGGCCGGGAACGGCGCGGGCACGCCGGTCACGCTCGCCGTGAACGGGAACACCGCGACGGCGACCCTCCCGTGGGACACCTGCGCGTGGACGCACAACGGCTTCCTCTCGCTCCCGAACACGAGCCTCGTCGACGGGACGAGCTTCGTCGTGTCCGGGACGCTGAACGTCGACTTCTCGACGCCGGCCACCTCGGCACTCCCGCCGGCGCCGTCGAGCCAGTACCTGACGCCGGTCGACGCGAGCTCGTTCTCCGCCGCGCCGCCGATCTCCGTGCTCGGCCCGGCGACGATCTGGCTCGCGCACGACGCGTCGTCCCTCCGGGTGGCGGTCTCCTCCGGCGGCGAGGGCACGCTGAAGGCGACGCTCGGCACGATGAGCCTCGGCACCTTCACGCTCTCCGCGGGAACGAACGCCCACTCGTTCGATCTTCCGGCGGCCGCCCTCTCGGCGCTCAACATGGCCGGCTCCGGCGGGCTCAAGCTCACGCTGACGCCGGTGTCCGCGAGCGGGACCGTCACGGGCAAGGCCGTCACGCAGCAGGTGGCGATCGGCGACGTGCCGTCGCTCACCGCGAAGAAGAAGACGAAGGCGAAGGCCAAGCCGGCGAAGAAGGCGAAGCCGGCGAAGAAGGCCAAGCCGAAGAAGTCGACGAAGTCGCACAAGTAGAGTCGGCGCCGTGACGGCGCACTCCGGCGACGGGATCTGGCTCGCACGGCCCGAGCAGGCGGCCGAGGGAACGCCCGTGGCGGTGAAGGACCTCCTCGACACCGCGGCGCTGACGACGACGTACGGCTCCGCGCTCTTCACGGAGCACGTCCCGGCACGGAGCGCCGAGGCCGTGGTCCGGCTCGAGGCCGCAGGATACGCGGTCGCCGGCAAGACGAACCTCCACGAGTTCGCGTACGGCATCTCGTCGCAGAACGCGCATTTCGGCACGGTCCCGAACCCGCGCGCGCCCGGTCGGCTCGCCGGAGGCTCGAGCGGCGGCTCCGGCGCCGCGATCGCCGCGGGCGACGTCGAGCTCGCGCTCGGGACGGACTCCGGCGGCTCGATCCGCATCCCCGCCGCGTGGTGCGGGGTCGTCGGCTTCAAGCCGACGTACGGCCTCGTCCCGTCGGACGGCTGCTTCCCGCTCGCCGCGAGCTACGACCACGTCGGGCCGATGGCGTCGAGCGTCGAGGGCTGCACCGAGCTGATGCGCGCGCTCGCGCCCGGCTTCGGGCCGGCGGCGCTCGAGTCGCTCGAGGAGCTGGAGGTCGGGATCGCGTGGCTCGACGACGCGGATCCGCTGGTCCGTGCGCGCGTCGAGGCGGCGGCGGCGCTCTT
>Ga0335080_10002214_pt1 | contig 19332 bp, 16 predicted proteins | sample Lox_Sample_34_FD_206720 | JGI IMG/M metagenome (GOLD analysis project Ga0335080, IMG submission 206720) | Soil microbial communities from Loxahatchee National Wildlife Refuge, Florida, United States - Lox_Sample_3.4 | ecosystem: Environmental > Terrestrial > Soil > Wetlands | place: USA...
ACAAAGTCAACGCCTCGGTAGCGCCGCATATGCCGGTCGGAACGAGTCAAGACATCGCTGACAGTTGACTGGAGGGTGTCAGTCCTCTGCACCGTTGCTCGACCACTGAGTCGCGCGAGCCTACCGAGAAGGCCTCGGCTACCCGCGACGATTGGACGGGCCTGCTCTGGTCGTTGAATGGGGATGACACGGATACTCTACCCCAGTATAGGGCTCTGGTGGCCCATCTCAGCCGAGACAAGAACAAGGTTCTCCTTCGCGTTCGACGCATTGCCGGACAGGTCGCCGCCATTGAGCGGGGCCTCGACGAGGAGCGCCCTTGCGAGGAGGTTCTTCAACTCGTCGCGGCGGTCCGGGGAGCGACGGCCGGCTTGATGGCAGAACTCCTGGAGGACCACTTGCGAATGCATGTCCTCGAAGGGCAGGGCCAGACAGAAAAGGAGCGCGCCCTTGCCGTCGAGCAGCTCGTCGACGCACTGCGAACCTACCTCAGGTGACGGGAGTGATTTCATGAGTAGTGACGTCGAGGGGCCGGCCCTTCCCTTGGAGGCCGAGGCGGCGCGGGGAACCATCGCCCCGGAAGCGTCGGGACCTGAGGATGGCAAACACCGGCTTGAGCCAGCCGAGCTGATTCGCATCGGGCTCGTCGCGGTCGCAGCGCTCGTGAGCGGTCTTCATCTCTGGGTTCCGCTCCGCCAATTCGACGTCATTGCCGCCATCGCGACCATCGTCGGCGGGTACCCCATCTACCGCGAGGCCCTTCAGTCTCTCCTCCAGCGCCGGATGACGATGGAGCTGTCGATGACCATCGCCATTCTCGCGGCGCTGGTGATCGGCGAGGCTTTCACGGCGTGCGTCATCGTCCTGTTCGTGCTGGTCGCTGAGGTTCTCGAGCACCTGACGGTGACACGTGGGCGGCACGCCATCGAGGAGCTGCTCCGTCTGATGCCCCAGGAAGCGGCGCTCCAGCGTGGCGGGCGCACGGTGGAGGTCTCGATCGACGAGGTGCGCGCTGGCGATCTCGTCCTTGTTCGCCCGGGCGCACGGATCCCGGTGGACGGCATCGTCGAGAGCGGCACGTCCTTCGTCGACCAGTCCAGCGTGACAGGCGAGTCGCTCCCGGTCGAGAAGCTCGCTGGCTCACACGTCTTCGCCGGTACGGTCAATCAGTCGGGCGCACTTGAAGTCCAGACGAAGGGAGTGGGCCGAGACACGACGTTCGGCCGGATCCTGGAGGCGGTTGAGCGTGCCGAGCAGACTCGAGCGCCCATCCAGCACATCGCGGATCGTCTTGCCGGTTACCTGGTCTACTTTGCGCTCGGCGCTGCGGCCCTGACCTTCGCGCTCACCAGGGACGCACGCGCGACCATCTCTGTGGTCATCGTCGCCGGAGCGTGCGGAATCGCGGCGGGCACCCCCTTGGCCATCCTCGGCGCCATCGGTCGGGCGGCGAGGGCGGGCGCCATCGTCAAGGGCGGACTTCATCTGCAGGCGCTCGGAACCGTGGACACCGTCGTCCTGGACAAGACGGGGACCATGACGCTCGGTCAACCCAACGTGGTCGACATACGTCCCGTGAAGGGCCTCGACGACTCCCAGGTGCTGGAGGCTGCAGCGACCGCGGAGCGACCCAGCGAACACCCTCTCGCCCGTGCGATTCTCGAGCACGCGGAAAGCGTGGGTGTCAGGTCCCCTCAACCCACGCGCTTCGAGTACTCCCCGGGTGGGGGAATCTCCTGTCGTGGCCCGAGCGGCGACGAGATCCGGATCGGAACTCGAGCGTTCCTGGGCGTCGCCGGTGTCGACCTGGCGGAGCTTCCGTCCCCTCCGCCGCACCTGACCGAGGTCGCGGTCTCCAGGGGAGGTCGCCTCCTGGGTGCTCTGCACATCGCCGACGTGCTGCGGCCGGAGGCCGCCCAGGCCGTGACTGGACTCAAGGCTCTTGGACTGCGGACGATTCTGCTCACTGGCGACGCTGCAGCGATTGCGGCTCGGGTGGGACAAGAGCTCGGTGTGGATGAGGTGGTGGCGGAGGTTCTTCCGCACCAGAAGCTGGAGAAGGTGCGGCGGCTTCGTTCTGAGGGACGACGGGTCGCCATGGTCGGCGACGGCATCAACGATGCCCCCGCGCTTGCAGAGGCTCACGTCGGAATCGCCATGGGTGGTGGCACAGAAGTCGCCCGGGAGAGCGCCGGTGTGCTCCTCCTGGGCGACAATCCGGTCGCGCTCGTGATGGCGGTGAAGATTGCCCGGAGGTGCCGGGGAATCATCTTCCAGAACTTCTGGGGCACGCTCGTGGTGGACGGCGTCGGCATGGCTCTGGCCGCCTCCGGCGTGCTCAACCCGTTGCTGGCCGCCTTCATTCACGTCTCGTCCGAGCTCGCGTTCATCTTGAACTCGACACGACTTCTGCCGGGACGGAAGAGTCGGTCGAAGGCCCGAGAGCCCGCACTGTCGATGGTCGCCCCGCCGGCGTCAGCATGAGGGTCGATGCTCCCGCCAAGTCACAGCACTAGGCGCCGGCACAGTTGCACTTGGCGGCGACAATCACCGTGCTGGTTCAGGCCCCGAGCCCCACCGCCGTGCGCGCTCGCTTCCTTCGCGAGGCACGGCTCCGCCCGGCATTCCTATGGCCATGTGCGAGCCAGGACCTCGTAGACACTTTGGACCTTGCCTTTCACCCACCCTCCCGTCTTCCAGCCATCTCTTCCTTCCCAATCTTCTCTTTGCTTTCCCTCTCATCCGGACTGCACTGATGAGGCCTCTTCGCCCTCGCCCACCCCGTTGAATTTGAGGGGATCCCCAAGTTTCCCACGCCCTCATCTCATGGTTGCGAGGGCGTGAACGGGAAACGCAGGGGTGCTCCCGGTGCTGCGCAGAAAAGGGGATGGGCGAGGGCGCAACGGCGCGACAAGACTGAAGGACAGCTGCTCGAAACCGCCCGCGTTCCCGCCCTGCAATTGGCCCGGAAATACGCCCGATCCAGGAGCGTGTTCTCGGGCGCATTGCCGGGCCAATTGGAGGGCCATTTCAGGGCGCCCCGCAATCGATTGCGGGGGCGGATTTCAGGACCGTTCCAAGTGTGACCGTGCCTGCGCCGCCCGTCGCCGGGCTCCGTAGTCTCGTCAGCTCAGCGGACGATCAGCACCGAGCAATGGGCATGGTAGGCAACTTGGGTTCCGGTGCCGCCGGAAGCACGCCGGAGGACGCGCGAGTGCCCGAGGCCGCCGAGGACGATGCATTCGATGCCCTCCTGCTCGGCGAGATGCACGAGGACCTCCACCGGATGTCCCGGCGCCACGTGACGCACCAGCCTGACCTTCTCCCGCTTGGCCTCCGCGGCGAGCGCCTCGTAGGTCCGGTCGAATGCCTTCTGCGCCCGCTCCATTGCCTCGTCGACGTCGGCGATCGACTCGCCGTCGTACTTCGGGACATCCTCGATGACCGAGCAGACGTGGAGAGGAGCCCTGTAGTGTTTCGCCAGGTCAAGCGCGACTGCGAAGGCGCGCTGGCTTGGGGGCGAGCCATCGACTCCCACGAGGATCTTGGAGAACATAGGTCTCTCCTATCCGGGCGCCGCTAGCCCCCGGAGTATGTCGGCGCGATCGACCACCCCCACCAGCTTGCGGTGGCTGTCCAAAACCGCAATGAGCTTCTCCTTGCCTTCCAGCATGGAGCGGAGCGCCTGCCGGAGTGGCGTGCTCTCCTCGGCCGTCGGAATCGCACCGACCATCAACTCCCGGGCCGTGTGAGCCAGTGCGTGCTGCTCGGTCTCGCGTTCATCTTGCCGTCGGGCAAGGAGCGGCAGCCGATGCATGAGTGACTGCAACGCGCTCGGTTTCAGCGATGGGGTGACTCGCTCCAGGAGCTCGGCATCGGTGACCAGTCCAAGAACATGGCGCTCGGCATCCACAACCACCGCGCGGTTCAGCCGGGTGGAGAACACCGCCTGCATCACCTCGGGAACAGAGGTCTCCGGAAAGACCGTCGGGACGTCCCGTCGCATTACCTTGCCAATCGGAGCATCTCCGTTCAGGCCGACCTGGTCAGGCTCCGGTTGGCTCTTCGAGAAGCCCTCGGCGACCGTGCGCAGCAGATCGAGACGACTGACGATCCCGACCAGCCCACCGCCCGGGCCCAGCACAGGAAGCCGTTTGAGGTGGCGCCGGGCCATGATCTGCGCGACCTCTGGCAAGGGTGTTGTGGCGAGGACCGTGACCGGCTTCGGGGTCATGATTTCGCCGGCGGTCTTCTGATTTCGCGTGAGCCGCTCCAGCACATCGTGGAGCTCGGGGCCTTCCAGGCTCGGCAGCAGCTCCATCCGAACGCTGAGTCCTCCGCGGGTGACGAGGTCCGAGTTGGTGATGATCCCGACCGGAACGTTTCCATCGACGACGGGCACGGCCCGGTAGACCCGGCCGAGGAGCAGCTCTACGACCTGCCGAACCGGCACCTCCGGGCCCACGCTGGTCACGTCGTGGGACATGACGTTGGCTGCGGTGAGGTGGCCCGAGACACGGCGGACAGGGTAGGGCTCGTAAAGGACGACTTCGGTCGGATCGACCGTGATGAGTCCGCGCGGAACGAGCTCCTTCAGCTTGGGCAAGAGGCGATCGACCCGCTCCTCCGAGTCGACCCACTCGATGATCATCGGAAGCGCCTGGGCGACGTCGACCAGCCGAGCAGTGTGGATCTCGCCGTGTCCGCCGAACCCCTCGATGGCCCGGATGACGGTGGCACCGGCCGCGTTCTCACGCCGGAGGAACGTGAGGACCGCGATGTCCGCCGTCTGATGGCCGACCCGATCCCCTTCGTTCACGTAGATGCGAACGCGTTTCCCTCTACCCTCGAGCGCCATGCCTGCCTCCGGTTTCAACTTCCCATCTCAGGGGTCCGCTCCGTCGCGGGCACCGGGACCGGCAGGGTCGCCGGTGGAGCTGCCGGGAGAAGGTGCCTGGGAAGGAAAAATGCATTCGCAATGACCGTCGGAACAACTGCGCTCATGATGACCGTCGCCACGAGGTGCGAGTACTGAGCCTGGTCGATGATGCCGTGGTTCAACCCGAAGAGGGCGGAGATGCTTCCGAACGTGAGCCCGGTGGACATGAGCAGCGTGGTGTAGCGCGCCTCCTGCCGGGGATAGCCGACCGCCTTGGTGGCCGGGAACACGCCCACGGTCTTGGTCACCATCTTCGCCAGGAAGAGAACGACAAACACCATCGGTGCCGCGAGCAGCGCCGGGACGGAGACGAATGACCCTGCCCGGATGAAATAGAAGGGGGTCAGAAGTCCGAAGGTGAGCGTCCGGAGGCGCGCGACGAGGACGTGGTCCTTTCCGACCGTCCCCGCCAGCACCATGCCCACGACGTACGCGGGAAGCACCGCCTCGCTCTCCGCCCAGCTGGCCAGCGCGCCGAGGCCGAAGAGAAGGAGCAGGAGGTACTTCGCTTCCAGCTCCGATGGCCTGCCGCCGTACTTCCGGAAGAACCTCGGGGTGAGCCAGGGCAGCACCGCGAAAACCGCGATTCCGACCAGGATGAAGACGAGGGTTCGGGCACCGAACGGAGCGAAGATCAGTCCGAGGGCGATCACGGTCCCGAGGTCGTTCACGAAGCAAGCCGCCAGGACCGCCTTGCCGAACACGGTCTTGTTGAGGCCCAGCTCGAGCATCACTGCGTAGACGACGGCCACAGACGTCGTGGACAGCGCAACCCCGGCGAGCCAGCTCGGCCGCCATCCCCAGTGCAGGACCAGGTGGGCGATGAACGCGCAGCCCAGGAACGGAGCGGCAAAGCCGACCACGCCGATCGCCGTCGCCTCCTTCCACCTAGCGCGAAAGATGACGGGATCGAGCTCGGCGCCAGCGAGGAACGTGAGGACGATGGCTCCGGTTCCGGAGAGGAACTTGATCCAGCCCTGGTCGGTGCCCAGGACCGAGCCGCCGATTGCCGCGCCGATGACGAGCTGGGCCACCGTCCCGACGACGATCTCCGACAGAGCGGTGGCAATGCGGAACCAGATGGAGAGCAGGGTCGCCAGCAAGGCGAGCCCCAACCAGAGTGCAGCGAGGGTCCAGACTTGTGTCATCGATCCGCTCCCGGGCGCCCAGGAGGAGCGCGCCGGAGGTGGGGGACTGCCTCGGAACCGCTGGGAACATCGACCATGAACACCTCCTGCGACGCGACGGAGATGCCGCTGGGCACGCCCGCCATCACAGGAGTCATTGGCCGCTCGGACGCTCCGATCGGCGGTTCATGGCGGACTCCACCGCCCAGACTTGGAACGCGCAAAGCTACCGAGCCCCGCGCCTGGTGGACAGTCCCAGCCTATTCACTGTTAGTGAAGCCCGAGGGGGCGGACGCTCAGCACACGATGAGCACGGAGCGCCAGACGCGACCTGGGCTGAGCACGATGCATTCGCTCGCCTCTTGCTAAGCGGGACATTCGCCGCGCGTGGACAGCCTTCAGGCAACTGCTGGGTCCCAGCTCGTTGAGAAGGCACTCGCCTAGATCGCCGACCTGCCAGACGGGTTCGAGCGCATCCTCGAATTGACCGCGGGACGAGAAGATGACCCGTTCTCCGCGGTGGCTCGGCTACTTCGAGGCGTCTGCGGATCGCATGACGAGCGAACGGCAGTCCGCCGTGCTAAGAGGAGCTGAGCTGAGGCGGTGGAGTCCGCCCCGACCGTCACCGAGCGTGACCGATGACTCCTGGAACCCTCGTCATCCGAGGACAGGCGGTCGTCGATGTCGTCACCACTCGAGCTACCGGAAAGCGACGTCAACGGGGAGGAGGGTTCGACCGACCTCCGGCTGGTCGGCCAGCTCGAAGATCTTCGCCGCGGACCTCTGGCGTTCTTCGACCTGGTGCGCCGGGGACCACGCGTCGCCCCACTGGTCGAGGCGCTGCTCCATGGGCCGTCGCGATCGATCTCCCAGCCCCGGCGGCTCGCAGCAGAGGTCCTGGGTACGCTCGGGAGCGGGGCGGCCGCGGGGGCACTGCTGAGAGCCCTCGAGGACAGCTCGAGTCGTTCGCTGCCACCGGCCCTCCGGCTGGCGGAGGACGAGGTCGTCGACAGTATCGCGCGGCAGCTAGAGAGGTTTCCGGGGCCGGACACAGATCGAGCCCTCCTCGAGGCTCTCCGGCGGCATCCCTATCCCGCTTGTCTCCAGGCACTCGGCCGGCGCCGGTACGCCCCGGCCCTTCCGCGAATCGTGGAGTGTCTCCACGACGACTTCGCCAGGACGGCGGCAGCCGAGGCGCTGCGAGCGTTCGGCGACCGAGCGGAGCCGGAGCTCGCCCGTGCGGTCCAGCCCCTGGAAGGTGGCGACGAGTCCCCGACTCATGTGGCGGGCCGGCGTACCGCCGTCTCTCTGCTGGCCGAGGTGGGCGGGCCGGAGGTCGAGAACATCCTCCGGCAAGCGCTCGAGGACCCGCAGCGCAGCATCCGAGTATCCGCAGCACTCGGCCTTCAGGCACGTGGCCGCCCTCTCTCGGACATCGGCGTCCAGGCGCTGGTCGAGAGCCTCGGCGAGCCGGACTGGACGATCGGGGAGCTCGCGGCCTCCGCGCTGGCGGTCGTCGATCCGCCCGGCATCGACACACTCGAGCGTGCCGCCCGAGACAGTGGAGCGGAGCCGGATGTGCGGCGGCGCCGGTACCGCGCACTCCGTTTGCTCCTTCGCATCATGCCCGGCAGCGCGGCCGGGCTCGTGCCACCGTTGCTGGCGGATCCGGACCCCCGAGTCCGCCGGGCGGGCGTGGAGCTGCTGATTGAGACTTCAGAGCCCCGGGTCACACTCCTCGTGGCCTGCCTCGGAGACGTCGACCCGGTGGTGCGCTCGCTGGCAACGCGCGCTCTCCGCAGCATGGGTATCCTGGTCGGACAAGCGCTACAACGAGCCATCAGCCGAGATGTTCCTCCGGCACCACACCGCTCGCGCCTCCGGGCCTGCTGGCACGCCTGGGGGCTCGCTCGAAGGTCACCGGTGGCCGGGCGAAAGGGGAGCGCTTGACCCCTTGAGAAGTCAGCCTCGACTGCGTAGATGTCGAAGCAAAGAGAGGCGGTGGAGTCCGCCGGAACTGCTCGGACCGAGCCAATGACTCCTGCGAACGCGCTGATGCGGCGTCCGCAGTTGCATGCGGCGCCCGAGGAGACCGAGATGGACGCCACGCGACAGCCCCTGAAGACGACCGTGGTCCTGGTTCTCCCCTGGACTGCCGTGCTCGTCCCGTTCGCCTGGGGCGTCGCGAAGACCCTTCTCAATTCACTGGCTCTCTTCCGCTAGTCCAATCGAGCGGAGGAGCGACGCGAACGCATGACTGCACTGCTCGAGGAAGGAACCGAACCCGAGGTCGCGGGAGCTCTCCGGGAGCTCTCCGCGCTCGGCCGGCGTGCCCGGGTACGGGACCTCGCGGACGAGGCGGATCGTCTCCACGAGCGAACCATCGCGGGTCGGTACTTCGTCGCGTGCCTTGGGCAGTTCAAGCGGGGAAAGTCGACGCTCCTCAATGCCCTGCTCGGCACGCCGGTGCTTCCGATGGGAGTCCGGCCCATGACCTCGGCGGCGATCGTCGTGCGCCATGCACCGCGTGAAACCATCCGGATCCGGGTGGGCGGGGGGGACTGGCAAGAGATTCCACGGACCTCCCTCGCCGGGTACGTGACCGAGGAGCAGAACCCGGGGAACCGCAAGCGCCTGGACGCGGTGGAAGTGCTGCTGCCCGCAGCGATTCTCGCGAGAGGCATGTGCCTGGTGGACACGCCGGGGATCGAGTCCACCTACGTGGAGAACACCCGGACGACGCTCGCCTTCCTGCCACAGGTGGATGCGGCCCTGATGGTGCTGGGGGGGGACCCACCGATTGCCGCCCGCGAGCTGGAGGTAGTCACCGAGCTCGGCCGGCACGTCGAGCACTTCTTCTTCGTTCTCAACAAGGCAGACCGCCTCCCCCCAGCGGCCCTGGAGGAGGCCCGGGTCTTCACCCAGTCGGTCCTCAGCGAAGCCGGAGCGCCGAATGCCTCACGCCTCTTCGAGGTCAGCGCCCACGACCGGCTGTCCGGTGGAACTGGAGGTCCTGACTGGGAAGCGCTGGTCACCGCGCTGGAGGAGCTCTCCGGAAGGGAGGGCGCCCGGCTCGCAGCGGGTGCGGCGTGGCGCGGGCTTCTCCGGCTCCGGCGGGAGCTGCTCGGAGTTCTCGAGGAGCGAAGGCTCGCGCTGACCCTGCCCATCCAGGAATCGGAGCGGCGGGTGACCGGATTACTGTCGGCGCTGGATGGGCTGGAGCGCTCGCTTCGGCTGCTCGACGTTGCATTCCGGGTTGAGGTGGAGCACCTGCGGTCGGCGCTGGAGGAGCAGCGTCGGGACTTCCTGGCGGGCGCCGTTCCGGAGGCCGTCTCCGCGCTCCGGAGCCGTCTTGGCGCGCTCCGCGGGCGTCCGCACGCCATGCGAGCCCAGGCGCTCGAGCTGGCCGAGGCGATGGCCCGGGAGTCCACCGAGCGCTGGCTGCGCGAGGAGGGTCCGCGGGCCGAGGAGCTGCACCGTTCGGCATCCGGACGGCTGGCCCGCATGTCCATGGAGTTTCTCCGCCGCGCAGCGGACGAGCTCGCGGCTCCCACGCTCGCCGAGGTGGACCTCGACCTCGGGCTCCGGGTACCGACTCAGAGGCGCTTCACCTCGCTGATGCAGCTGACAGGGGAGTCCCCCTGGTCGTGGCTCGTCGACCAGCTGGTGCCGGGTGCCTGGCGCCGAGGTTCGGTCTTCCGCCACGCGAAGCGCTACTTCCTTCGCCTGCTGGAGGTGAACAGCTCTCGCGTCCAGTTCGACCTCGCCGAGCGGGCCGAGGAGAGCGGGCGCCTGCTTCAGGAGGAGCTACGCCGCAAGCTGGGTGCTGTCCGTAGACGCTCGCAACAAGCGCTGGAGGAGGCGCAGCGAGCGCAGGCAATCGGAGCGGAGCAGGTGAGGGCCGAGGTGGAGCAGCTCGATGGGCTCATCCGGCAGGCGAGTGCAGTGCTCGGCGGAACCGAAGCGGCATCGGAGGTCACATGACAGCTGAGATCGCGCAAGTTCGTGCGCGGGAGATTCTCGATTCCCGGGGGAACCCCACCGTGGAGGTGGACGTCCAGCTTCGGGACGGGCACGTCGGTCGCGCCAGCGTCCCCTCCGGGGCTTCCACCGGAAGTGGCGAGGCGGTCGAGCTCCGGGACACCCACGAGCCTCGCCGCTACGGAGGCCGGGGAGTCCTCCTCGCCGTCGCCCACGTGAACGGGGAGATCTCCGCCGCGCTCACCGGTGAGGCCGCGGATTTTCGCCGGGTGGACGCCAAGCTCCGTTCTCTAGACGGGACGTCGAACAAGTCTCGCCTGGGAGCGAACGCCATCCTGGGTGTCTCGCTCGCCACTGCTCGCGCCAATGCAGCCAGCCGTGGGCTGCCGCTTTACCAGGCCCTGGTCGAGCCGGCCGGGGAAGTGCTCCCGGTTCCGCTGCTGAACGTGCTGAACGGGGGCGTCCACGCCGACAACAGCGTCGACCTGCAGGAGTTCATGCTGGTTCCCGCCGGCGCCATCAGCTTCCAGAGCGCGATGCAGTTCGCGGTCGAGTGTTATCAGGCGCTCAAGGGGCTCCTGAAGCAGAAGGGATACGGAACCAACGTGGGCGACGAGGGAGGGTTCGCCCCCAACTTGCGCTCGAACGAGGAGGCGCTGCAGCTGCTCCTCGAGTCGATTACCCGGGCGGGTTACAAGCCGGGCCAGGACGTGGGGATCGCGCTCGATCCGGCGGCGAGCGAGTTCTACGAAAACGGCAGCTACGTCTTCCGCAAGTCAGATGGACGCCGCCGCAATGCGGAGGAGATGGTCTCCTTCTACGCGGAGTGGGTCCGCCAGTTCCCGATCTGGTCGATCGAGGATGGGCTGGCGGAGGACGACTGGGACGGCTGGAAGCTCCTCACCCGCACGCTCGGCGAGCGCATCCAGCTCGTCGGGGACGACCTCCTGGTCACCAACGTGGATCGCGTGCGAAGAGCGATCGAGGAGAAGGTGACCAACTCGGTGCTGATCAAGCCGAATCAGATCGGTACGCTCAGCGAGACGCTGGAGACCATGCAGGTCGCGCGGGGGGCCGGGTTCTCGCTCGTCGTCAGCCATCGCTCGGGCGAGACGACGGACGATTTCATCGCGGACCTCGCGGTGGCTACCGGGGCGCAGCAGATCAAGACCGGCGCTCCGTGTCGAGGTGAGCGCCTGGCCAAGTACAACCAGCTGCTGCGCATCGAGCGGGAGCTGGGAGCGCACGCCCGCTACATCGGGGTGAGGGCCTTCCCGAGAGTGGGACCCCACCGATGAGAGCTCACGGTCCGTCCTGTCCACCCGACCCCCGACTGGTGTTCTGCGAGGGACTGGAGGTGGTCGCCGGTGAGGAGGTTGCGTGACGCCGCTGAGCTTCGTCCTGGTCGCCACGGGCGGAGCCATTGGCTCGGTCCTGCGATTCCTGGTCGTCGGAAGGATGCTGGTCTCCCGGTGAAGAAGAGCGACTGACAGTTCCGGCGGTGGAGTCCGCCCTCGAATCGCCGTTCTCCGGACGGCCAATGACTCCTGAGGCACGAGGGGCCGGCAACCCTCAGGAGAGTTCATGGCGACCATCGTCTCCATCCGAGCGCTCGAGATCCTCGATTCCCGTGGAACGCCCACGGTGGAGGTGGAGGTCGGGCTAGAGGATGGAGGGGGGGGCCGCGCAGCCGTTCCCGAGGGGCTCGGTTGGAAGGGCGGAGCCGCCCGCGCTGCGGCAGAGCTCGGGCCTGGAGCCGTCTACGCGGGGAGCGCCGGCTTTCGCCAGAGGAGGCCATGATCGTGCCACGGGTTGAGCCACTCATCGTCCGGATGGGGCCCGCTCCGGCATTGCAGCTCTCGCACCTGGTGCTCGACTTCAATGGCACGCTGGCCCGCGACGGAGAACTTCTACCCGGAGTCCAGCGGCGACTTGTCCGGCTCGCTCGCCGGCTTCAGGTGCACGTCCTGACCGCCGACACCTTCGGGAGCGCGATGGTGGCGCTCCGTGACCTACCGCTGAGCGTGCACACCGTGGAAACGGGGTCCGAGAAGCGGCTGTTCGTGACCGTCCGGCGACGGGTGGTGGCAGTGGGCAACGGACAGAACGATATCCCGATGATGCGCTCGGCTTCGCTGGGGATCGCCGTCCTCGGTCCGGAGGGCTTGTGCACCGAGCTCCTCCGCGTCGCGGATGTCGTCGTGACGAGCATCACCGATGCCCTGGATCTCTTGCTCGAGCCACGGCGGCTCACTGCAACCCTGAGGCCCTGATGAATTCTGCCCTTGCGCCAGCCGGGCTTCTCGGGCGCGCGATGCTTCTCGAGTCCCTCGAGCAGCAGCTCACCGAAGGGAACACGGTCCTTCTCTATGGCCCGGTGGGGGTCGGGAAGACGGCCCTGCTCCGCGAGGTGCGACGCCGGGCCCTGGCCTGCGGCCGTCCGTGCGGGTACGCCGATGCAACGGAGCACCTGTCGGACGTCACTCGGGCGCTCCTGCAGGCGTATCCAGGAAGAGGGACACCGAGGAGGCAGGCCCAGGTGCGAGGAATGCTCCGGCTGGCTGTGGAACGAGAACGAGGGACGTTGCTGCTGGATGGAGTCCGGGCGGCTGGCAACGCTCTCAAGGGGTTTCTCCGCTCCCTCCGTGGCACGGGACTGGGAATCGCTCTCGCTGCGGACGTGGAGAATGACCGGGATCATTCGTGGGTGCGGTCGCTACGTCTGGCATACCTCGAGGTGGCGGTTCCGCCCCTCGGCCGGAGACCGATGCGGGCGCTTCTCGAGCGGCAGCTCGACGCGTGCCATTTGCCGATGGACCTCCGAGGAGAGGACAGAGATCTACTGGTCGAGATCGCCGCGGGACGGCCAGGGATTCTCTCGGTGCTCGTGCACTCCCTGGCGGATCCTCGGTGCTGGCGCGATGGCCGGATTCGTGGCGAACGACTCCGGACAGAGAGCGCCATTGCCACGGCTGGGCACTACCTTCGTCCGAGCGCCCCCCCCTCCTCCGGGGGTGCGGGTTGAACGACAATCACCGCCGGGTCCTGACCGCGACCTTCGTTCAGCTCGACCAGCTGACCAGGGAAATCGAACGGGCGGCTTCATCGAGACACTCTCCATTCTCCGGAATTGCTCCGGATCTCCAGCCTGTGCAGCAGCAGGTGGTGAGCGACTACCTCGAACGGCTCCGGGAACGGTTGCTCGAGGCGTATCAGGGCCTGGGTCTCCAGCTCTCCAGGCCCCGAGTATCGGCGTCCTGGGCAATCCAGACTTCCCTGACCTTCGCCGAGATCACCATCGAGGAGACCTCTCCTTCGCGCCTTCGGGGCTACGGAGTCCTGAGCGAGGAAGATCAACGCCTCATTCAGCGAATCCAGGGCGATCTCGACCGAATCGTGCGCCGGCTCCACGCCTACGTTCTCGAAGGGCTCGGTCGAGATCTCGGCACCCGACTGAAGGACCTGGGGCGCGTGCCCGTCGATCTCGGGCGCGTGGCATTGCTGGAGCGAGTCATTCGCGAGCAGGGGCTGGTCGAGTTCCGTGGTTCGCTCGAGGCACTCATCGAGCGATTGGAAGCAAAGACGTTCGACATCGCCGTCTTCGGCAGAGTGAGCTCGGGCAAGTCCTCACTCCTGAACGCAGTCCTCCGCGCGGACGTTCTGCCGGTCGGGGTCACGCCCGTCACCTCGGTTCCGACCCGGATCGTCTGGGGGGAGGTGCCGAGGGCCGAGATTCATCTCGCGGAGCGGGACCCGCTGGAGGTGGGGCTCGAGCAGCTCGGAGACTACGTGTCGGAGCAGCGAAATCCGGACAACGTCAAGCGCGTCGTCCGGGTCGTCGCACACGTCCCCTCTGACAATCTGCGGGGTGATCTTGCACTGGTCGATACTCCTGGCCTTGGCTCCCTCGCCAGGGCCGGGGCTCGTGCCTCGTACGCCTACCTGCCCAGGTGCGACCTGGGGGTACTCCTGGTCGACGCAGCGAACGCCCCGGGGCGGGAGGACCTGGACATCGTGCGGTTGCTGTACGAGTCCGGGATTCCGGTCAAGGTTGCGCTGAGCAAGGTCGATCTGCTCTCCGCTTCCGACCGCGTGCGCGCCCGAGATTATCTCGTCGGGCAGCTTCGCTCCCAGCTAGGTGTCGACGTTTCGGTCGGACTGGTGAGCACGGTGGGTGTGGAGCGCCAGCTCTCCGGGGAGTGGTTTGACCGAGAGATTGCTCCGCTGGTTCCACAGGCCGGGAAGCTGGCGAGGAGCTCGGCGAGTCGGAAGTTGGCCGCACTCGACCAGAGCGTGGTGGCGACGTTGCGGGCCCGTCTCGCGGTGCGGGGAGGCGGGATGAATCCCGGCGGCGGTGACGCCCGGAGGCGGGCGGAGCAGCTCGCGCTCGATGCAGAGCAGCTGCTCCACGAGGCCGAGCGCAAGTGCGGGGCTCTTCTCCAGGCAGTCGAAGGAGCGACGCCCCACGTTCTCCAGCGTGCTGTCGCCGAACTGACCCGAATTCTGAAGGACTCTGCCGAACAAGTTTCGTCAGGAGACGTCGTCTCCGATGCGCTGGTGTCCGTGGCGGCCGAAGCGTCAGATCACGTCCGGACCTGGCTACTGGAGACGCGCGATCAACTGAATCAGCTGCTCCAGCAGATGTCTGCGGTCGTCCCCGGGTTCCCGGTCCGTCTCGAGGAGCTCCACGTCGATTTCCTCGGTCAACCCCACATTGTCGTGCCGACGGAGCTGGCCTCGCTGGAGCTGGACCCCCCGCGCTGGATCCGCCGCCTGCACGGATTGCTGGAGGGCAGGGTGCGACAGGCACTGACGGAGGCCGCAGCCCCTGCGGTGACGGACGCGCTCGTCAAGCTCGGGTCCAGGCTCCTGCCCTGGTCCAGGGCGGTGCTCAAGCGCTTGGCAGAGCAGTTCGGTGGTCAGGCCGAGCCGCTCCGTGCCCACGCCCGCGCTCTCGACGGCGGCGCGGAGGCAGGCGATGGCGCCGCGCTTCGAGCCGCACTCGATGCCCTCGGAGGCGGACAGGCCGCGGGTTCGCCACGCGGCGGTACGCACTAAGGACTCGTGGAATGTTCAGCCGTGGCCGGCCGTCTCGGCGAAGATTTTCCGGTAGAGGTCCCTGGCGTGACTGGTCGCGAGTGGAGCGCCCTCGACCAGCCGGAAGGTTCGGGTCCCGTCTGGATATCGCTCCGCGCGCAAGAAAAGGCACTGCTCGCGATTGCGCTCCTGGACAGTCCGAGCGAACGCGTGCAGGAAAGTGACGAAGACGACCTTGACGCCATGCTCCACGAGCGCGGTCACGACCTGCCGAGCGATCTCCGAACCCTCGCGTTCGTTCGTTGCCGCGAACGACTCGTTGAGAAGCACGAGGGCGTTCGGCGCGATGTGGTCGACGAGTTCCGAAAAGCGAGTGAGCTCCTCGCCGAACTTGCCCTCGGCGAGACTTGCATCCTCCTCGCGCTTGAAATGAGTCACCACGCTCGCGGAGAGCTCACCCTCGTAGGATTCGGCACCGACCAACATCCCGCTCTGCATCATCAGGTGGGCGATTCCAAGGCCGCGGAGGAACACCGACTTGCCGCCCTGGTTCGCTCCGGTCACGACGATGATGTCCTTGCCTGTGGCGTCGACGTCACTCGGCACGGTGATCCTCTGGAGCTGGAGCGAGAGACAGGGATTGTACAGCGCCCGTGCGCGCAGTCTCCGGGCGCCCGGAGGGAACGGAGTCGGGAAGCAGCTCGGCTCGTCGAGTGCGGCGAGCTGGTCCCGGATTCTGAGGCATCCGACGTAGAATGCCAGCTCACCCCGGAGCATCCGGAAGAAGCTGTCAACGTGGTCTGCAGCCTGGGCAAGGGCATTGGCCACCAGGTTGAGCCCGTGAGAACGAATCTCAGCCAGTGCCTGCGCCCCCGCCTCGTCTCGCTCGGCGAGGGCAAAGGAGTATCCCGAGAGGCTCCGGGGAAAGAGCCGGGCGAGCCAGCCTCGGTCGGGGGTGGGCCATGCATGAAGCAGGTAGTCGCGCCCGACACCTCCCGGACCGAGCTCGGCACTCAGCAGCACGCCCTTTCGAAAGCGGAGCTCCGTCAGGTGACGTTCGATCTCCTCGAAGTAAGCATCGTCGAGTTCTTGCTCCAGCGTCTCGAATAGCCGGACGAATCCCTCGGAGCGGAAGGTCCGTGGGCGCTCGGCCACGAAGGCCCGAAGCCTGCGGAGAGCCTTGAGGAGAAAGGTCATCAGCTCCAACGAGCTGTAGAGAACCGAGGAGGGCGAATGTCCCCAGATCCCGGAATGGTTGCGTCTCTTCTCCTCGATCGTCCGGACGGCGAGTGCAAAGAGGCCCTCGACCGACTCACGTTCGGCGATGGCATCGTGGAGCACAGCCTGCCGGAAGAGAACGGTCTCCACGTCGTTCCGGCACGCGTTCAACAGTGCGCGCGTCACGACGTCGTGCACCGTTTCGTCTCCCTGGGCCGCCGTTCTGACCAGAACCTCCAGGCCGAGGTCCGCCACAAGAGTCTTCGCGTTCCAGGGCACCTCCTGCTGGAGATCGAAGTCCTTCCCCGGATGCATGAGGAGGACCTTCATGACCGGAGCCGCTCCTGCAGAAAGCGGTAGGTGAGCCGGTGCCTCTCGGCCACGGCGACGGCGTGGGCGAGCCCGTCCGCCGGCCGGCGTTCGATCTTGAAGGTGCGCACGGTGGGATCGCGCGGATCGGATCCCGCGACGAGACTGACCGTCCCCTCCGCGAGCGTCGATAGCTCCTCGAGGAACGTGACGCACACTGCGATGGAGTCGAGGTGTAGCAATCGGCCCAGCACCTGACGGCCAAGGAAGAGCGCATCCTCCAGCGAGGTCGAGGAGAAGATTTCGTTGAGGATGACGATGCTCCTGGACGTCGCCCGCTCGAGGATGTCCCGGACCCGGATGAGCTCGTCCTCGAGCTTTCCGTGGGCCCCGGTGGTGTCTTCCTCCCGCTCGAAGTGGGTGAAGAGATCGTCGAACAGGAAGAGCACCGCGTTGCTTCCTGGCACGGGGCACCCCAGTCCCGCCAGATAGTGAAGCTGTCCAAAAGTGCGAGCGAACGTCGTCTTGCCGCCTTGATTCGGGCCAGTGACCACGAGAATTCGTTCGGGATCGCGGAGCGTGAAGTCGTTGCGCACGACCGCGGCGTTCTCCCAGACCCGCTTGGCGGCAAGCGCGAGGTCGAAGGACTCTCGAGCGGAGAGCTCATCGTGTCTGGCCGAAAGACCCGGGTAGCAGAAGGGAAGTCCGGCCTGCCGAAGCCGACCGATGTGCTCGAGGTACGCAATGTAGAAATGCACCTCGCGATCGAAGCGCGCGAGGATCGGATCGAGAAAACCCACCTGCTCCCCAGCGAACCGTTCCAGATGCTCGAAGATCGCCGGGTGGAGCAGCGCCACCCGGTCCACGACCTGAGCGTCGATGTGGTTCATCCCGGTGAAGGGTTTGAACGTGGCGCGGTACTCCTTGACCACACCCTGGCGGAATTTTCGGAACGTCTCCTCCACCGCGATGCTGTAGTCGGGCTCGTCCTCGTAAGTGCGGACTGTGACTGTTCCCTCCTGGAGCGCTACGGAGTACCGAATCCGGGCCAGTCCCTCGCTCACTGCCCGGGTCTCCTGGGCGAGGCGCTGGAAGTCTGAGGAGCCCGCGTAACTCTCGAGGTAGTCGCGAAAAGCCGTCAGCCCCCGTGATGTGAGTGGGGCCTGACGCAGGTCCCGGGCGAGCCGCTCGACTCCGGCGACGTACTCCTCGGCGGCTGCGAGGAACCAGCGCTGACGTTCCCGTGGGTAGAGCTGCTTCTTCTCGGGCGGCAACGCCTGCCGCATGGCACGCATGCGGCGAGCGAACTCGTCGATCGCCCGCCGGGCAGGTCCGGACTCGAGTTCGCGCATCACCTCCTGGCGGTGGCCGACAACCTCCGGGTCGTCGAATCGGGCATGGAAGAATGGAATGAGGTCGTACTCCGCCCAGTTTCGAGTGACCGATTCGATGACCTGGTCGAGGCGTAGGTCCCGGAGGACGCCCGGGTCGGGCTCCGGGCGCGACCTCGGTCTCCGTCCCCCTGGGAAGAGGACACTCTCGAATGACCGCTCGAGGGAGGGGGCGGCTCGCGGCGGTTGGCGCTCGGGCGCGGGTTCGGTTTGGGACGGGTCGGCGACAGCATCCACGTGCAATGCCTCCAACGGCGGGTGACGCCGGAAGGAGTCATTGGCCGCGGATGCGGCAGTTCGGGCGGACTCCACCGCCTGACTGATTTCCCGCTCGTAACACGCGGCGGAGCGCAGACCAAGCGCATCGACCGCAGTTGTCCATTGCGCCGTTAGATGTCTCACGGGCCTGTCCCGTGGCTCCTGTGCTCACGCCGTCCGGGGCCGAGGGAGCCGGCGCGAGGCGGCAAGGAAGAAGGGGAGTGCTGCAACCTCTGCCAGCACGCAGAACACGACCACCGCAATGCGGGACCGCTCGTACAGTAGGCCGATAAGCACACTGCCCAGGAACCAGAAGATGCCGTAACCGGCGGTGAACAGCCCGTAGGCAGAGGCGCGGTGCTCGATGCTGGTCATCGGCGCGACCGCAGCCGGGATGAGCGATTCGTGAACTCCCATCCCGACTCCCCAGAGCGCAACGCCGAGCAGCGCCATCCAGGCATTCCCGAGGAAGACGAGCGGCGCAAAGAGGCTCGTGACCACCGTGAGGGGGAGGAGCACCACCAGCCCGACTCGGTCGAAGATCCGGCCGAACACGAGGGACCCAAGACCGCTCGCCCCCATGCCGACCGCGTAATAGACCGGGATCCACGCCTGCGGCAGGACGCGCCGGGTCTCCAGGTGGAAGGCCATGAACGGGTAATCCGCGAATCCGGCCGCGACCAGCAAGGCCCCGAACAGGTAGATCCAGAAGACGCGGGGCAACCCGCCGGTCTTCACCTCGGCGCCCGGTCCTGGGAGGTCCTCCGGGGCTGGGTACGTCCGCCGCGCGTACCCGAGCAGGAGCAGCATGATCGCGGCGGGAATCGCAAGAAGTGCGAAGGCGAGGCGGTACTCGTGCCGAACCGCGAGGACGACGGCGATGGCGAGGGGTCCGAAGAGAGCCCCGAGCTGGTCGAGGGCCTCGTGGACCCCGAACGCCCACCCGTAACCCATCTCCTTGGCGGCGTGGGAGAGCATCACGTCGCGCGGAGGGTTCCGTGTCGCCCGGCCCAGGCGCTCCAGAACGACGAGCACCCCGGCCAGCTGCCAGCTGGGGGCGAGCGCGAGCAGC
>Ga0335080_10002215_pt1 | contig 19327 bp, 14 predicted proteins | sample Lox_Sample_34_FD_206720 | JGI IMG/M metagenome (GOLD analysis project Ga0335080, IMG submission 206720) | Soil microbial communities from Loxahatchee National Wildlife Refuge, Florida, United States - Lox_Sample_3.4 | ecosystem: Environmental > Terrestrial > Soil > Wetlands | place: USA...
AAAGGGTCCTCGCGCTCGATTATGGTGCGGCGCGATGGGGCGTCCACGAATTCGGCGAGTCGCGATCGTGGGCAACGGTCCGGCGGGCTCGGCGCTGGCCGCCTACCTGCGCCGTGCCGGGCTCGGGGTGGCCCTGTTCGCGCGCGGCAAGCGCCCGCCGATCATCGTCGGCGAGTCGCTCGTGCCGGCCATCGTGCCCTTCCTGCGCGACCTCGGCATCGAGGACGAGGTCGCGGCGTACAGCATGTACAAGCCCGGCGCGACCTTCACCTTCCACCCCATGCCGCCCGTGAGCTTCCGCTTCGCCGACCGGCGCGGCGCGCAGACTCCCTACTCCTACAACGTGCCGCGCGACCGGCTCGACGCCTCGCTCGCCGCGGCCGCGGAGCGGGCGGGCGCGCTGCGGATCGACCACTCGGCGGCGCTCTTGCGGGGCGCGCGCGACCGGGTCGAGCTGGCGCCCGAAGCCGCGGCGCTCGCGCGCACCGCGCTCGGCGGCGAGCCGGAGCTCGTGGTCGATGCGACCGGCCGCGCGCGCACGCTCGCGCGCCTGCTCGAGCTGCCCACGCGCGAAGGGCCGCGCAAGGACGCGGCGCTCCACGCGCACTGCACGGGGATTCCCACCGTGCTGCCCGGCAACGTGCACTCCGACAGGCTCGAACGCGGCTGGGCCTGGCGCATCCCGCTGCCCGGGCGCGTCTCGGTGGGGCTGGTGGTGCCGGCCGAGCACGCGGCGCGCTACGGCAACAGCGCGGAAGAGCAGTTCGACACCATTCTGTGTAAGGACGAGTCCGCGCAGCAGTGGGGCGACAAGGCCGAGCGGGTGACGCCCGTCGTCCGCTACACGAACTACCAGCTGCGCGCGACGCGCGGCACGGGCGAGAACTGGGCACTGGTGGGCGACTCGCTCGGCTTCATCGATCCCGTGCTGTCGAGCGGCATGCTGCTGTGCATGGACGGCGCGCGCTCGCTCGCGAAGGCGACCGCCGACGGCTCGCCGCGCGCGTTCCGCCGCTACGAGGCGCGCGCCTTCCGCAACCTGGACGACTGGGCGCGGATCGTCGACGCGTATTACTCCGGCCGGCTGTTCACGCTCTTCAAGGTGGGCGAGTACGTGCGGCACACGTGGCTGGGCCGGATGACCGACTGGCACTTCCGCAAGCACCTGCCGCGCGTCTTCACCGGCGAGGCGACGGACAGCCGCTACAGCATGAGCGTCGTCGACTTCATGCTGAAGTACGGCCTGGCCGGCAACGACCCCGCCGAGTTCGCCGTTCGGTGAGGTTCCGGCGCGAAGCGCGCGCGGACCGCTACGACGCCGTCGTCGTCGGCAGCGGCCTCGGCGGGCTCACCGCGGCGGCGCTCCTCGCGCGCGCGGGCAAGCACGTGCTCGTCGCGGAGCGGCACGATCGGCCGGGCGGCTATGCGCACTCGTTCCGGCGCGGCTCGTACCTGTTCGACTCGGCGGTGCATCTGGTCGGCGGCTGCCAGCCGACGGCGTTCGAGGGCGGCGGGCTGCTGCATCGCGTGCTCTGCGCGGTCGGAGCGCGCGACGAGCTCGAGCTCGCGCCCATCGACCCGCTCTATACCGCGGTGTACCCCGGGCTCGAGCTCGAGGTGCGCACGGGCCTCGAGGAGTTCATCGCGAGCCACGCGCGCGCGTTCCCGGGCGAGCGCAAGGGCCTCGAGGACCTCGTCTCGGAGTGTCTCGCGATCCGCGACGAGGCGCGCCGCGCGACGGAGCTCGACTCTCCGTTCGACGTGATGCGCGCGCCGGGCCACTTCCCGACCTTGCTCCGCTACCGCCGCGCGACCCTCGCGCGCGTGATGGAGGAGCACCTCGACGACCCGCGCGCCAAGGCCGTGTTCGCCACCTTCTGGCCGTACCTGGGCCTGCCGCCGTCCCGCGTGTCGTTCCTCTATTTCGCGACGATGCTGCTCTCGTACGCGGCCGAGGGCGCGTTCTACTGCAAGGGCAGCTTCCAACGGTTGGCGCGCGCTCTCGCGGGCTCGATCGAGCGCGCGGGCGGCGAGGTGCTGTTGCGCAGCCCCGTGCGCCGCATTCTGGTCGAGGGCGGCTGCGCCTCGGGCATCGTGCTCGAGAACGGCCAGCGCATCGCGGCGCCCGTCGTCGTGTCGAACGCGGATCTGCGCCAGACCGTCGAGGAGCTGTGCGGCGAGGCGCGCTTCCCCGCGCGCTGGCGGCGCGCGCTGTCGCGGCTGGAGCCGTCGGTGTCCGCGTTCGTCACGTACGCGGCGACGGACCTCGACCTGCGCCGCATGGGCGCCACGCACGAGACGTTCGTGTACCAGACGTGGGACCACGACGACGCGTACGCGAGCACGCTCGCCGGCCGGCCGGGCTGGTGGAGCGCCACGGTGCCGACGCTCGCCGATCCGAGCCTCGCGCCGCCGGGCGTGAACCTGGTGATCCTGACGGCGCTCGTGCCGTACGCGGCCTCGCGCAACTGGCGCGCGGACAAGGCCGCGCATGTCGACCGCATGCTCGCGGCCGCGGAGTCGCGCTTCCCGGGCCTGCGCCAGCACCTTCGCTTCGTCGAAGGCGGCACACCGCGCACGCTCGAGCGCTATACACGGAACAGTGACGGAGCGATCTACGGTTGGGCGCTCGGTCCCGATCAGATCGGCCCGGGGCGCCCCGCCAACACGACTCCGCTGCCGGGCCTGTATCTCGCGGGTCACTGGGCGCAGCCGGGCGGCGGGGTGTACGGAGTGGTCACTTCCGGCGTGAACGCGGCGCGCGCCATCTTGGGCGCGCACTCGGACCGCGCGTTCTGGCGGGGGCTCGAGCGATGACCTGGTTCGACGGCGCTCGCTTCGGGATGTTCGTCCATTGGGGCCACTCTTCGCAGCAGGGCGTCGAGCTCTCGTGGCCGCTCGTCGGCGGCGTCGCCGCCCTGCCCGGCTCGGCCGACGTCCCTGCCGAGGCGTACCACGCGACCGCGAAGAGCTTCGCGCCGAAGCCCGGAGCGCCGCGCGACTGGCTCGCACGCGCCGCCCGCTCGGGCATGCGCTACGCCGTGCTCACGGCGAAGCACCACGACGGCTTCGCGCTGTGGCCCACGCGCGCGCCCGGCGGCTTCTCGGTCCGTGACTCGGCGTACCGCGGCGATCTCGTGCGCGAGTTCGTCGACGCCGCGCGGGCGGAGGGGCTGCGCGTCGGCCTCTACTTCTCGCTGTGCGACTGGCACCACCCCGACTACCCGCCGTTCCGCGACGAGCACCGTCCGTACCGCTTCGGGCGCGTGCCGCAGCCGAGCCCCGAGCAGTGGGCGCGCTTCCTCGAGTTCCAGTTCGCGCAGCTGCGCGAGCTGCTCACCGGCTACGGGCGCATCGATCTGTTGTGGTTCGATGGCGGCTGGGAGCGCACGCCCGAGCAGTGGCGCGCCCAGGAGCTCGCCGCGCTCGCGCGCGAGCTCCAGCCCGAGATCCTCTTGAACGACCGCCTCCCCGGCGAGGGCGACTTCGACACGCCCGAGCAGTTCATCCCGCCGAAGCCGCCGGCACGCCGCTGGGAGACGTGCATGACCATGAACGAGAGCTGGGGCTGGGCGCCCGGCGACGCCCACTACAAGTCGGAGCGCGCGCTCGTGCACGGCTTGTGCGAGGTCGCGAGCCGCGGCGGGAACCTGCTCTTGAACGTGAGCCCGCGCGCGGACGGCTCGCTGCCCGGCGAGCAGACGGCGCGGCTCGACGCGCTGGCGCGCTGGATGGCCGTGCACGCGGCCGCGATCCACGACACGCAGCCCGGGCTCGAGCCCTGGCAGTTCTACGGGCCGACCACGCGGCGCGGCGACCGCGTGTACCTGCACCTGCTGTCGCGCCCGTACGAGACGGTGACCGTCCGCGGCGTGCCGATCCGCCGCGTGCGCGGCGCGCGTGCGCTGGCCGGCGGGCGGACGCTCGAGTTCGAGAAGCGCTGCTCGGTGCTCGACCGCATGTTCAACGCCGACCCGCTGGGCGAGATCGCGATCCGCGTGCCCGAGGAAGTGATCGATCCGGTCGCCACGGTGCTCGAGCTCGAGATCGCCGGGCTCGCCTAGCGCGCCAGCTTCTCGCCCGGGTCCACCGCGAGCCAGCACAGCCCGGCCGCGACGTAGAGCGCCGCCATGCTGAACAGCGGCGCCGTCCACGAGCCCAGGTGCTCCACGCACAGCCCGAACACCACGGGAGACAGCGCGCCGCCGAGATTCCCGAACATGTTCATCGTGCCACTCACCATGGCCGAGTGAGTCCCACCGATCTCGACGCACACGGCCCACGCGGGTGCGATGCCCGCGCCGGCGCACGCCGCGGCGCATGCGAGCAAGAGCGCCGACGACTGCGCGTCGTCGACGAGCGCGCCACCGACGGCCGCGAGCGCGGCGAGCGGCAGCCCCACGATGCCGGGCAGCCCCGCGCCCAGCCGCGGGCCGAGCCGCACACGGAGCCGGTCCGCCGCGAAGCCGCCCGCGAGCACGCCGACCGCGATGCCGAAGAGCGGCAGCGCCGCGAGCCAGCCGACCTGGTGCAGGTCGAAGCCGCGGGCCCGCAGCAAGTACGTCGGCAGCCAGGTGAGGTAGAAGTACCAGCCGTAGATCGCGCCGAAGTACATGGCGCACAGCGCGACGAGGGAGCGGTTGCGCAGCAGCCTGCGCCAGGGCACGGGCCCATGCGCGCCGGTCTGCGCGCCGCCGTCGCAGATCAGCGCGAGCTCGGCCGGGTTCACGCCCGCGTGCTCGCGCGGGTCGTCGCGGAACCAGCCCCAGAAGGCGGCGGACCACACCAGTCCGACCGCGCCGAACGCCGCGAACGACAGCCGCCAGCCGATGCGCCCGAGCAGCGCCACGACGAGCGGCTGCGTGAGCGCGCCGCCGAGCGCCGCGGCAGCGAGCAGCACGCCGAACAGCCGGCCGTGGAAGCGCGGCGGCGTCCAGCGGCTGTAGATGCGCGCGCTCGATGGGAACGCGCCGGCTTCGCCCACGCCGAACAGGAAGCGCACCGCGGCGAGCGAAGCGAAGCCGTTCGCGAGGCTGGTCGCCGCGGTGAACGCGGACCACCACACCACGATGCGCGACAGCGCGACGCGCGCGCCGAAGCGGTCGGCCAGCCAGCCGCTCGGGCCTTCGAAGAGCGCGTACGCGAGCGTGAACGCGCTGAACACGATGCTCATCTGCGCGACGGACAAGCCGAGGTCCGCCTGGATCGAGGGAGCCGCCGTCGAGATGCACACGCGGTCGAGGTACGCGATCGAGATCATCACGAGCGTGAAGCCAACCGCGCCGTAGCGCGCGCGGGTCGGGCGCGCGTCCGCGCGCTCTGACGCGGCGATCACGTCAGCCGGCCAGCTCGCTGATCCGCTTCGCGAGCGCGACGTCCTTCGCCGTGACGCCGCCCGAGTCGTGCGTGACGAGATCGATCGCGACGCGGTTCCACGCGTTCGACCAATCGGGGTGATGGTTCGCGGTCTCGGCGGCGAGCGCGACGCGCGTCATGAAGCCGAAGGCGGCGCTGAAGTCGGCGAAGCGGAACTCGCGGTGCAGTCTGCCCTCGCGCAACGCCCAGCCGGGCAGCGCCAATAGCGCGCTCTCGAGCTCGCTCGCAGCGAGCAACGCCTGTCGGGCCACTTGCGCGAGGCTCCCATTTCCCCGCCGCGGACGTCAATCCGCGCGCGAAAGTTCGCTAGCGTACGGCGATGGACGAATCCCGCTCGACCGCGAAGACCGCACGCCCCCGCACGCTCTGGCTCACCGCCGCGCTCGGCCTCGCGGCCGCAGGCTGGGCCGCGTTCCAGTGGCTCGAGCTCGTGCGCATGCGCCACGGCGAGTCGATCGTGTGCGGGCCGGGCGGCGGCCACTGCGCCGAGCTCTGGGACTCGCCCTTCGCCAGCGCCGTGCACGCGCACAGCGGCCTGCCCGTCGCGGGCTGGGGCGTGGTGTGGGGCATCGCGGCGTTCGTGCTGCCGCTCGTCGCGGCCATCCGCGTGGGCCGCCGGCGCATCGCGGCGACGTGGGTCGCCGGCACGCTGCTCGTCGCGTTCGCCGGCGCGCTCGGCACGCTCGGGCTGTTGGCCGCCCAGTTCGCGTTCGGGCAATACTGCCTCACCTGCCTGGGCACGTACGCGCTCGCGCTCGCGTACGCAGGGGTGGCGATCTTCGGGCTCGGCTTCGCCGAGGGCGCGGACCTCGGGCGCGGGGCGGCGCTCGCGTTCGGCATCGCCGCGCTGTCGTACGCTGCTCTGTTCGTGCCCGGGCAGCGCACGCCGCACAACGTCGTCTCCGAAGGCGCGAAGGCGGTCGAGTCACTGCCGCAGCCGGTGCTCGGCACCGACGACGAGCGCGAGATCGCGCGCTTCATCCAGAGCCTCACGCCCGAAGTGCAGCAGCTCCTCTCCGACACGCTCGCGGCGTACTCGGCCGCGCCGGTGTGGACGCCGCCGGAGCCGCGCGTGGTGATCGGAGCGGCCGACGCGCGCCTCGCCTTCACCGAGTTCACCGACACGCTGTGCAGTCACTGCGCGCAGATGTACGAGGTGCTCGTGCAGCTGCGCCAGCGGTTCGGCCCGAACGCGTTCTCGCTCGCGCCCCACCAATACCCCCTCGACCCGCTGTGCAACCCCAACGTGCACGTGCCGCAGAGCCAGCCGATCCGCTGCCTCGCCGCGAAGGTGCAGATCTGCACCGAGGGCAAGCCCGGCGACTTCGAGTTCGTGGGCGAGCTGTTCCGCAACCAGGCGAAGCTCGACGACGAGCTCTTGTGGAAACTGGCCGAGCCGATGGGCGGCAAGGCCGAGCTCGAGAAGTGCGCCAACTCGCCCGAGACCGCCAAGAAGCTGGCGGACGACATGGCGTGGGCGACCGCGCACGGCATCAAGGGGACGCCGCTCCTGTTGGTCGACGGCCGCGAGGCGATCGCGTTCCCGCCGCTCATCTACGTGCTCGCGCTGTCGCGCGGCGCGGTGACGAGCCCCGCCTACGCGAGCCTGCCCTCGCCGCAGCCCTTGCCCTGGCAGAAGTAGCTAGCGGCGCGGCGGCGCAGGCGTCGGCGCGCGCTCCTCGAGCACGTTCTCGAGCCGGTGGCGGATCGCGCCCTTCCACTCGGGGTGCGTGAGGATCCAGAAGCGGTTCTCGCGGATCGCCGCCAGCACCAGGTCGCCCACCTTGCGCGGCGCCAGGCCGCTCGCGAGCAGGTGCTCCACTTGCTTGCGGCGGATCTCGGAATCGGGCGTGGTCCGCACCTCTGGCCGGCTGTGGCGCACGGCCTCGGGCTGGTTGCGCTCGGACGAGCGCAGGATCTCGGTGTTGATCCAGCCGGGGCACAACACCGAAACGTGTACGTCTCGCCCGACCGCGGCGAGCTCGTTGTAGAGCGCCTCCGAGAGCGCCACCACGGCGTGCTTCGTGACTCCATACAGCGCGTTTCCCGCGCCGCTGATGAGCCCGGCCATCGACGCCGTGTTCACGATGTGGCCCGCGCCCTCTTCGAGCAGGATCGGCGTGAAGGTGCGCACGCCGTGCACGACGCCCATCAGGTTCACGCCGACGATCCACTCCCAGTCGTGCAGCGTGCTCTCCCACGTGGGTACGCCGCCGTGCGCGACGCCCGCGTTGTTGCACACGACGTGCACCGCGCCGAAGCGGTCGAGCGCGCGCTGCGCGAGCGCGTCGACGTCGGACTGGCGGGCGACGTCGCAGCGCATGGGGACGACCTCGACGCCGTCCTTCTCGAGCGCGCGCGCGGTCTCGGTGACGCGGGCCTCGTCCACGTCGGCGAGGACCAGGCGCATGCCCGCTGCGCCGAAGGCTTCCGCCATGCCCCGGCCGATGCCGCTCGCTCCGCCCGTGATGACCGCCACGCGTCCGGCCACGTCCTGCATCGCGCTCTCCTTCGGCTCTCCCGGTTCTTCGCCGCGATTATCGCACGCGGTAGAATCGCGACATGGCGGTGGTGAAGGCGTTCGCCTGGTCCGCAGTGGCCGTGGCGGGCGCCACGGCGCTCGGCACCATCGCGCTGTCGCGCGGCGAGGCGCTGTCGAGCACCTGGTTCCTGGTCGCCGCGCTGTGCACCTACGCCGTCGGCTACCGCTTCTACTCGGCGTTCCTCGCGGCGCGCGCGCTCCAGCTCGACGACGCGCGTGCCACGCCGGCGCTCCGGCGCGCCGACGGCAAGGACTTCGTGCCCACGAACCGCTGGGTCGCGTTCGGGCACCACTTCGCGGCGATCGCGGGGCCGGGGCCGCTCGTGGGCCCGATCCTCGCCGCGCAGTTCGGCTACCTGCCCGGCGTCCTGTACATCCTGGTCGGCGTCGTGCTCGGCGGCGCGGTGCAGGACTTCACGATCCTCGTCGCGTCGCTGCGCCGCGACGGCAAGAGCCTGGGCCAGATGGTCCGCGAAGAGATCGGCCCCGTGGGCGGCGCGGCCGCGCTCGCGGGCGTGCTCGCGATCATGGTGATCCTGATCGGGGTGCTCGGCCTCGTGGTCGTGAACGCCATGTTCGGCAGCCCGTGGGCGACGTCCACGGTCGCGGCGACCATTCCCATCGCGCTCGCCATGGGCCTGTACATGGTGCACGTACGACCAGGCCGGGTGCTCGAGGCGTCACTGATTGGTGTAGGACTCGTGCTGCTCGCCGTCGTGGCCGGGCGCTGGGTCGATCAAGGCGCGCTGCGCGGCGTCTTCGACCTGGACAAGCGCCAGCTCGCGCTCGCCATCATCGCGTATGGGTTCGTGGCGAGCGTGCTGCCGGTGTGGCTCCTGCTCGCGCCGCGCGACTACCTGTCCGCGTTCGTGAAGATCGGCACCGTAGCGCTGCTCGCCGCGGGCCTGTTGTGGGTGCGGCCCGAAGTCCACCTGCCCGCGCTGACGCGCTTCGTGGACGGCACCGGTCCCGTGTTCGCCGGCAAGGTGTTCCCGTTCTGCTTCATCACGATCGCGTGCGGCGCGATGTCGGGCTTCCATGCGCTCATCTCGAGCGGCACCACGCCGAAGCTGCTCGAGCGCGAGACCGACGCACGCTTCATCGGCTACGGCGCGATGCTCGTGGAGAGCTTCGTGGCGATCATGGCCCTGCTCTCGGCCGCGGTGATGGAGCCCGGCGTGTACTTCGCCATGAACGCGCCTGCGGCGCTGATCGGGACCGACCCCGGTCACGCGGCACAGGTGATCTCGGGCTGGGGCTTCGCGCTCGACCCCGCTGCGTTCGCGGCGCTCACGAAGTCGGTGGGCGAGGAGACGCTGCTCTCGCGCACGGGCGGCGCGCCGAGCCTCGCCGTGGGCATGGCCGAGATCTTCTCGCGCGCGCTCGGCGGCGAGGCGCTGCGCGCGCTCTGGTACCACTTCGCGATCATGTTCGAGGCGCTGTTCATCCTGACGACGCTCGACGCCGGCACGCGCGTGGGCCGCTTCATGATCCAGGACCTGCTCGGGAACTTCTGGGAGCCGCTCGGCCGGACCACGTCGCTGCCTGCGAACCTCGTGGCGTCGGGCGCCATCGTCGCGGGCTGGGGCTACTTCCTGTACCAGGGCGTGATCGATCCGCTCGGCGGCATCAACTCGCTGTGGCCGCTGTTCGGCATCGCGAACCAGCTGCTGGCGGCCACCGCGCTGGCGCTCGCGACGACCCTGTTCGTGAAGTCGGAGCGGCCGCGCTTCGCGCTGCTGACGGCTGCGCCCTTGACCTGGCTGCTCTCGGTCACGATGACGGCCGGCTGGCAGAAGATCTTCCACGCCGACCGGCGCATCGGCTTCCTCGCCCAGGCCGAGTATCTCAGTCAGCAGATCATGCAGGGCACAGTCACTTCGGAGAAGCTCCGCGAGACACATACGCTCATCTTCAACAACCGACTCGACGCGGCGGTGACCGCGCTCTTCATGTTCCTCGTCGCCGTGGTCGTGCTCGACGCCGCGCGCGTGTGGTGGCGCGCGCTGCGCGGGGCCGAAGGCGTGCCGGGCGTGGCGGAGACCTCGTGAGGGCCTTCTTCGCGGCGCTGGCGGCGCTCGCGCGCGGCTTCGTGGGGCTGCCGGCCGAACCGCCCGCGTGCCCGCACGGCGCGCGCGCGGCGCTCGAAGGCGCCGCCGCGCGCCGCGGGCGTTGCTGCTAGCCTGGACTTAGTGGCCCGGCGGCTGCGGCCGCTGCGGGTGGCCTCCGCCGTGCTGGCCGTTGCCTCCGCCGCCGCCGTTGTGGTGCGGCGGCTCGGCGGCGCGCGGCACGGCCGGGGCCGGGCGCGGCTCCGAGTTGCCGTGCCCGCGGAACACGCGGTTCGCGGGCTCGCCGGGTAGCTCGCGCGGCGCGGCCGGCCCGCGCTCGCGCGCCGCGCGCGGCGTCGAGCGATCCGGCGCCTCGGGCCGCGCCTGCGAGGCCGGGTGCGGCGGCGGCTCTTGAGCGCTGGCGTTCTCGCGGTAGCGCGGCGGCTGCGGCGGCGACTCGCGCTCCGCCGAGCCGCGGCCGAACGGCGGCCGGTTGGCCAACGTCTCCGAGGCGCGCTTGCGGTCGGGCGCGTTGACGCGCACCTGCGACTGCTGCATGGGCGTGCGCGCGTTCTGCGCCGGAAGGTTCGGCGCGTTCCTCGTCGGGCTCTTCACGAGCTCCTCGCGCGCGGGCGGCGCGCTGCGCCCGAAGCCGAGGTCCGGCGACTTGTGCGGCTCGCGCGTCGCCACGACGGTGCGCTCGAACGCGCTGCGCGACGGCCGCAGCGCGCTCTTGTCGTTTCGCGGCACGAGGCTCGCCGCGGTCGGCTTCTCCTCGAGGCTCCCGCGCACGGGCTGGAACTTGGCGAAGGCCTTCTCGTCGAAGTGCTGGGCGCGCACGACGCCGTGCCCGAACTCGCCGCGCGGCACGCCGACCACCGCGCCCGGATGCCCGGCGTTGGCCCAGGTGTGCACCTCGTTCACGTTCACGATCGTCGTCCTGTTGATCACGACGTTGTTCACGACGCGCGGCCCGCCCCAGCCGATCCAGTGCGGGCTGCCGCGGAAGCCCGCCCCGCCCCACCACGGCACGCACGGTTCACCCCAGCCCAGCGCCACCCAGCCGGTGTTCGCGTGGCCGAAGCTGATGCCCACCGAGAACGAGGGCCCGTTGAAGAACGCCACCAGCGCGGGCGCGTAGTACGGGCGCGCGACGAGCGGGCCCGGCGCCCAGCCCCAATAGCCGCCCACGAAGACCCAGCGGCCGTAGTGGAACGGCGCCCAGCCCCACGGCGCGGTGTCGACCCAGGTCCAGCCGTAGTACGGGTCGTAGACCCACGAGCCGGTCGTGTACGGCGCCCAGCCCGGCGCCACGCGCGGCACCCACACCGAGCCATACGTGGGCACGACGCGCCAATCGCCGTTGTGGTCGAGATCGTCCACGCCATACTCGCCGTAGGGCACGTAGCGCGCGCTCACGGCGTCGATGAGCTGATCCGTGCGCGAGTAGTTCCAGCGGTCCCAGTCGTCGAGCTCGGGCGCGGCGTAGGTCTCGAGCGTGGCGGGATCGCCCGCCACCACGACCTGCTCGCTCGGCGCGACCGGCGCCGACTGCCCGTTCGCGGGCGTGACCGTCGCCTGGCCGCTGCGCCGGCTCGTGAAGCTCGTGTTCTCGTCGGTGACCTCGATGCGGTAATAGCCCGGGTGCTCGACGGTGAATGCGGCCTGCGGCGTGTCGACCTCGACGGTCGTGCCCGCCTTCAGGCTGCGCAGGTCGAGCGAAGCGTGGCCCGACACGATCCGGAACTGCAGGAAGTCGGGCTCCAGGTTCGAGAGGCCGAGCTGGGTGTCCTCGCCGGCGCGCACGAAGGCGCGCGGGCCGATCTGGACTTCCAGGTTCGCGCGGTCGCCGGTGTAGAGCTGGTCGTTCGGCCCGAGCGGCATGTTCACCTGCGCGGGCGTCCAGTCCTCGGCGCCCGTGCGCCAGAACGAGACCTCGCCGTCGGTGAAGCTGAGGCGCGGCGGCGTGTGGTCCTCCCCCGCGTCGGCGGCCGACGCGCCCTGCGGGGGCGCGCCCTGCGGCGGCCCCGCCTGGCCCGGGCCCGGCATCGGCGCTTGGCTCGGCGCGGGCGCGTTGGTGCCCGGCGGCGGCTCGGGCGGCGCTCCCGGCGGAGGCGGCGGCGGATCGGCCTTCGCCGCGAGCGCCCCCGCGAGCGCGAGCACGAGGAGAAACGAGCGAGCTCGGACCATCGACATAGAACCCTCCCGGCTCTTCATCACGCGTGTATCGGCGCGCGGAGAGTCAGTGCTGCTGCTGGGGATCGTTGCCGTCCGGCACTCCGCCTTCCACCCCATAGCCCAGGGCGCGGCCGAACACCTCGAAGGGGGCGACGATCAGGTAGTACGAGCCGTAATGCAGGAGCAAGCCCGCGGCGTAGAACGGCGCGTAGGCGATGCGCAGCGCCATCGGCAACGGAGGCGGAGGCGGCGGTCCGACGTAGACGGGTCCGGCGGGCATGACCATGGCCGGCGCGCTCCCAGGCGGCGGCGGTGGCGAGCCCGCCGGCGGTGGCGGAGGAGGCGGCGATCCGTGCGGCGGCGGCGGAGGCGGTGGGGAGGTCGCCGCTGCGGCCGGCAGCCCGGCGCCCAGCGCCAGGACCGCGGTCGCCAGCGCGCAGGCGCGGCGACAAGCGGTCGAAATGTCCAGAGATTTCCAGGTCTTTCGCAGCGTCACAGCCGCTCCCATCCACCGGTGGAACCGGCGTGCGGTTCCCATGTTGCGCCCAAGCTCAACGGGAGAGGATGGGTCTGCCGCCCGGTCCCCGTCCTGCGCGCGCCGCGCCGGCTGGACAGACCGGCGCCCGACCGCGGCGGACTTGCACGCGGGCTCGAAAACTACCGATTTGAGAGACGTGTGTTAAATCCCACTGGCCCGAAGTGACTCACTGATTTCTTGGAGTGACTCACTTTTCTTTCGCAGAAGCTTGTATACTCGGCGCAGGGGGAAGGGACAGTGAGAGCAATCTCGCTCAGCGTCTCCGTGTTTCAACCGGACGCCGCGTCGACGGTGAACGCCGTCCTCGCGGCGGAGCGCGCCGGGATCGAAGCCGTCTGGTTGCCCGCCGTGCCGATGTCGTTCGATCCGCTCACCCTGCTCGGGCACTTGACCGCGATCACGAGCCGGGTGGTCCTCGGCACGGGCATCGTGCCCACGTATCCGCGCCACCCCGCCACACTCGTCGCGCAGGTGCTCGCGCTCGCGCCGTTCGCGCGCGACCGGCTGCGGGTCGGCCTCGGCACGAGCCACCCGTTCATCGTGGCCGGAATGCTCGGCCTCGATTTCTCTCCGCCGATCGCGCACATGCGCGAGTACGTCGCGGTCGCGCGCGAGCTGCTCGAGTCCGGCAAGAGCCGCTTCTCGGGCCGCTTCTTCCGCGTGAACGCGGAGCTCGCCGGCGCGCCGCTTCGCGTGCCGCTGCCGATCTCCGCGCTGCGGCCGCGCATGTTCCGGCTGGCGGGTGAAATCGCCGACGGCGCGCTCTCGGCGTGGTGCCCCGTCCCCTACCTGCTGGGCACCGCGCTGCCCGAGCTCGAGCGCGGTGCTCGAGCGTCGGGCCGGCCTCGCCCGCCGCTCGTCGCCAACGTGCCCGTCGTGTGGAGCACCGATGGCGCGGCCGTCCGCGCCGCCGCGCGCGCGGCGCTCGGCATGTACCTCGTCGCGCCGGCCTACGCGGAGATGTTCCGCGCCGCGGGCTTCGCGATCCCGGACGACCGCGTGCCGCCCGACCCGCTGATCGACGCGCTCTTCGTGTGGGGCACGCCGCAGGAGATCGCCGACCGCTTGCGCGAGATCCGCCGCGCAGGGATCGACGAGCTCATGGTCACGCTCCACCCTGCCGCCGATCCAGCCAAGGAGATGGGCGACGCCTTCCAGCTACTCGGCCAGCTGTCCGTCGAGTTCCGAGCCCAGTCCGCGCGCCCGCCGCGCGAGCGAAAGGAGATCCGGCCTTGAAGTTCGGCGCGATGATCCAGCCCCGCATCGACGACTTGGACCTGCCTCGCGACATCGAGCGCATGGGCTACGACTCGCTGTGGGTGCCCGACTCGCACATGATCGCATCGGATTGCTACGCGGTGATGGCGCTCGCGGCCGTCAACACGTCGCGCATCCGCATCGGCACCGGCGTGTCGATCGCGAGCACCCGCATTGCGCCCGTGACCGCGGCCGCGATCGCCAGCGTCAACCGGCTCGCGCCGGGTCGCGTCTTCCTCGGCCTGGGCACGGGCCATACCGCGCTCCGCACGATGGGCTTCGACCCGGTGCCGCCGAAGGAGTTTCGGGACTACGTGCGAGTCACCTGTGAGCTCTTGCGCACGGGCAAGGCCGAGTTCCACTGGCGCGGCAAGACGCGCCGGATCGAATTCATGTTCAAGCGGCTCGGCGTGATCGACATCGAGCACCGCATCCCGGTGTACGTCGCCGCGAACGGGCCGAAGGCGCTCGAGATCGCGGGCGAGTACGGCGACGGGCGCGTGTCTGCCGACAACGAGAGGCCCGAGCAGCTCGCGCCGAGCCTCGGCGCGATCCAGGCCGCCGCGCGTGCGGCAGGCCGCGAGCTGCCGCGCGACTTCCACACCGCGACGCTCGCGTTCGTGTGCGTGATGCGGCCCGGCGAGACGCTGCGCTCGGAGCGGGTCGTCGACCAGGTCGCGCCGATGTCGGTCGCGTACCTCCGCTACTGGTACGAGTGGTGCAAGAAGAGCGGCAGCGACGCGCTCATCCCCGAGGAGATCCGCGCCGAGTACAAGGAGTTCGTCGAGCACGTCGGCAAGATGCAGACGCCCGCCGACCACCGGTACGTCGAGCTGCACGACGGCCACTGCACGTATCCGATCGCGTCGGAGCGGCGGTTCGTGACGCCGAACGTGATCCGCGCCGCGCGGGGCTTCGTGGGCGAGCCCGACGAGATCATCCACATGCTGCGCGAGCGCGAGCGCGCGGGGCTGCGCGAGATCGCGTTCCTGCCGCCCATCGACTCGGCGCGCGAGATCTTCCGCGACTTCGCCGAACAGGTCATCGCGCGCTACTAGAATGGCGACGACCGCGGCCGCCGCCGTCATCTCGCTCCTCGAATCGCTCGGCGTGCGGCGCGCGTACGGACTGACGGGCGGGCCGATCGCGCCGTTCTGCGACCTGCTCGGCCGTTCGCGCATCGAGTCACTGCACTGCAGGCACGAGTCGGGTGCCGCCTTCGCGGCGCTCGAGGACTCACTCGCGAGCGGCGCACCGACGGCGGTCTTCGTGACCACGGGCCCCGGAGTCACCAACGCGCTCACGGGGATGTGCGCCGCGCGCTGGGAGGGCGGGCGCGTGCTGTTGATCTCGGCGTCGACCTCGCCGCGCGAGGTCGGCCGCCGCGCGTTCCAGGAGACGAGCGAGGCGACCTTGCCCAGCGAAGGCCTCTTCCGCGCGGGCGCGATCTTCGACGATGCCTGGCGCATCGCCGACCCGCGCGAGCTGCCGGCGGTCGCGCGCGCGCTCGCGCAGGGCCTGCGCCGCCCGCAGGGCTGGGTCGGTCACCTGTCGCTGCCGATCGTCGTGCAGACCGCGCCGTGCGAGCGGCTCGAAGCGAAGCTCTGCGAGCCGCTCGAAACGCCGCTCGACCGCGCCGCGGAGACGTGCGCCGAGCTCCTGCGCGGGCGCGACTTCGCGATCTGGGCGGGCTTCGGTGCGCGCGCCGCCGCGGGCGAGATCGTCGCGCTCGCCGAGCGCACGGGCGCGGCGGTCATGTGCTCGCCGCGCGGCAAGGGCATCTTCCCCGAGGACCACCCGCAGTTCGTCGGAGTGACCGGCTTCGGCAGTCACTCGGGCGTGAAGGAATACGTGTCGAGCGCCCACCCCGAGCGCATCCTCGTGCTCGGCTCGCGGCTCGGCGAGTTCACGTCGTTCTGGGACCCGGATCTCGTGCCGCGCGGCGGCTTCGTGCACGTCGACCTCGACCCGAACGTGCCCGACGCCGCCTTCCCCGGCTCGACCGCGCTCGCGGTGCGCGCCGAGATCGGCGCTTTCCTGCGCGCGCTGCTCGGCCGGCTCGACACGCGCGCGGTGCCGCGCCCGTTGCGTTCCGCGGAGCCCCCGAAGCTCGCCGCACGCGCCGACGGCCCCGTCCGGCCGGTGGCGCTGCTCGACGCGATCCAGCGCTGCATCGTCGAGCGGACGGACGCGATCGTGTTCACCGAAGCGGGCAATGCGTTCGCCTGGGGCAGCCACGGGCTGCGCTTCCGGAGGCCGCGCTACCGGACGAGCACGGGCTGGGGCTCGATGGGCCACGCGACGTGCGGCGTGATCGGCGCAGCTAAGGGCCGCAGCGGCCCGGCCGTCGCGCTGGTCGGCGACGGCGCGATGCTGATGCAGACCGAGGTCTCGACCGCGGTGCAGTACGGCATCCCCGCCGCGTGGATCGTCATGAACGACGCGCAGTACGGGATGATCGAGCAAGGCATGCGCGCCCTGCGCCTGCAGCCGCTCGAGACGTCGCTGCCCGAGACCGACTTCGCCGCGTGGGCGCGCTCGCTCGGCGCCGACGGCGTGCGCGTGCTGCGCGAGGCCGAGCTCGACGCCGCGCTCGCGCCGATCGCGTCGCTGCGCCGCCCGCTGGTCGTCGACGTGCGCATCGACGCGGCCGAGCCCGCGCCGTTCCTGCGCCGCATCGAGAGTCTCCTCAGTCAGGCCGTTCAACCCGCACAGGAGGTCGAGTCATGAGCGCTTCGGTGGGCATGCGATCGCTGGCCCTCTCCTTCCCGCGCCGCATCCGGACGAACGACTTCTGGCGCGAGCGCTATCCGACGCTCGTCGCCGAGGAGGAGCGCAAGACGCTCGCGCGTCTCTGGAAGGCGAACGAACGCGCCGCGCCGGTCGATCCGTTCGAGCTCGCGATGGGGCCCTACCTGTCGGATCCGTTCCGCGGCGCGCGCCAGCGCCGCGTGCTCGAGGCGGGCCAGCCGGCCGCGTCGCTCGAGCTCGACGCGGCGCGCCGCGCGCTCGACGCCGCGGAGCTGCGGGCGGACGAGATCGACCTGCTCGTCTGCTCGTCGTTCCTGCCCGACCAGATCGGCGTGGGCAACGCGACGCCGCTCGCGCGCGCGCTCGGCCACCAGGGCGCGGCGTGGAACGTGGAGACCACGTGCTCGGGCGCGCTCGTCGCGCTGCAGAACGCGTCGGCGCTCGTGCGCGGCGGCGAGTTCGAGACCGCGCTCGTGATCGTGTCGTGCACGTATTCGCGCGTGGCCGACGAGGACGACACGCTGTGCTGGTTCCTCGGCGACGGCGCGGGCGCATTCGTGGTGTCGGCCACGCCGCCGGGCTCCGCGTACCTGGGCGCGCACTCGAAGAACACCGGCGCGACGTGCAACACCTTCTACTACGAGGTCGTCGCCGACGAGCGCGGGCCGCGCGTCCGCATGGACTGCACGCCCGAGACGGGCCGCGTGCTGGCGGAGACGAGCGGGCCGTACCTGCACGCGTCGTGCGATGGCGCGGCCGAAGCAGCGGGCGTGAAGCTGTCGGAGGTCGACTTCTTCGTGTTCAACACGCCCACCGCGTGGTACGGCGAGTTCTGCCGGCGCGCGCTCGGCGTGCCCGCGGAGCGCTCGATCGACACCTATCCGGAGTACGCGAACGTGGGACCCGCGCTCCTGCCGGTGAACCTGTATCGCGCCGCGGAGAGCGGCCGCCTGCGGCCGGGCGATCTGGTGCTCGTGTACACGGTGGGCAGCGTGTCGAGCGCCGGCGCGGCGATCATGCGCTGGGGCGACGTGGCGCTCGGCGGAATCGGCGAGGTCGGCGCGGCCTAGCGCGCGCCGGGTCCCAGAAACGACGCGATCACGGCGCGCAGATGTGCGCGGTCGATCGGCTTGGTGATGAATTCGTCGCAGCCCGCGGCGAGGCACGCTTCGCGCGCGCCCTCCATCGCGTGCGCCGTGAGCGCGACGACCGGAATGCGCGCGCCGGCTGCCCGCAGCCGCCGCGTCGCCTCGTAGCCGTCCATCTCGGGCATCTGCATGTCCATGAGCACCAGGTCGACGGGCTCGCCGCGCTCGTCGCACTTCTCGATCCGCTCGAGCGCGACGCGGCCGTTCTCGGCGGCCTCGACTTCGAGGCCCCAGCGCTCCAGCACGTGCACGAGCAGACGCCGATTGTCGCCGCCGTCCTCCGCGACGAGCACGCGGCCGCGCAGTGCCGCCGTGCGCCCCGGGGCGCTCGGCCGCGCCGGCGCGCTCTCGAGCTCGTCGACGGGCTCGGCGCGCACGCGCAGGGTGAACGTGCTGCCGCGCCCGACCGTGCTCTCGACTTCGAGGTCGCCGCCGAGCGCGCGCGCGAGCCGGCGCGAGATCGACAAGCCGAGCCCCGTGCCGCCGTGGCGGCGCGACATCGACGCATCGACCTGCGTGAACGGCTGAAAGATCTCGCGGAGCTCGCCCGCGGGAATGCCGATGCCCGTGTCCTCGACGTCGAAGCGCATGCGCGCGCCCTCGGCGCGCACCGAAATGCGCACGCGCCCGGCGTCGGTGAACTTCACCGCGTTCGCCAGGAGGTTGATCAGGATCTGGCGCAAGCGCGTCGCGTCGGAGCGGATCGGCAGCTCTGCGCCGGGCCCGATCCGCACGTCGAGCTCGAGTCCGCGGTCGGCGACGCGCGGCGCGAGCAGCGCCGCCACCTCGCGCACGAGCGCGTCCGCGCGCAGGGGCACGAGGCGCAGCTCGATCCGGCCCGACTCCACGCGCGACAGGTCGAGGATGTCGTTGATCACGGTGATCAAGTGCTCGCCGTTGCGGCGGATCGTGCGCAGGCTCTCGACCTGCTCGGGCGACAGGTCCTCTTCCTCGAGCGATTCGGCCAGGCCGAGGATCGCCGTCATCGGCGTGCGGATCTCGTGGCTCATGTGCGCGAGGAACTCGCTCTTCGCACGGCTGGCGCGCTCGAGCTCGGCGATCGTCTGGTGCTTCATCGATTCGTAGATCCACGCGAGCCCGAAGATGGTGAGCGTGGTCGAGCCGATCGATGCGATCCACGCCAGGTCGCGCCCGCGCGGTCCGAGGCCGTCGTAGAGCGGCAGACCCAGCTGCGGCGCGAACGGCATCGCAACCAGGAGCGACAGCAAGAGCGCGTTCCACAGCCACGCGATGCGCATGCCGCCCAGCCACAGCCCCAGCACGGGCAGCACCACGACCCAGGCGAGGAGCGGCGAGCGCAGCCCGCCCGTCATCGGGCACACGAGCATCATGAGCGACGCCGCCGCGATGCCCTGCAGCCCGACGCAGAAGTCGACCGACGCACCCGCGCGAAGCAGCAGGGGCACCGCCGCCATCATCGCGATGCCGATCGCGAGTCCGACGAGCGCCACGTGCGCCTGCGGCGCCG
>Ga0335080_10002216_pt1 | contig 19327 bp, 12 predicted proteins | sample Lox_Sample_34_FD_206720 | JGI IMG/M metagenome (GOLD analysis project Ga0335080, IMG submission 206720) | Soil microbial communities from Loxahatchee National Wildlife Refuge, Florida, United States - Lox_Sample_3.4 | ecosystem: Environmental > Terrestrial > Soil > Wetlands | place: USA...
GAGGCGGCGGTCACGGGCGTCTCGGTCAGCATGGCGGAGCGGGAGCAGACGGAGAACGACGTCATGGCGGCCGTCGCGACGCTCTATGTCGCTCTGCAGCGGGCCGAGGCGAGCGTCGCGGCGGCCAAGGCGAACGTCGAGCTCTTTTCGAAGCTGCGCGATCTCGCCGACGACCAGCGGCAGGCCGGCGTCGCGACGAAGCTCGACAGCACGCGCGCCGAAGTCGCCCTTTCGCGCCAGCGTCAGGCGCTGCTCCTGGCCCAGAACCGGCGCGAGGACGCACGGCTGGCGCTCCTGCACGCCACCGGCGCGGACCAGGCCCTCGACGTCGAGCCGACCGATCCGCTCGAGGAAAGCTCGGAGCCCGCCCCGTCGGTCGAGGACGCCCTGCGCGCGGCGCGCGACGAGCGGCCGGAGCTGCGCGCCCTCGCCGAGCGTCTGCACGCCGCCGGCCTCGCCACCGAGGCCGAGAAAGCGGAGCGGCTGCCGCGGCTCGGCTTCCAGTTCCAAGGCGGGTACAGCGGGTTCCACTTCGACGACCTGTTCTGGACACGGTCGGTCTCCGCGTTCCTCTCCGTTCCGGTCTTCACGGGCGGGCGAACGGCGGCTCGGATCGCGGAGGCGGACTCCGTTTCGCGCGAGCTGCGCCTGGAGCAGATCGAGACGGATCGCAAGATCGAGGAAGACGTGCGCCGGGCGCTCCTCGCGTGGCAGAGCGCGCGGGAGCGCGTGCGCGTGGCCCGGGAGAGCGAGCGGCTGGCGGGCGAAGAGCTCCAGTTCGCGCGGGACCGGTTCACCGACGGCCTCTCCTCGTCGATCGAGGTGGACAACGCGCAGACATCCCTCGTGCAGGCGCAGGAGGATCGGATCGCAGCGCTCGCGGACGAGGCGCAATCGCGTTTCGACCTGGCGCGGGCGACGGGGCGGATCCGCGAGCTGGTCTCGGGATCGTGAACGAAACGAAGGACGGACGCCGGGAGGGCGAAATGGAGAACGCGGCCAAGGATTCGCGAGAGAGGCCGCTGCGGCCGGCCGAGGAGCCGCCGAAGCAGCCCGAAGCGCCGCCGGCGGCGGTGAAGCGCTCGCGGGCGAGCCGGTGGATTCTGCTGACGGTCCTCGCGGCGGCGGCGATCGGCGGGATCGTCTTCGGCGTGCGCACGGTGACGTTCTACCGGCACCACGTCGAGACCGACGACGCGCAGGTCGAGGCGCACATCGCGCCGGTGCTCCCGAAGGTTTCCGGCTACGTCACGGAGGTCGCGGTGCGCGACAACGAGCGCGTCGCGGCGGGCCAGGTGCTCGTCCGGATCGACGACCGCGATCTGAGCTCCCGCGTCGACACGGCGAAGGCGGCGCTCGAGAACGCGCGGGCTGCGGTCGCCGTGGCGCAGGCGGACGCGGTGGCGCGCCGCACGCAGAGCGGGAGGGCGGCGGCGGACCTCGTGCGATACGCGCGCCTCCGGGAGAAGGAAGAGGTCTCGCAGCAGCAGTACGACGCCGCCAAGGCCGCGGCCGAGGCGGAGGCTGCGCAGGCCGAGGCCGCGCAGAAGGGGATCGAGGCGGCCCGGGCGCAGGTCGCGCAGAAGAAGGCGGACCTCGAGTACGCGGAGCTCCAGCTCTCCTACGCGGTCGTCCCGGCGCCGGCCGCGGGCTATGTCTCGCGGAAGAACGTCGAGGTCGGGCAGTACGTTCAGGCCGGACAGCCTCTGCTCGCGATCGTGTCCGAGGGCGAGCCGTGGATCGTGGCGAACTTCAAGGAGACGCAACTGAAGAAGATGCGCGTGGGCCAGCCCGTCGACATCCAGGTGGATGCGTACCCGAAGGTCGTGTTTCGCGGCAAGGTCGAATCGTTCGCCGCGGCGACGGGCGCGAAGTTCGCGCTCCTTCCGCCGGACAACGCGACCGGCAATTTCACGAAGGTCGTCCAGCGCGTCCCGGTGAAGATCGTCCTGACCGAGCCGCCGAGCGCCGACCATCCGCTGCGTCCCGGCATGAGCGTGACGTCGATCGTCTCCGTGGACTGAACGGCTCCGGAACCCAAGGACTCTTCCCAATGTCGGAGAGCGGTGCCCGGAAATGGATCATCACGTTCACGGTGATCCTCGCCTCGGTGATCGAGCTGATCGACACCTCGATCGTCAACGTCGCGCTGCCGCAGATGATGGGAAATCTCGGCGCGACCCTGGACGAGGTCGCCTGGGTCGTGACGGCCTACGTCGTCGCGAACGTGATCGTCGTGCCGATGACGGGGTTCCTTTCGGCGTCTTTCGGGCGCCGCAACTACTTCGCCGGCTCGATCGTCCTCTTCACCGTCGCGTCGTTCTTCTGCGGCCACGCGACCAACATCTGGGAGCTCGTGGCGTTCCGTTTCATCCAGGGGATCGGCGGCGGCGCGCTCCTCTCGACGTCGCAGGCGATCCTCGTCGAGACGTTCCCGCCCGAGGAGCTGGGGCTGGCGAACGGGCTCTTCGGCCTCGGCGTCGTCGTCGGGCCGACGATCGGTCCGACGCTCGGCGGCTGGATCACGGACAACTATTCCTGGCCCTGGATCTTCTACGTGAACCTGCCGATCGGCATCGTGGCCGCGCTCCTGACTCTGGCCTTCATCCGCGAGGCGCCGGAGAAGCGCGAGGTGGGCTCGATCGACTGGGCGGGCATCGCGCTGCTCGTCGTCGGGATCGGCTCGCTCCAGATCGTGCTCGAGCGCGGCGAGCGAGACGACTGGTTCGCCGCGACCTACATCGTGGCGCTGACGGCGCTGGCGATCATCGGGATTGCGGGGTTCATCTGGAGGGAGCTCACCGCGGAGCATCCGGTCGTGGACCTGCGCGTCTTCCGCGACCGATCGCTCGCCGTCGGCACGCTCTTCACGTTCATCCTCGGCTTCGGCCTTTACTCGTCCGTCTTCATATTCCCCGTATTCGCGCAGAACCTGCTCGGCTTCACCGCGATGCAGACGGGGCTGATCCTCCTGCCCGGCGGGCTCGCGACGGCGGTCATGATGCCCATCGTCGGCAAGCTGCTCCAGCGCGGCGTCCCGGCGCAACTCATGAACGCGCTCGGGTTCGTCTCGTTCTTCTTCTTCACGTACCTCCTGTCGCGTTCGACCCTGTCGTCGGGGCACAACGACTTCTTCTGGCCGCTGATCCTCCGGGGCGTCGGGCTCGGGCTCCTCTTCGTGCCTCTGACGACGCTCGCGCTCTCGAACCTGCGCGGCAAGGACATCGCGCAGGGCGCGGGAATGACGAACATGATGCGACAGCTCGGCGGCTCCTTCGGCGTGGCGCTCATCGCGACGTTCGTCGAGAAGCGCGCGTGGGCGCACCGGCAGGCGCTTCTCGCGCACATCTCGATCTACGACCCGGCGCTGCGCGAACGATTCCAGGCGATCGTGTCGGGGCTGATGGCGAAGGGCTCGACTCTGGCGGAGGCGACGCAGCAGGCCTACGGCGCCGTCGAAGGGATGGTCGCCCGGCAGACGTTTCTGCTGACGTACATGGACGCGTTTCGGATCGTCGGCGTCTTCTTCCTCTGCTGCATCCCGCTGCTGCTGCTCTTCAAGCGGCGCGGGCGTGGCGCGCGGCCGGCCGAGCCGGTGCTGGCGCACTGAACGGCTTCGACGGTCCGGGCTACGATCGGGACGCAGGAGCCGGCGGAACGTTCATCCGCCGCAGGAGCTGCTGGAACCGCGAGTCGCCGTGGAGGTTCTCGAAGCTCGGCTCGATTCCGATCGTGTAGACGTCCGCCGCACGCGTGTCGACGCCGCGTTCGAGAGCCTCGAGCGCTTTTTCCGGCTGTCCGAGGACTTCGTAGATCTGTGCGATGCGGACATCCAGGATATCGCCCGAGCCCTGGAGCCGCTCGAGCCAGGCCCGGTAGGCGCCGATCGGGCCCTCCCGATCGAAGGCCCGCCGGATGACTCCCTCGGTTTCGTCGACGCCGAACGCGGCGAGACACTTCAAGAACTCGCCGATGGCGGCGTCGTATTTTTTCTGCTGTTCGTAGGCCAGGCCGAGGTTCCAGTAGGGAAGGGCGGACTCGGGGTCCATGGCCTCGGCCTTGCGGAGCTCCTCGAACGCGAGGTCGAGCCGGCCGGCGCGCCGCAGGGTCTTGCCGATGAGGGTCACGATGAGCGGGGAAACGGGATCGAGCTCTTCGGCCCGGCGCAGATCGCGCAGCGCCGCGTCGAATCGTCCTGTCTCGCTTTCGAGGGAGCCCTCGCGAAAGTAGACCTCCGGATCGTTGGGGCGCAGCTCCGACGCGCGGCGGAGCTCCTGCTGGGCGGCCGTCCAGTTCCAGTCGAACCAGGCGCGAACCCAGGCCAGAGCGAGGTGCGATTCCGCGAGTGAGTCGCCGAGCGCGACGGCCTTGAGGGCGTTCCTCCGCGCGGCTGGCGCCGTCTCCTCCCATGAAGCCGCCTGATGGTCGTAGAGAAGCGCGTAGGAGTCCGCGAGCCCCGCGTAGGCCAGGGCATAAGTCGGATCCTTCCGGATCGCCTGCTCGAACGCGTCGATCGCCTGGACGGTCGCGCTCGTCCGGCGGCCGGACATCAGGCGGCCCTTCATGTAGAGCTGGTAGGCGTCTAGGTTCTCTCGGTCGGGGCTCGTGAGGATCTCCCGGTCCCGAGCGGAGAGCTGCGGCGAGATCACGGCCGCGAGCCCGGCGGCCGCCGCATTCGACAAGGCGAGTGGATCGCCGAACGGCTCGTCGAGCTGCGCCGTCCAGAGCCGCCGGCCTTCTCTCGCGTCGGTGAGTCGGACCGCGACGTGCGCGCGTTCGCCGGTGCGCTGGATCGTGCCGTCGAGAACCCAGTCGACCCCGAGGTCGCGCCCGACCTGGATCGGATCGTTTCCTGTTTTCGCCGCGCGCGTGACGGCTTCGAGGGGGCGAACCGCGATCCGTTCCAGGCCGCCGAGCTTCGTCGCGAGCTGATCGGCCAGCTGGAGGCCGAGGTCGCTTGCCGGGGAAGAAGGCTCCGACGCCGTGAACGGCAGCACCGCGACCGACCGAACGGGCGTCGGAATCGCCTCGCGATGCCGCGCCGAGATCAGGATGAGCAGTCCCGCGGCGACAATCACGAGCGCCGCGACGCTGACGAGGAGCCCGTGGCCGCGGCGCGGTCTCGTCGCGAAGGCCGGTGGGGGGGCGATGGCGACGCGCGGAGTCGGCGCCGGAGTCGGCGACGCGACGGGCTCGACGACTCTGACGCTCGCGATGAATCGGTAGCCTGACTTGGCGACCGTCTCGATGAAGGGATGGCCGTTCGAACCTTCGAGGACCTGGCGAAGCCGCGAGATCGACCGCGTCAGGCTCCCTTCTTCGACGAATGCGTCCTTCCAGACGAGGTGCAGAAGGTCGTCCTTCCGGACGAGTCGGCCGCCTCGCTCGACGAGAACCCGGAGAACGTCGAAGAGCCTCGGCGGCAGCGCGACGTCCTGGCCGTCCCTCAGGAGCACGCGCTCCTCCGAATCGAGCCGGAACGGCCCGAATTCGAAGACGCGACGCTCCGTCTCAGGCATGTGCAAGCCGTCCGAGGAAGGTCCGAATTTTATCCGACGCCGGTCAGGACGGCGGGAAGGCCCGGGCGGCAGCATCGGCGCCTCTCAAAGGAGGGGTCTGGTCATGGATGCTCGAAGCCGCCCGCGCGCTCTCGCCGTAGCCGTGGCACTGACGTGCCTGTCCGGGGTCGAGTCCCTTCGGGCGCAGCATCTGGTCGACACGGCCACCGTGGGAACGAACCCGGTGGCGATCGCCGTGAATCCGGTGACCGGGATCACCTATGTGGCGAACTCCGGCGCGAGCACCGTGACGGCGCTCGGGCCGTCGGGCACAGCGACCATCGCGGTCGGGGGGGGGCCGTTGGCCCTTGCGGTCAACCCCGACACGAACAAGATCTACGTCGCGAGCAACGACACGACGGTCACCGTGATCGATGGAGCCACCAACTCGACGCAGTCGGTTGCACTCGGAGCTTACCCCGTTGCGATGGCGATCAACCCGGCGACGAATCGGCTCTACCTTCTCGTCGACTACCTCTTCCCCGGGGAGTCGCTGATCGTCCTCGACGGAGCCGACAACACGACGACCTTGATCGATGGAGTCGAAGGCGGCGCCCTCGCCGTCGATGAACGAGCAAATCGGATCTATATCGGCGGGCCTACTCTGACCGCATTCAATGGCGCCACGAACGAGATCGCTGCCGGTTTCGTCCCGCACGGCAACATCGCCTCTCTTGCCGTCGATCCGTCGACCGGCATCGTCTATGCCGGGTGGACCCAGGGCGTCGAGAATCTCTATGGCGTGGACGTGATCGAAACCGGCGCGCCGTCGATTACGCCGGTGAACCTCTCGATTCCACCTCTCGAGCTCGTGGCCGATTCGGCGACGCACGCCGTCTACGCCGGCGGAGGATACTGCGGCGACACCTGCGCCGGAGGCCTCGTCGCGATCGACGCCTCTCAAAGCGTCACGACCTACCCGGGGGTCACCGGTCCCGTGGCCCTCGCGCTCGACGCGGTGTCGAAGCGGCTCTACGTTTCCGACTCGGTTCCCTCCATCTGTCTGGGAAGCTGCACGCCGAGGTTCTCCTTCAAGGGCGTCGACTTGAGCACCGGCACCGTCCAGAACGTCGGAGGTCCCGGAGGCGGCGGGATCGCGGTCGATCCCCAGCGCGGGAAGGTCTATCTGGCGAACGGATATCCGATGCTCACGTCGCCCCCCGACACGGTCCAGGTCTGGGACACGGAGACGGACGACTGGACGCTCACGGCGGGGGGGAGCGCGCCGCAGGCGGTCGCAGTCAATGCCGCCACGCATCGCGCTTACGTGGCGAACGCTTCGACGGTGTCCGTCGTGGACATGACCACGGGCGCGATCGTGGACACCGTGAACGTCTGCTCGCAGCCGAGCGCCATCGACCTGAACGCCATCACGAACAAGATCTACGTCGCTTGTAAGAGTCCGGCGACGGCCCTGACGGTCATCGACGGGAGCACGGACAAGGTCCTGACGACGCTGTCTCAGGGCGGGACCGCCGTGGCGGTGAACCCCGTGACGAACCGCGTCTATGTGGGGAACCAGCCGTTTCTCCCGGTGCTGTCCGTGATCGACGGCTCGAACGATACGTTGCTCGATCAGGTCGCCGCCGCGGGCACGGGCGGACTCGCCGTCGACACGGTTCGAAACAAGGTTTTCGGCATCGGCGGCGCCGGGCTCTTCATCCTGAACGGCGCCGATGACACGTTCACCACCGTGCCGCTTGGCAACCACTTGTCTGCGGTGGCTGTGGACTCCGGCTCGGGGTTCGTCTACGTCGCGGACCATCTCGCGAACACGGTGGGCGTCTACAACGCTTCGACCAACTCTCTGGTAACGACGGTGGGCGTCGGCAGCGGCCCGATCGCGCTCCGGGTCGATCCGGTGGCGAAGGACGTCTACGTGCTCGACCAGGGCGGAAACGACGTCACCATCATCGGCGAGGGCGGATTCTTTCTCACGCAAGCGATCACGTTCGACGCCGAAGCGTCGGCGCTGGCGGTGGACTCCGCAAACCACCTCGCTTACGTCGCCACGAAGGGCGGAATCGTGGCGATCGACGGCGTGAACCTGACCTCCTGGAGCGACGACACGGCCCTCTTCGCGGGGTTCGTCTTCGCGGCGGGCGCCGCGGACCCCACGACGGGAGCGATCCAGTTCGTCGGCGGCTCGAACTCACTGGTCAATCTGACGGAGCGGAGCCGGAACACGATTCCGATCGCGACGTCGATCTTGCCGCTGACTGGAAATCAGACGATAGATCGCACTCCGACCTTCTCGATCACGGCGACGAGCCAGTACAGCCCCGACGCGACCTCGGTGCGCAATGTCTACTACCAGGTGGACACGGTGCAGGGGACCTTCCTTCGTGCCACGGCGTCGGGCGGGAACCTCTGGAGCGCCACGACGGCGACGTTGAGCTACGGGATCCACGTCCTGTACGCTTTCGCCACCGACGGCCAGGAGCAGGCCGACGACAGCCCCGGCCCGTCGGCGAGTCCGATCCCGGGCTCCATCGTGTCGTATCTGTTTCTCGTGCGGCCGTGCGAGACTCTGAGGTTCACGCAGCAGCCGTCCCCAGTCGAGATCTGCGCCGGGTCGGCGGCGACGTTCCGGGCCGCGGCGTCCGGCGAAGGAGCCGTCGGCTATCAGTGGCGTAAAGGCGGTGTTCCTCTCTCGGACGGTGGCGCGATCTCAGGATCGAAGACCGCGACGCTGACGATCAGTCCGGTCTCCGGTGGCGATGCCGGCAGCTACGACGTCGTCGCGACCGACGCGTGCCCGCAGAACCAGACTTCGTCCGCGGCGGCCCTCACCGTCGATCCGGTACCCGCCGCCCCTTCGGTGTCCAACAACGGGCCCATCGCGGTCGGGCAGACCCTGCAGCTCAGCGCGTCGGTCGTCGCCGGCGCGACGTATGCCTGGACCGGACCCAACGGCTTCGCCTCGAGCGCGCGGCAACCTTCGATCGTGAGTGCGAGTCTGTCGGCGGCCGGCGTGTACTCGGTCATGGTTACGGTCGGCGGGTGCATGTCCGCTCCCGCCACGACGACGGCGGTCGTGACCAGCGCGACGCCGACGCCTTCGCCGACACCCGTGCTGGCGGCGACGTCGACTCCGACGCGGACGCCGTCGCCGACACTGACGCCGACCGCAGCCCGCACTCCTCCGTCGCCCACGCCGACGCCGAGCCGGACACCCACGCCTCCCGCCGGGGCAACGCCGACGCCGACCCCGACTCCGACGGGCACGCCGACGCGGACACACACGCCGACACCGATGCCTTCGCCCACGCCGACAACCGGCGGTCCGACGCCGACGCCGGCGATCACACCGGAATTTGTGGTCCCGGTGAGTCTCGTCGTGGACCCGCTCGCCGAGTCGACAGCGGACGGCGACTTCGTGTTGGAGCCGGGCGAGACGGCGCTGGTGGAGCCTTCCTGGAAGAACGTCTCCGGCTCCCCGGTCTCGATGGAGAACACGGCCTCGGCCTTTACGGGACCGGCCGGCTCAACCTATGCGATCGCCCACGGCGTCGCGGACTACGGGTCGATGTCGGCCGGGGCAATCGCCAGCTGCGCCGCTCAGGGCAACTGCTACTCGCTCTCGGTTGAGGCGGTGCAGCCGCGGCCCGCGACGCATTGGGACACGACGTTTCTCGAGACGCCGTCGACAGGAGACGGCGCAAAGACCTGGACCTTGCACATCGGCGACAGCTTCTCGGACGTGCCGCGGTCGCAGCCCTTCTACCGGAAGATCGAAACACTTCTCCACAGCGGCATCACATCCGGCTGCGCGGCGACCACCTTCTGCCCGGACGAGGACGTGACGCGCGGCGAGATGGCGATCTTCATCGCGAAGGGGATGGCGGGAGGCGGCGGAGGGATCCCGGTGTCCGGGGCGTGGAACGGGCACCCCTACAACTGCGCGCCGGACGGCGTGTCGCTATTCAGCGATGTCACGACGAAGGATCTTTTCTGCAAGCACGTCCACTACCTCGCGGTCCAGAACGTGACGCTAGGCTGCACGTCGGATCGCTTCTGCCCCGGCGACGCCATCGATCGCGAGGCGATGGCGGGGTTCATCGCCAAGGCGCTCGTCGCCCCGGCCGGCGGCGGCGCGGTGCCCGCGACCTACACCGACGCGAGCACGCGTCTCTCGTACAGTTGCGATCCCGCGAGCCCGAACCTGCATTTCTCCGACGTCTTGGCCGCGGACTCGTTCTGCAAGCACGTGCACTATCTGTGGGCCCGGGGAATCATTTCGGGCTGCGGGGGGACCCAGTATTGTCCGGGCGACCCGGTCACGCGCGACCAGATGGCGAAGTTTCTCGTCAATGCCTTCGAGCTGCTCCTCTACGGACCGTAGAGGAGCGCCAGGCGGAGAGCCGTCTACGACAGCTCGAGCATCCGCAGCAGAGGCTTCTCCGCCGCCGCGCGCAGGGGCTCGGGAAGGACGATCTCGGGCCGTTCGTCGCGCAGGCAGAGATACAGCTTCTCGAGCGTGTTGAGCTTCATGAAAGGGCACTCATTGCAGCGGCAGCCGTTGTCCGGCGGCACGGGGATGTACTCGCGGTCCGGCGTGAGCTTCTTCATCTGGTGGATGATCCCTTCCTCGGTCGCGATGAGGAATCGCTTCCCGGGCGCCGTCGTCACGTAGGAGAGGATCGACCGCGTCGAGCCGATGTGGTCGGCGTACTTCAGGATCGCCTCCGGGCACTCGGGGTGCGCGGCGAGGAGCGCGTCGGGATACTTCGCCTTGAGCTTCACGATCTCGCGCTCGGAGAACTGCTCGTGCACGATGCAGGTGCCCGGCCACAGCGTCATCGGCCGACCGGTCTTCTTCGCGAGGAACGCGCCGAGGTGACGGTCCGGCGCGAAGAGGATCTGCTGCTCCTTCGGGATCGAACGCACGATCTTCTCGGCGTTCGACGAGGTCACGATGATGTCGGAGAGCGCCTTCACCGCCGCCGAGCAGTTGATGTACGTCAGCGACACGGCTCCGGGATGCTCCGCGCGCCATGCGCGAAACGCTTCGGGCGGGCAGGAGTTCTCGAGCGAGCAGCCCGCTTCGTAGTCGGGCAGCACGACCTTGCGCGCCGGGTTCAGGATCTTCGCGGTCTCCGCCATGAAGCGCACGCCGGCGAACGCGATGAGGTCGGCCTGACTCTTCTGCGCGCTGCGCGAGAGGTCGAGCGAATCGCCCACGAAGTCGGCCAGGTCCTGGATTTCCTCTTCCTGGTAGTAGTGGGCGAGCAAAACGGCATTTTTTTGTCGCTTGAGGCGGCGGATTTCCTCGGCGAGGTCGAGGGTGGGATCGACCGAGGCGAGGTCCGGGGGAGCCGGGCGCACGGCGGCCTCGAGGTAACTCTCGGAGATCGTGGGCCGTGGCGCGCTCATGGGGGACGCACAGGATAACAACGGCGCCGCCCTGCCCGATTCTCGCCGGCTCCAACGTAACTGGCATGAGGCCTGCTCCGTAGGGAAGGGTATGAGCCCGTTGGGGAGCCCGCTTCGCGCGGGACGGACGGCGATTCTGCTCGCCGCGCTCCTTCTCGCGGCCCTCGCCCTCGAGGCCTGGGGCATCCGCGCCTCGCTCGGACTCCTGCGCTAGTCGCGCCCCGCAAATCGGCGGGATGTATATTTGCCCCCGATGGCAACGGAGATCGCCGCCGGGCGCTTTCAAGGCCTCGATCCCGCCGCTCTCGTCGCCGCCTACCGGAACATCTATCTCTCTCGCCGCGTGGACGATAAGGAGATCCAGCTCAAGCGGCAGAACCGCATCTACTTTCAGATCAACAGCGCCGGGCACGAGGCGATCTCGACCGCCGCCGGCATGGTCTGCCGCCCCGGCTACGACTGGTTCGAGCTGTACTACCGCGACCGGGCGATGTGCCTCCAGCTCGGCGTCACGCCGTACGAAATGTTCCTCCAGGCGGTCGGCGCGAAGGACGATCCGGCGTCTGCCGGACGGCAGATGCCGTCGCACTGGGGATCCAAACGCCTGAATCTCATCTCCAAATCCTCGTGCACGGGCACCCAGTTCCTGCAGGGCGTCGGTGCGGCGGAGGCCGGCTCGCGCATGTCCCGAATCTCCGAGCTCGCGTCCCGCGAGGACGTCCATGGCGACGAGCTCGTGCTTGTCTCGGGCGGCGAGGGCCAGACGTCGGAAGGAGAGTTCTGGGAAGCGCTCTCCTCCGCCTGCAACCTGAAGCTGCCCGTGATCTTCCTCATCGAGGACAACGGCTACGCGATCTCCGTCCCGGTCGAGGTCAACACGCCGGGCGGCTCGATCTCGAAGCTCGTGCGCTCGTTTCCGAGCCTCTTCCTGGCGGAAGTCGACGGATGCGATTTCCTCGAGTCTTACGACGCGATGCGCTACGCGGCCGAATACTGCCGAACGCGCAAGGGCCCCGCGCTCGTGCACGCGCACGTCATCCGCCATTACAGTCATTCGCTGTCCGACGACGAGGCGCTCTACCGGCCGAAGGAAGAGCGGGCGCGCGATCTCGAGCGCGATCCCGTCGTCACGCTCGCGCGGCTGCTCGTCGCGGAGGGCGTGATCTCCGAGGCGAGACTCGAGGAGCTCAAGCAGGACGTGGACCGCGAGGTCACGGAGGCGGCGGACCGCGCGCTCGCGGCGGAGCTGCCGGAGCCCGAGTCGGCATACGACTTCGTCTATTCGCCGGACCTCGATCCGACGTCGTCGGCTTTCGCGACGGCGCCGGCGCCGGCCGCGGACGCGGCGCCGACGACGATGGTGGACCTGCTCAACGCGTGCCTGCGCGACGAGATGAAGCGCGATCCGCGAATCGTCGTCTTCGGCGAAGACGTGGCCGACGCGTCGCGCGAAGAAGTGCTCGGGGAGTGCAAAGGCAAGGGCGGCGTCTTCAAAGTCACGCACAACCTCCAGCGCCTGTACGGAAAGGACCGCGTCTTCAACTCGCCGCTCGCCGAGGCCAACATCATCGGACGCGCCGTCGGGATGGCGGTGCGGGGACTGAAGCCGGTCGTCGAGATCCAGTTCTACGACTACATCTGGCCCGCTTACATGCAGATCCACAACGAGCTCTCGAACATGCGGTGGCGATCGGGCAACGCGTTCGCGAGCCCGGTCGTCGTGCGCGTGGCGGCGGGCGGCTACATCGGCGGCGGCGCGATCTACCACTCGCAGTCGGGCGCCGTCCTCATGACGCACATTCCGGGACTCCGCGTCGTCATGCCCTCGAACGCCCTCGACGCCAACGGCCTTCTCCGCACGGCGATCCGCTGCGACGATCCGGTGCTCTTCCTCGAGCACAAGCACCTCTACCGGCAGACGCACAACAAGGGCGTCTATCCGGGACCGGACTACATGGTGCCGTTCGGGAAGGCCGCGCGCGTGCAGGAGGGGAGCGACGTCACGATCGTCACCTACGGCGCGACGGTCTATCGCTCGCGGCAGGCGGCGCAGGCGTTCACCGAGGCGACCGGGAAGACCGTCGAGATCCTCGACCTGCGGAGCCTCTCGCCCTATGACTGGGAGGCGATCGCGGCGTCGGTCCGGAAGACCAGTCGCGCCGTCGTCGTGTACGAGGACTCGCTCTCGTGGGGCTATGGAGCCGAGATCGCCGCGCGCATCGCGTCGGAGCTCTTCTTCTCTCTCGACGCTCCCGTCGAGCGCGTGGCCGCGACCGACACTTTCGTCGCGTATCAGCCGCGCGTCGAGGACTTCATCCTGCCGCAAGCCTCGCACATCCGAAAGGCGCTCGACCGGATCGTCTCCGTCTAGGAGGATCGATGCGTGTCGCCGGAGAGCCGCCGGCCAAGTACGCTCTCGGACATTCCGACCAGGAGCTCGAGCGCCTCGGCAAGCAGGGGCGCCTCGTCGGACCGATCACGCGGCGGTTCTTCGAAGCCGCCGGCCTCGCGCCGGGGATGCGCGTGTTGGACGTCGGCAGCGGCGCCGGAGACGTCGCGTTCCTCGCGGCCGAGCTCGTCGGCGAGCGGGGCGAGGTCGTCGGTGCCGACCGGTCCGGGGACGCGGTCGCGAAGGCGCGGCAGCGCGCGGCGGCGCGATCGCTCCAGCATGTGTCGTTTCGCGAGGGCGACCCCGCCGCGATGGCGTTCGACCGGCCCTTCGACGCCGTCGTGGGCCGCTATGTGCTCCTGTACCAGCCGGACCCGGCGGCGATGCTGCGGAAGCTCGCGTCGTATCTGCGGCCGGGCGGCGTCGTCGTCTTCCACGAGCCGGACTGGTATGGCGTCCGATCGATCCCGGTGTCGCCCCTCTACCACTGTTGCTCTGATTGGATCGTCGAGACGCTGCTCCGTTCCGGCGCCGCTTCGCACTCGGGGCTCGGGATGCACCACGCCTTCGTCGGCGCGGGGCTGCCGGCGCCGGCGATGCGTCTCGACGCCCTCATCGGCGGAGGCGCGAACGCCGCGGACCTCCTGCATCTCAACGCCGACATCGTCGCCTCGCTCCTTCCGGAAATGGAGCGCCTGGGCATCGCCACGGCGGCCGATGTGAAGATCGAGACGCTCGCGGACCGCATGATCGCGGAGGCGATCTCCCTCGACGCGCTCCTCGTCGGGCGCTACGAGGTCGGCGCCTGGTCGCGCGCTTAGAGAATCTTTAGCCTTCTCTGCCCTCCGCGAGGGACAGGATTGTCACCCGGTGCGACCGCCCCGTTTCGGGGCCGTCGGTAACTCCCGCCGCCTGAGCGTCATCGAAATGGGTATGAACCATGCAACGTTGTTCCGCGTATCGGATGTCGAGGAGGTTTCGATGCGATGGCTACCGCTGGAGCTCGAGGAAGATCGGGAGGCGCATCACCGGGCGCTCCGCCGATGCCACGGCTGCGGCGCCTATACGCGTCTCGTCGGGGTCGTCGACGGCTTCCCGCGCTGCGAGCGATGCGTCGCGAAAGCGCGGCGCGAGCGCAGCCGCGAGCGCGAGGGCGACCCGACGGAAGTCGACTTCCTCGTCTGAACCCGCGCTGGCGTAGAATCCCGGCCCGGTGAGGGCGGACCACCGAGCGCGGCACCTGCGCACCGAGCGCTACGGGCCCGGCCTCTTCTCTTCGATCCTGGAAGCGCCGGCGTTCGCGCGTGCGGTGCGGCCGGGGCAGTTCGCGATGCTCGAGATCCCGGGCCGCGTCCGTCCGTATCTGCGCCGTGCTTATTCGGTGGCCGACGCGCGGCCGGAGTCGGGCGAGGTCGAGTTCCTCGTCAAGACGATCGGCGCGGGGACGGCGGCGCTCGAGGAGCTGCCGACGGGCTCGCCGGTTGGCCTGCTGGGGCCGCTCGGCAACGTATTCTCGCTCGACGACGTGCCGCGCGGCGCTCGCGTCGCGATCGTCGCCGGCGGGATCGGCGCCGCGCCCTTTCCGCTCCTCTATCGCGCGCTCGCGGAGGCGGGAATCGCCGGCGATCTCTTCCTCGGAGGGCGGGGCGAGAAGGATCTCGCGTTCCGCCGCCGCTTCGACGGCATCGTCAATGGCCGGACCCATCTCGCGAGCGACGACGGTGCGCTCGGCGAGAAGGGATTCGTGACGGAAGTCTTCCGGTCGCACGCGCGGCAGACGCCCTACGCGCGGGTCTTCGCCTGCGGGCCGATGCCAATGTTCCGCGCGCTCGCGAAGATCGTGTCGGAGCTGCGTCTCCCGGCCGAGTTCTCGACCGAAGCGGAGATGGGATGCGGCTTCGGTGTGTGCCTCGGTTGCGTGATTCCGGCGGCCGAGAAGCCGTTCCTCGTGTCCTGCACGGAGGGACCGATCCTCCCGCCCGAGAAAGTCGCGTGGGAGAAGTTGTGAGCGACCGCCTCGCGGTGCGGCTCGGTCCGCTCGTGCTGCGAAACCCGATCCTGACGGCGAGCGGGACCTTCGGCTACGGCCTCGAGTTCACGGATTTCGTGGATCTCGCGAAGCTCGGCGGTCTCTGCACCAAGGGGCTCTCATTGAAGCCGCACGCGGGCAACGCGCCGCCGCGCATCTGCGAGACGCCCGCGGGGATGCTGAACGCGATCGGCCTGCAGAACGTCGGCGTGGAGGCGTTCCGGCGGGAGAAGCTGCCGAAGCTGCGCGCGCTCGGCGCCACGGTGATCGCCAATGTCTGGGGCGACGCGGAGGAGGACTACGTCGCGGTCGTCGAGGCGCTCGAGGATGCCGAGGGCGTCGCGGCGATCGAGCTCAACATCTCCTGCCCGAACGTCTCGCGCGGCGGCATGCTCTTCGGCAATTCGCCCGAGCTCACGGCGGCGCTCGTCGCGAAGGTGCGCGCCGCGACGAAGCGGCCGCTCATCGTGAAGCTCTCGCCGAACGCGCCGGACCTCGTCGCCTCGGCGAAGGCGGCGCGCGACGCGGGCGCCGACATCCTGTCACTCATCAACACGCTCGTCGGCATGGCGATCGATCCCGAGACGGCGAAGCCGCGCCTCTCCTTCGGGACGGGCGGCCTGTCGGGGCCGGCGATCCGGCCGATCGCGGTGCGCATGGTCTATCAGGTCGCGCGCGCGCTGCCGGACGCGCCGCTCATGGGCATCGGCGGGATCGCGAGCCTCGAGGACGCGCTGGAGTTCCTCGCGGCGGGCGCCGCGGCGGTGCAGGTCGGAACGGCGAATTTCAAGGAGCCCGGCGTCGCGGGCCGGCTCGTCGCGGAGCTCGACGTCTGGTGCGCGGCGCGCAACGTCGCGGCGGCGTCGCTCGTCGGGCGCGCGCAGGCGGGACGCGCCCCGGCACGCGAGGCGGGGGCCGAAGGATGAGGGCGGAAGACCGGATCTGCATCGCCCTCGACTTCCCGACGCGTGCCGAGGTCCTCGCGGCGGCGCGGCGGTTCGGACCCAGCGTCGGGTGGCTCAAGGTGGGTCTCGAAGCCTTCGTTTCCGAGGGGCCGTCGCTCGTCGCGGAAGTCGCGAGATCGTCGCGTGTCTTCCTGGATCTCAAGTTCCACGACATCCCCAACACCGTCGCGGGCGCCGTCGCGGCGGCGGCGCGCTCGGGCGCATCCCTCTTGAACGTGCATGCCTCCGGCGGGCGCGCGATGCTCGAGGCGGCGCGGCGGGCGCTGCCCGATGGATCGTCGCGGCCGAAGCTCGTCGCCGTGACGCTCCTGACGTCGCTCGACGCGAAGGCGCTCGCGGATCTGCCGGTCGCCGGTCATCCCGAGGGGATCGCGCGGCGACTTTCCTTGCTCGCGAAGGAATGCGGCCTGGACGGCGTCGTCTGCTCGCCGACCGACCTGCCGGTGATCCGCACGGCCTGCGGTCGGGACTTCCTGACCGTCGTGCCGGGGATCCGGCCGGCTGGCGCCGCCTCCGGTGACCAGAAACGGATCGCGACCCCTCGCGAGGCGGTCGCCGCCGGCGCCGACATCCTCGTCGTCGGGCGCCCCGTCACGGCGGCAACCGATCCCGACGCGGCGCTCGAGGGACTGATCGGAGAGATCGAACCGGCGGAGTAGGGCCGGCGGAATTCGATCTCCGGTCGGCTCACCGCGACGGCCGGGTATCCTCGGGTCGCAGGTACGCGCCGATCGCCGCGGCGGCCTTGCGGCCGTGGCCCATGGCGAGGATGACCGTCGAGGCGCCGGCCACGATGTCGCCGCCGGCGAAGACTCCCTTTCGGGTCGTCATCATCGTGGCCTCGTCCACGACGAGCGTGCCGTGGCGGGTCGTCGTCAGGCCGGCCGTGGTCTTGGGGATCAGGGGATTCGGGCCGTTGCCGATCGCCTCGATGACGATCTCCACGGAAAGCTCTTCATAGGCTCCCTCGATGGGAATCGGCCGGCGGCGGCCCTTTTCGTCCGGCTCGCCAAGCTCGCACGTCTGGATCTTCAGCGCGCGCACCCAGCCGCTTTCCGTCGGGAGAATCGCGACCGGAGCCGAGAGCATCCGGAACTGCACGCCCTCCTGCTCCGCATGGTGGACCTCCTCGAGGCGGGCGGGCATTTCGTCGCGCGAGCGGCGGTAGACGAGAAAGACGTTCTTCGCGCCGAGGCGGAGCGCCGTCCGCGCAGCGTCCATTGCAACGTTGCCGCCTCCCAGGACCGCCACGTTCTCGCGGCGCAGGACGGGCGTGTCTTCCTGCGGGAATCGGTAAGCTCCCATGAGGTTTGCCCGCGTCAAGTACTCGTTGGCCGAGTAGACGCCGTTCAAGTCTTCCCCCGGGATGTTGACGAAGTAGGGAAGTCCTGCGCCCGTCGCGACGTACACGGCGTCGAATCCGTCGTCGAAGAGATCGTCGATCGTCAGCGTCTGTCCGACGACGGTGTCGAACTCGAATTCGACGCCCATCCTGCGGAGATTGTCGACCTCGGCCTCGACGATGTCCTTGGGCAGCCGGAACTCGGGGATGCCGTAGACGAGGACGCCGCCGGCCTTGTGGAAGGCCTCGAACACCACGGTCTTGTGGCCCAGACGCCGCAGGTCGCCCGCGCAGGCCAGGCCCGACGGCCCCGCGCCGATGATCGCGACGCGCTTTCCGGTCGGATCTCCCACCGGCGGCAGCTCGACGCCCCCTTCTTCGCGCTCCCAGTCGGCGAGAAAGGCCTCGATCTTGCCCACGGACACGGCAAATCCAAGGTCCTTGTGGACCTTGGCGACCATGCAGTTCTCCTGGCACTGACTCTCCTGCGGGCAGACGCGCCCGCAGATGGCCGGCAGGAGGTTGGTCTCCTTGATGAGACGGATGGCGCCGCGAAAGTCGCCTTCGGCGACGAGCCGAAGAAAGCCCGGGACGTCCACCGACACCGGGCATCCCGTGACGCAGGGCTCGTTCTTGCAGGAAAGGCAGCGCACGGCCTCGGCGCGCGCCTCCGCCGGCGTGTAAGGCAACGGCACCTCGCGCGTATTGCGGATGCGCTCGGCGGGCTCCTGTTCCTTCCAGTAGATCTTGGGAAGCTGGCCTCGCTGCCTGTTGGTCAGGCTCTTGCGGTTCTCGACGCGCGCGGCCAGATCCTCCGGCGTCAGGCTCGGCTTGGCCGGATCGGTCATGAGGAGGCCTTCCCCTGGCCGGCTGGCGCCGCCGCCGCTTCTTCCGCCTCCGAAACGGCCGCGGCGACCGCGGGCTGCAGCTGGCAGCTCGGATCGTTCTCCCGGTAGCGCGCGAGGCTCTCCGCCTCTTCGGCCCGGTACATCGCCTGGCGCCGCATCATGCCGTCGAAGTCCACGCGGTGCCCGTCGAACTCGGGACCGTCGACGCAGACGTACCGCGCGACGCCGTCCACGAGCACGCGGCACCCGCCGCACATTCCCGTGCCGTCCACCATGATCGTGTTCAGGCTCACGAGCGTCGGCACGCCATAGGGCTCGGTCGTCTTCGAGCAGAACTTCATCATGACGGGCGGCCCGATCGCGATCGCGAGATCCACGTCGCGGCCCTCCGCCCGGCGCCCCTCGATCAGGCTCTTCAGCATGTCCGTCACGAAGCCCTTGCGGCCGGAGGAGCCGTCGTCGGTGCAGACGAGGAGCTCGCTCGAGGCGGCGCGCAGGCGGTCTTCGAAGACGAGGAGATCCTTCCTTCGGGCACCGAGGATCGTGACGACCTCGTGCCCGGCGTCCCGAAAGGCCCGCGCGATCGGAAGGATCGGCGCCGCACCGATGCCTCCGGCGACACAGGCCACCGTTCCGCGGAAGTCCTCGGGCTTGCCCGGCACCCCAATGTGCGTCGGATTGCCGAGCGGTCCCGCGACGTTCGAGAAGGCGTCGCCTTCGGAGAACGACTCCCTCATCTCGAAGGTCGTCTTGCCGACCGCCTGAACGACCAGCGTGACGCTTCCCCGGGCGGGGTCGACGTCCGCGATCGTCAGCGGAA
>Ga0335080_10002217_pt1 | contig 19325 bp, 16 predicted proteins | sample Lox_Sample_34_FD_206720 | JGI IMG/M metagenome (GOLD analysis project Ga0335080, IMG submission 206720) | Soil microbial communities from Loxahatchee National Wildlife Refuge, Florida, United States - Lox_Sample_3.4 | ecosystem: Environmental > Terrestrial > Soil > Wetlands | place: USA...
TCTGAGATTCTGTCCTCTTTCGGTTCAAATTTGTCCAAACCCCTGCTAACTCTCTGGATACACGCAGAATATCGTTTCGAAATAGAACGCCTCGCGGCCCGCGTCGTGTCTCGCATCCGTCTCAATCGCGACAAATTGTGCTCGCCTCTGCTGTAAGTCTCACAAAATAAAAAGTCTACAAGCACGATTTCGCGCACAGGAAAGGGGCACCTACGTGCATTTCCTCGGGTGTTGGCCGGGTTTCTTAGGACATTGGGGGTTTTCGTGGGGGATTGGGCAAAGATCACCGGGTTTCTCCGCAAAGATCGCGGAAACCTGCCCGCCGTGGCTTACGGAGCGGCGCTGGTCCTCTTCCTTGCCGCCGTCCTGTACTCCCGCACGGCCCATCTGGGCGGAAGCCCCACCACATATCTCTACCTCGAAGTTGGCGGCTCTCTTCTGAGCTTCTGCTACGCTGCAAATGCTCTGATTCGTTTCCGCGGCACCCACGACCGCATCGCGCTGATCCTCGCATTTGGCTTCGTTCTTTCCGGCATGATCGAAACCGTCGGTTACTTCGGATTGACCTCTTTGTTGCGCTCGGCCCAGATAGCTCTGTCTCAGGTTCCTATGGGCTGGATGGTCGGCCGCACTCTTCTCGCGGTTCTGTTGCTCGCCGCGCTCGCCGTGGAACGCTTCCTCCCGATTTCGCGCCAGCCCAGCCGGGAGACCGCCGGCGCTCTTTTCGTAGTGGCTGCCGCCGCTTACATCACCAGCGCGGCATTCATTGCCGCTCCTGCTACTCCCGTAGCAAAATTGGGTGCGTTTTTCTCTCGCCCCTGGGAAACACTCCCGGGCGTGCTGTTTGTCCTCGCCGCTTTCTTCTTCTACCGCCGCTATCAAGAGCATCAGAAGACCGACGCCGAGACTTCTCTCTACGATTACTCGCTCTTTCTGGCGGCTTTGCTGAACGCTGCGTGCCATCTCTCGGCCATGTTCTCGCAACGCCTGTTCGACGGACCTTTCTTCCTCGCTGAACTGGCCAAAGTTGCCGGCTACACCGTTATTCTCTGTGGCGCACTTATTGATCAGGCCCGACTGTTCGATCAGGTCCGTTCACTTGCCATCAGCGATCCCCTGACCGGGCTCGCGAATTACCGCCGGCTCATCGCCGTCATCGAATCCGAGCTCGACCGTTCCCGCCGCACTCGCCGTCCTTTCAGCGTCGTGCTTCTCGATATGGACGGCCTCAAGTCCATCAACGACCGCTTCGGCCACCTGGTCGGCAGCCGCTCGCTCGTTCGCCTTGGAAAGATTCTGCGCAATCACTCTCGCGCAATCGATACTCCAGCCCGTTACGGTGGTGATGAATTCGCCATCGTTCTGCCCGAGGCGCCGAAAGAGCTCGCCAGCCGCGTTTCCGCCCGTGTTCGTGAACGCCTGGCGAACGAGACGGAGGAACCAGCCCTCTCCGTCAGCGCCGGCATCGCCGCCTACCCGGAAGACGGCGACACGGCCGAGAAACTGCTTGCCGCTGCGGATCGCGCTCTCTATCGCATGAAGCATCGCGGCAGCGCCATCAATTCCATCGCCCGCATTGCGGCGTGCTTGTGAGGAACATGCGCTCATGCCCCCTCACAGAAACAAGTTCACCTTCCCGCGTAGCGAGAGCCGCATCCCCATGGAGATTCCGGTGATGCTCGAAGGTCATCGCCACCTTCCCGGCGTGGAAACCACATTTACGGAAAACGTCAGTGCCAAAGGCGCGCGGGTGATCAGCGTGCGGCACTGGGAGAAAAATGCGCGGCTTACTTTTGCCTCGCGCACCGGAGAGTTTCGTTCCTCGGCTCGTGTTGCGTACTGCCAACCCGTTCATGGCGACGGCTATGCGATTGGGCTGGAGTTCCTCGAGTCCAAGGGACGATGGGTAGTTGAATCTGCGAATTAGCTTGACGCTTTCGGCAAGCGGTTAGGAGGGAACGCGAACGACTTGAAGGAAGTTCAGTTACTAGCGCAAGCGAAGCGCCGGACGGATTGAGAAGGATCCGAACGGCGCTTTCGCCATTTTTGTACGGTTGGCTCGACTGGAATAGCACAGGCTAAAACCTGTGCTACGGGAAACTGTCGACTTCTTACAACTCTCCTACGCTCCCTAACTTCACATCCGCGTTCTTCCAGGCCTCCGTAAACTGAGTCTCTACCCACGCCGCATCGCTGGCCTTTTGCTGCGCGAGCAACGCCTGTTGCAATCCAAACAAGGACCGCGGGTTCCTCGGATTCTTCAGCAGATCCGCGCGAAACACTTCCTCTGCCTCTCCAGCTTTTCCGTCCGCAAGTAGCGCCGCCCCCAACGACTCTCTCACCGGGTAATACCAATCCGCCGGCTCGTCATAATTCAGGCTGTCCTGAATCTCCACGGCCTTTTTCCAATGCATCACCGCGTCATCCTTTTGCCCCTTCGCCGCAGCAATACGGGCTTCCGCTACGTGCGAGGCTACGCCAAACACGTCGTGCGCCTTGTTCATTTCGCCAAACATGGCATCCGCTGGCACGGCTTCTACTTCCACGGCAAATGAAGTTCTTTCTTTCTCTGCCTCCGAGATTTTTCCGGCCTGCGCAAATGCCAGCACGCGCGCGTATCTCCACAAGGCATGTGTGCCTACCAATTCCTTCATCGGTTCGGGTGATGCCAGAATCTCCCGCCACTTTCCGAAGCGCGCATCCACCCATACGGTCGTCGACATGAACCCATCCAGCATGGGCATCATCTTCGCGTGTGGAGCGAGCCGCGCAGTCATCGCGTCCGCCGCGCCTTTGGCCTGCGCGTAGTTTCCGGCCATGCTCGCTGCCATCACCAGGAAATGTTCGTTGTGGCTGTGGTACATCAGATCGTACATGCTGCCAGTGGTCCCGCTTTTTTCCGCGTATGCCTTGTCCGCAGCGGCCGCCATTTGGTTGTTCTTCGCCGCCGATTCGTAAAACCCAGTCCGCTCGTAAATATGCGCGGGCATGTGCACCAGGTGCCCCGCCTGTGGCACAAGCGTGTCCAGTCGATGCGCGCTCGGCAGCGCCCGCTCCGGACTCGGCGAAGCTTCCACCGCGTGGATGTAGTAATGGTTTGCCCCGACGTGCAGCGGGTTTCGTGCCAGCACCGACTCCAGCGCGCGAACGATTTCTTCTGTGTTCTCGCCCGGCCGTTCGTCGTTACTCCACAGTTTCCACGGATTCAAGTCCATCAGGCTTTCCGCATAAATCGTTGTCGCGTCCAGATCGTCTGGATATTTCGAAGCTAGAGCCTTCATGGCTGCGGCATAATCGCGCGCCAATTTCTTGTAGTCTGGGCTCGCATCCGCCGAATATCGAATCGCTAAAGCATCGACGTAATCCCTTTCCACTTGCGGCGCGTTCACTGCCAACTTCCTGGCCCTCTGGACCGTGTCATATGCCAACTTCTCCCGGTCCGCATCCACATCCACGTTGTAGTTCGGCCCGACCGCCAGGGCGATTCCCCACAGCGGCATTGGCGAATGGGGATCCAACTCCGCCGCGCGCTGAAACGATCGTGCCGCCTCTTCATGGTTGAATCCGTAGATCAGCGTCAGGCCTTGATCGAAGTAATCCTGCGCCTCCTGGTTTTTGGTTGCGATCGGGTGATGTTGGCGGCCAACTGCCGTCATGGACAAATCCATCGGCTTTGCCGCCGGAGCATTCTGTTGTGCGTTGATCACGGGCGCGAACAACGCGCATAGCAGAACTACGTGCAGGAGCGAGCGCATTCGAGTCTTCCCTTCAAAATATGGAATGGGGATGAGATTGCGAGAGCCTATCTCACAAATAAGCAGAGGTCCAGCATTGCTGGACGCCGTCCAGAGCGGTGTCTTGTTTCGCGCGACTCGCTACGCTCTCCCAATCAATTCCTCATAAATTGCCAGAGTATTCTCCACCATTCTCTCCGCCGAGAATTTCTCCCCGATACGGGCTCGTCCAGCTTGCCCCAATTTCTTCGCGCATTCCGGCTGGCGCAGAATTTGCCCAGCCGCTTCAGCGATAGCTGCAGCGTTCCTCGCGTCCACCTGGATCCCGCTCACTTGGTTCTCGACGATCTCACCCAGCGCGCAGCCGGAGAATGTGATCGACGGCACCGCGTACGACATGGCGGAGAGCAGGGAAGTGCCCAATCCCTCAAACAGTGACGGGAACACAAAGACGTCGATAGCCTCGTATACGGCGGTAATGTCTTTCAAAAACCCCGCAAAAACGACACGATCGTGACAATTCAATTCTCTCGCTAACACGGTTAGTTCTCGCCGATACTCGCCTTCGCCGGCGATCAGGAGCTTGCAGTTTGGAAATTCGTTTCGCAATTCAGCCAATGCCCGAATGACCCACTCGTGCCCTTTATCCTTTTCGAGTGCTCCCACACATCCCAGCACCATTTGCGAGCCATCCAGAGAGAACCGCTTCCGCGCCGCGGCGCGCGCCGTGTCCGTAGGCAGCGCCGGTACTTCGACCCCTTCGTAAACCACCCGGATCTTTTCTTTCGGCGCCCCGGACGCCGCAGCCTGCTCCGCTACCCACAGCGAATTTGCCAGGATCAAATCCGCTCGCCGGTACCTTTTCTGCGAGAGCCAGCCGCGCTTCAACGGAAATCCTACACGCCTGGACGCTACCAGCGGAGGAGTTCCTTTGGGCAAAGCCAGCCACGCCGCCGTCAACGCGTGCGCTTCATTCACATGAACCACTTCGATTCGTCCATCGGCCAGCAACGACCGGATTTTCGCCGCCGCCGCGAATCGCAATTTCCCTCGCGACACCGAATGCACATAAATTCCTTCTTTTTTCGCGCGATGCCCTAAGGACGATCCGTGTGCAGATATCAATTCCGCTGCGTGACCTCGCTCGTACAGACCTTTCAGCAGGAGCAACGCCTGGTTCTGCCCCCCGCGCCACTCTGTCTCCAGGTCCACAATCAGTGGGATCACTTCACACCATCATTTCGAGCGTTCACTTCCGCAACCAGTTCACCCAACTTCTGGTACTTCAGCCGCACACCCCGCGCTGCCATCAGGGCAATCAGGACGCCCCGACGGCCATCCAGGAAGCCTGCGCCCAGAACAAAGTGCCGAAACCAGCTCCACGGCGCCGCCACCCACACTCCCCACCTCCAGCTCCTCTTTCCCCGCTCGAACATCTCTTTTGCGATTGCTGTGGTGTACTTCTCCAATTTCGCTTCGTGCTCCGGAAATGTCCGAATCGTGTAGTGCAGCATATCCCCGCGCAGCCGGCCGATCCGCCCTTGGTAGTCCAACCCGGAATGAATTACTCCACTGAACTTCGTTCGATCCCGGCGGTAGAGTCTTCTCTGGTAGTCCGGATACCACCGCGAGTGCCGGACCCACGCGCCAAGGTACCAAGTGAGCCGCGGCATTTCATATACAGCGAAATCCGCTTCCAACTTCTTCCATTCCAGCAACGAGTTGCGCAGCTCGGGGCTGAGTTCTTCGTCCGCGTCCAGCAGGAGGATCCAGTCGTTTGACGCCAGAGAAGCGGCATAGTTCTTCTGATCAGCGTGATTCGTGAATGCCCGAAAGTGGACCTTTGCCCCAAGAGTTCGCGCGATTTCCTGCGTGCGATCGCTGCTCCCGCCGTCGACCACCACCACCTCATCTGCCACCCCGCCGGCCACCGACTTCAGCACACGCGGCAGACTCTGTTCTTCATTCTGCGCAATGATGCACACGCTAATCCGATTCTTTTCTGCCAATGCCTGCTCACCCGCGCCAAGTATATCCTAGCGTCGCGACTTCTCTGGTTGGGGAGGGGGGTAGCCCCCGGCTTGTTCTATGAAGGGGAAACAAGGGACTTACGGACTGGACCGTTCGCGAATTCCGCTTGGGGCAAGGGGAAACCCAGGAGTTAGGCGCGGCGGCGAGTGAAGAGTGGCGGCCGGAGTTGGATGGAGCGATCTCGCGGACCTGGGGTTCAGCGGTGCTGAACCCCTACAAGATTTCGAGCAGCAAGCCACGGAAACGGCGGAAACCTGGAGAAGCCCCACCCTTTCGCAGAAAGCGCGAAAGGATGGGGCACCCAGCCTCAACAGTAATTCATTTCTTTCGAAAATTCAGGCGGAGCACGCTGCTGCCCACGCGAAATTCAGCGCCATCCTGCAGCACTGCGGCTCTCACCCGCTCTTCCTCAAAGAAAGTTCCGTTTGTCGAATCCAGATCTTTCAGATTCACGAACCGGTCGCGAAATTCCAACACGCAGTGATGGCGCGAAATCTCCGGGTCGTTCAAGGCAAATTCCGCACCTTTTCTCCCGATAATCACACGCGGCTTCGTCAGAACCACGGTCCGGCCGCTATCCGGCCCAGCGGTCACCGTCAAGAGCACATCCACGTCGGTGGGAAGCACCAGGGTTTCGTCGACGGGTGGCACATCGAGGTTCGCGGTTGCCGCGTCCGCTCGCGCAAACGATGGCATCGGTGAGATGACGACGGTCTCATCCACGCGCTTTTTCACTTCCACAATTGTGGTTTTGCCGCACTTGGTGCAGCGGAACTGCACTTTTGTGTGCTGTGCGAGGACTTCGTCGTTCAGCAGATGCTGCTGCCCGCAATGAATACAGCCCGTCTGCATACCCCCAAAATAGCACGCCGCTTCACTGCGGGGGTTCTGCACTCCCAGCCCGGTGCGACAAGCGTTACGCCGGGTGCCTCGCCCCTGCTTCCACCTGTGTTAACATGAACTTTCCACACTTATTGAGGAGAGCGGCACGTGTCTGATCACATTTCACGTAAGGAACTCAAACAGGACAAGGTCCGTGAGACCTTCGAGCACGGCGCGGAAGCGGTCCTCTCCCACACCACCATCATGGCGATAGCTGTACTCGTGATCGTGGTGATTGCTGCCGGGTACTTCGGCTACAAATACTATTCGGATCGCCAAGCCGGTCAGGCGCAGGCGGCGCTCGATGATGCAATGAAGATCTTCGGCGCGCCAATTGCGGAAGCCGGCCAGCCTACCCTTCCCGGCGAGGTCACCTATTCTGATCCGGCTAAGCGTTCTTCCGATGCGCAGGTGAAATTCGCCGCGGTTGCTTCCCAGTGGCCCAGCACCAAGCCCGGGAAGCTCGCACGCTACTACTCGGCCCTCTGCCTGATGGATCAGGACAAGCTGAACCAGGCCTCGGAAGAGTTGAAGAGACTGGACACCAGCGGCGATAAAGAACTTGCCGCTCTCGCAAAATTCCAGACGGCGCTGATCGCCGAACGTAATGGCAAGAAAGATGAGGCGATAAACGAACTCAAGGCCCTATCCACTTCGGGTTCCGTCCTCGTGCCCAAGCCGATGGTCCTGCTGGAAATGGCCAATATTCTCAGTCAGACCGACCCCAAACAGGCGACTATCGTCTACGAACAGCTCAAGAAGGATTATCCGAACACATCGGTGGCAGACCAGGCGGACCGCGGGCTCGAGCTGCTCTCCTCGAAGACCTGACCTGCAGCCAAGCGAATTTCCCGGAGGCCTCTCTCATCGAAACGCACCGCGCTCTCGCACCTTGGGCCATGCGGGCCGAAGACAGCCGCGGCAGGCGATTTCCGGAAGCGGCGCACCCTTACCGTAGCGAATATGCCCGCGACCGCGACCGCATTGTGCATTCACGCTCTTTCCGCAGGCTTGAAGCGAAAACACAAGTGTTCACCGCACGATTCTCCGACCATTTTCGCAATCGTTTGACACACACGCTGGAGGTTTCCCAAATTGCGCGGACGGTTGCCGACGCGCTGGCTCTGAACACCGATCTGGCAGAAACACTGGCTTTAGTCCACGACATCGGCCATCCCCCTTTCGGCCATGCCGGGGAACGCAAGCTGGATCAGCTGATGAAAGAGCGCGGCAGCGCGTTCAATCATAATCTGCACGCTCTTCGGATCGTCGAATACTTCGAGCATCGATATCTCGCTTTCCAGGGACTGAATCTGACATTCGAGGTGCGCGAAGGCATCGTCAAGCATTCGCACGACTACACCGAAGCGGAGGTTCCGCACCTGGTTGAATATGAACTGAATTTCCGTCCAACTCTGGAGGCGCAACTCATCGACTGGGTGGATGAAATCGCTTACAACACCGCCGACCTTGACGATGCGCTGGAAGCGAAGCTGCTCGACCTCGACACGCTGTGCCGCGAAGACAAGTTTTTCGGCGGATTCTACGAACGGATCGAATCGCAGCATCCCGAAGCTCGCACCAAACTGAAATTCAATGAGGCGCTACGTCAGGTGGTCGATTTTCTGGTATCCGATCTGATTTCAAATACGCAACGCGCCGTGGAAGAGGCTGGAGTGCGTACGGCGCAACAAATCCGGCACCTACCCAAGCGTCTTGCCGGATTTAGCGGCTTCGGCCGCGAACAGAACGCTTTACTCAAGAAGTTCCTCTTTACGCATGTTTACAATCACCCGCTCATCACCGAAGATTGCGATCGCTCCGTACGCTGCCTGGAAGAACTCTTTCGTTTTTACCTCGCCCAGCCGGACTCGATGCCCGATTCGTACGAAGAAATGTCGCAAGATACGCCCAGACACATTGTGGTTTGCGACTACATCGCAGGAATGACCGATCAGTATCTCCTCCGCCAGCATCAGGAGCACTTCGGGTCAGAGGCCGCTTCACGCGCTTCTATGCGGTAACGGCAAACAGTTAGAATAAGTCCCCGGCCCGGGAGACGGACTCATGCTACGCCGCTTCTTGCCTTATACCCTGTTAGTCGGCCTGTTATTGCCGGGCTCGGCCTCCGTCTTGGCCCAAATCCCGGGAATTACCTCCTCCTCTGCTACGACACCAGCGGCCCAGCCTGCGGCGCAACCCGACCCGCTGGGTCGCGAAAATCCTCGCGGGGCTGTCCTCGGTTTCATCAAAGCGGCGCAAGACGACAAGTTTGCGCTTGCCGCGGAGTATTTCGAGCCCGCCAGGAGCCGCAAGCATGCGGCAGAAAACGACGAGGAGGAACTGGCTTCCCAGTTGCTGGCCATCCTCAACCAGAGATTCGGCGGTCCGCTTGATTTTCTGAGCCGCGATCCCCAGGGGCGCCTGGACGACGGCTTGCCGCCGGATCAAGAACTGCTCAGCAATGCTGTGGGCTCGGACCCACTTCCCATTCTGATGGTGCGCCGGGAAGACGACCAGGGCCGCAAGCTCTGGTACTTCTCGCGGCAGACGCTTGAAAAAGTTCCAGCGGCTTACGACGCGCTGTCGTTCCCGGAGATGGAAAAGCACATACCGGAGTACCTGGTGCAGCACCGGCTTCTGGCTATGCCTTATTGGCAGTGGCTGGCGATCCTGCTGTGCATGCCGGTGGTGCTGGTTGTCGGACGGCTCGTCAGTTTGACTTTTGAATACGCTCTACGTTACTCGCGGAAAGTGCGTCATGTGCCGCTGGGGCCAATCGAGCCGCTGCGTCGCATCGGTCCACTGACGTTCATCATTGCCCTGTTGCTGCACTACACCTGGGTGGCCTATATCGGCACGTCGTTGCTGTACCGCCTGTACTACCGGCGGATCATCTGGATTTGCATCGCCTTCGGTTTTTACTGGATGCTCACGCGGTTGACGCGAGCGCTGGCCACACGCCTGGGCGCCAGTTTATCAAGCCGCGGATTGTACGCGGAGCGATCGATCGTCTCGTTGCTACGGCGCTTCGTCGAAGTCACCATCTTTGTCTTTGTGTTGTTGGTGGTGCTTCGCGGGCTGGGCTTCGATGTTTCCACGGCGCTGGCCGGCCTCGGGATTGGCACGTTGGCCTTAGGTCTTGGGGCGCAGAAGACTTTCGAAAACATGTTTGGAGGCGTGTCGGTTCTATTCGATAAGGTGATTCAGGTCGGAGATAACGTCAAAGTGAACGGGCAGGTTGGGGTTGTCGAGGATATTGGCTTGCGGTCGACGCGCTTGCGCACGCCGGAACGCACGGTACTCTCCGTCCCAAACGGCACCATGGCTACGGCGGTACTTGAGAATCTGCGCTTTCGCGACAAATTCCTTTGCCAGCAGATCATCCGTCTGCGCTACGAGCTTTCTCCCGATCATGTCCGTTACGTGCTGGAGAAAATTCGCCAGATCATGCAGGAGAATTCTAGGATCGAAGGGTCCAGCGCTCGTGTGCGTTTCCTGCGATTCTCTGACAATTCGCTGGATGTGGAGATCTTCTGCTACATCCTGGAGGCGGACTTCAACGTGTTTCTGGAGGCCCAGGAGGCGCTGCTGCTTTCCATCATGGACGAACTGGAACAAGCGGGAGCGGTGTTGGCATTGCCGTCGCAAACGACTTACGTGACTCAAGATGCGTGGGTGAATCCCGAAAAAGCGCAGGCCGCGAAAAAAGCCATGGAAAAAATGCGCGACCCCGGAGTGCCCGGAGCGTCTTCGCAGCTTCCGAGCACCTGAAATACTCACTGCGCGAATGTGTTACAGGCGGCGAGCGACCCGGAATCGAGACCTTTGCGGAACCAGCTCATTCGCTGCTCCGAACTTCCGTGCGTGAATGTTTCCGGCTGGACCCGGCCTCGCGTCATCTTCTGGATGTGGTCGTCGCCCACCGCCGCGGCGGCTCCCAAAGCCGACTCCACGTCACCCGGGTCCAATAATCCACGCTGCTGCGTTGAATGCGCCCAGACACCGGCGAGGCAATCCGCCTGTAGTTCCATGTTCACGGACAGCTGGTTTTCGGCGCCGGGATTGTCGCTCTGTAATCGCCGCACTTTATTTTCAATCCCTGTGATCTTTTGGACGTGATGACCGACCTCGTGGGCCAGGACGTACGCTTGCGCAAACTGGCCGGGCGCGCCGAAGCGTTGTTTCAATTCATCGTAGAATCCGAGATCGATATAGACCTTTTCATCGGCAGGGCAATAGAAAGGGCCGGTAGCGGACTGCGCGCCGCCGCAACCGGATTGCGTATAGTCGCGAAAGAGGACCAGCTTCGCGTGACGGTAAGGAGTACCGAGTTGTTGAGGCAGAACTTGTTCCCATGTTTTTTGGGTGTCGTCCAAAACGAAGGATACAAATTGCACGAGTGGCTTTTCCGCAGCGTCCCGCGCTGGATCGGGCTGGCTGACGGCCGCAGACCCGCCAGCGCCTGTTCCACCGCCACCGAGAAGCGCAAAGAAATTCTGCTTAAATACCACGCTGAGTATCAAAAGGATGATGACGCCGCCAATACCGATGTGCATACCGCCAAAACCGCTACCTCCGCCGCCGCCCTGGTCTCGGCGATCCTCGATATCGTCACTGGTTCCGCCTGGGGTCCAACGCATGGCAGGCTCTCCTTAGAAAGAACAAAGAATTCAGTTCGCGGGACTGAGTGTAGCTTTGGGCGGGAAACTCTCAAATCCTATCATTCCGGGACGGGAAGTGAATGGTGATTGTGAAGAGCCGTCATCGTGAAGCAATTCCAGCAGTTAGCGAAGCTTGGCAGCTTCCAGACGAGCCTGTTTCAGTACAGGTATATCGGGGTCGGCGTCTTTCCACAGCGTGAAGAATTGTTGGTAAGAAATCTTCGCATCAGCCGTTGCGTGTCCGACGGATTCTGCTCGCGCTTTGCCCAAGTGGGCCAGAGCGCCTGACCAGCAGTTCGCGACCACACCGGGATTCGCTTCGATTTTCTGAAATTCGAGGGCAGCTTGGCGTCCATGCTGCATCGCCAATTGGGTTTCGCCGCGCAAATAGGCCGGAATCATGCAAGAGTCACTGGAGTTACCGGTGAGTTGACCCTTTTCGTACGGCAAAACGATTTCGAGCTGCTGGATCGCTTCTGCGTCGCGCCGATGGCGCATGGCGAGCTGGGCTCGAATGACTGGCAGCCAGGCTTTTTGCATCGCCGTATTTGAAACGTACAATGCGCGAAGATCATCCGTGGTGCTCTGCGCTTTTGCTTCATTGCCATCGCGTGCAAACACCAGCGCCACCAACGCGCGAACGTCTTTACTCTCAGGACTGAGTTTAAGGGCTTCGTCAGCATACTTCTGTGCTTCGGCGGGAAAACCGTACATCGACTCCCGAATCGCCGCGGTGGCGGCCCAGATCGCAGCAGACTCCTTCAGATCCGAAGCCGTCGCCGCGTCAATCGCTCGCCGGGAATATTCGCGCGCCTTTTTCAGGTGCCCGAAATATGCTTCGGTATCAGCTTGCGCGCCCAAGAGGGAGTCCTGCCCGTTGGCCTTCCCCTGGGACCACGCCAGTTGCTCCTGCATGAGTGCAGAGTCACCCATGACGAAGGCGACGGAATAGAGATTGGCGTGCAACGCGGTGTCGTCGAGCTTCCTGGAAAACGCCTCCTTAAGCAGTTGTTCCGCATCTTGTGTGCGGCCGAGTGCCAGGAGGGCGATCGATCCGTTTTCGTACCAGGCAGAGGTCTCGGGGTCGAGCTTCAAGGCCAAATCCGCATAATGCGCGGCTTGTTCGTAGTCGCCAACAACGAAAAATTCGCTGGACAGATTCCCAAGGGCGATGCTGTCCCGTGGATAGATGCGGATGTATTCCTTGTAGCCAGCAATAGCTTTCTCGATGTCACCCTGCGCCAGATCGTAGTACAAGGTCTGAATGTTGAAGCGCTCGCGAACGGTCTGGCGATCTCCGGCCTCGAAAGCCTGGCGGATTTCGTCGCCGGCGAGAGCCATCTGACTCAGATTGTAATAACTGACCGCAAGGCCGGAGCGAGCCAGTGCGAAACGGGAATCAAGATCAATCGCTTGTTTGTAAAAAGGGACAGCTTCGAAATCGCCCTTTTCCTGAATCATCTTGCGGGCCCGCTCATAGAGCTTGAGCGCGGCGGGAACCGGAGTGGTCGCGCGCTCGAGTGGCAGGTCGTATTGCTTCAATGTCGGTGCGGGTTCGCCAAGTTTCGCGCGCAATGCACTTGCGGCGACGCCTACTTGATGAATGACTTGGTCGGGGCGGCTGGCATCACCGCAAATGCGAGCAATGCGGGCGCCATTGGGGCAGCTTCGCGCTTCCAGTTGGATGGTATAGTTCGACGCTATTTTGGCTATTTCGCCTGTCAGATACGCTTTGGCTCCCACGCGCTGGCAGATTTCTTTTGCCACTTCCCCTGTGAGTGGCGTGTCGGCAGCTCTTCCCATCGAGGTCAACATCGCTCGCAGTTTCTCGTCGGAAGTCAGGTTTAGAAAAGGCGATTGCTGTAAGGAGACGCGCAGCGCCTCTCGCAGCGCACCGTCAAAGTTTGGATCGCCGGTGCGGTTGGAAAAATCGCCAACCAGGAGCAAATCTGTTTCCGCGAGAGCGGCAGGGCGCGCCCAGTGCCAGTAAGCGAACCCGACGGCAGCGATGAACAGCGTAAGGGAGAGCAATAGGAGTATTTTCATAGAGGGAAGAACAGCGCTTTGGCCAATTTTGCCTCACTTTCCGGCGACTATCGCCCGTTCGCAAGCGCATGTGCCCAACGAAGAACTTGCCCGGCCGTTCAAATGGCGTAAGCGTACCGAAACGTCACGGCATCTATCTACGGAGCGGTCGACGCGATAAAATGCAAGGAATTCACGATGTCATTGGCTCCTGTCAACGAACGCCGCAATAAGCTCCGCAAAAAGCCACTGCGACTGGTCTATGTGGAGCTCGCCTTCGGTAATGGCGGGATGATGCGCGATCTTTCGGAAGAAGGATTCGCTGTCCGCGCCATGATGCCAGTGCGCCAGGGCGACAAAACCCCTTTCTCTTTCATGCTGGGCGACGCGACGCGCATCGAGGGAGAAGGCAAGATTTTGTGGATTGAAGAAGCTGGGCGAGTCGCGGGGGTGGAATTCCTACAAATTTCCCCTGAGATGAGGATGCGTATCGACGACTGGCTTATCGAGGACGAGAAAATCGAAGATCCTCGCGAAGCGCCGCCCGAGAAGGAGCCGGCCATCGCACCCGCTTCGACGATCGACGAGTTGCGCGAGGAACTCCGAACCGTGCCGGCCCGCGTCGAAGAAACTCCCGCAGAGCCTGACCCGCTGGCATCGGTGAAGAGCGAGGAGCCTAACATCGCGTCGCCCTCTGTGGAAGCGGAAGCAAACGTCGAACCGCCGGTCGACCAGGAAATCGTGGGGGGACAGAAAACTGCGTTCAAAACAGATTCGAAACCGGCGACGCCAGCACCTGAACCCCTAGCTGGGAAGTCTTCGGTCACCGACGGATTCTTCCGCAAATGGCCGAAGGACCCGCCGTCGTCGCGGGGCGGGGAAGGTCAAATGCCCGAGGTCGCGCTGCCATCCATTTTACAGACGCCACCTCGTACGTTTTCTGAAATGCAGAGCAGCGGCATCGAGCCGGAATTGGCTGATGAGCAGCCGACGCAGCAGCCGCTTCCGGACATCTCCGAGATTCTGATCCAACCTCATGGAATTCCCCAGAAGGACAGTGGGCGAATCGCGGCAACGCGAGCGCTACCAGAACTTCCGGAACCTTCGCAGAAGATGCGCCGTGGTCTGGAGTGGTTCACCCTTCGGCGCGCGGTCCTCAGCATGATTGCGCTGACCGCCGTGGCCGGAACCTATGTATACCACCGCGAGTTGGGAAATGTGCTGATTGGGGTTGGCGAAGCCATGGGCGGCGTTTCGATAGCACATCCGCCTGCCGCATCCATCAGTGCGACGGGCAGCGGGGCTATTGACGGCGATGCGAATTCCGGGAATGAAGCAGGAGCCAATAACCCCGCGAAGCCGACGAAGGCGGGCATAGGGAACAATAACAGCGCGTCCTCGCTATCCGGCGCCTCACAAACTGCGCCGGCGCCTGTAACGCCGCTTGGCGGAATTGCTACGCCGGTATCGCCGGACGCCAGCTCGGACGTTGGCGAGGCTGAATACTCGCAAGCGGTGCAAATTTTGCGCGGACGAAACGCGAGTATCGACACACCGGAGGCTGTGCGCTTGTTATGGATCGCCGTCGAAAAAGGGAATCCGGGGGCGGAAGTGACGCTTGCCGACTTGTACTGGCATGGTCGAGGAGTGGCGCAGAATTGCGATCAGACGCGCATCCTGTTGACAGCTGCAGCACGGAAGGGGAATGCCGAAGCACAGAAGCGCCTGCAGCAGTTTCAGCGCGAAGGCTGCGAATAGCTGCGAGCGGAGTCGCCGGTTTCTCGCTTTGCGTTGTGTGATGTGAAGCAGCAACAAAGGAGGCGCGAGTGTTCTGCTCGAAATGCGGTGCAGCGGTTGCGGCGAATTCGTCGTTTTGTCAGACGTGCGGCTCTCCGGTCAGTCAATCGGTTGTGGTGGCGGCGCCTGCCGGCGGAGTGATCTCGCCGCATGCGGGAGTGGGTGCGATTGTGTACGCATCGAATGTGGCGTACGCGGGTTTCTGGTTGCGATTCGTGGCGCACCTGATCGACAGCGTGATTATCGGGTTTGGCGCCCTGCTGCTGATTGTGCCGCTTTTCTTTCTAATGGGCGGCGTGGCGATCATCGGCTCGATACCGCGGAACGGCGAAGAGCCCAACCCGGCGGTGGTCGGGGGGCTTCTAATGCTGATCTTCACGCTGGCAGGCCTTGGGGTGCTTGCGCAGTGGCTGTACTTCGCTTACCTGGAGAGCGGGGAAAAGCAGGCCACGTGGGGCAAACAGGCGATGAATATCTATGTCACGGATCTGGCCGGCAATCGGATCAGTTTCGGACGTGCCAGCGGCCGCTTTTTCGGGAAGATTGTGAGTGGACTCATTCCCCTTTTCATCGGGTACATCATGGCGGGTTTCACGGAACGCAAGCAGGCGCTGCACGACATGATCGCCAGCACGCTGGTGCTGCGGAAATAAGAGCTTGGAGTCGTTACTTCTTGCTGATTACCTTGTCTTTCTTGAGCTGGTTGACCAGCGTTTTCGCGTAGGACTTTCCGAGCTTCTCGAAATCCGTGGAATAGACCGTGTCGGTTTCGCCGCTCCACACCAGTTTTTCGTCTTTGGCATTGTAAAGATTGAATTCAACGCGGACGACGACGTTTTCCTTGGTGTAAGAACTGGTTGGAAAAAAATCGCCATAGGCGGTGTTCCAATAGGGCCAGAAGTTGTAATAGCCCGGCGGCGGCACCCAGATTCCTCCGGTTATGACTTCCTCGGTCTCCCGGCGGACGTTCTTCGGGCGGATCACTAACACGCTGTCCAGTGAACTCTCCTTGATGCGCTGCTTCAGCTCGCCTTCCATCATTTCGTTTTTCGGCGGCATGACCATGTAACTCTGCACGCCCTCCACGCCATACTTGGCGAGCTGCTTTTTCATTTCGTCTTCGAATTCCTGGCGGATCAGGTAATTCTCCAGGACGCTGGCGACCAGAATTTTTCTAAACTTCGGCATAGGCACGCCGGTGAGGACCCAACGATGCACAATCCGAGTGTCAGCCCCAAGCGGCATCGCGGCGAGAATCAGAATGAGGATGAGCGCACCACTGCGGGAACGCAAAGACATTCGACCAACTCCGTAATTCTGTAGTGGCTGCATGTTAGCATGCTTCGCCGAGGAATAGGCTCGAGAGAAGCGCAGATCTATTTGTTTGGCTTTGCAGGAAGTGGTGCCGGCTTCGCTATTTTTTCCAGCGCGAGTTCGTCCTTACCTTCCGCTATGGCGTAGAAGCGGTCCGCGGCGAAGCCCTGGAAAGATTGTTTTGTGCCGCTGGGCCACGTGATTTCGAGCTTATCGATGGTGGCGTTCGAGCCGAGCCCAAAGTGCGCGCGGAGGTCGCCCTGGGAAAGATAGCTGCCGCCTCCGATGATCTCGCGGATCTGCGTGACGCCACCGGCCGTCAATTTCAAGCGGGCACCCATCGCGTCTCGATTACTCTTTGTGCCGGTCAACCGGAAGGAAACGAAGTGATTGCCGTTTCCGCCTCCATTGTGAAGTAAGAAAGGAAGCCCGCCGTTGCTCGCCACGACCACGTCCATGAAACCGTCGTTGTCGAAATCCGCAAAAGCTACCCCACGCCCGACGTGCGACACTTGAAACGCGTCTCCCGAAAGTTTAGAGACATCGGTGAATTTTCCGTGACCGCCGTTGTGAAACAACGTGTCGGTCTGGCGGTACTTGGTCTCCGGTGAGACCTGCTCGATTTCCGGATAGACGTGGCCGTTGGCGATGTAGAGATCGAGCCAGCCGTCATTGTCGTAGTCAAGAAAGCCGCCGCCGAAGCTCAAGATGGCTTTCGTGGGAACGGTGATGCCCGCGTGGTCGCTGACGTCATCGAACAAACCGGTTCCATCGTTCTGCCAGAGGTGGTCGGAGCTGCCTTGAAAATCGGAGACATATAGATCGAGCCAGCCATCGTTATTAAAATCCCCGAGAGAGATGCACATTGCGGCCATGGTGCGGCCCTGTCCGGTGAAGGCCATACCTGACAGCGAACCCTGCTCTTTGAAGGTGCCGTCGTGCTCGTTGTGATAGAGGTAAGCGTTCAGGCCGTCGTTGGCGACGAAAATGTCCGGCCAGCCATCATTGTCGGCATCCGCTGCGCCGACAGCCAGATTCTTGCCATGAGGCTGATAGATGCCGGCTTTTTTCGTAACGTTGGTGAACGTGCCGTCGCCGTTGTTGTGGTAGAGGATATTTGCGCTGCCTTCATAAGCGCTGGGCGGGCAACTGCTGGTTACCCCGCCTAGGTTGCAATAGCGCTGCGCGTTCGGACCGAATGCGACATAGCCACCGATGTATAAATCGAGCTTTCCGTCGCGATCATAGTCAAGAAAGGTGGCGCCCGCGTGGAACCACGTGTCGAATTCCATTCCGGCGACGCCAGCTTTGTCGGTCACGTCCGTGAAGGTGCCATCGCCGTTGTTGTGATACAGCACGTTGCGCCCGTACTGCGTGATGTACAGATCGGGGTAGCCGTCGTTGTCGTAATCGCCCCAGACGCAGCCAAGGCCAAAGCCCGTACCGGGAGCCTTGGCTTTGTCTGTGACATCGGTGAAGGTGCCGTCGCCATTGTTGCGATAAAGCGCGTTCTGCACCTTGATTCCGCGATCGTAACGGTCGCGTGCGTTCACAAAATAAATATCGGGCCAGCCATCGCCGTCGAAATCGGCAACGCATACGCCGGGACCAAATTCCTCGAGGTTGATCGAAATGCCCTTGTTGCCTTTGAAATGGGTGAATTTGATGCCAGCCTGGTCTGTCACATTCGTGAATTGGATGGGTTTGTCTTGGCCACAAAGCCGCAGGCAGGCGCCCAGCACGCCAACTACTACAAAGTGCATCCGTGGTCGCACGAACCATCGCAACAGAGAGTTCATCCAGCGATGACCTCAGAGCGTGGTCTGCTTCGGGCATCGTCACAGGCCCAGGAGACGATCGCTCGGGCGATTTTGACGCCTCCGACGGAGGAGGGCTCGATTGGATTCGCGTAATCCTCCGGAGCCGTGCAGATGAGACGCAGGTCGATAATTGCCAGGGCAAGGCCGATTCCCACTCGGAGAATCACGTCATTGAAGGCCATCAATGCAGTGGAGGCAAGGCGTTGGTACGCAGGATCGGGAAAGTTTCCGTTGTAAATCGTACAAATGCAGAGTGGCAAATTCGCTTTCTGGCAGGCTCGTATCGCTTCGCGATACAGAAATTCGAACCCTTCCGCAATTTCGGCAAGTTCCGCGATTGCCTCTGAAGCCAAATCTATCGGCTTATTCAACATGCCGGAATTCATGATCGCGTCGTTGCCGCCCACGCTCAGAACCAGGTGCGAGGCGTCTGTTGGCAGTTGGCGCATTTGACCTGGAACATCCGTTGCGGTGGAACCATCTACTGCCAACAAAGAGGCGCGCCAGGCCTTTGGGAGCAGCGCCTTGACCTGGGAGATTACGTCGGGCCCGCCAGCGGTGTAGCAGCGGTTATCCAGAATCGAATCCCCGAGCAGAACGATGTGCGGCATAGCTGTTGGTCCCAGTTCATCGAGAATAACACGCGGTCATGCGATTGACGGCAGACAACTCAGGAAACTACGATGAGGCGGGGTGAATGAGATGCAACGACGAGAATTTGTGGCGGGCGCGACGACAGCGGCAGTGTTTAGCGCGATTCCCGCTTGGGCGGCGGACGTGAAGCAATTCCAGTTGGGCGTGATTACGGATGAGATTACGCAAGACTTCGAGAAAGCGCTGCAATGGGCTAAGGGTTACGGATTGCAGTGGGTGGAACTGCGACTGGTCTGGAATAAATATGTGACCGACTTCAATGCCGATGAGGTGAAACACGCCAAAGACCTGCTGGCGAAATATGGATTGAAAGTTTCAGTGGTCGATTCACCCTATTTCAAGACCCTGTTGCCGGGGACGAAATCGAAGTTCGATACCGGTAGGCCGGATCCTTTGGTGAGCGA
>Ga0335080_10002218_pt1 | contig 19323 bp, 12 predicted proteins | sample Lox_Sample_34_FD_206720 | JGI IMG/M metagenome (GOLD analysis project Ga0335080, IMG submission 206720) | Soil microbial communities from Loxahatchee National Wildlife Refuge, Florida, United States - Lox_Sample_3.4 | ecosystem: Environmental > Terrestrial > Soil > Wetlands | place: USA...
TAAGTCGCCCGGAGGCGGCGGCTCCCGTGCCGGACTCGTCACCCGATCGACCGCCCCGTGAACGACGCCCCAGATCCGGAGGAGTACGCATGAGTGTCCAGGACGAGCTTCGGGCGACCATCGCCCGGATCGTGCAGCCCGGCAAGGGCATCGTCGCCGCCGACGAAAGCACGCCCACCATCACCAAGCGCTTCAAGGCAGTCGGCATCGAATCCACCGAAGAGACCCGCCGCGCGTACCGCACGCTGCTCTTCACCACCAAGGGCGTCGGCGAGTTCGTCGCCGGCTTCATCCTGTACGAGGAGACGCTCGACCAGAAGGCCGACGACGGCACGACGCTGCCCGATCTGCTGACGAAGCAGGGCATCCTTCCGGGCATCAAGGTCGACAAGGGCACGACGGCGCTTCCGAATGCCGAGGGCGATCTCGTCACCCAGGGCCTCGACGGCCTCGCCGAGCGTCTCAAGGAGTACAAGGCGAAGGGGGCGCGCTTCGCCAAGTGGCGCGAGGTCTACGGCATCACCGACCGTAATCCGACGCCGCTGGGCATCAAGGCGAACGCCGAGGTGCTGGCGCGCTACGCCGCGATCTGCCAGGCCGAGGGCATCGTGCCGATCGTCGAGCCCGAGGTGCTGATCGACGGCGGCCATACGCTCGAGCGCTGTCACGAGGTTTCCGAGGCAGTGCTCTCCGAGGTGTTCCGCGCGCTCCGGCGCCATCGCGTGCTGCTCGAAGGCATGGTGCTCAAGCCGAGCATGGTGCTCCCCGGCAAGGAGCGTCCGCCGAAGGCGAGCGCCGAGGTGGTCGCCCGCTCGACGCTCGAGGTGCTGCTGCGGACCGTTCCGGCCGCCGTGCCGACGATCAACTTCCTCTCCGGCGGCCAGAGCCCCGAGGAAGCCACCGCGAACCTGAATGCGATGAACGTCATGGCGCCGGAGGCGCCGTGGGTGCTGTCGTTCTCCTACGCGCGCGCGCTGCAGGATCCGCCGATGAAGCTCTGGGCGGGCAAGGCCGACAACGCGGGCGCGGCGCAGCGCGCGTTCTACCAGCGGCTCAAGATGAACAGCCTCGCGCGTCACGGCAAGTATCGGGTGGAGCTCGAAAAGGCCGCCTGACCGAAGCTCGCCCCCGGCGGTCGAGAGCCGCCGGGCGGCGCGACGCATTCCGATCGCATGCAGGACCAGCCCGGGACTCATTTTTCCCTCGAGGTTCACCCGAGGATTCCGCCGCGGCTCGCCCGGCTCGAGGAGCTCGCGACCAACCTCTGGTACACCTGGGACCGGCCGACGCGCAGCCTCTTCGGCTGGCTCAACCCCACGCTGTGGGAAGGCGTCGGGCACAATCCGAAGGCGTTCCTGCGCCGCATCGACGAGGAGCGCCTGCTCGGCGCCGCCGAGGACCCGGCGTTTCTGACCGCCTTCGACGGCGTCATCTCGGCCTACGACATGTATCACGGCGACCGGCAGCGCCGGGCGCCCGCCGACGCGCTCGGCGAGCACGATCTGGTGGCGTACTTCTGCGCGGAGTTCGGCTTTCACGAGAGCCTCCCGATCTACGCCGGCGGCCTGGGCATCCTCGCCGGCGACCACTGCAAGGCGGCGAGCGACCTGCGACTGCCATTCGTGGCGGTGGGCCTGCTCTATCGTCAGGGCTACTTCTCGCAGACCATCGACAAGGACGGCAAGCAGCTCGCCGCCTACACCGATTCGGACTTCGACGATCTGCCGGTCTCGCCGGTGCAGCGCCCGCACGGCGGCGATCTTCGCGTGTCGGTCGATCTCGCCGGCCGCAAGGTCCAGGCCAAGGTCTGGAAGGCGCGCGTCGGCCACGTGAGCCTGTTCCTGCTCGACACCGACCTGCCGGCGAACCGGGCCGCCGATCGCGACATCACCCACCGCCTCTACGGCGGCGACAAGACGACGCGCATCGAGCAGGAGATCGTGCTCGGCGTGGGTGGCGCGCGCGCGCTGGCGGCGATGGGATTGAAGCCGACGGTCTGGCATATGAACGAGGGCCATGCCGCCTTCCTGGTGCTCGAGCGCGTGCGCGAGATCATGCGCGGCGGCGTCGCCCTTCCCGGGGCGCTCGAGGCGGTCGCGAGCGACACGGTGTTCACCACCCACACCGCGGTGGAGGCCGGGCACGATCGCTTCTCCAGGGAGATGATCGAGCGCTACTTCGCCGACCTCCTGAAGGAGCTCGCGCCCGGCGCCCTGCTCGCCCTCGGCGCGGTCCCGGGCAGCGACGACTTCGACATGACCGCGCTGGCGGTGCGCGGCTCGTCGTTCCACAACGGCGTGAGCCGCATCCATCGCGACGTCACCGCGCGCATGCTGCGCGAGCTGTGGCCGCAGATTCCCGTCGCCGAGAAGCCCGTCGGCTACGTCACCAACGGCGTGCACACACCGACCTTCCTCGCCTCGCAGATGAGGGCGCTGTTCGATCGCTACGTCGATCCGGTCTGGTCCCACGGCCTCACCGAGATGCAGTGGCAGGAGCGCGTCGAGCGCATTCCGGACGAGCTCCTCTGGAGCGCGCACCGCAGCCAGAAGTCGGCGTTGCTGCAGCTGGTTCGCTCGCGCATCCGCCTGCAGCACGTGCGCAACCAGGGCAGCGAGACGCATCTCGACCGGCTGTTCCGCTTCGCCGACCCGGAGAATCCCGACGTGCTCACGATCGGATTCGCGCGGCGCTTCGCCGCGTACAAGCGGGCGATGCTGCTCTTCGACGACGTCGACTGGCTCGCGCACGTCGTCAACACGCGCGGCAAGCCGATCGTGTTCGTCTTCGCCGGCAAGGCGCACCCGGCCGACGGCCCGGGACAGGAGCTCATCCGGCGCGTGCACGAGGTCGCGCGGCTGCCCTCGCTCGAAGGCCGGATCCTGCTCGTGGAAGGCTACGACCTGCACCTCTCGCGCCGGCTCGTCGCCGGCGTCGACGTGTGGCTCAACAACCCGATCTACCCGCTCGAGGCCTGCGGCACGTCGGGCATGAAGGCGGCGATGAACGGCGTCATCAACCTGTCGGTGCTCGACGGCTGGTGGGCGGAGGGCTACAACGGCGACAACGGCTGGGCGATCAAGCCCGAATCGCTGGTGCTCGACGAGCAGCGCCGCGACCGCGAGGAAGCGCAGACGCTCTACGAGATCCTGCAGGACCAGGTGCTTCCTCTCTACTACGACGGGCGCGGCGACAAGGGCTTCGCCCCGGGCTGGATGCGCATGGCCAAGCGCTCGATCGCGAGCGTGATGGCGCGCTTCAGCGCGACGCGCATGGTGCGCGAGTACCTCACCGACTTCTACGCGCCGGCGTCGGAGCAGGGGCCGCGGTTGGCCCAGGCGGGCTACGAGGCGGCCACCCGGATCGCGGCGTGGAAGGAGCGCGTGCGCGGCGCCTGGCCCCAGGTGGCGCTGCGCAGGCTCGACACGCCCGCGCAGCGCATCGGCTTCGGCGAGACGATCGCGGTGGAGGTCGGCGCCAGGGTCGACGGCCTCGCGCCCGACGATCTGGTCGTCGAGATGCTGATGACGCGCGACGAAGGCGACGGCGACGGAGCGCGGGTGCTCAGGTACCCGCTGCTGCCGACCGGCTCCGTCAACGACTCGGGCGAGCACATCTACCGCCTCGACGTCGCGCCGGAGCTCTGCGGCAAGCTCGACTACCGCATCCGCGCCTATCCGCGACCGGAGGCGCTGATGCATCCCTTCGAGATGGGGCTGATGGTCTGGGTGTAGAGCTTGATCCGCCTCAATGCCCGGGAGCGTCGCCCGCGGTAGACTTGCGGCATCGAAGTCCGACGGAGGTCAGCGATGTTCCGCAAGATCCTGGTACCCATCGACGGAAGCCCGCCGGCGCGCCGCGGGCTCGAGGAGGCGATCCTGCTCGCCAAGGATCAGAGCGCGAGCATCCGCCTGCTGCATGTGCTCGACGAGTCGGCGGTCACCCGCGCCTACGACGGCACGACGTACCTTCCGGCTAGCTACGTCGACGACTTGATGCGCAACCTGACGGCGGCGGGCTCCAAGCTCATCAAGGACGCCGCAGCCAAGGCGCGACAGCGGCGGGTCAAGGTCGAGGGGGTGCTGCTCGAAGCCTTCGGCCGGCGGGTCGCCGACGTGATCGTCGCCGAGGCGAAGAAGTGGAGCGCCGACGTGATCGTGCTCGGCACGCACGGGCGCGCCGGGCTTTCCCGGGTGGTCCTGGGCAGCGACGCGGAGCTGGTCGTGCGCGAGTCGCCCTGCCCGGTCCTGCTGGTGCGCGGCAAGGTCACCGCGGCGGGCACGCGCAAGGCGACGAAGCGCCGCTAGCCTCGAAGCGGGACCTCTAGCGAAACGCGGCCTCGAGCCGACGCACGAATGCCGGCAATTCGTCCTGCGGCAGGTGGTTGATCCCTGCCGCGGCCGCGCGCCCGCCGCCGGTCGGGAACGCGCGGCACAGGGCGTCGGCGCCCGTCGGCGCGGTTCGGGGGGCCCGCACGCTCACCACGAAATCGCCGTGGGCATCGCGGGTCAGGATCGCGTGCGCGAGATCCGGAGACCGGTGGACCAGCGCGTTGCCGAAGACGCCGCGCACGCGCCGCGACCAGGGCTCGTCCGGAAGCACGTACACCCTCGCGTGGGGCAGCGAGTACTCCGGCGACAGGCCCTCGGCGCGCCCCAGATCGTCGCGGCGCGCCGCATCGATGCGCGCGAGCAGCGGCTCCTCCGCGAGCAGGCGGAACGGATCGGCGTAGGGAGCGAGCGTTCGATAGAGCGCCGCCGGGTGCACGATCAGATCGTCCTCGGTGTCGCCGTACGCGTTGTAGGCGAGGTTCTCGCCCAGGCCCTGGAGCGCCGCGAGCCGGGCGGGATCGAAGCCGAGTGGCCCTGCGAGCGAGCGTGCCGGCTCGTCGAGGTTGTCTCCGAAGGCCGCGACCACCGCCCACACGCGGCGCCGGCCCTCGAGATGGCGGTCGACCAGGATGCCGGTGCACACGCCGGGCGACGGATCGATCAGCGCGCGCAGGCCCGGGTGCCGCGGCAGCTCGCCCGCGTAGTGGTGATCGAAATACTCGACCGTCACGCCGCGCGCGAGGAGCGCCTCCAGCGCCGGTCGATTGCTGGCCGCCGAGATGTCGAGCGCGGTCACCGAGTCGCCATCGCGCGCGTCGACGCGCGCGAGCAGCGCGATGTCGCGCTTGACGCCCGTCACGAGGGTGGACTCGCGAGGGCTCTCGAGCCTGAGCTGGTGCAGCGCGCAGATCCCGTCGGCGTCGCCGTTGAACACGTCGTAGTGGGTCATGAGGCGAGAGCGCGCGTCGAGCCGACTTGAGCGTAACATGACCGGGCGCTCCAGAGCGCCCGTGCCCGCCCGCGCCGTGCCCGACCACCCGCCTCTGCTCTTCGCGCCCGCCGCGAGCCGCCTCTGCGGCGAGGCGGTCGCCTTGGCACTGGGCATCGCGCTCGCCGAGCACGAGGAGCGCGTGTTCGAGGACGGCGAGCACAAGCTGCGTCCGGCGGCGAGCGTGCGCGAGCGCGACGTCTACGTGCTGCACTCGCTGCACGCCGAGCCCGGCCAGAGCATCGACGACAAGCTGGTGCGCCTGCTCTTCTTCATCGGCGCGCTGAAGGACGCGGCGGCGCGCCGCGTGACGGCGGTCGTGCCCTACCTCGCCTACTCACGCAAGGACCGCAAGACCAAGCCCCGCGATCCGGTGACCACGCGCTACGTCGCGCAGCTCTTCGAGGCGGTCGGCGCCGACTGCGTCGTGACGCTCGACGTGCACAACCTGGCCGCCTTCCAGAACGCGTTCCGCTGCCGCACCGAGCACCTGGAGGCGGCGCCGCTGTTCGTCTCCCGCCTCGCGCCGAGGCTCGCGGACGAGCCGATCGCGGTCGTCTCCCCGGACGCGGGCGGCATCAAGCGGGCGGACGCCTTCCGGCAGCGGCTCTCGGCGGCGCTGGGCAGGCCGCTCTCGACCGGCTTCGTGGAAAAGTATCGCGGCAGCGGCGCGCTGTCCGGCGAGGCGCTCGCGGGCGACGTCGAGGGGAAGCTGGCGATCGTCGTCGACGACCTGATCGCCGCCGGCAACACCGTCGCCCGCGCGGCATCAGCCTGCCGCCACGCCGGCGCGAAGCGCGTCATCGCGGTGGCGACCCACGGCGTGTTCGCGGCCGAGGCCGACCGCGTGCTCGGCGCCGCGGCCATCGACGAGATCTTCGTCACCGACTCGATCCCTCCGCTCGGGCTCGGCTCGCCCGCAGTCAGAGAGCGGCTGCGCGTGGTGAGCGCGGTGCCGCTCCTTGCGGAAGCGATCCGCCGCCTCCACCTGGGAGAATCACTGGGCGAGCTCTCCGCCTGACGCCGGCCCGCGGCCGGACCGAGGCTGCCGAACGACCGCCCTGATCGCGTTGTCCCACAGGATATGCAGCGCCAACACTGGTTCAGCATCTGGTACGTGATCCTCGCCATGCTCGGTGTGCTCTGGGCGCGCGACCTCTGGACGACCGCCACGCAGGTCGAGCCGATCCCCTACAGCCAGTTCGAGCAGGACCTGAAGGCGGGCAAGATCAAGGACGTCGCGATCTCCAACAACGTGATCTCGGGCTCCTACAAGGAGGCGAAGCCCGACAAGCGCACCCGCTTCGTCACGACCCGCGTCGACCCCGATCTCGCCAAGGACCTCTCCCAGTACGACGTGCAGTTCCGCGGCGTGGCCGAGAACACCTTCTTCCGCGATATCCTGTCCTGGGTCGCGCCCGCCCTGGTGTTCTTCGCGATCTGGATGTTCCTCATGCGCCGCATGTCGGGCCAGGGCGGCGGGGCCCTGGGCGGAGGCTTCCTCTCGATCGGCAAGAGCAAGGCCAAGGTCTACGTCGAGACCGACACCAAGACCAGCTTCGACGACGTCGCCGGCGTGGACGAAGCGAAGGAGGAGCTCCAGGAGGTCGTCGGCTTCCTGAAGGACCCCAAGCGCTACACGCGGCTCGGCGGCCACATCCCCAAGGGCGTGCTCCTGGTCGGGCCCCCGGGCACGGGCAAGACGCTCCTTGCCCGCGCGGTCGCGGGCGAAGCGGGCGTACCGTTCTTCTCCATCAACGGCTCGGAGTTCGTCGAGATGTTCGTCGGCGTCGGCGCGGCGCGCGTTCGCGACCTCTTCGAGCAGGCGCGCGAGCGCGCGCCGGCGATCATCTTCATCGACGAGCTCGACGCGCTCGGCCGTGCGCGCGGCGCGTACGGCCTCGGCGGCCACGACGAGAAGGAGCAGACGCTCAACCAGCTCCTCGTCGAGATGGACGGCTTCGATCCGACCAAGGGGCTCATCCTCATCGCGGCGACCAACCGGCCCGAGATCCTCGACCCGGCGCTGCTCCGCGCCGGGCGCTTCGATCGCCAGGTGCTGGTCGACCGTCCCGACAAGCCCGGGCGGCTGCAGATCCTCAAGGTGCACACCCGCAAGACCAGCCTCGCCGCCGACGCCGACCTGGAGAAGGTCGCCGCGATCACGCCCGGGTTCACCGGCGCCGATCTCGCCAATCTCGTCAACGAGGCGACGCTGATCGCCACGCGCCGCGGTGCGGACGCGGTCGGCCTCGAGGACTTCACCGCCGCCGTCGAGCGCATGGTGGCGGGCCTCGAGAAGAAGAGCCGCATCCTCAACATGCGCGAGCGCGAGATTGTCGCGCACCACGAGATGGGCCACGCGCTGGTCGCGCTCGCGCTTCCCGGGACCGATCCCGTGCACAAGGTCTCGATCATTCCGCGCGGCATCGGCGCGCTTGGCTACACTATCCAGCGTCCCACCGAGGATCGCTTCCTGATGACACGCGAGGAGCTCGAGAACAAGATGGCGGTGCTGCTGGGCGGGCGCGCCGCGGAGCACGTGATCTACGGGCACTACTCGACCGGCGCGGCGGACGACCTCGCCAAGGTGACCGACATCGCCCGCAGCATGGTGACGCGCTACGGCATGGAGGCGGAGCTCGGCGCGCTGTCCTACCAGGACGAGCCCTCGCCCTTCCTTCCCGGGTTCGCGGCGCCGCCGCAGCACAAGTACAGCGAGGATACGGCGCGCGCGATCGACCGCGCGGTGCGCTCGATCGCCGACCGGGCGTTCACGCGGGCCGTGTCGATCCTCACCGCGAACCGGGTCGCGCTCGAGCAGGGCGCGCGGCAGCTCCTGCAGAAGGAGACGCTCTCCGAGAACGAGATCGCGGCGATCTCGGCCACGGTCAAGCGCGCCGCGTGACGATGCGCGGCGTGATGCCGGCACCGCGGATCGCGCGAGCCATCCTACGGGCGGGCGCCGTGCGCGCCGCCGTGCTGGCCGCGGTGCTCGCCGCCGCGCCCGCTTCCGGCGCCGCGATGGCGCAGGCGGCGGGCTCCGCGTCGGACGAAGCCGATGCCGTACGCTCGCTCGTCGCCAAGGCGAGCCTGCTGCCGCTCAAGCGCCCGGATTTCGCCGCGTACCGGAGCGCTCTCGATACGTTCTACGCGACGAGCGCTTACGCACCGCGCTGGACCGTGCCCAACGCACCCTGGCGCGCGGTGCTCGACGAGCTTGCCGCGGCGCCGACCCACGGGCTCGACGCGAGCGACTACGACGTCGACTGGCTGCGCCGCGAGTTCGAGGCGATCGCCGCGGGCGATCGCGCCGCCGAGCGCCGCCCCCGCGCCGACGTCGCGCTCACCGTGTCGCTCTTCCGCCTGCTCTCCGACCTGCATTCCGGTCGCGTCACGCCGGAGCGCGCGGGCTTCAGCTTCAAGGTGAGCCACGAGCCCTTCGACCTCGCGGCCGTCGCCCAGACCGCGCTGGCGACGGGGAACGTGCACGGGACAGTCGTCGGGGCGGAGCCGTCGTTCCCGCTCTATCTGCGTCTCGAAGAGGCGCTCGCCCGCTATCGCAAGCTCGCCGCGGAGCCGCTCCAGCCGCTGCCGCCGCTGCCGGCGAAGCTGCGCAAGATCGACCCCGGTGGGCCGTACGAGGGAACCGCCGCGATCGCGGAGCGGCTGCGCCGCACCGGCGATCTTCCGGCGGATGCCGCGCTCGCTCCCGACCATCGCTACGACGGCGCGCTGGTCGACGCGGTACGCGCCTTCCAGGACCGGCAGGGGCTGAAACCCGACGGCGTGCTCGGGCGCGACACGCTCGCCGCGCTCTCGGTCCCCTTCTCCGCGCGCGTGCGGCAGCTCGAGCTCTCGCTCGAGCGGCTGCGCTGGCTGCCCGACTTCGAGCCGGGCCCGCTCATCGCGGTGAACATTCCGTCGTTCCGCCTCTGGGCGTTCGCCACCGGCCGCGGCGACGTCGCCGCGAAGCTGACCATGCCGGTCATCGTCGGCGTCGCGGCCAACGCCCGCAAGACGCCCGTGTTCATCGGCGAGATGCGCTACGTCGAATTCAGCCCGTACTGGAACGTGACGCCGTCGATCCAGCGCGGCGAGGTCGTGCCGAGGCTCCGGCGCGATCCCGCCTACTGGCAGCGCGAGAACTTCGAAGCGGTGCGCGTCGACGGCAACGGGGAGCCGATCACCGTGCTGGACGCGGCGACGATCGAGGGCCTCGCGAGCGGCGCGCTGCGCGTTCGCCAGCGCCCCGGCGGCAACAACGCGCTGGGGCCGGTCAAGTTCGTCCTGCCGAACACGATGAACATCTACCTCCACGGCACGCCGGCGCAGCAGCTCTTCTCGCAGACGCGGCGCGACTTCAGCCACGGCTGCATCCGCGTCGAGGATCCGCCGGCGCTGGCGGCGTTCGTGCTCTCGGATCAGCCGGAATGGACGCAGGAGCGGATCGCGCAGGCGATGGACGCGGGCAAGATGAGCATCGCCAAGCTCACGCGCCCGATCCCGGTCGTGATCTTCTACACCACCGCGATCGTCGACGCGAAGAACCGTGTGCTGTTCCAGTCCGACATCTACGGCTACGACGCGAAGCTGGAAGCGGCGCTGAAGGCACGGTAGCGTCATTCCCGCGGAAGCGGGAATCCGGCGTCTTCCGATCGAACGTCACCGGGCCCCCGCCTCGGCGGGGACGACAAGCCGCCTACCAGCGCCGCACGCGCCCGGTGTCGATGTGCACGAAGTTGGAGTCCGGCTGCGGGTAGTAGCCGACCCCGCCCGCGCGCAGCGCCAGCGCCGCGTCGCGCAGGTCGGCGAGCGCGACGTCGGCGAGCCGGATGTCGATCGCCTGGCCAGTGAGGTGCAGGCTCGCGGTCGCGACGCCGTGCCCCTCGCGGCGCAGCCTCTCGTTGGTCGCGGGCGAACGATAGCCGGAGATCACCTGGTAGGGCGCGCGCGTCCCGGTCGCCGCCGCGAGCGCATGAAGCTGGTCCAGGAGCGCGGGATCGATGACGTGCGTCTCCGCGTTGCGGAAGTCGCGCAGGAAGTGGCGCACGCTCGCGAGCGCGGCGGTGACGTAGCGATCGCCAGCGGCGTAGACGAGCGAGAGCGCCTCGCCGGTGTGCAGGTTTTCGAACGAGAGCGTCCGCGCGCCTCCGCTCGCGCGCGACTTGGGCGCGACGGCCAGCATCGGTGCGGCGAGAAAGGTCGCGCCGATGCCGAGGATGCGGCGGCGGGCGCGCGAAGCGAGCTGCGTCATGGACCGACTCCCGCGGCGGCCGGATCAGCTCCGCCCGCCGGTATTCGAAGACGGCGGCGATTGTAGGCGGTGGCGGACGCCGCGACAAGCGCAGGCCGGAAAAAAGGGCGGGAGCTCCGCGCCCTGCCCCGGCGCCTCGCGGCGCGGGGCGCTCACCCCCGCGTCACTCCACCCCATGAACCCATGGCTGCCCCGAGGGCAGCCGTTTCGTGCGCGCGGCGCGGGAGACCTGCGCCGCGCGTGCGAAGCTTCAAGCAATCCCTAGTTGACCGTAACCTCCTTGACCGCGGGCTCGCCCTTCTTCGGCAGCGTCAGCATCAGCACGCCGTCGACGTACTTCGCCTCGGCGCGCGCCTCGTCGACGCTGTGGGTCAGGCTGAAGACGCGGGCCACGCGCCCGTAGTACCGCTCGCTCCGGACGACGCTTTCGCCTTGCTTCTGCTCGGTCTCCTTCTTCGACTCCGCCGAGATCGAAACTTCGTTGCCGTCGATCGCGACGTGGATGTCCTCTCTGCGCACGCCGGGAAGCTCGGCCTTGACATAGAACGCTTTCGCGTCTTCGCTCATGTCCATCTTCATCTCGGGCTCCGGCGGCAGCGCGCGATAGGCGCGCGGCATGCGCAGCATGTCCTCGAATCCGCGCAGCGGATCGAAGCGGACGAGCTCGGCGAAGGGATCGAAACAGGTAAGGTTCGTCATGATCTTCTCCATCGCAACAATGCACCTGCAATTCCGGCGCTGCCCGACTGCGCAACGCCAATCCCGCATTGCGATGGCGGCGGCTCGCCGGAGGCCGGGAATCCAGGTCCGGCGCACCGCCCCACCGCAACTTGATATCACTATAGGCCGCGGCTGGGCCGCTGCATTGATGCAAGTCAAGAAGAGGCGCGGCTCGAAGCGTCCGGGCGCGGGCGCCCGGATCTCGCGGCGTTGGCTGCGCTCGCCGCCGGGCTGCGATTCCGGCCGCTAGCGCGCGCGCTTCACCGTCTTGTCGTACAGGTCGCCGAGCGTGCCCTTCGGGTCGTAGCGCGCCTTGAGCGCCCGGTAGGCGTCGCGGTCGTAGATCGACCAGAACTCGTCGGAGGTGAAGTACGAATCCGAGTAGAGCGACTTGATGCCGCTCAGCGCATCGACCTTGCGCTCGATCTTGCGGTTGTACCAGCCCGGCGCCCGCGGCGTGCGATCGGCCACGACGTCCCAGAAGCCGAAGTTGACGTAGAGCGCGTCCGGCTTGAGCGGGTAGAGCGGAAAGCGCTCGCTCGCGGGCGGCGCGAGGATCGGGCAGATCCACACCGGCAGGATGCCGACCTCGGCATGGAAGAACTCGAGGAATTCCGCGGCCCGCGGGAGCGGAATGTCGACGTCCTGGATCACCGACTCGGGCGTGACGCCGCGGAAGCGGCTCCACGCGCGCGTGAACCCGTGCCGGCTGTTCCAGCGCATGATCTTCTGGTAGGTGATCGAGTTGAGCCGCTTGCGGCCGTAGAGCCGGCGCAGGATCGGGTTCTGCGCGCCGACGTTCTTCGAGCACCAGAACCAGTCGGTGTCCCAGCGCCAGAGGAAGTCGCGGACCTTCAGGAAGTCGCTCGCCCGCTCGCGGATCGAGCGATAGTAGATGTGCTCGTAGCTGTAGTCGCTCGTGTAGGGCGCGGTCTCGACGAAGGTCCCGCGCGTGAGGTAGAGCTCTCCTGGCGCGAACACGACGCCGTCCAGGAAGTCGGTGTCCTTCTGCACGGCGAGCTGCGCGACGTCGGCGAAGCACCCGACCGGATCGCGGTAGCGGTGATGCTCGATCTGCACGAACGGCTTCACGGGCCGCGTGCGCTGCGTGACGCCGAGCGCGTAGCCGAGCGTGCCGTAGGCGTTGGGGAAGCCGTAGAACAGATCGCGATGCTCGTTGTCGCGCGTGCAGGTGACCACGCGCCCGTCGCCGGTCAGCACGTCGAACGCGGCGACGCTGTCGTGCACGAGCCCGTAGCGGAACGACGTCGCCTCGATGCCGACGCCGGCGAGCGCGCCGCCCAGGGTGATCGACTTCAGCTGCGGGACGACCTGCGGCATCGTGCCGTGCTCGAGCGTCGCGTCGGCCAGGTCGACGAAGCGCGTCATCCCTTCCGCCCGGACCGTGCCGGCCGCGGCGTCGACGGCGAGGACGCGATCGAAATGCCTGAGGTTGATGCGCGGCGCAGGCCGTTCCGCGCGGTCGCGGAAGAGATTGGACGTCTCGCGCGCCAGCCCGACGCCGCCCATGCTCGCGGCGCCCGCGCCGAGCTCCGAGGTCAGCGCGGAGATTTTTTCAGCGTAGGTGGCCATCGGGGTCGTTCCCGCGAAGGCGGCAATCCGGTGGCGTTGCTGCGACGAAAGACACCGGGTCCCCGCCTCCGCGGGGACGACAGCTACTGCGCCCCATCCTGCCGATACAGGAACGCCCGGCTCATCGGATAGCCGCCCGGCCCCGAGGCGAGGTTGCCCTTCGAGACGGTCACCTGGAACAGGTGCGTGCGGCTCGCCTTCGAGCGGAACATCTCCGCGCACGACCACAGGTAGGTGCGCCAGGTGCGGCGGAAGCGCTCGTCGAAGCGCTTGGGATCGATCGCGTGGATCTTCTCCCAGTTCTCGTCGAAGCGCGATGCCCACGCGTCGAGCGTGAGCGCGTAGTTGCGGCGCAGGTTCTCGACGTCGACGATCTCCAGGCCACTGCGCTCCATCCAGTCGATCGCGAGCGAGAGGCTCGGGATCCATCCGCCCGGGAAGATGTGCTTGCGGATGTAGAACTCGGTCGGGAAGTCGCCGACGTGTCCGATGAAGTGGATGACGCCCAGGCCGCCGGGCTTGAGCGCCGCGGCGTGCGTGCGGCAGACCTCGCCGAGCGAGCCAGGGCCCGCGTGCTCGAGCGTCCCGATCGAGAGCAGCTTGTCGTACTGGCCGGGGATCTCGCGCATGTCGCACTCGATCACCTTGAGCTTGTCGGAGAGGCCGCGGCGCTCGATCTCGGCGCGCGTCTCGAGCACCTGCTCGGTCGTCGCGTTGACGCCGGTGCCGATCGCGCCGAAGCGCTCCCAGGCGTGGAAGATGAGCCCGCCCCAGCCGGAGCCCACGTCGACGAAAGTCTCGCCCGCCTTGAGCTGCACCTTGCGGCAGACGTGGTCCATCTTGTTGGCTTGCGCCTCCTCCAAGGTCTTCGTCCCTTCCTTCCAGTAGGCGCAGGTGTACATCATGCCGACGCGGTCGAGCCAGAGCTTGTAGAACGCCTCGCCCAGCCCGTAGTGGAAGCGCGCGTTGGCCTTGGCCTGCGCGATCGACTTGTTGGAGAACCTGAGCTCGTGCCAGCGGTTGCGCATCGCGACGAGCTTGTTGGGTTTGCGGTCGAAGCCCGCGTCCATCGCCGCGCGCACGCCCAGCGCCAGGTTGCCGTCGATGTCGACGCCGCCGTCGAAGTAGGACTCGAGCAGCCCCACGTGCCCGAAGGCGACCACGCGCATCTCCGCGGCGAGCGTCTTGAAGCGCACGGTGAGCGCCGGCGGCGCGCCAAGGATGTCACCATTGCTGTAGCTCGAGCCGTCGGCGAACACCGCCTTGAAGGGCACGGTGGTCGCCGCGCCGATCGCGGCAAGGCGCTTGCCGAGCGCGCCGCCGGGCGTTTTCTCAACCCGCGCTCCGGCCCCGGTCGGCGAGGTATCGACGCGACCGGTCATATGCGCCGGGGTCCTTTCGGTGCCGGGGCGCGGTGAAGAAGCGGAAGGCTTGTCGGGCTCGGTCGCTGGCATGGTGTTGTTGGAGTGCGACGGTGAGCGGTTAGTTTAACTCCACATCCCCGCTCGATCGTAGCCCGGGCCCGGCAACGCCCGCGCCGCCGGCTTGCACGCTGCTGTCACGCCACGCTGCCGAGGCGAGCGCAGGGAAGCTAGCTCCGGGCGAGCCGGAGCGAACCGGGCCGAGCATCGCAGTGTCGCGCCCGCTCCGGGCGGCGTCGCTCGTTCCAGGCTGCGCGCCTCGGCCCCGGTTAGCTCGCTCGGCCCGGCTGCATCGCCATCGCGCTCGCTCTCGTCGGGCGCATCGCGTTGTCATAGCGCGCCGCTGCGCAAGAATGCATCTGCGCGACCTGAACGCGCGCGCGCATTGCATGAATCGTTCCATCAGTGGACAAGCCGGTGGATTTCCGGTGGAACGCCGGTGCAGTACTGCCGCGCACGGCGATAGAGCGCTGATTCTGCGTCGCTTTTGCGGCCCCTTTTTTGTGCATCAAAAAGCCCTTGCGTATTTTCGACCGAACTACTATTCTTAGTTTTGATTCGGCACTTGAACACAAGATATAGTAGGTTTTGATTCGTAAGGAAATTCCGGAAGGCGCCCTGGAGCGCCCTAGGTAAGCCTCGCGTCGAAAGGGGCATCCGAGGCCGGAAAATGCTTGGACGCTGGTTCGCAGGGAAGGGGCTCCCCGGGCGCGCAGCGGCAGTCAAGCACCAAGAACCAGAAGATTTCACGAGGAGTTCACACATGCAAGTTGCCGGTTCTGCCGCTTCCACGCCTCCGAAGTCCCCGCAGAATCCCGCGCCCGGCGAAACCGCCGCGCCGATGGCACCGAGCTCCGATCCTCGACTCGCCCAGTACAAGGTCATCCGGCGCAACGGCGCCGTCGTGGGCTTCGAGCCCTCGAAAATCGCGATCGCGCTGACCAAGGCGTTCCTGGCCGTCAACGGCGGACAGAGCGCCGCTTCGGCGCGCGTGCGCGAGCTGACCGCGCATCTGACCGAGCTGGTCGTCGGCGCGCTCATGCGCCGCAAGCCCGAGGGCGGCGCGATCCACATCGAGGAGATCCAGGACCAGGTCGAGCTCGCGCTCATGCGCGGCGGCGAGCACGAGGTCGCGCGCGCCTACGTGCTCTACCGCGAGAAGCGGGCGCAGGAGCGCGCCCAGGAGAAGCAGAAGGGCGCGAAGGCCGAGACGCCGCCGTCGGCGATCAACGTCGTCGAGCACGGCGTCGCGAAGCCGCTCGACCTCGCCCGGCTCAAGAACCTCGTGCAGGCCTCCTGCGAGGGCCTGGGCGACGTCGACCCCCAGCGCATCCTCAAGGCGACGCTCAAGGACCTCTACGACGGCGTGCCGATGGACGAGGTGCGCAAGTGCGTGATCCTCGCCGCGCGCACGCTGATCGAGAAGGACCCGGCGTACAGCTTCGTCACCGCGCGGCTGCTGCTCGACTCGATCCGCTACGAGGCGATGGGCGAGGAAGCCTCGCAGGCCGACATGGCCACGCGGTACGCGGAATACTTCCCGCGCTTCGTGAAGCACGGCATCAAGATCGGGCTCCTCAACGAATCGCTGGCGCAGTACGACCTCGCCACCCTCGGCAAGGCGCTCGTTCCCCAGCGCGACCTGCAGTTCGGCTACCTGGGCCTGCAGACGCTCTACGACCGCTACTTCCTCGTCGACCAGTATGTCGGCGGCCGGCGCTTCGAGCTGCCGCAGTGCTTCTTCATGCGCGTGGCGATGGGCCTGGCGCTGAACGAGGTCGACCGCGAAGTGCGCGCGATCGAGTTCTACAACGTGCTCTCGACGTTCGACTTCATGAGCTCGACGCCGACGCTGTTCAACTCCGGCACGCACCGCTCGCAGCTCTCGTCGTGCTACCTGACGACCGTGGCGGACGACCTCGACGGCATCTACGAGGCGATCAAGGAGAACGCGCTCCTCTCCAAGTTCGCGGGGGGCCTGGGCAACGACTGGACCAACGTGCGGGCGCTGGGCTCGCACATCAAGGGCACGAACGGCAAGAGCCAGGGCGTGGTGCCGTTCCTCAAGGTCGTGAACGACACGGCGGTGGCGGTGAACCAGTGCTTCGCGCCCGATACTCCGGTGTATACAGCGCGCGGCGTGCAGGCGATCCGCGACGTTCGCCAGGGCGACCTGGTGCTCGGCAAGAGCGGCGTGTACCGCGCGGTGCTCGAGAAGCTCGTCTGCAACCAGCGCGGACCGATGGTCGCGATCGATGTGAAGCACGCGCTCGAGACGATCCAGGTGACCGACCAGCATCCGTTCTGGGCGATCCGCGGCGTGCCGCTCGAGCAATCCGTCGACCGCACGATGGACTGGCTCGGCAAGGGCAAGGTCAAGGCCGAATGGGTCGACGCCGGCACGCTGGAAGTCGGCGACTACGTCGGCTTCACGATTCCGACCGAGGTGGTGAACGTGGAGGGGCTCGCCGAAGACGACGCGCGGCTCTACGGCATCCTCCTCGGCGACGGGCACCTGTCGAAAGACGCAATGCAATGGGGCGTGTCGGGCAATCCCACGTCCGACGAGCATCTCGACTTCGTGCGCGAGTACCTCACGAAGCGCGGGATCCATTTCTGGGAGACGGGTCGCGGAGCGACCTACGCGCAAGTGCATTGGGCGTCGGGTAGAGGCGCGGTGCGCGACGCGACGACCGGCCGCATCGCCGGCGCCGGTCCGGCCACCCTGCCCTTCGGCTACGACGATCTGTACGACGACCGCCATCGCAAGCGCATCGCGCCGCGGCTCGCGCACCTGCCGAAAGCCCTGACGCTCGCCATGATCCGGGGCCTGCTCGAGACCGACGGCAACGTCTCCCGCGGCAAGGAGATCACGTTCACCTCGACCTTCCAGCCGCTGGCCGAAGGGCTGCGCTACCAGCTCCTGCGCCTCGGCGTGCCAACGAGCGGCCAGCACCGCGTGCGCGCGGACGGCCACCGTGCACGGCGCGCCGACGGATTGGAAGCGACGTTCACGGGCAGGACCGACAGCTACGACCTGCGCATCCCTGCCGTGTCCGAGATCGCCGCGCTGGTCGGCTGCCGTCCGGTCGTCAAGCGCAACTGGATCACGCACGGCGGGACGCTGTTCTCGCGAGTGCGCGCCACGGCGCGCATGGAGCCCAAGCCGCTCGTGGTCGATCTGAAGGTCGACACCGACGAGTCGTACATGACCGCGTCGGGCCTGGCCCATAACGGCGGCAAGCGCAAGGGTGCCGTCTGCTCCTACCTCGAGACCTGGCACCTCGACATCGAGGAGTTCCTGGAGCTTCGGAAGAACACCGGCGACGACCGCCGCCGCACGCACGACATGAACACCGCCAACTGGATCCCCGACCTCTTCATGAAGCGGGTGATGGAAGGCGGCGACTGGACGCTCTTCTCGCCCTCGGACGTGCCGGACCTGCACGACAAGTGGGGCCGCAAGTTCGAGGAGGCCTACACGCGCTACGAGGACAAGGTCGCGCGCGGGGAGCTCAAGCTCCACAAGAAGATTCCGGCCGTGCAGCTCTGGCGCAAGATGCTCTCGATGCTCTTCGAGACCGGGCATCCCTGGATCACCTTCAAGGACGCCTGCAACGTGCGCTCGCCGCAGTCGCACGTGGGCACGGTGCACAGCTCGAACCTTTGCACCGAGATCACGCTCAACACCAGCGACACCGAGATCGCGGTGTGCAACCTGGGCTCGGTCAACCTCGCCGCGCACATGCAGGAAGGCGACGGCTCAGCAGGTTCGAAGTGGACGCTGGATCACGCCAAGCTGCAGATCACGATCCGCACCGCGATGCGGATGCTCGACAACGTGATCGACATCAACTACTACGCGGTCACGAAGGCGCGCAACTCCAACTTGAAGCACCGTCCGGTGGGCCTCGGGATCATGGGCTTCCAGGACTGCCTGCACCGCCTGGGCGTGCCCTACGCAAGCGAGGAGGCGATGATCTTCGCCGACCGCTCGATGGAAGCGGTGTGCTACTACGCCTACCTCGCCTCGACCGAGCTCGCGCAGGAGCGCGGCCGCTACTCGAGCTACAAGGGCAGCCTGTGGGACCGCGGCATCATGCCGCAGGACTCGCTCAAGCTCCTCGCCGACGAGCGCGGCGGCTACGTCGAGATCGACGGCTCGTCGGCGATGGACTGGGAGAGCTTGCGCGGGCGCATCAAGCAGCACGGCATGCGCAACTCCAATTGCATCGCGATCGCGCCGACCGCGACCATCTCCAACATCGTCGGCGTCGGCGCGTCGATCGAGCCCGAGTACCAGAACATCTACGTGAAGTCGAACCTCTCCGGCGAATTCACGGTGGTGAACGAGCACCTGGTCGCGGAGCTGAAGAAGCTCAACCTCTGGGACGAGGTGATGGTGGCGGATCTCAAGTACTTCGACGGCTCGCTCGCCCGGATCGACCGCGTGCCGGCGGGGCTGAGGCAGCTCTACGCGACGGCGTTCGAAGTCGAGCCCAAGTGGATCGTCGAGGCGGGGGCGCGGCGGCAGAAGTGGATCGACCAGGCGCAGAGCCTCAACATCTACATGGCCGGCGCGTCGGGCAAGAGGCTCGACGAGACCTACAAGCTCGCCTGGGTGCGGGGACTCAAGACGACCTACTACCTGCGCACGCTGGCGGCAACGTCGGCCGAGAAGTCGACCGGCCAGGGCGGCGAGCTCAACGCCGTGCCGACCTCGGGCGGCGTGGGCGGCATGGCGAGCGCGTCCGGGATCGCGGCGACGTCGGCGGGTGCGTCCGGCCTGACCTCGAGCGGCGCATCGAGCCTCGCGTCCAGTATCAAGGCCTCGGCGCCGAAGCACGCGGTGCAGGAGCCCGAAGCGCCGAAGTTCTGCTCGATCGACAACCCGGACTGCGAGGCCTGCCAGTGACCGAGTCGTCGTCCCCGCGCGGGCCGATTCGTCATTCCCGCGAAAGCGGGAATCCAGTGTCGTCCTGCACGAACGACGTGGGGTCGCCGCTTGCGCGG
>Ga0335080_10002220_pt1 | contig 19308 bp, 18 predicted proteins | sample Lox_Sample_34_FD_206720 | JGI IMG/M metagenome (GOLD analysis project Ga0335080, IMG submission 206720) | Soil microbial communities from Loxahatchee National Wildlife Refuge, Florida, United States - Lox_Sample_3.4 | ecosystem: Environmental > Terrestrial > Soil > Wetlands | place: USA...
ATCCATATTTTTGGCACGCAGGAAGTATATTCCTTTGGCAGGATTGCTGTTTAAATCAAACCTGGTCAGATTTGTACCGGAGAGAATTATTTTTTTCTGCTCTAATATCTGACCTGTAATATTTACCAGTTCGAGCATGAAGTTACCATTTTGGTTTTCGTCGAACTGAACTAATACACTATTGACAACAGGATTGGGATAAGTTTGGATGCCAATTCTGTTTTGAGCGCTCAAATCGACTTCCTTGATCGTTGAATAAACGGTATTGCCATTGGCATCCGTGCGTTTAATCCTGAAGTATAATTTGCCCACATCAGACGGATCAGGGTTGTATTGATACTGGTATTGTGTAATAGTACCTGCTGCATTAGTTCCAGCCGGTACATTTCCGACAGGCAGGTATTCATTTCCATCTTTGCTGTATTCGATTTCATAATTGGCATTGTTTTGATCGTTCGTAGCAAGCCATTGCAAAAGAATGTATTTATCTTTTTTAATGGCAGTAAAACTATTGATTAAAGATCCGAGTGGTGAAGAGGGACACCAGTAATAAGTCAGGTTAATAGTCCCACCTATGATTGTAGAGATACTATCCTTATAGTTTAGTCCGCCATCCAGCGCAACCAAACCCCCGTTGATTTTATAAGTGAAGTCCACAGTACCCATACCTATGTATGCGGGGTTACCACCTGTAGAACCAGACCCTGTCGCATGATTGAATATGTTATCCGGACCATAGGTAATAGTGTCTCCGGGCTGTCCGGCAGGATTTAATGTATCATATCCATATGTTTTATTGAATATCTGATTGACAATAATGCCCGGGCCAGAAATTTTATTATTTACTGTTAACTGGAATAAATAGGGGATAGTATCTACCGGATCTGTATTCAGTACATAGGTCGTCGATACTCCTGAAATAGTGTCTCTCATGGTTACACAGCTTAATGTTCCAATAGTCGGGTCAAATTGCTGAAAAGTAAAAGTGAGAACGCTCGTTTGCGTTGGGGCGATGGTCACAGATTGTGTGATAGGTGTGGCCGCGATACCTCCGCTACATAAACATTGCGCAGAACCTTGTTGTGGAATAGAAACAGCTATGAAAGCCAATCCCACGATTGCCAGAATGTAAACCTGTTTCATAGATACGGATTTTAGATGAAGGATTACGGATTCGCTCTATACAAAATTATCTAACTTCGCCCACGATTCCAGCGCAGTTTTACTTGACTTGCCGGTTTAGTAAAAACCACAATTTTTTTGATTTAATAAGTTTAATTTATTTATAATCAGTTAATTATATAGAAGGACTTGATTTCAAGCGCCTTTCTCTTTCAGCCCTTTATGAAAATACTTATTGACAGCATTCCTCCTTTTAAAAATCATTTATCAGAAGAATTTGAGCTGTACCTGCTGAAAGCTTTTATTGCTCTCAAAAAGGAAAAACCTCAGGTAGAATTTTGCTTTACCACAGATGAATTTCCTATGGTAAAAATCCCTGCCTGCATATCTGCGGAAAATATTATTGAAAGAAAATATTTTCGGGGATCTCTGTTATGGTCTGGGTCACGATTTATTGGTTTGCTGGGAAAAATTAAGCCGGATATTTTTATCAATATCAATGGAATTTTTTCCGGTGATATTAAAATTCCCCAATGTATTTGGATTACAGGAATCAGAGACAATCCTGATAAGCATAACAAATACCTTATCAGGATTGAAAAAAAACTTTCGGAAACGATCCAGGATGTTTCTTTGATTTTTACAGAAAGTGAATATTACAGGAAAAAATTGCTGCAGCAATATCCTTCTTTACAGGATAAAATAATAGTAGTTCCGCCTGCAGCGAATGGAGGCTTTCGTCGGGTTTCCTGGGAAGAAAAAGAAAATATAAAAAAGGAATATACAAAAGGAAAGGAATATTTTTTAATTCAATCACGGAATTTTTCAGAGAAGGATTTGATTGATCTTCTCAAAGCATTTTCAATATTTAAAAAAAAGCAGCATTCGAATATGCAATGCATTATTGCCGGAGAAAAACCTGATAAAAAATTTTTAAAAAAAATGGAATTGTTTAAATATCACGATGATGTTATTGTTTACACCGGATCCGACGAAACGGAATTGCGGAAAATATCTTCCGCGTCGTATGCATGTCTATTATCCGGAGATATGAATGGGTTTTTATCTGCATTTGAAATGTGTGTACCGGTTATTTGTGAAATGAATGAACATATGCATGAAATAACCGGTGAGGCTGTGCTCTACACTAAGTTTAGGGATGTAGAACAAACTGCCAATCAGCTCATATCAATTTATAAGAATGAAAATTTAAGAAACGAATTAATTAAAAAGGGGATAAAGCAAACACAGCAATTCAGTCAGCAAAACCAGGTAATGCAATTATGGAAGGGAATTGAATTTGTCATTGAAACTAAAACGAATATTGACAAAATGAAAATCCAATCATGAGCCTTTCATCCTAACTTAGTCTCCAAAACAAGAACTTATTAATATTTCAAAATACACATATGAAACAATCATCTATAAATATTGATGTATTATTGGATCAGGATAAGATCCCGGCTCAGATCAGTTGGAATGCAAGTGATTCAACAGCCGAAGACAAAAGAAATGCCAAGGCGATGATGCTTTCTTTTTGGGATGGACAGGACAAAACAGCTTTGAGGATTGATTTATGGACTAAAGACATGATGATGGATGAAATGGCTGATTTTTTTTATCAGACATTGATGACGATGGCAGATACTTATCAACGTGCAACGCAACAGGAGCAGCTGGTAAATGATATGAAAAAATTTGCAAAGGATTTCTATCGTAAGTTCAGGGATCTGCAATTAAAAGAAAATAAAATTTAAATTGTTTTATATGAATTTGGAAGAAAAAGTCATGAACGATCTGAAAACAGCTATGCGTGCGAAAGATGATAAATCTTTACGGGCGCTAAGAGCGATCAAAGCAGCAATTATTCTGGCAAAGACTGCTGAAGGTGCAGCGGGTGAAATCAAGGAAGAGGACGAGATAAAATTGCTGCAGAAGTTGATCAAACAACGCAAGGATTCGCTGGAAATTTACAAACAACAAAACCGGACTGATCTTGCAGAAAAAGAGCAGGAAGAAATTGAAGTGATTGAAAAATTTCTTCCTAAGCAGTTAAGTGCAGATGAATTAAAAGCCGCTTTGTCAAAAATCATTGCTGATACAGGTGCATCTTCGCCTGCTGATATGGGTAAGGTAATGGCTTCCGCAACGAAACAACTTGCCGGAAAAGCTGATGGCAAAACAATCAGCGTCCTGGTAAAAGATCTTTTATCAAAATAACCATGTTAATCGACATTATTTTTTTAATTCTGATGCTGGTAGCTGTCTTCCGGGGAATGAGACGGGGTTTGATAGTGTCTGTTTTTTCAGTGGCAGCTTGTATAATAGGACTGGCAGCAGCAATTAAACTTTCCGCTGTAGTAGCAGACCATTTAAAAGACAATGTACATATCCATACAAAATGGCTTCCTATACTTGCATTTCTATTGGTTTTCGTTGGAGTCGTTCTTATCGTAAGATGGATAGCGAACCTTTTAGAAGAAGCAATTGATGTTGTATTTATGGATTGGCTGAATAAACTCGGTGGAATGGCATTATATGTAGTGCTTTTTATTGCTGTATACAGTATTCTTTTATTTTATGGAACCAGTGCTCATATCATATCCAGGAATACTATTTCTTCTTCTGCAGTATATCATTGGATTGAACCCTGGGGACCAGCTATCATTAATGAAATCGGAAAAATCATTCCTGTTTTTAAAAATATGTTTGCTGACCTGGAAGATTTTTTTGAACAGGTTGCTAGAAAAGCGCGTTAAACAAATACATAATCAATTACACTGTGGTCTTGTTCCTGGCAATTGTTACTATCAGCCAGTAATTTTTTATTATCACTCTATTTTTTATAGACTGCAATGAATTTATCAGGCAAACTCAGGGGTTCCCGATATACTTCCATACAACAAATATTCGTTGTAGTTTATTATTTAATTATTATGAGAGTAGCCGTTATTCGGCAGTTGTTGTAAATTTGTCATATAAAATCGCTATTGTTTCGGATGGGATGATTTTTGCATTAAATCATTTATTTTAGCGAATAATTAGACGATATTTTTATCATGTGATGTATTACGAAATCAAACAAGAAGAAAAGTTCAAATTTCTTGAAGAAGGCGAAGGTGAGCCGCTGGTATTGCTGCATGGCCTTTTTGGCGCTTTAAGCAATTTCAAGGATTTAATAGAATATTTTCGCAATCACTACAAGGTTATTGTGCCGATGTTGCCTTTATTTGAATTGGATTTACTTCATACTACGGTCGGCGGATTAGAGAAATTTGTTCATAAATTCATTGAGTACAGGGATTATAAGGATCTTCATTTATTGGGAAATTCTCTTGGAGGTCATGTTGCATTGTTACATGCTCTTAGACATCCGGAGAGGATTAAATCGATTATTCTGACCGGTAGTTCGGGTTTGTTCGAGAATGGTATGGGGGATACTTATCCCAAGCGGGGGGACTATGATTATATAAGGAAGAAAACAGAGCTGACATTTTATGATCCGGAAATCGCCACAAAGGAACTTGTGGATGAGGTATATGAAATTGTAAATAACCGGCTAAAAGCTTTAAAGATCATCTCTCTTGCGAAAAGTGCTATTAGAAATAATTTAGGCGAAGAACTCAATCAAATCAAACAACCTACGTTATTAATCTGGGGAAATAACGATGCCATCACCCCTCCTTTTGTAGGCAGGGAATTCCATCGGTTGATTCCAAACAGTGAATTATATTTTATTGACAAATGCGGTCATGCTCCTATGATGGAGGTTCCGGATGAATTCAATGATATCTTGCACAAATTTTTGACAAAATTGAATGAACCTGCAGCGGTAGCATGAGTTGTATCGTCTTATGATTAAAACCCTTGCTGTGTTAAATAAGGAAATTATATCTGTTGCGATCCCCTCCCTTCACCTGGATGATTCTGTTGCCCGCGCGCAGGACCTGATGACTGATTTTCATGTTACACATTTGCCTGTTATTTTAGAAGACAAGCTGGTCGGCCTCGTGAGTGAGGAAAGTCTGTTGAATGCTCCTGATGACGCAATTCCCTTATCCCGCCTCCAACATGGATTTTCTACCATATTTGTACACGCAGGAACACATTTTATAGAGGCGGTTCAATTGGTGAATGAATTCAACCTTACTGTAATTCCGGTTGTCAATAATGAATCAGAATATCTCGGGGCTATTACTGCGGTTGATCTCTTAAAGCAATTAGGGAAAATAATCAGCGCCCACGATCCGGGCGGAATTATTGTGCTGGAAATGGAAAAAGTAAGTTTTTCTTTTTCAGAAATCAGCAAGCTTGTTGAAACAAACGACGCGCAGATCACACAACTGAATACTTATTTCGATGCATATTCTTCCACTTTTTATATTACCTTAAAAATTAACAAGCTCGAAATTTCTGATATCATTGCTACGTTTCAGCGCTATGAATACAAAGTGAAATATTATTTTGGAGAAGAATTGTATGAAAATGAATTGCGTAGCAATTATGACCACCTGATGAATTATCTGAGCATTTAATCTGATTTATTTTTTACATTTTAAAAAACCTCCGGCAATCAGCCATCATGTGGAAGGTTAAGAAATATTGTTTTGTCATACTGCTAATCCTCCCTTTTTGCGGGGCATTCGGCCAATTACCTGCAAGCAATGATTCCCTTCGGGGTTTTGCAATTAAAAATAATCCGGATTCAGTGCCCGAAATTTCAGGAAACAATCAATTTATAATCGGAGATATTTTTATCAACGGCAATCGCATCACTAAACGTTATATCATAGAACGGGAGCTCTCATTCAAAAAAGGAGATACTGTGTACATGAAGGAGCTTGTAAAATCTTTTTCCGAGGCAAAAGTACACTTGATCAATACCCGCTTATTCAATGATGTCGTGATTTCTTTAAGGGGATTCCGAGGATTTATAATAGATATACAAATAGACCTAAAAGAAAGATGGTATATTTTCCCCCTGCCTTATGTGAGGCCTGTTGATCGCAATTTTACTGCCTGGGCCGAAAAAAATTATAGTCTGTCGAGACTGGATTACGGATTGAGATATTCTCAATATAACTTTACAGGACGAAATGATTATTTGAGGGTATGGCTAATTACCGGTTATTCGAATCAGGTCGAACTAGCTTATGACCTGCCTTATGCCGATAAAACACTAAAGCATGGTTTCGGTTTTGGTTTTTTATACACAGGTCTTAAGGAATTAAATGCACTAACGGTCAATAACCAGCAGTTTTTTATCAATACAGACACCATACCCTATGCAGGAAAATACATGCGCGAACAATTGTCTTTTTCACTGAGATATTATTTCCGCCCAGCTATAAAAACAAGACATTTCTTTAGATTTAGTTTAAATAGGTTAAATATAGACAGTGCAGTTACTGTAGTCAATCCGCACTATTTCAATAATAATATAACTAAGGTTTTTTACCCTGAGCTGTCTTATGTGCTTAATTATAACAATGTGGATTATGTACCATATCCCCTGAAAGGTTTTTTATTTGAAACGGGATTTTTAAAAAGAGGAATTAATGCGGATATGAATTTATGGCAGCTCTATATCAAGACGAATGAAGGAGTTCCACTCTTCAGAAAAACATATTTTGTAAGCCAGAATATGGCTATGATCCGTTTGCCATTTGATCAGCCATTTTATAATCAGCAACTATTGGGCTATGGTGATTTTTATATGCGGGGATTTGAAAAGTATGTAGTGGATGGTGCTGCCGGCGGCGTAGTACGAAACAGCCTTCTGAGAGAACTTTTTAATTTCAGTATTCCTTTTATCAGAGGCACATCGCACGATTTGATCCCTGTACGTATCTATGCAAAAACTTATTTTGACATGGGATATGCCTACAACAGTAACTTCCTTTCGAATTCGCTGGTGAACCAGATGCTGTATTCAGGAGGCGTAGGTATTGATATTGTAACTCTTTATGATTTTGTCTTCCGTTTTGAATATAGTATAAATCAGTTAGGAGAAAAAGGATTATTTTTTCATATAAGAAACGACTTTTGAGTGATCAGGTATAAAATCGTATTATCTACGATTTCGGGATTTAGAGATTTTGGAATTTTTAAATCTTTAAATCTAGAAATCCCAAAATCTCTAAATCAGAATCAAATTCATTTACAATGAAAGTAGCTATTTATAGCCGTATAATTGATCAGGGTGAGCAGACTGAAATACAAAACTTATTTGATGAATTGATACAACAGAAAATCCAGGTCATGATTTATTATTCTTTTTATGAAAAAATCAGATCTGCTTTTCAGCTCCCTCCAGAGACCTCTGTTTTCAGAGAATCTTCAGATCTGGATGAGTCGATTGATTTTGTTATCAGTCTTGGTGGTGACGGAACTTTATTAGATACGGTTTCACTGGTCCGTGATAAAAATATACCAATTATCGGGATCAATTTTGGAAGATTGGGTTTTTTAGCAAGTATCGGGAAGGAGGAATTGATAACAGCTGTTACTTCATTGGTGAACAGGACTTTTGTTGTCGACAAGCGTTCTTTGATACATCTGGACGCAAACAAATCAATGTTCAATGATGTCCCTTATGGCTTAAACGAATTTGCTATTCATAAAACTGATACTTCACCGATGATTAAAATCCATACTTATCTGAATGGTGAATTTCTGAATACTTATTGGGCTGATGGATTGATTGTATCAACACCAACCGGTTCTACCGGCTATTCGCTCAGCTGTGGTGGCCCGATTGTGTTTCCTGAGTCAGGAAGTTTTGTGATCAATCCGGTAGCCCCACATAATCTTAATGTGAGGCCGATAGTCGTTCCAGATGATAACATTATTTCCTTTGAAGTTGAATCAAGATCCGATCATTTTATATGCGCTCTGGATTCACGAAAAGAAATCGTTGATAAGAATGTTCAGCTCGCCGTGCGCCGTGAAGAATTTACGATGAGTCTGGTCAGACTCAATGAAAATAATTTTCTGCAAACATTGAGAAATAAACTCTCCTGGGGCCTCGATACAAGAAATTAACAAAACAGATAAAAGAAAAAGGCACGGAATTCGTTTACGCAAGGGTATAATCTTTTATTTTGCCGACATGAAAAAAGAATTTTTTGCAGCAATAATCATCCTTTTTTGTTCAATAAATCTGAAGGCACAACAATGGGAAGAAAGCATTGTTCAGGAAGGGGAATTTGGAATTTCTGCAGGAGTTGCTCACTATTTTGGCGACCTGAACCCAGATGTTCACTTAAACCGTCCTAAGATAGCGCTGGGCATTTTCTACAAGAGGCAGTTTGGAAATTATGTGGCAGTAAGACTCAGCGGGCATTTTGCACAATTGGGCTACTCCGATATTTACAATACTCAGAATGAATTTGAACACAGAAGGAATTTAAGTTTCAATACAAACATCTGGGAATTGGCTTTGCAGGGAGATTTTAATTTTTTCAAGTTTGTTCCCGGCAACGCAGATTTCCGTTATACTCCCTATATCACTTTCGGAATCGGTACTTTCAGTTATGATCCTTACGCGTATTATCAGGGACAAAAAATATATCTCCGCCCGCTTGGGACCGAAGGCCAGGGTTCCGCTGCTTATCCTGACCGTAATCCATACGGAACAATGGCAGTTTGTTTTCCTCTGGGAGTGGGTATCAAGTACAACCTGAATCCAAAAATGAATATAGCTTTTGAAGTTTCTTATAGATTTACAACGACAGACTATATTGATGATGTAAGCAAAACCTATGTGGGGGCTGACAAATTTCCTGTTTTACCTAATGGAAATCCATCTATAGCTGCGCTGATGCAGGATCGTTCTTATGAAACCGGTACTCCAATCGGGGTTGAAGGAAAACAGAGAGGCTATTCCAATCAAAATGATTCTTATGTTTTTGCCGAACTGATGCTCTCCTTTAACCTGACATCTTATAGATGTCCTTCGGCTAAATAAGTGTAGAGTGTGAAGCGCGGAGTCCGAAAAGAGGCAATATAATTTTTACTTACGCGCTCCGCACTTACACTATCCGCACTTTCGCACTTCCTTAAAAATGTATACCTTCGTGCCCTTGCAAAAAAGACCTTGATGGACTCGTTGAAAGACAAAATAGATCTGGGACGATTGCCTCGTCATATTGCCATTATCATGGATGGAAATGGCCGATGGGCGCGCGAAAAGGGACAGGATCGTTTATATGGTCATTATCATGGAGTAGAGAGTGTCCGGAATATTGTGGAGGGATGCGCTGAACTGGGAATCGGGTATCTCACATTATATGCTTTTTCCACTGAAAACTGGGACCGGCCACAGTATGAAGTAGAGGGTCTGATGGAACTCCTGGTTGAAACCATACGCAAAGAGGTTGCCGAACTCAATAAAAACAATATTAAGCTGCATGTGATCGGGGATATTAATATGCTGCCTCAGAATGCTAAAAAGGAATTGAACGAGGCTTTGGATATCACCCGAAACAATACCGGTCTAAACCTGATTATGGCATTAAGTTATAGCAGCCGTTGGGAAATTGCTGAGGCTCTAAAGCGCATAGCTCTGGATGTTAGATCAGGTAAGCTGGAACCATCTGATATTACTCAGAAAACAATGCAGGAATATTTGTGTACCAAAACTTTTCCTGATCCTGAATTGATGATCAGAACCAGTGGAGAATACAGGATCAGCAATTTTCTTTTATACCAATTAGCCTATACCGAATTATATTTTACTTCTGTCTTATGGCCGGATTTCCGGAAAGAAAATCTGTATGAAGCGATTATTGACTTTCAAAACAGGGAAAGGCGTTTTGGAAAGACCAGTGATCAGCTAAAACAGGAGCTTAGTACTGAAAGCCAAAATTCATTGTGAATGAACGTCCTAAGCCGCGCTGCAAGCCGCTTTTTTTAACAAAGACTTTTAATAAATCCCCTTAATTTGCCGCTTTTAAAACCGACTGGATGCTACGAAGATTACTGATTTGTGTTTTTTTACCTTTCTTCTGCTTATTGATCATCACCGCTGAAGCCCAGGTCACCGATACAACTCATCCGGTATCCGTCGATCCTGACCTGTTGGCTCTAACCACTTCAAAAACGCCAAAAGAATACATCATTGCAGGAATTAAAATAACCGGTAGCAAATATCTTGATGAATCCTTATTGATTTCCGTTTCAGGACTTACAGTCGGTGATAAAGTAATGATTCCGGGCGGAGATAATTTCAGTAAGGCTATCAATAAACTTTGGAACCAGAATCTTTTTTCGAATATCGGTATTTATTTTACCCGTTTATCGGGAAACGATCTTTACATAGAGATTCATGTCACAGAAAGACCGAGGCTTGCAAATTTTTATTTTAAAGGAGCCACTAAAACCGAATCAGACGATTTAAAAACTAAAACAGGATTGATCAAGGGGCGTGTGATCACAGAGAACATGAAACAAATCGCAGAGGAAAATATTAAGAAATTCTATGCTGACAAAGGATTCCAGAGTGTCACAGTCAAGATCACTGAATCAAAAGAACCCTCCACTCCTAATTCTGAATCGCTGACTTTTAATATTGAAAAAGGGATCAAAGTACACATTAATCAGATCAATATCTTCGGAGAAGATGCCGTGACCGAAGCAAAACTTAAAAGACAATTCAAAGACACCAAGGAAATGACAAGGTTCACACTGTTTCCCCCAAGGGATACCAGTAGTTTTGGGGTGCATAAGGAAATAACTTTTAAAAATTATATTGATAACTGGGGATTTCTTTCTTTCACCAAGACAAAAGAGTTTATAGATCCGTATTTCCGTTTCAAACTATTCAGCGCTTCAAAATTTAACGCCCAGAAATACGCCAGCGATAAGGACAAAATGTTGGATTATTATAATTCACTCGGGTATCGCGATGCCTCCGTTATTGCAGACACACAGTACTATAACAAAAAAGGGCAAATGAATATCGATATCAAAGTGGAAGAAGGACATAAATATTATTTTGGAAACATAAGCTGGAAGGGAAATACAAAATATTCTGATTCTGTTTTGTCGCTTTTGCTGGGGATTCATAAGGGAGATGTATATAATCTGGAGGTTCTCAACAAAAGATTGGGTAAGCAGATATCAATGGAAGGAGGTGGAGGAATCGGAGATTTGTATATGGATGACGGATATCTTTTTTTCCAGGTAGATCCTGTTGAAACGGCGGTATACAATGACACGATTGATTTTGAAATACGAATGAGAGAAGGACCCCAGGCAACAATAAAAAATGTGACTATTACCGGGAATGAAAAAACGAAGGAATACGTAATCAGGCGTGAGCTTCGTACTGTTCCTGGCGAACAATTCAGTCGTACAGCGCTGGTCCGCTCCAATAGAGAAATCGTCAACCTCGGATTTTTTAACCAGGAAAAAGTAACTCCTAATGTGGTTCCTAACCAGGACGATGGGACGGTTGATATTAACTGGAGTGTGGAAGAGAAATCATCTGATCAGTTGGAATTATCTGCAGGATGGGGAGGTGGAATTGGATTAACGGGAACAGTGGGTGTTTCTTTTAATAATTTTTCTGTAAAAAATATTTTTAGCAAATCCGCATGGGATCCATTACCTACAGGCGATGGCCAGAAATTAAGTCTGCGCGTTCAGGCCAACGGTAAGGCTTATCAATCTTACAATCTTTCTTTCACTGAACCCTGGTTGGGTGGCAAGAAAAGAAATTCGCTCACCATCAGCTTATATCGCAGTGCATTCAGAACCGGCGGATACAACTATCAAACAAGTAAATATGCATATAGTGATACCAACTCTTTAAAAAACTTTGGGGTAGTAGTGGCATTGGGAAAACAATTGAAATGGCCCGACGATTATTTTACATTGACATATTCGCTTAACTATACCCGTTATAATCTTACCAACTATTCATTGTTTACTCCGGAATTCCGGAATGGATATTCCACGAATCTTAGTTTTAAGGTAGCATTGAGCCGTTACTCGATTGACTATCCGCTTTATCCCAAACAGGGTTCGAATCTGATATTAAGCCTGCAGCTGACGCCGCCATATTCGTTATTCGATCCCAATTTTACAGCTCAGCAGAACTTTGAATTGCCTGAATATGTGAAATGGCGATTCAATGATGAGTGGTATATTCCCATTGGAAAACCTATGGGTGCTGATAAAAGTAAACAATTCGTGTTGAAGGCAGCAGTAAAATATGGGTTTATCGGAAGGTATACCAGCAAGCTGGATTATACACCGTTTGAACGCTTTCAATTGGGTGATGCGGGTCTGACAAATAATTTCGGCTTACTGGGATATGAAATTATATCGCAAAGAGGTTATCCTGTTTATCAAAACTCAGATCCAAAAGTGAATCCGGAGCAACAAACTGCTTCTCAGTTTTTCGTTATATTTAATAAGTATACCCTGGAATTGCGTTATCCTTTTGCTACGAACCCAAGCAGTACGATTTACGGGGAAGCCTTTTTCGAAGCAGCTAATGGCTGGTATGACTATAAGGATTACAATCCCTTCCGCTTACGTAGAGATGTGGGTGTGGGCGTTCGCTTCTTTTTGCCTATGTTTGGATTGCTTGGATTTGATTATGGAATAGGTCTTGACCGCATACCCCCAAATGGCCAGTTGAAAAATGCATCCCGCTTTACGTTTATGCTTGGATTTGAGCCCGAATGATATAAACTTCAATACCTGATGATGATTATAACAGGAAAATTGAAAAATCGGCTCATCTTCATTTATTTTGCGGGATTCCAATGCCTTTCAAATAAAATACAACTGATAAAAAAATGATTATGAAAAAAATACTCCTGATGATCATTTCCTGTTTTGCACTTCTTGGAGCAAGTCGGGCACAAAGAATTGTTATAGTTGATACAAAATATATCCTTGACAAGATGCCGGAATATAAGGATGCTCAAAAAGTGCTTGACCAGACTAGCATGCAATGGCAGAAAGAAATTGATGACAAACAAGCTGTCCTCGACAGAATGTACAAGGATTATGAAGCTGAGCAGGTAATGCTTAGCGATGATCTCAAGAAAAAAAGAGAGACAGAGCTATTCAATAAGGAAAAAGAAGTCCGCGATTTGCAACGCAAACGATTTGGTTACGAAGGAGATCTGTTTAAAAAAAGGCAGGAACTGGTGAAACCCATACAAGACAAGGTTTATAACGCTATTCAAAAAATTGCCGTTAACAGAATGTATGACATTATTTTAGATAAAAGTGAAGGAATAACTGTTATCTTTGCCGACCCCAAATTGGACAAAAGTGAGGATATATTGAAAGAACTTGGCATTAAATAATTTTTTAAAAAATAGATCTTATTCGTGATTAAGATTAAGAGCAAAATTTCAAGAATTAAAAAACAAAACGAAAACAGTAAACAAAAATGAAAAAGATTGTTTCAATCGTATTGATGGTGGCAGGCATGATAGTAGCAAGCAACCAGTCAAAAGCCCAAACCCCGTCAAAAATAGGCTTCATAAGCCTGAATGAACTTATTTCCTCAATGCCTGAGGCAAAAAAGGCGGATTCAATGCTCCAGGATTATTCCGCTGCTTTGAATCAGAACTATGAAGAACAATCAAGAGAATTCCGTGAACAGGACAGCCTTCTTAGTTCAAAGGATACTGCTAAGTACACTAAAGCCCAGCTGGAAATAAAAAGAAAAAATCTTGTAGAACTTTATAGCAAATTACAAGGTTACCAACAGCAGGCGAGTCAACTCTATCAACAAAAACAACAGGAATTACTGGGTCCGATTCAAAAAAAGGCGGTTGATGCAACTCAAACAGTAGCCAAAGAAAATGGTTATACTTATGTGTTTGTAAAAGATGCCCTGTTAGTCTCACCCCCGGCAGAAGACTTATTGCCATTGGTGAAGAAGAAGCTTGGAATTAGATAAATTTATTTTCAGGATATTAATTGATAACGTCGGGCCTATGATCCTGGCGTTATTTATTTTTGCTTATGCCCAATTCACAGCCCATTGGTGTGTTCGATTCTGGTTATGGCGGTCTCACTGTCTTAAAAGAGATCGTTGCCATCATGCCGGAATACGATTTTATTTACCTTGGCGATAATGCAAGAGCTCCTTATGGTAACCGGTCTTTTGAAACAGTGTATCATTATACACTGCAATGTGTGCAATGGTTTTTTAAAATGGGATCCCCCCTCGTGATATTAGCCTGCAATACTGCTTCCGCAAAAGCGCTTCGCACGATTCAGCAAAAAGATCTTCCAATCATCGACGGTGAAAAAAGAGTCTTAGGTGTTATTCGCCCTACTACCGAAATTATCGGGAACATTACTGACACAGGAAACGTTGGCGTACTGGCAACAACAGGCACGGTTCAATCCGAATCATATCCCATTGAGATAAAAAAATTTTTTCCGGAAATAAAAGTTTTTCAACAGGCTTGTCCCATGTGGGTTCCCTTGATTGAAAACAATGAACACAACACAGCCGGGGCCGATTTTTTTGTAAAAAAATATATCGCTCAATTATTTTCAAAGGCAAAAAATATAGACACTATTCTGCTGGCTTGCACACACTATCCACTAATAAAAAATAAAATTCAGGAGTATCTTCCCTATCCTGCCAATATTATATCTCAGGGTGAAATTGTTGCAAGAAGCCTGGTTGATTATTTAAAAAGACATCCTGAGATTGAAAAGAAATGCAGCAAGAATGCAACCCGGCGATTTTTTACGACCGATTCCACTACAGATTTTGATCAGCACGCAAGTATTTTTTATAATGAATCAGTTCAATCAGAGCATACTGATTTATGAAACAGGATTTATTATAAGGAGAAGTCTTTATCGATTATTTTTGTATGGATACCTTTAATGAATTGCCATGAAAATGAGATTTGCTGTTACTGCGGTAATTTTTTTATCTACTCTATTCTCCTGCCAAAAAGAACTCAGCTACGAAAATCCTGCTAATGGCGGAAATTCAAATGGCGGAAATAGCAATTCCAAAGGCGACTTTCGCGCAAAAATTAATGGCACCCAATGGGTTGCTAACGACAGTTCAAAGGGAGCAACTATTCTCGATGGAGTGATTAATATCATTGGTATCGGGAATAATTACGATATGATCAATATAACATTGATTGGCAGTAACACGGGGACTTATATTCTTAATTCAACTACCGCAAATATTGCTCTTTATCAGGATGGTTCATCTTCCAATCCTTTTGTTACAAACGGTAGCTCCAATCCTTCACAAGCGGGAGGAACGGTTACCATCACAGAAATTGATACAGTCAGTAAAACTATTTCCGGAACTTTTCAATTTAATCTTTATCGCCAGAGCGATCAATCAGTTAAAAATATTACCGAAGGTTCATTTACAAAAATACCATACATAGCATCTCTGCCACCTGCAAAAATTACTGATACTATGGTGGCCAACATCAGTGGGATCAACTATAACTGGATTGCATTAAGTCTTATAACCGGAACAAACCCAAATTCCACGCAGTTGTTTATCAACGGATCGAATTATGACGCATCCCATGCAGTGGGTTTGTTTATGCCTTACAATATTACTCCCGGGTCTTATACTCTTGATTATACAGGCAATACTTATATAGGTGAATACAGTCCCGATGCAAGTACTTTTTATATATCCCAGACCGGAACCCTGACTATTCTTGCCCATGATTTAACAGGAAGGCGAATCAAAGGGAATTTTAATTTTACAGGATATACACTCGATCATTCCGACTCCGTACAGGTTACTAATGGCTATTTTTCAGTCGGTTATTAAGAGTTCGGTTTCTATAATATCTAATTGGGTGGAAATTCGTTTTTTCTTAACTTTGCGCTCCTTTCATCCCCGCCTGAGGCGGGACGGGTATGGTGATCCGTTCTGATGATTAAAAAATACTTGTTTCTCCGCAGGTATTATTAAAGAGAATATTAAAAACAATAAAAATGAAACGTACATTCCAACCTCACAGAAGGCGTCGCAAAACGGTTCATGGTTTTCGTAAGCGTATGCAAACAGCCAATGGCAGAAAGGTATTGGCCAGCCGCCGGAAGAAAGGACGTAAAAAACTGACTGTTTCTGATGAGTCTAAACTGAAGTAATAAACTTTTCTGTCACCGACAGGATGGTACCATAAATTATATCCCATAGCTCCGGTTCAATCGGAGCTATTTATTTTTAAAAAAGATCCTATCAGCTCTCAATTTTCATTGAATAAATCGGCGCGATTAAAAAGCCGCAAGCTCATTGAAGAATTATTCAATGATGGAAAGAGCTTTTCATATGCTCCATTTAAAGTATTTTATTTGCATACTCAAACAGATGTTTTCCTGCAGGCAGGCTTTGGTGTGAGTGCAAAGAGTTTTAAACGGGCGACAGATCGGAACCGGATTAAACGTTTAACGAGGGAGGCATATCGGTTACAAAAAAAAGACCTGGATGAAAAACTAAAGGTAAATCACTGGCATCTGGCTGTTTTCTTTATTTATATCGGGAAAGAAATCCCGGAATATCCCTTGATATTTAAAAAAATGGGTTCGATTTTGAAGAAGCTTATACAAATAGCCGATGAAAACAATACTTCAAATAATTAGCCTTCCTTTAATTGCATTGATTAAATTATATCAATGGATTGTTTCTCCGTTTATCGGCCCAAAGTGCCGATTCACTCCAAGTTGTTCTCAGTACACGATTGAAGCCCTGAAAAAATATGGTCTTTTTAAAGGAGGATGGTTATCCCTTAAAAGAATTTCAAGATGTCATCCATGGGGCGGACATGGATATGATCCCGTTCCCTGATAGTAACGGTGATCAATAACCGATCATATTATTTGAGCATCGGTGACAATTTGCCGATAATTTCTCTCATTTCCTGATTCGTATAAAATTTATAGACTTCGGGGATATTCGTTGCATCAAAGGAAGACGGTATGCTGGTATATGGTCCGAAAACTTTTGACTTGACATTAGTCGATATTTTAGAAATCTTCCCCGGTAAGATAAAATAATTCTTATTGTCTGCGTTTACATTTTGACCAAGGACGAGTTGGTTCAAACTATCCAACCGGAGTTTTAGTTGTTCCTGGCTGATTCTTGTGTTGCTTTCTGTGCCGATATGCTGGTAACTACCTACTACAGTATCTTTTTGAAGGTTTAAAATATAGAACCCGTCTTCAGTTGCGTTTGCAATGAATTTGCCTGCAGGTGACTGGATATTAAGGGTGATAGGATCAGATCCGCTGAATTCCAGTTCTTTTTCGTTATGCGTGGTGCCCTCAGATACTGAAATATTTTTTTGGGTATTATCAACCTGTATATCACTGCTGGCAAATACAAGAATTTTTTTTTGATGACTTGAACAGGCAATCATTGATATGGAAATGATGGCAGAAATAAAAAAGATTTTTTTCATATTGAATATTTTTAAGAAAGAATCCCGGTAAGCAGGTACCGGGATCGAAAATAAAAGAATTATTTGATGATATCTTATAAAGCCGCCTCGTATCTTTTATTGATTACATCCCAATCGATCACGTTCCAAAAAGCAGCCAGGTAATCGGCGCGGCGATTCTGGTATTTAAGGTAATAAGCGTGTTCCCAGACATCCACTCCTAAAATAGGAGTACCCTTGACTTCGGCCACATCCATCAGCGGATTATCCTGATTGGGAGTAGAACTGATTAACAGTTTGCCATCCTGTTCAACCAGCCAGGCCCAGCCACTTCCGAAACGGGTCATGCCAGCCTGCGCAAATTTTTCTTTGAAACTATCAAATGATCCGAACTCAGCTGAGATTGAATCGCCTAATTTCCCTTTTGGAGTTCCGCCGCCATTCGGGGAAAGGCTTTCCCAGAAAAAGCTATGATTCCAATGACCGCCACCGTTATTTCGGACAGCGGGACTAATACTACCCGCATGTTTAACCAGTTCTTCCAATGATTTTCCCTCATTGGGTGTGCCTGCTATTGCTTTATTCAGATTATCAACGTAAGCCTGGTGATGTTTCCCATGATGAATCTCCATCGTCTTTGTGTCTATATGCGGCTCTAAAGCACTTGGTGCATAGGGCAGCGCAGGTAATGTGAATGCCATAACTAATGTTTTATTGAGTAAATATTGTTTTTGGGATAACAAATTTACAGATCAAAGATTGATTACTCAAAACTTATACCGCTTAAGAAATAGTTATGATTACAAGCCATCGAGGAGGAAATTTTTGCCTGGTCTCATAATGACCCTCCAAAACATAAACTCAAAAACAAAAGAAGAGAATTTCAATGGCTATGTGGAAATAATTTCTACAACCTGCGGAAAAGATAAGAACATTTTTGTAGTATCTTTCTGGCTCACTTCAAAATAAGGTTTCATGTCTAACGGTTCTGGTCAGTCACGTAGAAAATTTATAAATAAAGTAACAAAGGGAGTTTTAACTGCGGCTTTCGTTCCCGATATCTTGACAGCAGCAGGAAACCATCCGGGAATTCAAATTCTTCAAAGGCCAGAACGTATTAGCAGCAACGACTATATACAAATTGCTCTCATTGGTGCAGGAGGCATGGGCTCTGCTGATGCGGATACCTGTATTACCGTTCCCGGTGTTAAATTAATTGCTGCCTGTGATTTATATGACGGAAGATTGGAAGCAGCAAAGAAAAAATATGGAAGCGATATTTTTGTTACGAAAGATTATAAAGAGATTCTCTCCAGAAAGGATATTGATGCGGTAATTATCGGAACTCCTGATCATTGGCATAAAGATATTTCAATCGATGCCATGAATAGCGGAAAGGCTGTGTATTGTGAGAAGCCCATGGTGCATGATATCACAGAAGGCTCTGTTGTAATTGATGCGCAAAACAGGAATAAAGCTGTTTTCCAGGTAGGAAGTCAGGGTATGAGTTCATTAGGAAACGAAAAAGCCAGGCAATTATACGAATCGGGAGCCATCGGTCAATTAAATTATGCAGAGGGATTCTGGGCAAGAAATTCTCCGAATGGCGCATGGCAATACGATATTCCGGCTGACGCATCCGAAAAAACTGTCGACTGGAAAAGATTTTTAAAAAATTATCCCGATCGGACATTTGAAGCAAAAAGATTCTTTCGCTGGAGATGTTATAAAGATTATGGAACAGGCGTATCGGGTGATTTATTTGTTC